>Ga0308161_1000725_pt1 | contig 46708 bp, 60 predicted proteins | sample PhyFR2_FD_201034 | JGI IMG/M metagenome (GOLD analysis project Ga0308161, IMG submission 201034) | Phyllosphere microbial communities from UC Gill Tract Community Farm, Albany, California, United States - DLSLF.R2 | ecosystem: Host-associated > Plants > Phyllosphere > Unclassified | place: USA...
AGAAGTACTAAGCCTTAATAAGTCTTTGCAAGAATACACTCACTGTGAACGTTTACTGCAAACGATATTGGATGATGTTGAACAAATTGTTTAATAAACTATCCATAAGAAAACGCCTTGCTCTATGAATAATAAATGCAAGGCGTTTTTTATTGAGGTTATCTAGCACATTGAAAATTAATTTATGCTTGTGAGTGTACAAAGCTTCATCAAACGCAAACTAAGTTTACAGTTCCAGAGGTTTAGGTGATTGCCAACAGGGTCAGATCGGTTATACTTAAGTTGTCTCTGGGATGTTCGCCAGCGGGTCTATTCCCCTGCCGATACTTAAACTTATGGATGTGTTCTGTATATTTAGAGTGTATGCCTACCTTCGTGTAGGAAACCCAGCAAGTATACGTCGCGTCCACCTTGAACTCATCGGGTTCAGGGTAACGACACATGCAGCGGCATCTTCGGAGCATTTATTTAATTATAAAAACAATAACTTATAACAAGAAAGGTTGATTTTAAAACCTATTATTTCGCACCAAATTAATCAAAAATAGGCTTATAGTAGGCTTCAAAAATATTGTGGTATATTGCTACGTATCGTTTCATACCTTTTAAGTCACCATGAGCCAAAGATATAAACTTACTAAAACATTTATCGATAGCATCCCCCTCGAAGAAAGCGGAAGTAAATTTTATCGTGACTCAGTTACTATTGGTTTTGGCCTAATTGCAACAAAGTCAAAAACCTATTTTGTTGAAACGAGAATGCCCGATGGCCGAAACAAAAGAAAGTCTATTGGTAAACATGGTGTATATACTCTTGAGCAAGCACGTACTGAAGCTAAAAAAATATTATTAATGATGCATCAGGGCATTGACCCAGTTGCTCAAAAAAGACAATTAAAGAATGAGTTTAAATCCGAAAAAGAAGCAAATGAATTAGTCCCAACGCTTGAACAAGCCTATGAAGTCTACAAAAGTAAAAAAAAGCTAAGCGCTAATACGATCAATGCTTATGATCGATGTGCCAATGATTATTTTAAAGATTGGAAAAACATCAAAATTACTGAAATTTCTCAGAAAATGACTTTAAACAAGCATATGGATTTATCTGAGCGAAGTTTAGCGCAGGCAAATCTTGCAATGAAGTTTTTATCAGCTGTCTACAACTTCAATGCCTCAATTCTATACAACGATAATGATGAAAAAATAATTACAGAAAAAAGCCCTGTTGGGGTTATTTATAAGGAGAAAAAATGGAACAAGATAAAACGGCGTAAGGGGTATATTCGAGCAGACCAGATCCATGACTGGTCACTTGCCGTGTGTACGACTTGGTGGGCAGGCAATCAAAATTTAAATCACCGTGCATACACGAATCAGGATTTCTTACTTCTATTGATTCTAACCGGATTCCGCAGAGAAGAAGGTGAAACACTGGAATGGGCAAATGTTGACTTAAAATATGGAACTATAAAAATTCAGGATCCCAAAAATCATGAAGACCTTCTCCTACCCATGGGAGAAATGCTTTGGTATATCTTGGCAGAACGCAAAAAGCTTGCTGGCAATAATAAATACGTTTTCGCTGGTGATACGCTTGATTCGCATATCGTTGATAAGCGTGAAGCTCGTCATACGATAATTGAAGCAACTGGCATTCAATTTACATTTCACGACTTGCGGAGAACCTTCGGGACTATCGCAAATAGTCTAGCGATTGGTAGTTACACAATTAAGAAACTCATTAATCACACAGTTGGTGATGATGACAACGATGTAACCGATGGTTATGTCCAAGTAACTTTTGATGATCTTCGTAAAGCTATGAATATGATTGAAAACGTTGTGTTATCTGATGTTTCAAAAGCTTTAATCAAAAACCGAATCTACTTTGAACAAAAATCAATAAGGAATATGCAAGAAAAGTGGATTGAGCATAACAATATTATTACAAGCAGATATCATGAATAGTTAGGCGGGTTAAGATAGTCCTAAATATTAAATCACTTACTGAAAAAATTGAGAATAAGCAAATGAAAGATTGGGTTTACTTTTATATTGAGCACACAATTAAATATGGTGAGCCATTCTATAAAGAGATCGGTTGGTCATTAGGTTTACAAAATAATTATATAGTGTTGAGTGTGATCAGGAGCTAACCAAGATAAGAAATTGGCGTATTGATCAGTTAGATTAATTAGTAGATATTTTTAATTTCCCCCTTCCATATGCTGAAAATTTCTTTTACGTTTAGAGAACTAATGAAACTAAAACAAACACTAGATTTAATATGGCTAATCAATTAATTGAAATAAAAGAAATTATCAAAGAAATTCGCTCTAAAACAGCAAATGGTCTTCCAATTAATCCTATTGACCATGATGTAGGTCTCCATAGCACGGCTCTACGAGAGGAAATTGATAAAGCATCCGACAAACTTAAATTATTTTTTGATGAATTTGAAAAATATAAAAGCTTTTTAGACGAAGGAATATTAGGATTTATACAAGAAAATTTAAATAATATTTTAATTATTATTACTTCCATAAATGAAACTCCTATATCTGATTTAGTAAAAATAACTAATAATCGTAACTTACTTTTATCAAAAATTAATGAATTGCCTATTATTTTCAGTACACCATTTTATAATTCTGGAAATATTAATATACTTGCTATAAAGAATCTTTTATTACAGTTACAAAATCAACTAGATTTATTTAAAGATTTAAATATATCTTCAATTTTAAATGACGCAAACCATTCTGAACTCGAAGAAATTCTACAGTGTATATTGGCAATACATAACGAATATATAATCTCTGATAATTCTAAAAATCTTCCGAAACTATCATTAGAAGCGTATAAAGTACTTAAAGCTGTATCGGATAAGTCTAAGAAAATTGAACTCAATCATTCAATCGAAAAATTAGAAGATAAAACTATCGAAATGAAGCAAAGGGTAGACTTGACTGGTAATTCAAATTTGTTTGATGCTTTTAATAATGAAGCTGACACATTCAAATGGAAAATAATTTCTTATAATATTGCCATTCTATTAATCCTAACTTTAGTTCTTATTTCATTGTCATTATTAATATTTATAATGATTTTTACTCCAGATTTTAAATTTATAAAAGACTATCATTTTTACGGTTTTTATATTTCACTTTTCTTTTTCTTATCCGTTTTACTAGCGTACTTAATCAAAGAAAGAAGTCGCCTCATTTCTCATCAATACTATTGCAAAATTACGTATTTAGAGTTACTTGCTATGATTCCATTCACAACGCAAATTGAAGACAGTGTAAAAGTTGACGATTTAAAGATACGCTTAGCAGAACGCTATTTTTTGGGACCAAATCGTATGTTTAATAATACAGATCCGACTAGTAGCATAACTACATCCAAACTTAGTGAAGTAATAAAATTAGCTCAGGAAGTCAAATCAACAATTAAATAATTTCCAATCTCAAAATCTGGTGAAAATATGTGCGCCAACTACGAACCTATCAGTAAAGACCGAGTACATTTGCTAGATCTCTTCGAACCTACATTCGACTATAAAGCCGATGTTTATCCAGGTTATAACTGCCCTCTTATTTTTTCTAAAGATGGCCACATAGAATGGCGACAAGTTAAGTTCGGCATGATTCCACCTTGGAACCATGATTTGAAGTTCTCAAAATACACATACAACGCTAGAACTGAAACTGTAGATAAAAAGCCTAGCTTTCGCCACGCATGGGCTAAAAGCCAATTCGCGCTAATACCAGTCGAAAAGATTTATGAACCACGTTATGTGAATGGCAAAGCAGAACGTTGGGGAATTTATAGAGAAGATGGCTTACCTTTTACAGTAGCAGCTATATACGATTCAACTGTGATTGACGGTCAACAAGTTAGATCGATGTCTATGCTTACAATCAATGCAGATAATCACCCTTTCATGAGTCAGTTCCATAAACCTGAAGATGAAAAGCGGTCTATTATCGTTATCCCTGAAGAATATAGAAAAGATTGGCTCAACTGCAAAAAAGAAGATGCTGATCAATTTTTCTTTGAAATGCCGATCGGTGAATTTACTGCTGACTACTTCCCTAAACCTAAAAAAACTGCAAATTAGCACCGTTTATTTTCCGACCAAATGCATCGTACAACGCGACAAGTTACGACTAGTCATTATTTATCCACAACTTTTTAAATTTGAATTAAGTCTTAGCTCTAGCATATCATTTGATTTTGTAACGAAATCAAATTAAGGGGAATGCTATGAGCGATATTGTACCGTCCATTATTAAGATAAAGCACTATCTCAATCAACCTATTGTTTTAGCTGATGTTATCTCAATTAAGCTCGTAATCCCCTCGACTCAAATGTTAACCCCCTATGCATTAGAAAAAATCAATGCAGGCTTCCCCTCCCCAGCTCAGGACTACATTGATAAAGCGCTGGATCTGAATGAGCACTTAATAAAAAATGAAACTGCAACATTCATTGTCAAAGTCGCATCACTCTCAATGCTCAACGCTGGCATCGACATTGATGACGAGCTCATTGTCGATCGTAGCTTAGATGCTAAACACGGCGATATTGTCGTGGCACTAATTGATAATGATTTTACGGTTAAGCGCTTAATGATTGAAGAGTCTAGTAAATGGCTCAAAGCAGAAAATCCAGAATTTAAAAATATCTATCTACAAGAAGGCCAAGAACTAATTATCTGGGGTGTTGTCACCTTCGTCATTAAAATGATAAGAAATTAGTCATGAAACATGAAAACAAAGTCTTCTTTCTCATCGATGTAAATAACATGTACGTCTCATGTGAGAGAGTCTTTGATCCCAGTTTGAATAACAAGCCCGTCATCGTATTATCAAATAATGACGGGTGCGCCGTGGCGCGTAGCAATGAGTCGAAATCTTTAAATATAAAGATGGGTGTGCCACTTTTTCAAATCAAAGACATTGTTCAGCAGCATAACGTAATCGTACTTTCAAGCAATTATGCAATGTATGCAGAAATGTCGAGACGCTTTCATAAGATTCTGAGTTCGTACGTAACTACAGAAGAAGTTGAACCATACTCAATTGATGAGTGTTTTGTTGATTTTTCTGCTTATGAAAAGAATTTCGATCTTGAAAAGGTCGGGCAACAAATGCGGCAGCAAATATGGAAATGGCTTGGCTTACCAGTTTGTGTTGGCATTGGCAGAAGTAAAACTGAATCCAAGATAGCCAACCATATAGCAAAAAAGAATCTGGGTTTTAACAGTGTTTGCGATCTGGTATCAATGGATCCGTGCAACAAAGAATATTATTTCTCATTAATTGATGTTTCGGAAGTTTGGGGTGTCGGCCGGAAGCATGCTAAAAAGCTGCAAGGTATGGGGATTAATACTGTACTTGATCTGGCTTGTGCAGAGCCACGAGAGATGCAAAAGAAATTTTCTATCGTCATGACCCGCACGATCTACGAACTACAAGGTATTTCATGCATTGAGATCGAGCACACCCCACCCTCAAAAAAGCAAATAGTTGCAAGCCGGTCTTTTGGCGTTCGTGTAACTGAACTAACAGATCTAAAAGAAGCTATCTCAATGTATGCTCAGGATGCATGTAAACGCTTAAGAGATGAAGGCTTGTTATGTGGATGTATGATTGCATTTGTTCAATCAAATCCTTTCGATCCAAATGTGCCGTTTTACAATAAATCAATCACAGGTTCGTTTTCAGAGCCCACTGATTGCGCAATCGATTTTGTTAAAGCAGCAACAAGAATGCTGAACGAGATCTATAAAGAAGGAATTAAATATAAGAAATGCGGCGTAGTGCTGACAGGACTTGAACCAAAAACTGGCCATACATATGACCTCTTAACCGACTTTGCACACATAGAGAAAAAGGAATGTTTGATGCAGGCTATGGATGGTATCCATAGTAAGTTCGGAAAGAAAAAATTAGGTGTCGGACCATGTTTTGTTCCCGGTCGGAACTGGTCGATGAGTAGAGATAAGTTGAGTAGAAATCCGTTTCGATGGGAAGAACTGCTACTTATAAAAGATTAAATTTATTGAATAAAAATCAATAAACTTGTATTTTTACTTTTTAAATCTTTACTAAAATAAAGAGGTAATAAATGAGATTATTATTAGTAATTGTTACGTTTATTTGGTTCTGTTGTGGTTCTGGATATGCATTTTATGATTTTAAAATGTCTTCACTGGCAATTGCTGTAACAGGTTTTATTGCTTTTTTAACTGCATTTATTAACTATAAACAAAATTCTAAAAAAGATAAACCAATGCAAAATCAAAAATTAAAAGGGAAAAGTTTTGGTTTGCAAGCGGGCCAAGACTTAAATATAACCTTTAATAAGGGGGATAAAGATGAGTAGATTGTTGGGTGATACTCAATCTCAAGAAGTTTCAGAAAATTCCATAGCAATTCAAGCTGGTCGTGATCTGAATATTGGCCTTTCTTATAGAGATGTAAAAGATATTTGTATAGATCTAATTGAGGCTAATTATCCCGTTTTAAGAGAAGAAGCTAGACAAGTTTCAATGCAATATGTAGAAGAATTTGGGGGTAAACTCTTCGAAAGACTGCAAAGAGAAGATCCAGAAGAAACACAGGAAAAATTAAAAGATCCAGATGTACAGGCAGCTATTACGACCTCTGTAATACATGTAGCAAGGATGACCGAAAAATCGCATCAAGAAATATTATGTGAGTTATTAGCAGAAAAAATTAAAAATAATGAAGATGAAAATAACTTACTTTTAAATGATGCAATTGAAATCATGACTAAAATAACAAAAAATCAAGTTTTATTTTTAGTACTAAGTCATTGTTTAAGAGGTGTAAATAAAGTGATTATTGAAGAAGGAAATATAAAATTACATCCTGATAAATCTGTTCATTTTAATTTTTATGAAAATGAAATTCCTGACTTGATTGGAAATGAAGTGTATAAAATTGATGAATTTCAATTAGGTTACAAAGGTCTTGCAATAACTAATGGACTAAAATCATATGAAGTTCCTTTAAATAAGTTTCTGATTGATCGTACTGATGCACCTATATCTGACTACAGTAATGGAACCGTAATGGAAGATAACGATATATTTTGCAGATCATTCCCTAGGCTTTCTCAAATAATTAGGAAATTTGGTTTTAAAACTATAAATGATTTTGATAGCCTACCTATCACCTCTATTTCGAAAGTAATCGCGACATCTTATTTAAAACAAGTGAATTTTATTTGATAATTTTATTCCCTTTAATGCTAATCCTAAAAAATGTGCATCCTGATAGCAGAATGCACAGCAAAACCAGAACCTTCATTGTGAAACGCGATTAGCAGTCCAGCCATAGAAAAATTGTTCCTGGCTCTGGTTGCGCTCACAGATTTCAATATAGCGTTGGCCCTGCATAATATTCAGCACACACACCAGGACTTTCTCACCTTCTTTACCTCTTTTAGATAGATAAGTTTTGAGTGCATTTAGTGTGGCTGGACCATAAATTCCATCTACAGATAAATCTGGCCACCCTGCTTTACCCTGATTATTCAGCAAATTTAAAGCACGTTGTAAAAGTGGTTTTGCAAAGCCGGTTCCACAGTTCACGCCTGTATCTAAAAGCTCTTCTGCCACTGTCGAGCTGATTGCATTCACCTGATCAAATCGCGGGGCTGTCCAGTACTGCTTCCGATAAATAGACTTGGCCACATCAAGCGGTAAATCTTTCATGTTGCCTTTAAAACCATTTGTACGTGCTACTGCTTCAGTAATGCCGTATTTAGTTGCGCCTCCTCGATCCGCCGGATTATTTACATACCCGCCTTCACGTTTAATTAGTTCTTCAAGATATTGTTCGATGTTCATTTCACTTTCCTTTAGATGTAAAAAAACCGCCCGCAGGCGGCATTAACTGTTTTCGATGTCACTTCTGGCTTTCTTAACTTCTTTGATTACTTCGATAATCGTCTTTCCTTCCTGTTTGTTGATAAAGTTAAATGTCCACCGCACTAAAGCCCAACCGGGAATGCCACAAACAAAGAAGAATCCACCCAGTGCCATCATCCCCCAAACATCTGTAATCCATTCATGAAGCCCCCACTTCACAATAATGAATGAACCACCAGCCAAACTTGATACAACGGTACAGATCAGACCTACAGCCCACTCTTGCGGTGAGCGTGGCATACGTGTCATCAATACAACTGCTGCAACTAAAGCGACTGCTAAAGTCACCATAATTGCCGCCCCATAAAATTTTAATAATGCTGTTAAACCGCTAGTAGAAACTGGTTCCATGCCTTTTACTCCAGAAGTAGGCAAAAAAAAGCACCCATTTGGGCGCTATGAATTAATTTAAATTAAGCTTCAGAAGTACTTTGAGTAATCTGATTTGAATAGTTCCAGACTGTGTTTTCCCACACATCACGTGCAGCAACACGAATGTAATATGGTGTTGTTGGTTGTAACCCTCCTATTGTGGTTGTTAAATCCGTGCCGGTCCACGAAGGCGATGTTTGTGTTGGATCAAAGTTTGAAGTACTGCTGAGCCAAACAGCATAGTCTTTCAGATCAGGAACCTCGCTTGGTACCCATGTCACTGTGACTGAATCAATAGTTGATGAGGTATAAACGTTTAGAAGTACTGGCGGTACCGGATTGCTAATACTTAATTCAGCAAAGGTACTGATCTGGTCGCCATTTTTACTGGCTACGCGAATTGTATAAGCCCTGCCTATACCATCCGTTTTAGCCTCTTCAATTGAATAGCTGTAATCCGTATTGGTTGTATCTACCTCACGAATCATTGCGCCATTTGACCAGACTTGAACACGGTAACCATCCGCACCTGTTGAGCTTTGCCATTGAACTTTAAAAGTGGTACCTACAAACGGCGATTGAATTGATAGGCCTTTAACGCTCGCAGGTCGTCCACCATTTAACGTATAGCTGTATGCAGTTACCTCATCCAATGTTTGCTCTTTACGCTCTAATCCGTTAAAGCTTGTGAACTTTAAGAAGATCTGTTTACCCACCAGATTTTCATTATAAAGATAATTAAAGATAGCTCGATCAAGTCGTACGAATGGCTCACCTGCACTATGATTTTGAGCATCATCGAAACGTCCACGTAAAATATTGCTTAGAGTATAAAGACCTGATCCGTTTAGTGTGGCCACTTGGTAGTTAATATACTCATCACCAACTTTACAAAGTGTCTGGTCAGCTTGAGCATCTTCTAAAGTACCGCTAAAAATCTGACTTGTTGTGTTAAGTTCAACTTGCAAAGCCGTATCATCAGTGTCAATGGCTGTTACTAATTGGCCATAGCGTGCAGAGCCGTAAATAGTTCCTATCCGCTCATATGTCGTATTGTCGAGGCTAGACCAGACATTACAACCGCCCCAATTGATACCACCTGATACAGCCACCCACACTTGATTTTTGCCGTCTGTTAGATCCAGCGGAGGTTCAAAAATAACAGGTGCATTCACATTACCCGGTTCCTCATTCCCACCCTGATAACCATTAGAAGCTTGTGAGTCATATTCAATTGCAGATCTTGAGCCTATAGCCAGCTCTTCCGCCGTAATAGTTAATTCACCGAACCCATCCTCTTCTATACGTGTAATACGTACAGGGAATTGATCTAAGCCTAATGCTTCATCAGTAATCGTGACAATATCCATAGGCTCCAAGCGGCAGTACTTCCAGCCCAAAGTAAACTCATATTCGTTACGCACATAGAGCAAACGTTGTAAGCGAAGCTGTGCGGCGTGTCGAGCAATTTTAGGCTCACAGAAAAAGTGGTTTTCTACTGGATCTTCAGTACGCAAACCAAACATCTCAATATTTGCTTGGTCCTTCGCTTCAGTAGTTTCTGTGTTGTACTGGTTATACCGATTAATGTATTCAATCTGAACATGATTATAAGCATCGGTGTCACGGCTACGGCGTACTCTTACTGGCTCATCATCACTAATAAAATCATCATCTGTTAAATGATAAGCAGGTGTAAGGTCTGGAGTAAAAGTAACACCGTTACCAGTGATTGCTGAATCACCATAAGAGCGGATTCTCAAGCCATCAGGACTTGGTACTACAGCACAATTTACAGCCTCGACAATCTCATTGATCGTTTCATAAGCTGCACGTTGTTCTGTGAATGCTGGGCTAATAAGAAGATTGGCTGCTCGGCAATAAGTACGGAACTCTTCTAAATCTGCCATGTTTAGATTAGGCGCGGCCCCATGACGTGGATGGGTAATAAAGTCTTCAATCACATCTGCTGGATTAGCATCATCAATAGTTTCAGACAATGTAATAGTACTAACCACCTCAAAGTTATGATTTGAAAGACTGGCACTATTTCCCATCTCGTAATTAGCACATGCTACATATCCTAAAAAAGGATAGTTAATTGCCTGATCCGGATGTTTTGAAACTAACCAACCCCACGGCGGATTATTATTTCCATCGTATAATTCAAACTTCAACTGGTCGATTGGATCTAGTGTAATAGATCCTTCCTGCTTGGGTATGTATTGATCTTTATCAACCCAGATCAAGCCAATCTTCTTAATCTGATTCTCACACAAACCAAGCATGAGCGAAGCACTATAACTAAATGTTGTATTACTGGTTTTAGTGCTCCCGCCCTTCCCCCCTGACTTCTCAACCGTAGTGTGAGGCGTTGCCAAGAAATCACCATACCAAAACATGTTCGCTGCTATACGAGTTTTGCCATAAACCAATGGTTGGCAAAGACCGTAAGCGGATTGCTGGACACGCATAGAATTAATACGGGTATCCGTTGTACTAATCGTGGTACCGCCAAATAATCCACCCATTACTTTTTCAGCCTCTTCATACGAAAAAACCCGGCGATTCGCCGGGCTAAACTTCCTTTGGTTCCATCTTGGAGTATGACTCCTTGATGCATATAGCTATGAATGACCTTTGGCCATTCGATGATAATTGCACCGTGGCTAATGCACTTGCCGAATTGATATAAAACGATGTCACCCGGTTGTGGTGCCCCTTCGACTGGATCGCATACACCCAAAATTAGTTCTAAATAGCGTTGCCCCATCTGGTGCATATGCCAGTCTGGCGGGTATGGTCGCGGATCCAAATGATCCATAAGGCCTACTTTCTCGTAGACTTCACAGATTAGAGTTCCACAATCAACTCCCACACCTTTTACACGCCCTTGGTGATGGTAAGGTGTGCCGAGCCATGTAAGAGCTTCTTTAACAGCATTGCAAGCAAGATCATTATTGCTTTTCAACTCGTGTACCTCATTTCACAGACAATAAAAAAGCACCCGTCTGGGTGCTTATGGTCTAAAGATTTCTTACTTATAAAATAACTTGATTTTCATCATACTCTTGACTAAATATGCTGCAATCAAAAGTAAAACTCCAATTAAAGTAAACATTTTGTCAGAATTACTATAGCCAGAGATTAGAAAAAATATTGAAATGGCTATTATTACTAAAAGTACTATTTTAGCTAACATTACTTTCCTCTTTAAATATTTTCTCAAAAATAGGTTTAAGTTGATTAGCGCCGGTTAAATTCAGGTGATCATCATCAAAATAGTATGGGTGATTATCAGTACCACTGATCACACAAATAGGATTACAAAGTACTTGGTGTACATCATAAGAACTAAAGTTTTTATACCTATCTTTAATGCTTTCTAAATCCGCAATAATTTCGTGATTATTGGCTAGATATCTATTCACATCATACTTAGCTTGTAAGTCATTTTCATAAAGAATCTTTGGAACTGATTCACTATAAACCGGGACAGGCATAATGAATTTAACATCAATATTTGCTTTCTCTGCCAACGCAACAACTTGCTCAATAACTTCTTTTGAGATTGCTTTTGGAGAAAAATGTAAAATCAACATGTCAATATTGAGCTTTTTAGCCTCATTTAACAACATTTCTGGAGTAACAGAATTATCCATGAGTGGCGTATTTGATACTAAAAAATAAGTATTAAATTTATGTGACCCTGCAACATTAGCAAAAGCCATTTTGATTGAATCAGCATGACTGTTACCCACCAGAAGCACTGACTTTTGAAAGTTCTCTTCGTTTATTTTACAACTTCTAGCATCAGGCTCTAAAATACGTGATAGCTTGCCACAACGATAAGTAGAGCGATCTTCAAGACCATTAAAAATATTTTGTTCTTTTTGATCATACAAAGTTGTTGGTACAACTTTAGCTGCGCCTGTGAGCAATACAAGTGAAACTAATGAAAACCAATAAACTTTAGTAACTTTGTTGATTCGTCTAGTTTCTACAAACTTATGCATCAAAATTGAAGCAATGATTATAAGCACTAATAAAATGGCTTTATCAGAATATGCCTTCGGATATAGTATTGTTCCAGAAAAAGGTTCATATAAATACAAGACAATAATAGGGAAATGAACCAAATAAATTGAGTATGAATAGTCGCCAATTTTTGCTAAAAATTTACTTACTGGATTGTCTTCTAAAACTCTTGGAATACCAAAGCCAAGTACTAAGCCCGTTGCGATACATACAAATAAAGCAATAAAACTTGGATGTCCTTGTGCCCTACTTAAAGTCTGACCATCGACATGAATAAATGGTATAGCACAAAGAGCAACTAAACCAAGTAAGCCCGCCCAACGATAGCTATCAAATTTAATATTGCCATTGTTTGTAAGGTAATATGCAACAATAAACCCTATTAGAAACTCCCACATTCGCAGCGGCATCATAAAAAATGATGTTTTAGTTGAGATTCCAACTATAAATACACATGCAGCAAATGAGCCCAATAACGCTAGAAATAAGAATGCTCTAGATTTGTTAAAGAACCAAACTATTAACGGAACAATTAAGTAAAACTGAATTTCCACACCCAAAGACCACAAGTGCAGTAAAGGGTTAAAATCAGATTTGCTAAAATATGAGTTTTGCATCCAAAAACCAATATTATTAGCAAACAGCAAGCTGTAAATTGACTGCGTTACCACCTGCCCTAATTCAGATGGTAATACAACAAATATAGATGCAAGTAATGTTAATATAACTGTAGCAAAATAGGCAGGAATTAAACGCTTTGCCCTACGTTCAAAAAACTTCTTAGTTTCGCCAGTTTTGTACAGAATAGCCATTAAAAAGCCACTTACTACAAAAAATACATCTACACCCAAGAAGCCGCTTTCAATACCTGCTATTTCCAAGTGAAATAAAACTACATAAATTACAGCTATTGCCCTCAGTAACTGAATATCTACTCTTTTATCCATGTGATAGTTTATTTTTGCTAAAGATTGCAAAAAGTATACACAGATAAACTTTTCAGCTTGTTAATTTTTTTAACCAATTAAGCATTCACTTGAATGCTTAATTAAAAGTCTTTAATTACATCCAACTTTTGGAAATAGCCAATATTTCAGCATCAGTTAATAAACGATTGAATATAGCTAACTTTGTAAAAATACAGTTACCGCCCTGTTGAACAACCGGTATGGATAGTGCAGATCCGAGTCGGAGACGATTAATTTTATTTAAACCAGTAGCTGAACTTACCTTAAACATCTTCTCACCATTGGTAGATTCTACTACACCAAAATCACCTACCTGAATTGCTTGGGTGACAGGTGCATTCAAACTATATGTCTGTAAATCCCCACTACCCGAGAATTGTGTAGAGGCATCAGATTTAAAACTCGATACCAGTCTATTACTAATTTGTTTTGCAGATGTTTTATTTAGACCAAATCCAGCAACGATAGTATCTGTCTCAACAACTAAACGAAGTTCGTTATACATTGTCCGCGCATCATCAGTCATGAACATTGGCATTGTCTGAATTAATACGGTTACAGGCTGGTTTTTATTAATAATTTCATTTAGCAAAGCTTGGTTGATTTCAACCAGATCATTACCCGATGTTGGTTTTGAATTCGTTGTAGTGATTGGAGAATGAACACATGCGAAACCAGCACAACGTATGATCTGAGCATGAGAAAGTGAACCAATCACCTGTACGTCTAATGTAATAGCAGTACCTTGTGCTTGAGGTTTAATTGTCGCAGGAGAATTTTCCGTAACTACAACCGTTTCAACACCTGCTCCCGTAATTACTAATGACCCTGAACCGATACATGACGCAACTAAAGTAGATCCTGCTGTAATATTTGATATTGTTTGAGTCACCGGTATAGCAGAATTAGCAAACCAGTTAGTTTGTTCATTTTCAACTAACAAGCCAAATCGGTTATTAACTTTCCACCAACGTAGTTGATTTGCTGACGTAATATAAGATTTGTTCCCTACACGATCTTGCGTCATTGGTTTTGTAGCTAATGTTTTTGCTGAAGTGCATGTTAAAACTTGATCTTCTGATAAAACAGTTTTTACGCCCCCTAAATTCTTTAAGTATTCTCCATTTTCAAAATCTAAAAAAGCAACCCAATCTTGCTTCCCTATTATCCCATTGATGTTGCCAAGATAATTAGTTGCTACTTTATTTGATTTAATAACTGTTGACATATTAAGTCTCCAAAAAATTGACGTCTAAAAAAGGTGTTGGCTGTACATAAAGCTTGTATCGGAGGGATACATCTGCAGGTTTGTGATTTGAAGTCCATAAAAAAACCAGCCGAAGCTGGTTTTGATCATTTAATTGGGGCAGAAAAGTAGCTTTATAGACTTCTTGCGTTGTGGGATTCCACCAATCAGACGCCCAATTAAAATTATGGAAATCATCAGAAATACCCAATCGGAAACCTACAGAATCCTGCCCTACTCGATTCTGGTAAGTACATACGATCTTATCGCCTACAATTTTTAAATCTGCATGCCATGGACTATCTGTGGTTGGTGTCGTACAAGTTCCAACAAATTGCCAATTATTGTTAAGTGTCTTGCTAGTGAAGTGCTGCAAGCCACTTGTATTTCCATTTGTATTTCCTATGACATACAAATGATATAACTCAGTTTTAGCATCAAAAATGACTGCAGGAGCTAATGCTGAACCAGTGTAATTTTCAAATACTGCTTCACGTTCAGACCAATTTTTCCCATCTTTTGTTCGTCTAACAAAAAGCTTTTCATATGTAAGATTAGGTTCTACACCGTCCGTATCAGCCCAGTAGGTTCTGAACATTAAACATAATTCACTTGTTTTGTGATCATAGAAAGTAAAACAGTCAGAGTTATAAACAGGCCCATGCTCCCAAGCGTAACTATCAGGCTCATCAATTAAACCTGTAAGGAGATCAAATTTTTGAAGGTCATTTGAACCTAATAAGAATGGATTTTCTTCTTTCGTATTACCATTCGTATAACCAGTAATAGTTAATATGTAACGGTAACCTAAACAATTATTAGGTACTTCTAAAATATGAGGATGGACTACGCCACGATTGACCCCGTAAGGTGTGTTTACTGGAATATAGCTCCCCCAATCACTCACTTTTGCATTGTTAATCCAATCCTTGCTGATAGAAAAGTTTTGGAAAGTCCACTGCAAAGGCACAGGTGCTAATAATCCTAGATTTTGATTATTACGAAAGAAATTAAGTAGATTTTGGCCTTTTGCTACAAATGAATCTCGATATGAATATTGATTTAAAGCTGAAGTATCCACAGTTGAAAGGCTATTGTTATTAATAGCTGAAGCAATATCAGTCTCAACACCAGGAATATAAAACTTCGAATCCAGATCAAAATAAGCAACAATATTGTTATTAGCATCAGTTAATGTAAAAAGACGCTGATCTAAGTTAATCCCCGTTGTGCTTTCGACATAACTTTTAGTGTTGTTGATTGCACTAGCAACGTCTGTGTTTAAGCTTGGAATTAATAACTTCGAATCTTTTGTAACGCTCAAGACAATATTATTATCACTATCAAGCAAATCAAATATATTTTCAGAATTCCGCTGAAACATCTTTGCAAAGATATCTGAAAAAGTTTTTTGTATAGATTCTTCAACCCCCACGATCTGAACAGCGCCATCTTTTTTGATTCTCATGACTGTTCTATCTTCAGCATCTGCAAAATCAAATAATATTTCTTCATTAAATGGATATTGCGAAACACGATTATTAATTTCTTGCTTATACCCATTTACAGTATTAATAAATCCATCTAAAGCCTGTTCGAGCATTTCACTCAAACCATTGCCGTGTTCATTTAAATAGTCTTTTATCCCTGCAATTAATCTTACCAAAGCATCTTTAAATTGCTCTTCAGTAACATCAGGACCGACCATTTCTTCTGGTAAAGGTAAATCTGCCATTAAAGTGACCCCATAAAAAAACCCGCTGTATGCGGGGTTTAAGTTAAAGATTAGTAATTAAACCGAAGTTTCTGGTACTGGTACAAACGGTGCACCACGGAACCGAGGGCGGTTGTTAAATCGGTTTATACAAGTATCAAGCCGTTTATCACAACCCGGATAAACACGAATGGATTCACCTATTTCAGGCATGTCTAAAAGTGGCAAAGTGAGAATAAGTGCACCCGATTCATGCAAACGGACTGTTCGCTTAATACCAACATTAGCGCCCTCTAAAAACTCCACCACTCCTTGAGTAAACCAACCCTGCGGCTGACTTAAATTACATAGTATGCGACTAGGTGTACTATTTGGCCCAATTGTCGTATTCACCGCAAAATCCGCACTCAACAACCCACACGCATTATCAAACAAAGTATTTAAGCAACCTGGTGTGTATAAATTTCTCGGCATTTGAAGTTTTAAGTCATCCACTTCTGAGACCACACTAGCGTTAATTTCATAACGATCAAGTTCAGGCTCAACAATACGGCCCTCAAATAAAACGAGTGTGCCGGCACTAGTATCGGTTGGTGTATTTATATCCATAAAAATACGCTCAAGCTTAAAACGAGCCCCATCCAAAACGCCGTTATGAAATGCCTGTGCTACAGGCACATCACCGAATTTAGTGCTTTCATTAGTTTCAATTTTGATAGATAAGTTATCTACTTCAATGCCTAATGAGAGGCTGATTCCTTCACGACTGATAATCGGGCCACCTGAGATGAACTCTTTACCATTAACATTTAAACTGTAATCGTAACTGGTATAACAGTACTCAATACCTTGAATAGTCTTAATGGTGTACAGATCAGCCATAACGAACTGGGCAGCATCTAACAAGGCAATAAGTTTGGGTGATGCTTGTCTCATATCTTATTTCCTAGTGATCCAATTAATTCAACCTTGTTCGCCTTCCACAACTTATGCATAAAGTTGACATATTGTTGTGTGTCATCTTTAAAGCGGCATCGATAATAGAAAGTACCCTTTACAGTTACTTCCACTCCCTCTTCAATTGGCTGTGAAAGAATGTATTTACCATCACTGGTTACCTGTGCCGATGCGGTATTCCACATCAACTTTTCTTGGTTGGAATTCCACATGGTTTTAACCGGTGTTTGATTCCACATATTAGGATCTACTTCACCGACAATTTGCTCTTCTGTATTTCCGAGTGGCAATTGACTTGTATACATATCCTTGTAAAGCTGGAATGAAGTTGTAGCCCCATCCCCAGTGAAAGTACAACTAAACTCATTATCTTCAGGCATCTTATAAAGGAATGAATCAAATGCACCACGGCGTTCTAGATAAAACCCTTGTAGTTGCTGCAATTCCTTTCTCCCCTTATTTTCCCGCAAAAATGCGTAAGACAACGAGATTTCATATTTCGGCGCGGCCTGAAAACTCGCTCGGAGTTCTCGGCCATTAATTGAAGTCATGATTTTGGTGTTGAACATGGGTGTTAATGAGGCATCCCATTCAAGACCGGGTAATTCTGGAAATAATACGTTTGACACTTACACCTCCTTACTTACCATTCTTACCAAAGCCACGAACATAGCTGTGTAAGCCGCTAGCCACTGCACGACCATTATTTTTTAATAACCGCTCAATACTCCTAGCATCTACGGCGCTAATATGAATAGTCGGTCCAGCTCCTCCGCCTTCTGCCGCAGCTGCCGCACCAAAACTTGCACCACTACGCATGGCTTTACCCATTTCACGAATGGTATTTGCATGTTGTGAAGGTAAAACCATCTCATCTTCATGAAGCTGAGTAACTGGATTAACACCGGATGGAATGTCGTAACCGCCTCGAGCAGATTTAATCTTTCCAGCTAGACCAGCAACTAAACCGAATGCAGCTGCACCGGCACCAACGGCGAGAATTGGGCCGATGTATGGAATGGCAACCATGGCCTTAAATGCTCCGGCCATTGCTTCCCATGCTGACATCATGATGCCCTTGATAGCTTCAGCCGCTTTTAACCCCAATCGAGCCAAACCACCCGCAGCAGTAACACTGGTACGAGTTGCTTCACCTGCAATTGTTGCCCCTGTTTGTGCAGCTTGGCCAGAAGCTTCAGCCGCTGTTTCAGCACCAACAAAACCGAGTTTTCGAGCTAGTTTAATTGCTTGGATTCTGAGCCAGCCTTGGAGCTCTTTAGTAGCCGATTGCAATGCAAATGCACCCATGTCTGCAAGGACAGCTTTAGTTGCATTACTCCATGTCAGTGTGCCATTCATTAAAGACTGAATGCCTTGATCCCAAAGGTTAGAAAGTCGAGAGGTGAAGCCGCCGAACTTAGCCTCAAAGTCTTTCATTTCCGCATCACTGATTAAGCCCATAGACTTAGTGTCAGCAACTTTCTGATCTGTCTCTAAATCAGAAATATTGTTTGTGATTTGGTTTTGATTACCTTGCTTACCATTAATTCCCGTTTGCTCGTTCTCAAGTGCCAGACGCTCTAAAAGACCTTGCCGTTTAATTTCACGTAATTGATCTTCGAGCTGCTTCTCTAATTGAACCTTGCGAACATTAGAAATTTTCTTTGCATCATATTCGGCTTGGATCCGTGCCGATTCAATTTCATACAAGCGTTGTGCTTGCTGTTGATAATTGTCTATCTGTTCTTCACGAGCTTTTTTGTAGTCCTCAAACTCTTTTAAACGAATAGCAATAATCTTGTCTGAAGCATCCTTTTCGGCTTTGACTTTAGCGGCGGCTTTTTCATCGGCAGTCATCTTAGATTTTTCAATCTCATCTAATGCCTTCTGAAGATCTAAAGCGACTTTCTTTTCTTCGGATGCATATTTATACCGAATATCTGCAAGTGCTTTAGCTGCCTGCTCAGCCTGCCGTTGACGCTCTTTAGCCTCTTGCTCAGCTTTAGATTTAGCCGATGATTTAGATTTTCCTTTATCATCTTTTTCTCCAGTGCCAATGCCAAGATTAGTGTTAGGAGGAGCAGAACCTAAGCCAAGTTTTGGTGGTTTAGGTGGCCCAATAGATTTCGTTGGATCCTTAAAAACATAGTTGGTAATCTTTTGATTACCTGCAGTAGTTACATCAAGAATCCGCTTACCCGCTGTGACAAGGGAGTTGGCCGCCGTGGTTGCCCCACTGTTCCATGAGTTCTTAAGGTCATTCATTCGGCCTTTCATTTGGTTGGTATAACGTTCAGTAATACCACCTAGCTGAGATAAGCCACCTTCCCAAGCTGCTTTCGCACCTGAGAAGTTAAAATGAAGGATATTATTTACAACGCTTCCAAATGTTTGAAACTTAACTTGTAGTACATCCAGACCGTACTGGATAGTGCTACGAACCATATCAAAGCCGGCCATAAGACCATTAAATGCAATGATTAAGGCTTGGCAAACTGTCACAACAACGGCGCGAATAATTGCAAAGGCAGACTGAACACCTACCTGAAAGCCTGTAACTACCACACCTAAAGCACGTAGAACCACAGATATTGCATCCATGAAACCAATCTGAGTATTAGCATCGTCTCCAATGCTTCCAGTTAAGTCGCTCCAGATTCCCCCGATAGTTGTAAACTGCTCACTTAGAATGCTAAAGAGACTTTCAAAGATTCCAATAATTGATTTAATCGAATCATCAATTGCATCTTTAGACTCAGCAGCAAATGTCAAAAATTGATTAGCCAAATCAGTTAAAGCTGGAGCTGCTTGTGCTGCAATTCGTGTAAGCACACCTTGTAAAGTGAGCTGTACGATCTCTAAAGAAGCATTAAACTCTTTAGTAGCAGCAATAGCATCTTCACTCATGATTACGCCTAAATCATGAGCTTGGGTTGCATATTTTTTTAATTTTTCACCATTATTATCTAAGAGTGGGGCTAATGAGGTCGCTTCATCCGCAATCGACTCCATATAAAAAGTCATTTCAGCTTGAGAAACATTAGCCTTCTGCAAAGTCTGGTAGTACTTTTCTAGAATCTGCGGACCAGATAAACCTTGAAACTCTTTGGCAGTTACCCCTACTTTAGGAGCGATCTTCTCAAAGAAATCGGCCATCTCGCCACCACCAGTTTGCAGGAAATCACCAAACTTATCGTTTACATCTTTCATAATGTCCGATAGCTTGTCTTGCTCAACGTTTACCTTTTTGGCTGCAAATGCCCACTCTTGAAATTCAGTAGTATTCGCATTGGCTAAACGAGATTGAATTTCTAATTCTTTAGATGCCTTACCAACGGCGGACACTAGATCCGGTATTGCTGCCACAGCCTCTGCTGCACTTCTTGCAATTTCTTGACCTATACCTAGAAAGAAACCACCTTTAACTAAGGATAAGCCACTGGTAAGAGAGCTTTTAATGTCGTTCCCTACTGTTTTAAACCTCTCTGAAAGGCCTGTTGCAAAACCATTTAACTCTGATCTTAAATTCGTAAGATCTAAATTTAAGTTAATATTCCGACCAGTGTCTTCAATTCTTTCAGTAGAATCAGTAACAATCCTTTCGGCATCCTGCATTCCTTGCCTAAGTTCAGTAGTTCTTGCACCGACATGTACTTCAACACGGTTATTATTTGCCATACCTACCTCTTTGGGCATAAAAAAACCTTGCCGATGCAAGGTAAATTAAAATAAAAAACCCCGTAAGACGGGGTTAATTTTTACGAATAATACTTACTCAACAACAACTAGGTCAGCTATTCCACAACCAGACGACGCAGCTTGAGAATGTATAAAGCCCATATTAAATTGTTTTATTGTTTTAGTTTCACCAGCTTTAACAATCTCATAAATTACTCGACTATTGCTATCGATCTTGGTTTTACTATTAGAAAAGTGCTCACACTCTACGGTGATATCTTTAATGTCATATTTACTATTATTTTTGATTTTAAAATCAACCAACATGACACTATCAAATCCACCTTTAGCCCAATCATAATCTAAGACAGTATTTTTAAGTGCATCTTCTTTGGGTGACAATTCTCTAGTGCTATTTGATGAAGAAGATCCCTCACCTCCACCAGCAATAATGCCAATAATAAAAAGAATGACAAACCCTAAAAAGATCCATTTTAAAACTGAACGCTTTTTAACTTTAGCCCCACAACTTGGACAGTTTTTAGCTTGAGTGCTAACTTGTGCCCCACATTCTTTGCAATTAGTTAAAGCCACAGAATTATCCTTATAAAGTCTTAATTAACAAACTTTAACCAACGCTTACAAATAATGCAAATAGGGCAGCCTTAACCACCCTGAGGGAAACTTTCTAAAACCTCAAGCATATCGTCTTCATCATCATCTGAAACAGTTATAGCTTGCAGAGTTTCTTCAATTCCCATGAATGCTTCCAAGATACGGCAAAGACGCTGTATACCTATATGTGCGGGAGGGTTATTTTGCTGATACGCACTTAATGCTCTTAATCTAGGTAGATCCATTTCATTGATTACATAGTCGTAATCTTTACCCATGGTCAGCACTAAATGCGTGTACAGCTCCTCCCAGTCTATTCCCCCGAGCCACCTGCAGCGCTGTCATCATTGCCTTTAAGACCAGACACAGACATTACAGCTTCCATCACTTCTGTGAGCTGATCCATAAATAGCATCTCTGCCACATCATCACGAGTAATGTCGGGGTAATTTCGTTTCAATGATTTGTGTGCCACATCAATCACAGTGCCGACATCATCTGGCTTGAATGATTGAAGTGCCGGCAATAGTTTTTCAACTGCACCAAGAGACAATGGAGCAAAAACAAATGGCTGACCATCTACAAGAACTGTAGAGCCTCGAGGATTTTCAACTTGCTTAAATTGCATTTGGTATTACTCCGATAAATCGATTTTGAAGACACGGTTAAGATCATCAGCCATAGGTTGGAATTCAAACTCAGGAATATCGTAGTCATCCTGCTTTGAACTGAACCCAAGCTTGTTACTAGTACAACGGTAGAAATTCATATGCATGAATTTGCCCTTGTAATCACGTTGCAGATCTAATGCAAACTCAGGTGTATAACCCATATCTAAGTTAGACACGGTGATTGACTTACCGCCTGCAACTGTTGCGGAATATCGGAAGCTAATAAAAACTATCTTCCCAACATCGGCAGTAGCAAATGTGTAGGCACCTGTCACGTTATCCACGCTGTATTGCCCTGCCACTGGCGCTGATGCCACACGTTTAAGTGGAATAGCCTTACCATCTGTAACACCTAAATCCTTAACAAAAGTGCCAGCATTTGGAACTACAGGTGTAACCAAGCCGCCTGTTTGAATAGTTTCACCATTAATGGTTTGGGATACTGTCTCGATCCCACCTTCAGCAACTACACCACCAAAGAAAATAGAATTTAACAAGGTTCCGTTAATGCGACCGAAAGATGCTTTACCTTTAATTGAGCCTTTACCACGTGCAGCATCAACTGCGAATTGTCCACGGCCAAAGAGTTCTTTTAAATCGAAACTAATATCGACACCTACCGACTGCAATACCCCCACTTCAACGGGTGTGGGATTGCTAATCGGTTGCCCATAAACATCTTGAATCGGTGTAGCAAAGATCTTGCCGGCACCAAATAAATATTGAGCCATTTATTTTGACCTCTCTAAAATGACAAAACCGCCATCGAGGCGGTCATAAAATGAATGTTTTGTTAATTAGTTGTAAGGATCCGGATAGGAATAATTGCAATCGCCTGATCATCCAGCATGTTTTCTACTGCTTCATATACTTCTATCGTGCCTTCAATCCAGCAGTGCTCTACCAATCCACCTAAGGTTTGATATTCACTAAATTCTGGATGGTTTGGCTGAATAGCTTCACGTACACGATCAATAAAAATATTCATCTGTGATGATGGTGGCTTTGCCCTGTCAGATTCATGGATATAGAGATAAACCTCAGCAGCTAATTCAACTTTTGAATCTAAACCATGAACCGGCACTTCCTGTTGATTACCTTGAGTAATAAACATGGCTGGTCGTTGTTCTGCTGTCACATGGTTAAAGTGACGTAAACGGCGACTGACTGTAACTAGCCCGTCTACCCTTGTACTTAACTGCTCAAACAACGCTTGATAGATTGCTTCGCTATCCACTCGCTAAACCTCGCTGAATTGCCGCATCTATATTTTTCGGCACAATCTTGGCCACCATATCTAGTGAATCACGCATGAACCGTAACTCACTAAATTTAACTTTTCTTGAATGGGCCTTAATATTGACTTGAACTGGCGATATAGTTCTGCCAAAAGCCTGCTTAATTGTTCTTAGGTGTGCTTTAACCCCCAAAGAACCTTTTAAACCAAACTCATGAGCAAAAGCATAAGGAACTAAAGCACCACCAGCTCCTACCGTTCCTTCGATCGAATCCTTATCCTCATCAACCTTAGATGAAACGGAACCACGTAAGCGGCCAGACTGAACATTCAGCCTTTGGCCACTCAGCATATCTTCCTGAATCGTTCGCTGTAAGCGTAAAGTAAGTGCGTTTACCGTGCGTCTTATTTCAAACCTAACGCGATCATTCATCTCATCAAAGTTGACTCGAGTATCAACACGATAATCGCTCATATCCTTTTACTCTTTAGCAGAGGCCGTCGATTTCTTTTGCTCAGCCACTTCGACATAACGCTCAAAACCTAGAGGCTTTAACATATTAATAATGTCGTCCTCAGATTCTAAAACACCATTTTTGATATCTAGGTTTTGACCAGCAATAACGATTTTTGATGGCTTATAGCCTTCGGGTGCCTGATATTTAAAAGGCATGGGAATCTCCTATACGACAAAAGAACCAACGCCTAAGCGATTAGGGTTTGTGCCTTCATCATCAATTGGAATGGAATTTTTTAAAGCAAGATAGCGCTGGCCATAAATACTTAGATCATAAAAAGCTTCTTTCGATGATCGGGAGTAACTAACGCTTTGGCCCGCGATTGTCATGCTCGAAGCAGTACCAAAAGCAGCACCATTGCCGCTTGCGGTACCGACTTTAAGGATATGTGCTGCATATAGACCTACAGCACGTTCCTTTAATGCTCCAAACTCAATTTGAGATACAACCAGATCCGCTTCTTCTAATTCATCCTGAATCTTTGCATTAGATAGATTCATTAAGGCAGAATCAGTCGAGAACTTTTCACGAAACGTTTGTACGTCCATACATCCACCTTATTCCTTAGCTTGAGCTAACTTTGCTTGTAATTGCTCAAGTGTTTCATCTTCACTGAACGTTACTTCAAGCACTGCTAGTTCAGCTTTCACGGCGGCCAAAGCAGCTTCATCAGCTCCCTTTTGCTGGTCGCCTGCTGTATCGTTTGATTTGCTGCCTTTACCACCACGTCCACTGGTTTTACCTGCTGCTTTTGGCTCTTCATCTGGGATTTCCTGAATATCAAGTTCGCCAGATTCAACAAGGTGTTTGGCAAACTTATTCTCAGCAAGTTTGTTATGCACATCTTCTTCAACAATAGTTGGAGTGCCAGAGGGTAAAACAGCAAGCCCAGAAAGAATAAAAGCGGCTTGTAAGCCGCTATAGGTATATGAATATTTCATTCTGTTTTAATCCTTATACATGATCCAAGTAACGAAGAGAGTCAACACGCTTCAACCACACGCCTTGAAATTTGTAGTGACCAGGTACTTTGATATCTAAGCCCACTGGTTGAGCTGCCAAGAATGTGACGTCATTACATTTCATTTGGATGCATGATGGGTCACGGCGATAGATAATTGAACGGTCTGAACCAGCTGTGCCTTTACCGTTTGAACGACCTAAACCACGAATGGTTAATGGCTTATTTTGAGTGGTGAAGATGTTATTTTCTTCAATGAACTTTAAGAAAGTTTTGCCACCAGAATCAGGGACGACTCGAGTTGAAAGATGCTTATATTGATTAGATGCCATCAAATAAGTATCTGGCTGAACCGAAACATCGCCATCAATTTGGTCTTCTGCATCAGCAAGGCTTGAATTGAAATCTGATAGCACTTCTTCAATGGATGCAGTCGCCCAATTGTGCTGAGCACTGACTACAGTGACACCAGTTTGATTTAGGAAGCCTTTAACCCCAGTAAGTGCATTGCCATACCATGCAATGTTGCTTAAGTGTTTTTCTGCTGCTAAACGTGCTGCCTGCACCTTATCAGCCTCAAGCGTAACATTTAGTTTTTGAGCTGTTTCTAATTCAAGTACTGAGTACCAATAACTAATCGTACCAACTTTGATTGGTAGCGACACAGTATCGTAATCAACTTCAGCCACAGGAATATCATTACCTGTGCCAGAGTATTCTTTACCGATACCAACACCCTTTTTACGGGTTAAAATTTCACCACCACCAAACACCCCGCTAACTGGCTTAACAGGAATGTATTTCGCGTAATCCATCACTTGTTGAAGTTGAGGGTCCATATCGTTAAATTCTTCTAACTTAACGAATAACTGAGCTAAGGCATCAATATTAAAGGCATCAATATTAAATGCATCGCCAATATTAGCCTGAACCATTTGAGCTACCGGTGTTAAACGTAGCTTCATTGCCGCCAATTTACTCATAATTATTATGCCCCACGTAAGCGAACAGCAGCCAAGCCCTGTTCATTAGAAATTGTTTCCCAAGATGCATTTGGTAGCTCGGTACCATCTGTTGCTGTTGGGGATAAAGAACCTAACGGCGCTAAAGTTGTACCATTAGCTGTTTTGACATAAACCTTTGCATTAATGTCGGTGACTGGTGCAGTGACCTTCACGTAAATCGAGCCGATCGTCATAACTGGAGCGACATCTGTTGCTTTGTAAGCTTCTTTACCATCTGTAGTTCGACCTGACTTACCTACGCCGTGTCGTACGATAATTCCAAACTTGGTGTTAGTTGCACCAGTTACGGCTAATACAGTTTTACCGTCAGTACTGCGAACAACCACATCACCATCATTCACCAGACTGGTACCAGCCACAGGAAGGGATAAAATATCCTCTGGCCCAATGAGGTGAAACTTCATACCCGGTGCTGCATCGTATTGCTTAACCATGATTTAAATCCTCTTAAATTTCTTTGTATGCATTTTCTTTGCTGTAGGCCTTTTCATCCCCAACGCCAGCAGGATTACCGTCACCAGCTTTAATATTTTGCTGGTGGTTAAGTGCATCGGCTACCGGGTTCGATGGGTGCGTTCCTTTCACAGCAGATAAGGCGCGGAAAACTGTATCGATCTGATCAGGTTTTGCATCACCTACAGCAACACTACCCAGCACAGCCCCAACCAAGGCATCGCCCGCTTTAGCTGCGATTACATCGCGCTTGATTTGCTCACATGTGCAGCCTTCGGTTTTAACTGTTGGAACTAATGCTTTAGCATCTGCAATAACAGCAGCGCGTTCGGTAGCCGCTTGTTCGAGTTTTTCTGGGGTCATCTGGTTCTTTTCCAGATCACCGACTTTCTGCTCAAGCGTGGTTTTATCGGTATGCAATTGATCTACGACCGCTTGAACTGCGTTTAGTTCATCACCGATAGAAAATTGCTTATCACCGACTTTAAGTTTTGCAGCCTTCAAGTTTTCCAGCTGCTCTTGTTGTTGCTTTAATGCATCCGCCAAGGGCTTGTTATCGCCAATGTCAAAACGAATACCGTTTACACTTACTTCCATTGTTTTCCCCTTTGGAGTTTGCTTTTCGTCACCGATGCGGCAATCACCACCACAACGCCCGTATTTAACGAGAGCTATGTGATCACCATTAAAATTGATAAATTTAGCTTGGTACGGCGTACCGTCTGGAGCTGTACCCTGCTCAACAACTAACATGGCCCCGTAGCCAAGCGACATCTCAATGCGCTCGTTACTTTGAATAAGGTCAATACTGATCTTGTCCTTAATGAGCAGATCACCCACTAGATAATCGCCTTCCTGTCGGACGTTCTCACAATAACCAATGTGATAATCCTTCCAGTTAGAGGCATTAATTTCATTTTTAGGTGGGTGATAGTCAGTAGCATCTACGCCATTGAAACTTGCAATCGTTTCAGGCTTAAAGAGTTCTTCTGCTGGCGTATAGATGTTAATAATCTGGTCTGCTGAATATCCCTCTAAAGACGGGAACTCATAGGCATAGTACTGACGAACCTGAGGCGCTTTAGCTAAGCGAACATTGACGCATTTCAAATACCCTTCTTTGGTAAATGAGCGTGTCGATTCACTTGGCGCAAAGTCACCTACCTTAAAGAGGTAAATGTTTTTCATAAATTGCGCTCAATAAAAAACCACCCGAAGGTGGCTTGATGGATTTTTATTTAAGATTAAATGACTTCCGCATTATTTTTGCTTTTCCATGGCTCATATTCTCCCGAATGATATGGAATAAATATTACAAATTTGATTCCCTCTAATTTATCAATCAGTTCCATATCATTTGGCGATAAACAATCCGCTATAACAATATCTATATCCCTGATTTGAGCAATTTTACTAGAAGGAATTGCTTCAAACCTTGTATTAGAAATATTTACAGGTTCATGCCTTTTTAATCTAGATGCAGTAAAATTATTTAAGTTGAACGTATTTATAGCTTGCCCTAAATCATTATGTATTAAATTTTTAATATTCGGACAAATAAAAACTACGTTATTAATTGGAAAATTTTTCATTATCTGAAAGGCAGTTGCTAGCGCTAAACTAGCTTTTTGTACCCCATTTCTATCTTCACATTTTATTAAAAAGTTTCTCTTCATAATTAATCTTTCTTGAAATAATACAAAAGTTTAATTTAGAGAGTTTTTTCAATTTTTCAACCCTAGTCAATCAAAATATCCTCATAGTTTGGCAATGCCGTGCAGCGACACCGAATAGGCTGTCCGGGATGTCCACCATCTGGCGGTGAATCCCATCTAAATGTCTTGCCTTGCTTATGTTGATGGTCTGGCCGCACACGCTCATCTTTCGCCGTTTGCCATGTGTAAGTTTCAACACCCATTGAAAGCTGTCGGGCTTGGTTAATTTGGCCGTTAATCTTGCCCACCTGATCACTAGCAATAAGACGAGCACGATAATCAGTAGACAACCCTAAATCTTTAATTGCTTTTGCTAGTTGTTCATTTGTTTGGCCAGTCTGCAAAGCATTGGTGATTAATACTTCAAGCTTATCGGCGTATTGCTGAGGAATAGACTTAATCAAGCTGACATTAGCCGTAATATTTAGGTCTACTTCATCCTGAATATCAGCAGCTCGATAGAACGGCGTAAGATCCACACCAATAATTGTTTTGGTGTGCTCTGCTATTTGCTTGTCCACTTCCTTTTGGGTGTCAGTCACAACTTTTGTGGCTAACGGTCGGGAAATCTCAACAACATACTTTGTGAGCTTTTCCCTAAACGCCGTCATCATGTCCGAAAACCAAGCATCACCGATGTTCTGGCCTACCGTTGGAATGACTAGATCCTTAGTTTGGTCCTGACAAAACTTTGAAATAGCCAGTAATTGCCGTGTGTAATACAGCTCTACACGGCGATTTACGTGCACAGCTCTTGGCTTAGAAGCTTTTCGCCCTTTCTTATTTTTTTTAGCTTGCTGGAGGTGTGGTTTTAGTATTTGAATTATCGTCGTCATCTGGGTTCACCATTATCTCAAGCTCTTTGATGTGATCTTCATCAATCACTGAATAAACACCGTCAATGAGTAGCTGACGCGCTATCTGAGGTTCCGTAATGATACCCATTTGAAGATATTTATCGTCACGTTCTGCGTTAGCTTTCTCAACCTCAGCACGAACCTTAGCGTCCAATTGCCATAGCGGATTAAATACAACGTCTAAACTTGGAATCTGACGACCAAATGTAGCTTGGCAAATCACTCTTAAAAGCTTCAACATGAATGGCTTTAATGACCAAGTTTGCTTGGTTGCTATAGTGTCGTAATAGTTCCGTGTGTCATGTTCGCCTGTAGCATTCATCCCCGAAGGTGATTGACCGAATAAAACCGTATATGGCATTTCGGCCGCTCCAGAAGTTTGAATCGAATACTCACGCATAAGGTCAGGTAAACCACCAAAGCTATAAGATTTAGAGTCGTACTCTTCTTCGGCATCGAGCACGATCATGCCATTGAGACCTTTTAGCAGACCAACACTAAGAAAACGCTCTGCCACACCTTTTAGGTCCTCTTTGATCTTATCAACCAAATGCGGTGTTCTAATCACATCAATTTTTGATTCATGGACTAAACTAGCAGTGGCTTTCTTAACTGCCGCATGATCAAGCAGATCCTCATAAACTTCCTGTAAAACACTTACAGGCTCTTCATTGACCACATCTGCATGACCAAATTTAATTAAGCGTGTGTGGTGGATGCGTTGGTTAGATTTGCCATCGAGTTTAAGCTTGTAAAATTCAGGTTGCTTGAGCAGCCCACCTGCTTCATTTGGAGGCAAGTATTTTGAAGTATCGGCTTCAATCTGCTTTTTCTTGAGTACGGTGAAAAACTCTAAACGACCGATGCCCAATTTGTTTAAATCAAACGGTTGATCTAAGTTGCCGCCGTCCACCGTACCTAAGAGCACATAGCAAACGCCATATAATCGAGAAAGGACCAAGCTAGATAAGAGCACCCCATCTAAATTAAAAGCCTTACACGCCTCCTTAAGCTTCTCTAAATCATTATCCTGAATCCCTTCATAGAACCACCCTGCTCGAAGCATGTCGCTTGCTGGACGGTTCACAATGCGCTTGGCTAACCAATGTTGATAAACCGCTTCTAATTGCTCATCTGGAATAACCTTCTTAACGAATGATCCATGTGATGATTTGTCGCGGTCAGTACCAATATTTGAGACAAAGTTTGTATACGCCCCTGCATCGCCAATTGCATCGGACTTTTTATTTTCAGTCATAATTTCCTCTAATCAAATACAGTTGGCTTGCTTGCTATTGAATCGTTAATCGCATCAATGGTCGGATCCCACTGATCGTCATGATCATGTGACCAATCAGCGGTGAGTCCTTCTATTTCTTCAACGTAGTTCAATAGCCATGGTGCATTAGCAGGCAATAAGACTCGGCCATCTTCAACATAAAGAATGACGTCCATAGTCCTCGATAGCTTGTCATCTCCGCGCTGAATAGCCCGAATAGGTAAAGTTGTTTCTTTAGCAATGGTTTGAATTAATCCCGTACCACTAGCTTTATCCTCTACAGCCATATATCGAAGTTTGCCGATTTGTGTATTGCCATCCTTATGTTTTTTAATAAAGTCTTTAGCAACTTTTAATAGTGCTGGTGCTTCCCATTTACCTCGTTTCACATCAATGATGTAAAGGTTATTGTCATAGCCAAGGCCAGCACATATGAATGCTGAATAGTCATTATGCTTTTTAACCTTCTGTGCCGTATCTGCCCATATTGCACGCCATTTAAGAACAGGTAATTCAAGATATCGTGGGAACCACTCAGACTTAACAAGGTCACCCCCAAGCTTTTTAGGGGTCTGCTGGTATTGGCTTGCAAACGTATAACGGGATACCGTAGCGCCGTCTTTATCTTGTCCACCTTGTTCGAGTTGCAAAAGCGATTGCAATGATTCTTTCAACGGCCAATAGCTTTGACGTCCTTTAGCATCGCGCTCAACATTGCGTGGTACTTTCAGTTGTATTTTTTCTGGCAACTTACTGATGTATTCATCATCAATAAGCGCTGGAATACTGATCTGTTCCCATTCACCGGGTACGTTACCTGTCATCACAAAGTTAGTCGGATCCTCAACGTGTAAACGCTGCATGATCAGAATAATTGGTGTATCGGATTTAGCTTTACGCGAGTTGACCGTGTTTAGAATCTTACGGTTAGCTTTGCGTCTAGCGGTCTGACTAAATGCATCCTCAGGCTTTAAGGGGTCATCAAGAATAATTGCGCCAGTAAAACCCTCATCCGCCAAAGTACCTGCACGGCGACCTGTAACCTGCCCACCCATTGATGCAGAATAGACATGACCAGCATCGTAACCATCAACTGTAGTTTTCCAGCTTGATTTAGCATCGGTACTTGTCGATATCTTGATAGGCCATAAATTCTGAAAGTCTTCCGACTTAACAATATTCCTTGCCGTTGCAGATACATCTTCTACAAGTGACTGTGAGAAAGACAAATAGAGAAAACGGGAACGAGCATTACGCGCTATGCCACGGGCAATTAGATTCGTGAGTAATTCAGTTTTACCGCTACCCGGTGGAACGTTAATAACTAAGTTCTTAACCTTCCCAGCAATAACCTCATCGATCTTGTCAGCAATATATTCATGATGCCAATTGACCGAAAACTTAAAGCCCATGCGAGGCAAGAAAAAACGCCGTGTAAAAAATAAATGCTCTTTCTCACAAAGCTCTCGCTCTAACTGCATTTCTAACAGCTTAGTATTTACCTTTGAGTTCATCTAACACCTGCCGTATCTGTTCAGGCGTTGCAACAACTTGGGTTATATTCTCGCTTTGGAGTGGTCCACCACCAGCGCCGGTTACTTCGGTTTTATTGGTGAATTGACCGCCCATGTCCTTTGCAGCTTGCTCAAGAATTTTTAGCGAAAATAAAGGATTCTTTGCATGAACTGAATATTGTTTCTCAAGCCTCTGTAATCTGACCGCGAGATTAGCAATAGGAATGTTTAAAGGCTTTTCTAAAAATTCATTTCGTGTGTGCTCAAATTCTTCTTTTAATTCCTGACTAAGATCTTTGCCAGCACGCTTGGTTGGGTCATATCTTTCGCACTGTTGGCGTGAGATCTTGACCTTAAATTCTTCGTTGACGAGCTCAACTGTCTCTTGAGGTGTGTTAAATACAGCAAGTGACCGTACTATATAGAGTTTTACCTCTTTTCTAAGTGCTGCCATAAACCTCTTCCTGTCAACGTACGTCAACGTAAACAGGCAAAAAAATTAAGCCAGTTTCAGAAGACAAGTACCACATGCATGAGCAATCTTTGCTTTTGAAATTGTCGGACCCGCATTTGCTAAATCCACCATATGTTGTACGGCGTCATTTGGGCCGTATCTGCCAACTACACCATGAAACTCTTCAACGTCATGGCCCCGTAAATAATGCTTTGGCATTCCAGTAATAGGACTAAGGATCATGTCACCCTCATCAGTACGCTTAACCCCAATGTGATAAAGTTCATGTTCAATGAGTGCACAAAAATCGATATCACTACATTCAGAAGTATGTTGAGCATCGATAGTGATTACGTATTCAGGTACATAGCCAAACCAATTAATCATTTGTCTTTCTTGACGCATCTTTTGCCAGCCCCCTGCACGAAACATAACTCTCTCGGTTTGCCCCAACACAATCTGGCCAGCTTTAATAAAAGCTGTCGATGCCCATAACACTTTAAAAAATCGACTACCAAAATAAGTTAAATGATCGTGATCTGGATTATGCAATGGAGAATTTGAGTCAATGAATGTATCCCAAATCCAATTCTCAAGTTCTTGTGCTGGCTCAAAGTCAACGCTGTCATAAATAGGATCTAATTTAAGTAAGCGTTCTGGTGGTTCTGGTCTTTTCATAAAAAACCCTCAGGCTTATTGTTGAGTCGAGCAATTAACTTGTTTTGTTGATCTAATGCCCAAAAAAAACGCTCATCTAAGTGAGCGACTTCTTCAGCAGATAATCCTTGTGTTGTGCAACAACCAAAATGATTTAGCTCAATTTGAAGTAGCATTATTTCCTGTGTGATTATTTGAAATTCAGTCATACATACTCCAAAAAGAAAAAGCCCACCAAATGGCGGGCTTCTAAGTGTTTAAATTCAGGTTTAAGAAAGATAAGTGTATTTTTCTGCTAGATGTTTTTTGGCGATTTTTGTGGTTTCAAAATACGATACTTCTGCACACAGCCAAAATCTATACGTATTTTCACCAACTACATAACTCTGGCGGTTGTAAGTTGATTCTTTAGATGAATCTATTTCACTTGCCTCAAAATATGTACCTTCACGGTCATTTACAACTTCACCGTCCAAATCACCGCCAATACAAATATACATTGCAAGCTTCCATAAAATTATGAATGGCAGCTTAGCACATAAAGTAAAAAGCCCCGCCAATAATCGATATTTAGCAGGGCCCTTTGCGCCGTAATCCGTTCGGCAAGTTAAAAAATGACATTAAAAAGCCCATTCCTCCAAAAGAGAAACAGGCCACAAAATAAAAGCTTTCAGCGCAGATAAATTTGATATTTGAAATATATATGCAAATATCTCTTTATCTATCACAATATTTATAAATTAAGTAAAACTTTTCAAATTATTAAAACAAATTGAAAGTTGTTCATTAAACCAATTTATAAAATTTTCTCTGTCAGTGAAATTCGGACAATCTTTTAAATCAATATCAGCAAATAAATTGCCTTGAAAATAATACTGATATCTCAATTGATGACCATACATACTATATGGCACATTGAAGAGCTTATCTGCCTCCGAAAGAAAAATAGCTTTTAATTTTGGATGATCTTCTTTTAAATCTTCATAATGATCACCGCCAATCATCAAATCATAAATTTTATTTAATTTATTTTCTAAATAAGTAATTTCCATGTATACCCCCTTATTCTTGGAGATATTTTTATAACATATAAAATACAAAAGCCCATCTATCAAATGGGCTTAAAAAACAATTTTGGTGCAACACTTATAACTTCGTCACACCATATCACAAATCTAAACCAAGTGTGCTGCACTGTCAAGATTGCAACACTTCTATTTTCCCATCTAAATACGCTAAGCCTTTATCTATTTCCGCACGCACTTTAGCTTTACTACACCTATGCACATTTGCAATTGTTAAATAAGACCAATCATTTTCATAATAAAGTATTAAAAACCAAGCTCTTTCTTGTAAAAACTCTCTACTATCGTTGTGCATCTTAGCTAATAGTTTACTTACTTCTACTGCCTCATGATCCTCAATATTACAAGGCATTGAAAACTTACTTGATCTAATTCTAGTTGTGTCATTTTGGTCAATTAAAGAAGCAAGCGGATTTGCTGAAACTTTAAATTTTGTTGATCTTACCCATAGACCATATTGTTCAAGCCACTGATGAGCTGAACGCTTAGACCAATCCATTGCTTTATTAACTTTTGCATTCATTATTTAATATCTCCCACCAATTGCTCAATTTGTTTAATCGCTACGCCCGCTTTAACTTGCTCTGTACTGAACCGTAAAACTGTAAAACTCATCATTGCCGCTTCGTTGTATTTCTCCATGTCTCCTAAATAACCTTTGCCCCTTGTATGACGTCCACCGCTCCAGATCCCGCCCTCTACCTCAATTAAAATCTTTGTTCCTGTTATCAGAAAATCTGCTCTCCATTTACGTGTTGGATGGAATTTATATTCCTGCTCAAAACCAATTTTGTGTGACTTTAAGTGCTGTACAAGCGTTGCCTCTCCTTCACTTACAACTCGTTCTTTTTTGACTGAAGCACGGCGCTTAAGTTTGCTTCGTGGTTTTGCATAAAGACGTTTGTAATCGGCAAGGCTCATTGATGACATTAAGCACCACCCTTTAATAAACCATCTAATTGGCTAGCAATGCCGTTATAGACACGTGCTTTATCCATATCACCCAAAAGCGTTAATGCTTGAGCATCATTTATGAAATTATCCCTTAACTTTGTTAAGCCAGCTTTTAACCTGCTTAAAGGATCTATCTCATTTCCATGAACTGCTTCGTGGTCTGCTATAGCCTCCTGAACTCTTTTTATATGAACAACAAAAGCTTCATTACCTATTAAAAAATTGATCATTTTGAAACCATTGAAGTCAGCAATAAATACTTTGCCTTTAGCAACTTCAACTCCACCAATTTGTTCTATTAATTCCAAGGATTGAACCAATTTTTCGAGTTGCTTGGTTGTAAAACCCCAACCATAAGTCCACATGTCTAACCCGCTTTCTTTAGCGGCCTTCAATCTTTCTTTAGCCTTATGAATGCCTTGGTCCTTAATAAACTGTTCTGGTTTCATACATTCACCCCATCAATTATCTGCTGAATATTGCGAGGAACTGGCATACCTTCACGGCGGCACATCTCTGCATATTCATGCGGATTGTCGAAAGGATCTGGGCCTAACTCATGAATAAGCTCAGGCTCTTTTTCTTTGGCTTCAAGTTTTTGCACTGGTGCTGGTTTACGACCATTAATTTTTAAGCGTTGCATTAGCGAATTGAGATGCTTTTGTGCTTCGTAATTGGAAACAGGTTTATGTACCTTCTGCTCATTTTTGTGGGCTAACAAAATTGGCTCTTGGTACCATGCTTGGGCTTTACCCTTCAGTTGAGCTTCGGCCTTGTACTCGTCATAGACTTTGATAAATTCTATTTTGGCTTTGTACATTTCACCGTCTTGTATGAGTGAATAAACTTGGTCTAAAACAAACTTGGCCAAGGTAGTGATTTCTTGGTTAACCTCTCTGCCATCTGGCAAAGATACTTTTCTGTGCTCAGAGATTTGTGTGTATTCACAAGCTTTAACCCAAGCTTTCTCAGCGCTCCACCAATCGTCACCCATGCACATTGCACGAAATTCAGCGAAGTTAGGCATGTAGGTATTGGTACTTGCATAAAATAGCGCTAAGCCCCTTTGTAGTTGGTTAGGAGTAACACCAAACAATGCTTTTGCAAGTTGTTGCTCAACGATTTGCATCGGAACTGCATTTTTTCCCTCTACAGGAAAATTCTTATTGAACTGAACAGCGTACTTAGTTCTGTAAGCAGCAATTAGCTCTTTCAAATAACTTTCAAAATGCGCTAACTCATTCATGATCAATGGCCTCCAAAATCTTGCTGCGCTGGAGTAACGTCAATCACATTTGAACGATTGCTCTCAGCAAACATTTGAGTGAAATAACCCGGTTCTTCAGGAATATTTTGAGAAGGTGATTTTTCTTGAACCTGATGTTGGCGAGGTTCAAACACGCCCTGATAATTTCCAATAATTGAGTTTTCAAGAGATTGGTTTGCCAGTGCTCCGAAAGATTCAAGTTTTTTAAGAATTAACTTAACTGCGTTTTCAGATAGTGGCTTTTTGATGCTGATTCGCATTTCAACAAAATTGTTCCACAGCTCTGGATCTACTGGTGCAGGTAGCTCAACTGAACGTGGGTCAAATCCATTAAGTTTTTCTGATTTAGGTTTTTCAGAAATAGACTCACTTTTTTTATTTATTTTTTTATTACTTTGAGAGTTGTTTTTGATAGTGATACTTTGTGTGTTAAAAATTTTTACTAGTAGCGGTAAAATATTTTTACTAGTCTGGTTAAAATTTTTTACTAGCAGTGGTAAAGAATTTTTACTAGTTTGACCGTAAATTTTAGGCAGTAAAAATTTTTTACTAGGGAATTTCACCATGAAGCCAACACTAGTATCGTTACCTAATTTGAAGGTATTTCCATGAACTGTGCTTGGTTGTTCCACGACTAAACCAACCTTAATAAGCTCGTTTAGGCACTTAACAACTGTTGGTCTACTCTTCCCTGTAATTTCCTCAAATTGAGTCAAAGAGATGGAATCCATCTCTTTATTCCAGCCACGTGTTTTACGGCAAATAACCAAGTAAATTTTGCATGATGCATCTGAGATTTTATTTAAAACCTCGTCAACAAATGCATTGGGAACTTGAAAAGCATTAGGTACAAAATTACTCATTAGTTCCCCCTAAATATTCAAATGCGCATCTAGCCACGATTGGAACTTGTCCGTTTCCAATGGCTTTAAGTCGGTCCACCCGATTGGCCACCCCATCAGCCACTCGACCCAATCGGGGTTCAACCGCCCACCATTGCCACCCTCTGGCGAAACTGCTGTGCTGAGACGGATCTGACGGCCTTTCGCCTTTAGTTCTGACAAAGTCTGATTGTTCCACTTGCTTGAATCGCTTGCAGTTGGAGTTGGAAACTTCATGACTGCACCAGGCAATCCGTTTCTCGGATGAGGACTTACATTTCCTCGCTTGTTCCAATCTGAAGCTTTGGGTGTTGGCCACATCTTTACAGTTGCTTCCAGACAAGGACTTTTTCTGTTGCGTTCCGATGCGCAATCCATTCTCTTCGCATCCGATGCCTTGGGAGTAGCCCACAAGCCAGATTCGGTCACGAATATGGGGCGCTCCAAAGTTAGATGCTGAAAAACGTGCCCATTGCGCGTCATACCCCATTTTGGCAAGGTCACTGATGACTCTGGCAAGTCCTCTGGAAACAAGCATTGGTGAGTTTTCCACGAACACGTATCGAGGTCGTACTTCACCAATAATTCGTGCCATTTCTGACCATAGTCCTGACCGGTCACCATCAATGCCGGCCCCCTTTCCTGCTGAAGAGATGTCCTGGCATGGAAATCCGCCAGAAATAACGTCAACAATTCCTTTCCATGGTTTTCCGTCAAAAGATGTAATGTCAGACCAAATTGGGAAAGCTTTGAGAATTCCATCATTCTGTCGTTGCGCCAAAACTTGTGCTGCGTAGGCATCACGTTCAACTGCGCAGATTGTTCGCAATCCCAAGAGGTAAGATGCGAGTATTCCGCCACCAGCGCCTGCGAAAAGAGCCAACTCATTCATTGAGCCCCCTCTTCATTCATCTGAATGAAAGTGCTACCTAAGTAACGGATCCGTTTAGCCCGATATAAACTTGAAATAATTTGACCTGCATGGCCGAGATAAAGTCCATGTTTGCCATGTTGGTCTATTAGTGCTTGCATAAACTCTTCACGTGTCACCGCAGCATTTTTTTCGTCACGGTTTTGGCGTGCTAGATTTTTCTTACGGATTTCCAGCAAACCAGACAAAGTTCTTAATGCTGGTTCATGCCATGATTGATAACTTTGTTGACGCTTTTGCTCGAGCACATTGTCTTTAGTCGATTGATTTGATAAATTAGTTTGCATATTCGATTCCTCTAGCAAGTAATTGAATTGAAAAGCCTGATCTCGACCATCAGGCTTTTTCATTTCCCAATTCCGCTGCACACTTTTTCATTTGCTTTAACGCTGCTTGATCTACTGCTGTAATAAGCTCAGTGAGGTTTTGTGTTAGATGGTGAATTTCTTCATATTCCAACGGAGTAATAATTCCGTCTTCATAAGCGTCATAAACAACACGATTGGCTTTACCGTTCTTAATGTTGTGCTGCATCATTGCTTCAAAGATTGATAATTCATGATGTTTAGAGCTGCCGCATCCAACTGGAACTAAAGCAAAGCCCAACTCATGTGCCCAAACTTTGAGTAATGCTGGGTTTTGTGTGAAATAAATCATTGCTTCAAGCTTCTTTAAGCTTGGTAAATATGCCGGCATGTTCTGGTTGCCGTAATTACAAACAGAGTTATGAGAATCACCTATTGCTTGGGCAATTTCTTTAGCTGTGCAGTTAGGTGTTTTGTTTATCATTTGCCAGAGTGCTATTTGTGCATCTCGGCTTAAGGTCATTTCATGCATTGTGAAATCCTTCTTTTCCTTCACATATATTTTTTGAAACTCTTGATTAATACTTGCCTAACTTTGTTTTTAAGCTGTTTTTGAAGTTCCTAAAAAGAAATCAAACAGACTTTTGTGAGTTAGTTTTTGATTACTTGCTTCAACCATTTTTTGAATGGTTTCCATTCGTGGTCTTTTGCGAGCATGGATTAAATGAGTTTCCATATATCCGTATGTGACTTCTGCTTCTTTGCAGAACTTGAGACGGTCGCTCTCACTTAATCCTCGCCAATAGCTATGTAGAGTAAGCATAAATGCACCTCACTGGTAAAAACATTTAATAAATATACCCACAAGGTAAATAAAATACAACCTGTTAGGGTATTTATTTTTTCTACCTATTAGGTATTTTGAGTTCAGCGCTAGAGGTGAATTGAAAAAATGAGTGAATTAAAGACTATTCATGAAATTAGGCTTGGTAATACAAGAAAATTAATGATGGAATCAGGACTAACTCGTTCTGAATTCGCCGAAAAGATTGATATGTCTTATGGATTGGTAAGCCAATACATTGGAAAGAATCCAACAAAGAATATTGGGGATGAAACTGCTTTAAAAATAGAAGAAGCTTTTAATAAACCGCGTGGGTACCTTGATCAATCTGACATTCAAAATGAAAATGCACACCAATTAGATGGTGCTGCTAGTTTTAAGCAACTCGACATAGAAGCATTTAAGAAAAAATACAATATTCCTGACAGCGAAGATGCTGTACTTTTCTCAAATGTTATCGAAAAACCATTAGTTATTTCAAAAAGATGGGTTCCAGTTAAGGCATACAGCAAAATGGGCATGGACGGTTATTTTACTGACATGGGGTATGATGGTAATGCAGGCGATGGGTACGTTCCGACTCACACTGCTGGTGATCGGTCATATGCAATAAAAGGAACTGGTGACTCAATGTATCCAGCTATCCGTAATGGCTGGTATGTAGTATGTGACCCTGATGCAGAATTAACGCCGACAGAATTTGTACAAGTTTGCTTAAAAGATGGTAGATGCACAATTAAAGAATTTATTGGCATTCATAATAATGTTTTAAATCTATTAGCTGTAAACGGCGGTCAACGCTTAACTTTTGATATGGATGAAGTCGAAAGCATTACTGCTATTACCGATATTGTGCCTCCTAGCCAACACAGACAACAACATCCAAAAGCTCATTAATTATTTTAATAAACCATTATTTAAGCCCACTAATTGGTGGGTTTTTTATTGTCTTTACATTAAATACACCTAGCAAGTAAAAAAATAATCAAATAATTTCACCTCACAGGTATTTACTTTACTTTACCTTACAGGTATATTTTTCTCACAGACAACAAAAAAGCACATCGACTCTTCTACCTTCCGATGTGCTTTGCAAACTGCGAGAACAATTATGAATGCAAAATCAATTCCACACAAGCATAAGGTGACTGGAGTAACAGCAATCGCTGTACTTGCAGCCTTGGCATCTTGTGAATACAAAACCGCTAATTCTAGCGTTCCTTCTAATTACAACTACGAAAGCAAACAAGTAGTTGGTTCTGAATATCAATTATTAGCAGCAACTAAAACCAGTGAAAACTCAGGTGAAGGTGTAATTCGTATTGATGGATTCAAGCTAAAAGTTGGCTTTGATTTTCAAGGTGTGAAAGATAGCTACGGCGTAACGGGCTCAGACTTTACAACCGCTGAAATTACTAACTTGGCTATTGAGTCAGTAACAGACATAAGCGGCAAGCCTTTCAATGACTTTACTAATCGTGACGACCATAAAAACATAAATATCCTTTTGGTTGGCTACATCGATCGTAACCGTTGGATCGAGGAGTCTTAATCATGCAAAAAGTTAAGCATCATCCAGATGGGTACAAGTCTTACTTAGGCCGTGACAACACAGGTATTTATTCAGTGCGTATTGGCTGGATCGTTTATGCATCTAATGCAAACGGCACCGTGCTTTACAAGGTTAAAGAATACGTTAAGACACCTTTAGACGTAGCTAAGTTCCAAGCCGAGTATCCGAAAGTATGGGAAGTACTCACTCAAGAAATCAGCTTTCAACGCAAAAAGAAATTAGCTATCGATTTGGGTAATTCACACATCTCATCAATTGACCGCAAAGCTTATAAAACTAAGCGCGGCTTCACTGGCTCAAGATAAGGATAATAAAAATGGCTCTACCTATTATTACTGCTGACCAAACTTTGTTGGTTCAAGCAATTATTGTGTACCTATACGCTGATCCAGGTTTAGGTAAAACGTCTATGGGTTTTACAGCGGACAAAGCTATTTCATTCGACTTTGACCGTGGTGCTCACCGTACAGGTGAACTGCGTCGCGGTGCAGTTGTACAGGTCCAACAATGGAAAGATATTGCTGATCTAACACCACAAGACCTTGCACCTTATAAAACAATTGTTATTGATACTGTGGGCGCAATGCTTGAATGCATTAAAACTCATTTATTACTCACGGCGAACAACCGTCAAAAAGATGGTGCATTAAAGCTTAAAGCGCAAGGTCTAGCTAACCAGACATTCAAGCAATACATCAATACATTGATAAGCCTTGGTAAAGATGTGGTGTTCATTGCTCATGCCTCTGAAGATCAAAACGGCGATCAAATTATTTATCGTCCAGATCTAGGAGGTAAAAACCGTAATGAGCTTTACCGTATTGCCGACATTATGGGTTATCTAACCACTGTAACCACTAGTGAAGGTAAAAACGACCGTGTCATTAGTTTCAAACCCTCTCCTACCCACCATGCGAAAAACTCAGGTGCATTAGGCGGTGAAACTGGTGAGGTGTGGGTTCCTGATCTTAAATCTAATCCAACTTTCTTGGCCGATCTTATCACCCAAGCGAAGGATCACATTAATACCCTGACGCCTGCTCAATTAGCTACTGCCAAAGCTCAAGAAGAATTTGAGAACTGGAAGCAAAGCTGTGAAGAAGCTGAGCATGCTGGTGATTTAAATCAATTAACTGAGTCGCTTGATAAAGAACACATGTATTACCAGAACATGCGCCAAGCAATGTTAATGCGTTCAAAAGCCTTGAATTGCACGTTTGATAAAGAACGTGGTGTATGGATTAGTCCACCAGAGTTTAACGGTATCTCCGACCAACAAAGAGATGAGCTGCAAAACTTCATTGGAGAGCGCGGCCTTGATGTGAAAACAGTTTGTGAGCATTTCGGTATTGATGCCTTAACTCAAATTGAAGCGGCAAAACTACCAGCAGTTAAACAAGAAATTGAAACATTGGCTAAAACGGGGATGACAACATGAATAATTTAATCACTGCAACTGAAGCATTTGATGCTCTTCTAAATGGATTCACAGTTATGTGTAGACCCATTGGAGATATGCTTGAATTTAGCGACTTAGGGCAATTCCCTGCTACAGTATTTGCGCAACCAAATTATGAGTTTTGCATCCAACGCGAAACAACTGTTTTGGCTGAAATTCAATTTACAAAGCCTGTTGAACCACATGATTTAAAAGATGGCCAAGATATCTATATTGTTATGCCTTCACACATCTTGCGTACTACTTATAACTCTAAACATGGTGAAACATGTCTAAGTGTTGGTAATGGATTTGCCCAGCTTGATGAAGAAAATGCAAAACTTCAACTTCAAGCAATTGGTAAAGCTTTTGGCAATATGATTACTGATATTCAAGTAATAGACGTAACGAAAGACAAACCCAAAGGTCAAAAAGGTAAACAAGCTAAATCTGAACAAACAGTGGTTTCAGAAAAGACTTCTGAAGTTATTGCTGAAGCAAAACAGCCCACAATTGTTATTACTGAGCAAACCAATGTCACCGCTTCTGAGGATCTGTTAGTACCTGCTACTAATAACCCAACATTAGATCCGGAATATCAAAAAACATTAGAAACTCTTCTACTGCGCGTATCTGAGTCAAAAACACCTGCCGAAGTAAATGCTGTTTATCGCTATACCCGTACATGGTCTGATAAACAAATGGAGCCTCTCCTTCTTGCCACTCACAAGCGACTCGAAGAACTTGAAAAAGCTAAGGCACCAGCAAATGAACCTCCATCTCTAATGGTTCAAATCCAAAATGCACCAGACCTTACTACATTGGATGCTCTTGAGATTGATGTGTCTGCTCGTGATCCACAGATTCAACCAAAGCTCATGGGTTACGTTAGAAAGCGTAGAGCTGAATTAGAAAACCCACCATCTAACGAACCTGATTACCTTCTGGAGGAACCATTCTAATGTCGAAAGAGAATATTCCAGAGTTTCTTTTCGAGCCAAAGCTGCTACCCATGCAGCTTTTCGAGAAGTTCATTGTTTTCAATGTGAATGCGGGTTATCGCGGAAGAGGTACACCCCACGGCGTAAACCTTATCAAAGGCAATAAAGCCACCCTCTTTTTAACCGATAAAGGTGAGATGAACAAAGCAGCTCAAGAGCGCTACAAGTTAATGCTTTTAAAGTATTTCAAAGAAGGTCGTGCAGCTATGGACGAACTTAGTCACGAAGTTAAACGTATTTATAAACAGCAGGTGGCGTGAATGAGTAAAGTTATTGGTGAAGTAAATTTGAACCCTAGCCGTATTGAAGGCACACCTGCTGAAGTAGCAGCACATATCTTTCAAAATATTATTTGCCCAAGTACTGAAGAGCTACTTAAAAATAATCCTGAAGCAGCAAAAGTATTTGCATATCACATTTTTGGCTTAGCTCTATCTCAGTTTGCTGAGTTTCAATCGACCAAGAATTTTGAAAAAACTGTGAACGTTACTCTGAACAACTTAGTGATGCGTTTGAAACAAGAACGTAATGAATTGAGGAACTAACAAAATGAAATGTATTGATAAAAAAGCTGAGATTGAAAAGTTCAATGCCGCTAATGATGATGAAGAATTTTCACCAGAATCACTTGCAGCAATACTTGATGTTTCAACTTCTTGGTTACAGAAAATGCGTTGTGTAGGTGGCGGTATTCCCTTTTCAAAAGTCCACTATCGAAAAATTATTTATAAAAAAGCTGATGTGCTAGCTTATATTGAACGCAAGCGTGTAGAATCAACATCACAAATGGCGGTTTAACCGCCTTTTTTTTGTAAAAATTTAGTAGGCAAACAATAGGCTAAAAACACATAAAAATAGGCAAATTTAAAGAAATAGGCAGATAGTAGGCAAATTAAGTATATTGTCGTATTATGAAATGAGGTTTAGTATTGTTTCAGGTGTTTTTATTAAAATACAAATACTTAGAAATACTTTTCATATGCTAATGTATGTTCTAATATCGTTTCGTAGTGCTATAAAATCACTTTTACCCGAGAACTCATCGGGTTCAGGGTAACGACACATGCAGCGGCATCTTCGGAGCATTTAGTTTTAACTTTAAGAAAAATTCAAAATACTTATTTTAATTTAGCTTTCATACAGACCTTTCAGTCTAAAGTTTTCTTTTTAAACATTAAATTGCAGCTTAGCTGATTAATCTAATCCCCCTTCTCTAATATTATTTCTTATTTCTACTCAGACACTCTTCATACCAGCCTGTTTGAAAATCTTCTATTGCCTTTCTTTTAAAGAAACTGGTTCTAAATACTTTGGCAGAGTAAGCCGAATTAATTAAATCTTGGTAAAGTTGTTTGGCTTTTGGGTCTTCAAGACCATTCGCTATCTGTTGCAAGTCTTGAGACGGAACTTTTTGTTGACGGGCCTCCATGACAGTATAAGCAACTTTTTTCACTACATTACAAATCTCGGGATCACTGATGTTTTCATCGGCATAGCAACCTAAAGCCAAAAAACTAAGAAAAAATAATCTAAACTTCATGCCCCTACCTTATTTTTATAGTTTAAAACTGATGACAGAATTTAATTATTAAAAAGAAATAGAAAATTTCTTACTATTTCTTTTCAAAAGATCACGCTGGATTAATCACGTAAAAATAAATAATAAGGCCAGCTAAAACGGTTGAAGCAATCGTTAAGTATGTACCGACCGTATTAAAACTCTGTAAGAATTTCAAGATTTCCATATCTAGAACCCCCTAAATTACCAACTATAAAGACAAAATGAAATTTACCACAATTCAATAATGCCAATCAATTCACACTTATCGGATTTTTTTGAGATTTAAAACACAAATTAGTTTATTGGTTACATCTAATCGCAAATGCATCCTTGTAGTAATCCGTTGCACTCTTTAAATCTGACAATAATTTTTCTTCGGTATAAGGTTTAGGTGAAATTTTTATTAATGCAGGCATATATTGGGTCTTGTAAACCTCTGGATAATCATGGCACAAGATTTTGACTTTAACCTCTTGTGGTGTATTCGGATTATCCAATTGATCTAAAAACTCTCCAATTTTACGGTCAGACTCTTCAAATTGAGCTTTATAGTCAACTTCAGCAGCTTCAGGTTCTGTTTGTTTTGTACACCCACCCAATATCAATACAGCGCTTATTGTAAGGGTTAAAATTTTTAACTTCATAGGCTTAACAATTTCACGTTCATCTTTTTAAATATTCTTATCCCATTAAATGTAAATAAATACTGGCAATACGTAAAGAAATAGAATTTTTTATCGTTAAAGAAGATACATCAGATCACTTTATGACTATTCATCAAATAAATTAAAAGTTATTTTCTAATTACGCTTCTATTTCCATAAATCTATAGAAAAATAGGTATAATTTTGCTCGACTGATCTCAAATCTTTGTTAGATTTACCCATGAATGAACTTAGTTTTATTAGAAAAAATTTAAGATCTAAAAGACGCTCTTTAACCCCTTTAGAGCAAAAAAAAGCTCAGCTTAATGTTCTGCATCATTTAAACGGTCTTGCTATTTTTCATTCATCAAAAAAAATTGGTTTATATCTGCATGCCTTTGGAGAAGTTCATACAGAACTTCTTATAAAGTTATGTTTTCAAAAAAATAAACATGTTTATTTACCTATGATTTGCTCTATGAATCAACGTCTAGTTTGGGTCAAAATATCTAGAAACCAATATTTAAACCGGCGTTTTTCTCATCATCCATTGGGGATGAAAGAACCTATGGCAACTCGAGGAAGACATGTGTCACAGCTTGATTTACTGTTAATGCCACTTTTAGCTTGTGATCAATACGGTACGCGTATTGGAATGGGAGGTGGTTATTATGACCGTACATTGGCAACTGCAAAACATAAGCCTTATCGTTTAGGATTAGCACATCAATTTCAATTTATTGAACATACTTTAAAACGTCAAAGTTGGGATCAACCCTTAGATGGATTGCTGACTCCACAAAACTTTTATTATTTTAAAAGATGATTTTTATATAAAAATTTAAACAACAGTTTGATTTGAAATTCATCTTATTTGCTTTTTAACCTCCTAAAACGAAAAAAGTAACCACCTTAGGGATGATTACTTTTTCGTGACAGACCGCTTTACCAACTTATATTAACACGTCTATTTGGTGCTACACATTGAATAAGTTGTGAACTATTGTTACTTCTACTCTGCTTATAAATGGCATAGGAAAATGATCATTTTCCATCCAAATGCCTTTTTTGTTATATGAATATTTCATAATTATTAAGCTAAATTACTTATCCTTTCTACAAAACTTTATTCTTCTTAAGAATTAATTCATTGATTCGTAATATTTTTAAAAAAAAGTTGACTAAATTAGTCATTTTTTCCACATTTTATATGAAGAGGCCCTTGTAATTTTTGAAATACACATCACTATAAAAAACATGGCAACCTCGTTGTCACTCATTAGGAGTGCCCATGTCTGAACTTATTATGAATGAAAAAACTGACTTAG
>Ga0308161_1000727_pt1 | contig 46623 bp, 50 predicted proteins | sample PhyFR2_FD_201034 | JGI IMG/M metagenome (GOLD analysis project Ga0308161, IMG submission 201034) | Phyllosphere microbial communities from UC Gill Tract Community Farm, Albany, California, United States - DLSLF.R2 | ecosystem: Host-associated > Plants > Phyllosphere > Unclassified | place: USA...
TAGCGATTGTAATATATGTTCTACTGCTTCAGTATAACACTGATTCTTAGTACAGTAGATTGACCATTTTAGGTAAAAATTGGATTGTCTATAGATATGGTATCCTTCTTTGTAACTGATACTATTCAGCTCTACTTGTTCGGCTGGGTCTCTTAATTGCTGTATGTAGTCCGAAAAACAATTAAGCTGTTGGTCGATAGACATATTATAACGAATAGCAGTATCCAGGATTGCAATTAATCCCTCTATGATTTCGCTTGGATGTGCTTGTAAATAAGTAACATAATCTTGAATAGCTTCACGGTTACCAGTCTTTACATTACATAGTAAAGTATTAGCTTCAGCAAACATTTTAAAACGTTCAACTTCTAACCTTCCTGCTTCGTCTAGTCCTTCAAACCAACTAAGATCTGCATACTTAGCAATCCACTTTTTGGATTCATCCAGCATCATTTTTTCTTCATAATAACATGCTTTATACAAATGACCTTGAGCGTAATAGTAAACCAGTGGCCGCTCCAGCTCAAATGAACTTGATTTCCAAAGTCCTGATCGATAAGCAGATTCTGCTGCCTTGCACAATTCATCTGCATAAAAAGCAACTTCTTCCCATTTATTACGAATGGCGTGAGCATCAGCTAGCATGATAAGCCCATCCATTATATAAGCTTCAGGGACTCTATGACGATAGGGGATAAACTGCATAGCTGCTTGAAACCCTTTTAATTCGCTAGAACGATAAATTTTGAACAGCTTGTAATAACTTATCGCCAGCTTTTCTGAAAAACTAGATCGTTCAATTTCCGTAATATACTGATATAAAATAGCTGCAGACTGTTTATACCCTGCGTCATACATATCTTCAGCAGTTGTAAAGATCCAAGCTAGATTTTTAATATCCTCTACTAAAGCAGGCATTATTTCGATTAAGCAATCTGTACGATTGAGTTCTGCGCAGCGCATTAAAAAAGGCTGAACTCTACGCCAGTGTACTGATCGTTTACATTCGGCTATATAGAGTTTGTACAAGCTTCCTTCAGGTAGCCCCATTGCTTCAGTAATAGCATCAACTTGTGCCAGCGAAAAAATCTTTGGGGGATTACCATTTAACGCATCGCTAAGAATACCACGATTGATTTTTGTCATTTTGGATAGTCCATATAAATTGATTTCTTTCTCTTTTATAAATGCTTCGATAGTCAATCGTATGTCCACGCCTTTTCCCTCCTATCACTGCATTAGTGAAAAACCACTATTACAGTAAAAAATATACAAATTGAGTATAGAAGTGATTCCTAAGATAGTCAAATATAAATAGATAAAGTATTGGAATCGTAATTCCAGTAATTAAGTTTATTACACGATATAAATCAAGCATGATGTTTCGATTCCTAAAAAAAGCACCCTACAAGGGTGCTTCTTCTAAATTATTGATATGAATAATCGTTTCCTTTTCATCTGCAGATCAATCAACCGCCACCAATAAATGGCAGTGGATTGATTTTCTTTCCGTTCGTTATAATCTCAAAATGTAAATGTGGGCCAGTACTTCCTCCGGTGTTTCCGCAAAGACCAATAACGTCTCCGGCTCCTACTTTTTGCCCTGGCTGTACGTTACGTTGAGACAAATGTCCATATGTGGTCTGATAGCCGCCGCCGTGATCGATACGCACGTACTGACCATATCCTTTCTTGGGATTACTTGCATCCTGCCAGCGCGATATGATTACAGTTCCTTCTCTTGATGCTGGTATTGGCTGACCAATTGAACATCTAAAGTCAACGCCTGCGTGAATATCTCCTGCTGCTCCAGTCTGTGGATCAATACGTGGCCCGAATCTTGAAGTGATCGCGCCGCTGATCGGCCGACTAAACCCACTTTCTCCTGCTTGTGGAACAGTTACCACATCATACCCTTCTTCGACATACCGTGTAGCATACTGCATAACATCAGATAAGTATTGCTGACTGTGATTGTACTGTAGTATTGCTTGATCGATCTTTCCTGCAGATGCGCCATTTTTACTGAGATAGTTCGCTGCTGAAAAAATAGCATCAGTGACATTCCACATATCGGCTGTTCCATCTCCATCACCATCTACCCCGTATCCGCCATATTTTTCGATTACAGCTATACTTCGCTTTTCTTCAGTCGTCATATTGCCTTTACCGGTTTTAGATCCTATACAGCTTGGATGGCTCCAACCCACAAAGGTACACGGCATAAACTGCATATGCCCTTCTGCGCCGACAGAGGATATCATCGGATCAGCAGTAGAAAAGACCGTTTCTACACGATGCACTGCTGCAAGTATATTCCAAGGTACTCCATATTTTTCAGCGGCTGCTTTATAGATCGGAATAAATTGTGCTGGTATTTCTGCTTCCCCAAAGGATGAAATAGTTCCAGCTCCCCAACCGCCGCCGTAATTTTGCGAATCCTTTTCGCCCATCGTGAACATAAAAAGTATCATGATAAACGTTCCTACAATGGCAACAGCTATTAAAATCGGGATGAGTGCAATAATGATTCCTTTTTTCATTGGTTCCACGCTCTCGATCTAACGCCCAAGTCATCGGCTTTCCATTCTCCATCGATCAACTTCATTTTAACAATGTAGACAAGGAGACCTTGACTCTCTTTCCCCTTGTTATCTGTATTCTCCACTTTGATATTAGCGCTCCACCATTGTTCAGTTCTACCTTCCTGTTCCGGATACAATTCGATATTTGTTACTTTCGTCCTTACTGTAGACAATGTTCCACGGCGATATTCACTTTGCAGATTCTCTTGAAATTCTTTTGTTGTATACTTTTTTGTGGTTTCCAGAAACGACTGAGGTTCCTGAATGTTAAAAGGAACATATGCATCGAGAAATTTTGTGATATTATCTTGAATTGCACTTTGTGTCTCATCAGATGTTGTCTCATAAATTAAAGCTCTATTGTCTTCTTTACTTAGTTTATCAGCGGTATATTCGTGTACGCTTTTATCAGCTTCAGAGGGAACAGGCTGCTGCTTTTTTGCAGCAGCCTGTTCATCTTCCACCTTATTCCCTGTAATCAAAGATGCAATAAATAGTATGATCAACCCAACAGCAACGATCATTCCCAGCCATTTATATGATTTCATGATTGGTCACTCTTACCCTCTTTATTTGTAGTTTCATTTAGGGATACAGTCTGTGTTGACTCTCCAGCCCGTCTTGCATCTGGACGCTCGTGAACTTCAGGCTTGTAATCTTTGCTTCCAGCTCCACCAAGAGACGGTAAGCTTTTAGACGTTTTGATTTCTTCTTTCGGTTTTGTTGTTTTCGGTTTTTCCGATTTTGGAGCAAAATTGGATGTTCCTTTATTATTATTTCCTTTGGCATGAGTACCATTAGAACGTGTGCTATTATGCTCTACAACCTCACGCTGTCCTGATTGATGAATAATAGGTGTGAATATATCTGGTGCTGATCCTGTAGTTTCTCCTGGCGTTGTTACTTCTTGCACTGGTGTTTGTTCTACAGGCGGTTGTGCCGGTGCTTGTACTGTTGGTTGTGCTGCAGGCGCTTGTGTTGGTGCTTGTACTGTTGGTTGTACTGCAGGCACTTGCGTTGGTGCTTGTACTGTTGGTTGTGCTGCAGGGGACTGTACTGACTGTCCCAATGCCTGTACAGCATGTGGCATAGTTGCTGATGTGTGCATACCTACAATTGGAGCAACAATTGGCGCTTGTGTTTGATCATAACTTACTGTCGGTGTTACTGTGCCGCTTGTTGGTGCTTGCGTTGGGCCATACGTAGCCGTATTACTTGATGCCGTATTAATTATATGACTTGCTGAGTTAGACTGTAGCGGTGCTGTTGGTAATGTACCTCTTCTACCCATCGTCATTGGCGCAGATCCAGCTTCTGGCGGCGCTTCTTCAGGTACTGAAGCAAATAGGGAAGCATCGTCCCCTTTTCCTCCAAATGAACTGATTGGTACATTTTCTAATGTTCCTCGACTGCTAGAATAAGAATCAGATCCAGCTTCAATATATGGCACATTACTTTGTCCTGAAGATCCATTCATTCCAGGAGCAGCCGTAACATTTCCAGAATGAGAAGGTTGTACTTCACCTTCAGCAGAATTGCGTCTGCGTAGGAAGCTCGGCGGAATGAATACATTTGAATCACTAAGCGATTCCGTTGGTACTGAAGCATGATCCATATTTGTAATAGGCGAACCAGATGTATCATGAGTTGAACCAGCCACTGTACTGCCAGCATTTCCTCCTGTAAGTCCAGATGCGCCACCTTGAGCCACTTTCCCTGCTCCTAAAGCAGCTGTGCCACCAGCCAGTCCTACAGCTGCTGCAGCTGCTTGATCGGCTTTTTTGTCGCGTCGTTGTCTTAAAAACGCCGCTGGTGTTATTGCTTCATTAGAACTCGGATCTGTACCCGGATCTTGAGCGTATAATGATTCTGTACTCATAGCATGATCGTCATGTAGATCCTGATCTAATCCTTCTCCATCTATATTTGTATCTACTGGTGCTTTACTATCTGAATCGTTCAGAGACTCATTCGCAAGTGCAGCTGCTTTAGCATTGGGTGAATCTTTTTTACTCATTGCTGAACCTAGAGCAGATGCTGCTGCACCTGAAGCCCCGGTCGCCGCTAAACTTGTACCACCAGTCGCTGCTGCCAATCCTGCTTGGACAGCAAATTTTCCCACTGCGCGTCTAGTATCATCAAAGCGCTGATCGGCTTTAGCTGCTTCATTAGCGAGCATCCGTACCGCTGTATTTCCTGCATATAAAATACTGATTAGTCGTTTTCTTATCAAGAATATTAATACCAAAACGACAAACTCGATAACAGCTACAGCTACATAGCAAATCGCATCGGCATTGCCAACTTCATATACAATAGCTGACATCGTAAAAATGACTAAAGCAATAAACGATACGCCTACCTTCATAAGTAGTGGTAATGTTAATTCCTCAATATACCTTCTGAACACGCCTGTATTGCCCGGAAATGCTGCAATTAATAAGAATATAGGAGCAAGCAAGGCAAGTACTAAAAACCAAAATTGAAAAGCTATAATCAGTAACCCTAATAGAAAAATTGGTATAGAAGTTATTCCATTGACCACTAAGTACATAATTGTAAATACCAGACGATCCGGAACTTTGGAATACGTCATCATCGTATTTTTCAGTTCGCCTACTTCACTTTCTTCTACATACGTTTGTCTGTCTTTTCCAGGACTCATTGCCAATAGCGTATCGACCCGGTTTCCTCCGATTTTTGAAGCATCATCAGTACCATACTGCATATACAAGTAAGGTCGATGTACAAATAAATCCCACATATTATCACCGATACTTTGTTGACCGGTTTTGCCATCCTCGTTATTCAGGCCAGACGTTGCACCCATAACCACTGCAGTAAGCTGCGTAGTAAGCGTATTAGCTCCCTTTAAAATCGTGGCATAGTTCGTAAAGAAAATAAGTGTAAATGATAAAATCAAAACAACTTGTGCGATTTTACTTACCGCTTCAATCTGAGCACGTTTAAAGAAGTACGTTATTACAAACAGGATTCCAGCCACTACGCAAATAATGCTGAGTAACTGTCCATAAAGACCTAGGCCTGAGAACTTCAGTCCAGATATACCGGTCACTTGCTGCATAATGCCTTCGACCTTATCAATAATCGTATTAATCACATCAAACTCAAAAGCGTAATCTAAAACTGTTAACATGGCATTGGTCATATAGACGTTTGCTTTAAAAGCAATGTTGACCAGAAAATTAATTCCTTCATACATCTGGGCCATGATTTCGTCTTTTACAGCATCACCAGATATCCAACTGCCGATCGTGCTGAATGCAGCCGCCATACCGGTTTCTTCCTCACCGGTTTTTGATGTTACATCCAATTGGTAGTAGGCTGGTGATCCTCCGTTCGTCACTTCATGGTCAGTATTAAACAAATTGCCAGACATGTTACTTCCAGCTATAACATCCGGATCGGCAGCACGTACACTTGTCGTAGCTCCCAAGAACAAAAAGAAGACAATACAGATATATTTTCGCCAATGCTTTTTAATATGGCTCATTATTGCTCACCTTCTTTGTATGGGTGTACCGTAGTTGCTCCTTCGGAAGTAATGACTTGCTTCTGCATTTCATCGTTTTCAATCTCGTAGACTTTCCACTGATTATCTACTTTGACAATCCGTAGGTACTCCGTCCAGTCTTTGTTATGATTTTCACGGTAATACCGTACTTTGTAGTAAAGTTCGCCTTTGTCATTGGGTTCTTCGCTGAAGCGGTCAATCTGGTATCGATCCTTTAAACGGTCGGCTGCTCCTGGATATATATGTGTTCCAGCTTGTAAAATTCTGTAATGGGAACTATCCGGGGCTAGTATGTTTTTCAACTGCTCATGGTCGGCTTCTACAGTGGCCTTAATGAAAGCTAAGGCCTGAGCGTCTGCTGCTTGTACATCAGTGGATGTTCCAGATGCTCCTTCTTTGGAACATCCCACCAGCAGTAGAAAAACCAAGACGGCTATTACATATACAAAGCGATTTTTCAAACTGCTCACACTCCCATCCTGATTTTTTCTTGACGATCTCTTTCATATTGACGATCTTCTTCTGATGCTGTAGAACTATCAAAAGCTTTTTCGATTTCGGTATAGACGGGGTGAATTTTAACGGCAGCAGTACGTCCGTAAATATCTTGGAACATCGCTACGCCACGGGGCAGACTGTTCAAATATTCTACATTGCTTGGTGTGACTGGTAGTCCAAAAAAGTTCAACATTCCTTCTGCTTCTTCCATCTTCCGAAGTGCAAAAGAAAATTTCATTCCCATGTTGGATACATCTTCAGCATAGTCAGATGCATTCTGTGTACCTTTGACCAAAGAAGTATTATAGTGACGACCCATACGGACAATAAAGTCCATTTGATTTTTACCTTCAGCTGACTTTTCTACCGTTTTGGCTTCATCCTGCAAAATAACTTTATGGATCGAACGATCTTGATCTAGCATGTATTGTTTGGTGAATGATGTAATCGAAATCAAAATTGCTTCTGAGATTTTTTCAATAGGACGTGGCTTTTTGTTTTCCTGTGGCAGCTTCAGATTCTGCACCATCAGTACTTGCAGCGGTTTATCTGCTTCCAGTACTCGATAGTCCTGTCCTTTCTCACCGATCAACAGACGAGAAATCTGGTTACGTTTTAGCGTTTGCATGGTATCAACAATCTTTTCCATAGCCTCTCTATTTTGTGCCGATATTTTGGGATCAGCCAGCATATTAACAAAGTACGTTTGTATTCCACCCAGACATGGATCTACTTGATCCCCTTCATGTTCTACAGCATCACTGAGTTGGTTGAAACCTGAATCTCCCAAATCCAAATCGCATAAAAAAGACATAATATCCAGTGCAATGTCTTTTGCATCGTTGATCGATACGCTGGTACGAAATGGATCTAAACAACCAGCATCGCGTTCATCAGATCCAAGTGTCCAAACAGAAATATATTCAGGCGGAATGAATGGCAGTCCATCTTTCCATTTCTTCCGGTCACCTTTCGGATCAACGATCAACGCTCTTGATCCGGTTAGTACAGATAGGTAGGTGTACAAATTCGCAAAGAAGGATTTACCTTTACCGGTCATACCGGCGATCATAACAGCCAAGGAATCTACCACATTATTAACACCTTCAAAGGCTTTTGCGGCCAAGTCCGGCTGGATAAATACCGGACGATCCAGTTTCAGCGTTTGACCGATATAAAAGCCGCGATTGTCCCCAATGTTAGTTGTAGCTCCAAACATCATGCCTGCCAATTTGGTAGGTTCTACATACTGAATGTAATCCTCGTTATAGCGTGGTGCTGTGGGTACAAATTCCATAAAATAGGAAATCATTTCTCCGTATGGACTTAGTAAATGTATACCGAATCCTTGCATTTCACGTTTTAGTTCATCGACACGTACTCGAAGCTGCTCTTTATCTTTACCGGTTACCCGAAACACAAAGCTGCAGCCGTATGCCGGATATCCGGTTTCATTGAAACGGCTCTCCATCTGGATCGCTCCGGACTCCGATTTTTGTACAGTAAGATCTACATCACTTTTTCCTTTTCGGGCTTCTTCCCTTTGATCCTCATAAGCCAGTCGCACATTGCTTAGTTTTTTAATGATTTGGTCATTACGCAAAAAGCTTGCTTTGATCGATACAGCAACGGGGAAATTCAACCGATTCTGAATGTGGAACATCCATTCATTGCCGGGATGAAGACTATGCGCTGACATTTTATCTGCAACTAGATACTGTACAAATGTTTCTTTAATTTCTTGATCGACTAACTTATACAATTTCAGCGTATTTTGGTCATATTCCTCGATTTCGGCATTTTGTAGCTCATAAAACGATTGCGTAACCGATCTTTTGGCTTTATGCAGCTTTTTGTCTGGATCGACTCCGGATACATCTAAACTCGTTTCATATCCTTTACGCAGCTTAGTATCGTTCGGAGTAACACTGAAATTTTGCTCAATTAAAAATACCGTTTCTTCTTTAGTAAGAACTCTTACCATAGAGGACATGGATTGACTTAGTGTGTCCTGTAGTCCGATAGCTTGATTCTTCCACATTTCTATATCGACTTTCAGCAGATCCGTAGGCTCTAAACCCATCGCCCGGTATACAGGAGATTTGAACCCGTTCACTATATCTGTAAGACTAGACATAAGAGCCAGACCGGTATTCCCTACTTTGCGAAATTCATTTTTACTTGGCTTCAGCTGCACACCAATATAAGAATGGTATTCATTGGTTTCTTTAGAGGATCGCTGATTAGCTAATGTCACTTTCATTCGCTCAAAAAGATCAATACCAAAATCTCTAAGCGCATAGTCCTTGCGTTTCATTTCCTCAATCGTTTCATCCAGAATCCCGTCTACGTTAGTCAAAGACGGAATCATCAAGAAATGCAGATCATTCATATTCTCTACGTAAAAGGACAGTTGGCTATTGTATGGCTGGATCTTCTGCATGAAGTCTCTGAAATCGTACCCGTATCCCTCTACTTGATAGTAAGCCCATACAGTACCATCACGTCCAAAAGCTAAATTGCCTTCAATGTGCTTGGTCGGAAACTCTGTAAATACTTTCATTGGTTCACCTTCATTTCCAAGTTTAATCTTTGATAGTCATATATCCTTCAAAGTGATAACTAGTTGTCTTTTCCGGCTTTTTGAGCGGATAGTCTTTAACAGAAAGCGGAGTTCCGAAGCCGTATGACTTCGGACTCTCCAACTCTTTCCCTTTGTAATAGGTAGTTCTTTTCATTTTCCGAAAATGATACAGGCACATGCTTTTAAAAAACTTCAATGGCGATCTATTTTCAGTTCCCACGTCCACCAGTAAATAAGTAGCTATAAAAGGGGATGCAATTAAAACCGAATTAGGTAGGATCTTTAGTGGAATATTGAGTATCGGTATCAGATTCCAAAGAAATAGAATACCAGCGATCCCAAGAAAGTAACCAACAGTTTTTAATTTGAGTGGTCGTCCAACTTTAAATCCTGCAAACTGATACAGCTGCCGCTCGAATTTCAAAAAATCATTTAGTACAAACATATCTTTACGATGTTCCATGATGTACCTCCTATATCATCCCAATCCAATCAAGCCAGTGAACCATTCAGAAATTCCTGCAAGCAGCGTTGGTTTCGCAACAAAGGCATACGCTACAATCAATACTATAAACGTACCGATCGCACCGATAAATTGACGCTTGAACGCTAACATTAATGCGAAAAAGATACCTGCGACTAAAATAAGGTTTTTCCCTTCAGTTGAAGCCCAATCTAAAATTCCCTGAAAACTAAGATTCATATTGTTTTCCTCCTATTGTTCATCGATTTTAGTTACAACATAACGTGCATCTTTTTGCGTCACATTTAAGCTGTAATTGGTTTTATACTTATCTTTTGTATCTGGGTCTTCCATCATAACTGTGGTATGCACAATGTAATTGGTTGGTGCATTGCCTTGATATATACTTGCGGAATAAACACTTACAAATTTCATCCGTTTATTCAGACCATTAGGATGTTCTGGATCTTCCAGCAGATACGCCAGCTTGTCACGGCTATCCTGCGTATAAGAATCAAAAAACGTATCTAAGAAATTCCGAACGTTCTCTTTAGCTGCCGAATCCTGAACTTCATCCATGCCCTTTGTTCGATCCGCTAATTCAAGCGTGGTCTGTGGATCAATGTATGTGAACTTAGGAAGATCATAGATGCCAAAATTCTCATAATATCCAACCGGCACAACAAAGAATTTGGTTACTTCTTTGGGTTCATACTTTACACTGACCACTTTGGTCTGTTTCGTTTTCTTATTTGTCTTGGTAATTTCTTTTGGAATACCGACTTTCTGATAAACCTTCAGCGTCACATATGCTTCTTTCGGGCCTTTTTCCTCAATGTTTTTAATTTCCGTCTTGGTGAGTACAGAAGTCGTTTTCAGCCCATTGACCTGTAACCCTGCCTGTTCGTCCATGCCTTTTGCTAGATAAGGCAACAGACGTTCTTTACGGTTAGCTAAGGACTTATCATCTGGCTTCCAAGTAAAGTATTCTTTTGCGAAGTTCTGTGCATACTGGACTGCTGTTGTAGTAGTTGCCGGGTTCAATGTAATAACTTGTTCGGCTGGTGTTGCTACAGCTTTGGATGATTTGACTGCATTCAATGTTGCGTTTCCAACCAGCAGGATCAACACCAACAAAATCCAGAAAAGCCATACGCCCAACTTCCTTGCTCGATATCCTCTCGGACGATATGCTTTTTTCTTTTCAGGTTTTTCTTTTTGTAGTATGCGATAAAGCCGTTTTAATCGATCAGACAATGATATTTTTTCTTGTTCCGCTGAATCGGCTGTTTCCTTACGCTTGGCTAAACTTTTTGCCATATCAGTACCTCCTATTTTTAGCTGGCAATCCCTTCAAAATCTAAAGCGTTACGAATGTAGACTCTAGCAACATAAGGGCCACCGTCTTTTTCGATTGTTTTCCGGCAAAGGAAGAACTCTCCTCCGCTAAGACCTCTTATTTCATCCGGATTAGCCCTATAGCGCTGAACCATCCGAACCGTTCCCATTTCAGATTCAAAGCGCTGCTTGAACGCTTTCTTCTCAACCTGACTGGTAATATCGCTGTCCTCATAAGTTCCCATCACTCCGGCTAACACCTCTGCATCTGCTGGATCGTTGACCCGGCCAATGAAATACGTATTACAGTTGTTCAAAATTTGTCTCGTCAATACAGGATCGACTACATCAATATCCGACAAACCCTGAACCGACAACGCACATTCAAATCCTGCAGAGCGGCTTTTATTAATGACATCTACGATTTCATGACTTACATAAGCAGAGAATTCATCATAAACAGCCATGATTGATTTTTTGCCTTGTTTCTGGCGATAATCAACGAGTGTATTCACTTCCATGATGACAACGCGTCCCAACGTTTTGATATAATCTCTGTATTTATTTCCTGATAACGAGAATATCGCTACCTCGTTGTTATCAGTGACTTCCATAAGATCCAAGCCGTCTTCTCGTTCCTGGAACAAGTGTCCAAGATCCGATTCAAGTAATTCAGCCAACTGATTTCTTAAAGCAGTAAGCGTACCAAAGCTAAATCCCTCATCTTCTTCGTCTTCCTCTTTATCCCCGAAAAAACGTTCTCGGTAATAATTTACTTTCTGCCTGATTTCCGGATTAAACTGTAACCGTACATTTCGCTGTGGTTCTTCGTGGACTTCTTCATCCTCAATCCCTTCAAACATATCACTGGCTTTCATAGCGTTAGCCTGATCCTTGTATTCTGGTTTTGGAATCTCTTCCGGTTCTATTTCTTGCTGCTCCGGATCATGTTGTTCTTCAACGGCTACTGGTTCTGGAATTGGAACCGTTGGTGTGACCGGCACATCATCGAAACCAAACAGATCATCGGCAGAAGTAGCAGCTTTTACAACTTCTTCAAATTCTTTAATATCAAGTTCAGCAGGCTGTTCTTTTTCTGGAACAGATACGCTTTCCACTACAACTGTCTTTTGAAGGTTCTGCTCTTGCGGATCTTCTGGAAGCTCTTTTTTGACCAGAATGGGGATCGACAGTTTTGAAGGTTCTTCAGCGATCTCAACTTCTTCCACTGCTTGCTCGGTCATTGCTGTTAAAAATGCCGCAACCTTTTTTTGTGACGTTAATTGATACACCGTTTCTAAATCAATAGGCTGCTCAAAATCTCTCAACATTCGAAAGACCAGCTGCAAAAATCGTGAACAGTTTGTTTTATAAAAAGGTTCTGACCACTCAAATAGGTTCATTACTTTATCCCGTAGTTGGGTCGGTGATCCATGTTTGAGAAAGTTGAACGACAGATCATCCAAATCTGTAAACATTCGGACAGTACGACCATGCTTTTCACATAATTTTGCGAACTGTAACATTGAATCTCGTTCGCCTTTTCCGTCCACCATAATAATAGGTTTGTCCTGGCGTAGAGCATTTTCAATATTGGTTGCAATCGCTACAGTTTTACCTCCACCGGTTGTTGCTGCTATGAAAGTATGTTGATTAGGTTCATGATCTTCCAAAACAACGCGCTCCTGAAACTCGTCAAATCCAATAAAGTTTTCTATACTTTTGGATTTCCGAAAAGCAAGTTGCTGTTTTTTTAAGTATTTGTATCGGTTTAGTCGGAATTTTTGGTAATTTCTTTCCTTCCGCGTCTTCCTTAACCCATCATGTTTCGATTTGACTATTTTACTCAAGTAATAAGCAATAAAAGGATGTGCTGCATTAGCGAATATGATACCGCAGGTTAGTGTAGCAATGTAACTATATGCGTTAAGCTCAAAAGGCTGTCCATGATTTATATACTTCTCTGTAAAATCCGTCAGAAACGGAATATTGAATACGGACAAAAAACCAAGAACAGATAACCATTGGTGTGTTCCTGTCAATATCAAAACTCCGAATAATGCAAACGGTATAAGTGCGTACAATACCCATTTCCTTTTAAGCGCAAATATTATTCCAATGTAAATGAGTGCAGCTGCTATGATCGAAGAGAACAATAAGCAGCTGACTACTATAAATAGAACGAAAAGACAAATTTCACCTACAAACTTGGCTTCTTCCTCCTGTTTGCCAGCTTGCAATAAATCATCATCTTCTGGATGTGGCACTTATTCATCCCCTTTAACCTCTGCGGGAAGAAACTTTACTTTGATTTGCTGGAAGATGTTCTTGCCACTAGGCAGTTGAGCAGATCGGGCAGTTGCCGCCCAATTATTAGATATACTCTCAATGGCTCTATTAACCGCATTACCAACAGAATTATTCGGAACAAAATACCAAACATCTGTGTATTTGCCATCCTGAAGCTCTCTAGCATACCGCTCTATCTTTTTTTGCAACCGTGGAGCCGATTTCGTGTTCAACTCGGCTTCAACTGCAATGTCGAAGTTTGGCAACATAACAACAAAATCAGGCAATGTGTCTCTAATTTCATTCCACTTTGCAATCATAGCCGCCTGTGTTTTATTCTCCAGCAACTCAAACCGATATTCCCGTTCGGTTTTATAATCGAATGTTTCAGATTTAACAGTTGCTTTCAAATACAAAATCAGATCATTAATAATGAGATCATGCTGTGCAGTATATAATGACGTATCATTTGCTACTGTAACCGGGAAATCTAAAAATTCCCTAGCTTCTCGTTTGGGAAAATATACGTTCAACTTGAGCGTCAATTTCTTTTTCCACACCAAACCAGCCTTCTCCAACTTTCTTAAACGACGATACACATTGTGGATCGAAGTCTCTTCAATCTGTGTCAAGATCTGCTTTGAAGTCACAATCCCATGCTTCAATATAAATCGCAGAATCTGAATATCTTTTTCTTTAAAATCTGAATATTTAGTAATCAAAGGTTGTCCCCCGTTCTGTAGCTAATCACTCTCCTCTACACTATACCAAGTTTAGCAATCAAACGCTAAAACATCCTTTAAACGAGACTGTAACTAAACACACAACTAAAACCGCAACTAAGAGGAACATATTTCTAGCGATCAAGTACCAACTCACTAGCACACTTACGACATGATCCATTCACACTAAATCCATAGAACATCATGAACAATCTCATTCCGATCTTGCCAACTACGCTAACAGCAACGGCCTTATATGCTACAATAGCACCCCAGACAACCACCTACTTTAGCGCCTTCAAAATCGCAAACAAAACCGCAACTAACTTATCCACAATCTCTACATATCATTCCGCGTGACGACCTGTCACCATCTGCACTCAATTTGCTCTTTCTCTACAACACGCCGACCTGGCGTAATCCACAATACATCAACATCAATGCACCGCAACTACACTCGCATATACCACTCAATTACGATACAACACACCTCATAAACTTTTTACACCGCACTACACTTTCTCACACTCCACACTACCTCTACTCCACCGATCTACACTATCTCTCTCCTCACACTCACCTATATACTCCGCTCTTTATTTACTCCTACACCCCACTACCTCTTACCATCCTCCTTCTCTCTCTCCTCTAATCTCTTAATCTTTTAATCCCTTAATCTCTTAATCTCTTAATCACTTTCACCTTTCTACCTCTCTATTAACTCTCTTCTACTCTCTACATCACTTAATACTTTAAATCTCTTAACCCTCTACCCTCTACACTTACTTAGACTCTCCCACCTCCCCGTTATTCCTGACCCCATCTTCGGACGTTGTGAAGGTGGGGTCAGGAATTGCTTTCGGGGAGGTGGGAGAGTCCCGCACTTAGACACCTCAACGGGTTTAAGGGTTTTGATATAGTAACTAAAGTATTAAATGATGTACGACTTATTTGATGCCTTAGTTAATAGTGTGTATATGGGTTACTTGCAAATTGAGTATACCAAACTATCCTAGCGCTTCATACGTATATTCCCTAAAATGAACAGATATTCCCATAATTTGCTACTCTAAAGTATGTAAACTGGCACATCTGAACTAGAGGCGAACAACACGAGAACAACAAAAACTAGAAGCAGAGAACTAGAAAGTAAAAACTTGTAAAGCTGGGTTTAACTAACATTAAGCAACCAACCTGTGTTAAGGAGGACTACCCCCCATACCAGGCATCCGAAAACGATAATAAATACACTCGGTAACAAAAAGACAGGGCCCACCCACCACCTTAACTAAGTTATTTGTATTGGAGTTTGGTACATTTTTTGAATGGTCGTGACTTTCTCTTTTTGGGCTTTGATCTGTAGCACTATTACCATCTTCAGCTTCTTGATCGATAGGATCTAAAATCAATGTGATAGTTGTCTTTGCACCTCTACCTTTACCAGTAACTTCTACGGTAATCTTTTCAGAAGCAATTAATTTCTCCATGACATGCTGAAAAGAAGAAAGCGACATGCCCCAAAAATCAGCAAGCTTTCTTTGTGATCCAGTAATTTTATTTTCTGTTTGATCTTCAAGCGATTTTAAAATGTCTTCCGCCCATTCGTTAAAATGACTATTTGTCCGCTCTGATCTTGGTTTAGCTGGTTCCCAATATATTTGATATGAGAAAGACATTCCGGAAAGCTCTTCTACGAACTCAACACCGGGACCATGCTTCGAGCCGAAATATGCGCTTTTTATTTTCCGTTCGATCTCCTTTTCAGGCAACGGTACATCTAATCTACTATTCCATTTATGTAGTTCTTCTTCTGCATCTTCCCAAGAGGTTCCCTGTGCTTTATAAGCTAACGCAAGGGTATAGGCTGCCTTGTCCCGGCTGCCTTCCTGTACACCCTTTAGAATGACTTGAAAAGCTGGATGATCTAACAGAGTCTGTCCTTTACGTTTAAGCCATTTACCAGCCATTCTAGGCTGCTCATGGAGTTCAGAATGATTAATCCAATACCAGTCATTCATTTCTTCAAAACTCACGTTAAAATCGCTTTGAAAGACTATATTGCGAATAGTAGGTATCCGGAAAACGCGTTCCGCACCAATAGCATTAAGATCCGCCCCAATTTCACGAGCAATCGCTTTTTGGATTCTATGATATTGCTGTAGAGCATTAGTATAGGCTTTGCGTGGAGTTTCCAGCATAAAATACACATGAAATCCCCCGGATGGAGTTCTCACGATTAAAGAAGGTATAGAAAGACCAGCATCTGCTACACGATCAAGAAGATCAGATACAGTAAGACCAGTATTTTGACCATTTTTTACATCAATATCTAAAACAAAGGCATTTAAAAAACGAAGATTAGCTTGAGTTCGCTGGTCATTACGATAGAATGTGTTTGGGGTATAGTAAATTTGTTCTTGAGCTTGGTGCAAAAGCGTTTTATAAGATCGATTATATGTATAGTTCTCACAATTTTTTGTAGTATAGATATATCCTCTATCTGAATGACCGTTACGAATAGTACTATGACGACAATCATTATAATGCTTATTTCTCTTAGCTTCTTTAGTAAGCTGCTCATGATATATACGTCGAAAAAGCTCCATTTGTACAATTTGATTATTTTTTTTAGTAATCATAAAAAAAACTCCCATTTCCGCACCAACCTTTTAAAAAAGGCATAGGAAATTAAGAGTTACGCTTTACTTTTTTTTCGATTATAGGGTATAATATGCCTATAAAACGAAAACAGAAGTATAGCACAACTCGTTGAGCATTTATGAGGAAGGTTGCTCGCCAAAGTTAACTTCCTCATAAATGGGGTTGGTGCTTTTTTTTTATTTAAACTGAGTTTATTACTCAATCATATTTTTAGTTCTGTTATCGATTGTAGAACTAAACCACTTTTTTTGCAATAGGGTGGAATTTCATAAAACCTATACCAGAAGGATTCAGCTCAAAAGAGCAACGAATCCTTCTTTTTTAATGCTTATTTAACTAATTCTGAATAAATATTGTATTCATATTGCATTCATTATACATCAAAATGTAAAACTTTTCAAAGATTTAATCATTTATCATTCTTTTTGCATTCATTTTGAATTTATAAAAGATTCAAAATGATTGAATATTGAGTTAATTAGTGTTAATATACATATATAAGCAAAATCTAGTTCAATATGCATTTATTTAGAATTCATATTGAACTAAAATATAATATAAGAGGTGAATCAACTTGTTTATCCAACTTTCTAGTGATTCTGGTAATTTTAAACTTAAAGTAGTGCTTGATAAAACGACTCAAGTCACTTTACCGTCAGTAATTAAACAAGAATTTAAGAAGCCTATTGTTGATGAAGGAAGCATTGCCACAAAAGTTGAGCAGCTTTATAAGAACCTTACAGTAAACATAACAAGTCCAGGCATTAAACGTGATGGCATGTATTCGATTGGCGAGCGAGCAAACCATGACGCAACTAAAGCAAAAAATATGGACATTACGTTAGGGAACAAACATCTTCATGACATACCAGTTATCGCTAATCTAGCTATTATTGCTGTTCATGCAGTACAAAAAGAATTCAAAAACAAAAACCAGTTACCAGCAACTATTGCAGTAGAAAGCAGTATTGCCGCATCGATCCCTGCGAGTGAATGGACTAAAGAAAATGCAGCTCATTTAGAACAGAGATTTACTGGTAAACCTGAATCTCCTTCTACACACGTAGTAATTGTATATGTGGGTGACCAGCAAGTTACAGTAACTATTAAAATTACTAAAGCAAAGGTCACCCAAGAAGGCGTTCCGGCTCTATACGCTTTGGTAAGCGCACCGGATGACATCCTTCGTGATTTTCTCAAACTATATAATGACAATCCTACAATCAGTAAAATGAAACCAAAAGACTTTGCAACTAAGAAAGGTATCTTAGTCGATATTGGATCTGGAACCGTTGAATTTATCCATACACGCGGTATGAACCCCGTAACAGCCAACTGCAGAGGGGCAAAACATGGAGTAGGACATGCTGCTGAACAAGCCGCAACCATGCTTAAAGAAGAATTGAATGGTAAATTAGATATTAATCGTCAACGGTTTGACGAAATTTACCAAGACAAAAATAACAACTATTATGACTTAGCTACTCAATTTATGGCCGAAGCCCAATATAATGAAGCTGAAAGTATTCTTACAGAGACTCAAAAAATGTATAGCAATATAGGCGGCGATGCTGATTTCATAATGGTATTCGGCGGTGGCAGCATCACCTTTAAGCCAGACATGTACAATGAAATATTAGAATTCACTAAACAAACTCGATTGATGTTACTATGGATTCCAGAAGATTATGCAATCGATCTGAATCGTCATGGATTAGATATTTTACATCAGAAAGTGTTTTTCAAAGAGGGGGCGTAATCATTGAGCAAATCCACACGCAAAAATGTAACTTGGCGTGTAGGTGAGCTTTCTGAAACAGAAAGCGTCAATAAATGGATAGATGCTCAAAGCAATATCCAAAATACATTGACTAGCTTGGCTCTACACATGATTGATCGATTTGGATATAGAAACATTACCGATCACGATATTCAAAAAATCATGTACCAAGAATTGCTTACTGGATCTATTGTAGCTTCTCTTCCTTCTGCAGCACCTATAGATGCTGAAGATATGAAGGAAGAACAAAAAGCTACAAATAAAGCGCATCTTGCTGCCGAAATAGAATTTCCCCAAAAACCACAATCTAATATAGAAACTCAAACTTCTGATACTCAAGAAAATGAAAAATCAGATGCTGATGATATCTTTAGCCAAGTGGATCAAAATAACTTATAGCCTATACTCTCTAATATGTGCAAAAAGCCCCTAAGCAGGGGCTTTTTGTTTGTCCATAAAACAGAGAGTGATTTAGTCACAACAGTTGCGACAGCTCGTGGGACTACGAGCTAAACATATATTACCAGAAAACAGATGACCTGTCACATCTGACGTGTAGATTCTTTTTGTTTTTGGCTATCATTATAAGAAAACATAGGAGCAATACCCGTGAGACTTAAAGAAGCCAGAAATCAAAGTGGACTTACACAAGAACAATTAGTTTCTATTGTTAATATATCAGTGCGTAACTATCAACGCATGGAAGCTGGTGAAGTTATTCCACCGGTTAATACTGCTTTACGCATTTGTAAAGCATTAGAAGTCAACCCATTCCGAATTGAAGAATGGAAATCATAAGTAGCTTATAAAGTCATGACCGCTAGATTGAGCTTGATCGATGGAAGCATACATATTCAAACAAATATCCAGCAACTGAGATTGTTCAATCACACGATCATCAGAAAATCCATATAGCTGAACTAACTCATGCAACTTCACTCGTTCTTCCTCAATTCTCCATTTGATAAATTCCATCAAATCGGCCACCTTTATATCATCTTATATTTCTTCCAATTATAGGGTATGATTTCAAAAACTCTGATTTTACGTTCTTTATTTGAAAAAATAGTTTAACTATCCGGCTTGGTTCAAACCAAGCCTTTTGAAAAGAACCCAAATCGTTGAATAATCAATGTTATTAAGGCATAATTTGTTGACAGAGTACATAACATGTAGTACACTTGCTAAGAACCGTTAAATGCTCTAAATTTAAAAAATACAATTAAATGATTCTATTTAGACTTTTTTAGTATCATTTAATAAAGCAAAAAGCCGCCATTGAAGGCGACTATTTTACTAGATGATATTATTCACTTAATTTTTCATTCAAGTAATCCCTTATTTTTTCAAAGCGTGGTCTATGTTTTTCAGACCTAATAAGTTGGATAACACATGTAAGGTTAAAAAACCATTTAATCTTCCATACAAATACCTGGTATAATACGCCAGCTGCAGCTGCAACAACAGAGAGATAGTCGAGTACTGGAATGTCAGTCCAGAAACCGACAAGCCCACCAATTAGAGTGAGCAAAGATTCAAAAAATGATGTGTTAATAAAAATTCCTCTTTTCTTATAATTTAGACTGTAAACCAATATATGTAAACAAGTATAAGCTGTGTCAGCAGCTGAACTTGGAATTTTTGAGTCGGCAAATAAGCCTGACTCTATTTTTTTATTTTATGCTCTCCCTTTAATATACCATATTGACTGGTAACCTGTCAAGTTACCATAATATCTCAATTCCATATTACTTTAGTAGAGCCCTTGAAGGCTCTTTTTTTGCTTTTACGCTCCGTGGCTGCGTAAAGCGAAGGACAGGAACGTACAGCGACTTGGCAGCTTTGCTGTCTAGTCGCTGTAGTTATCGGCCTGAGTAGTAGCCAGCGGCGCGTAGCAGGTCTTAGGTGGCGTTTTTTGCCGCCTTAGACCTGCTAGCGTGAGCCCAAACAAAAAGCCGCCCAACAGAGCGACTTTCATCTTTCATTCATATTTCTATCCGTTATTTATTATACCTTAGATTTTCGGTAGCCTGCTGCTTGCGCTTCAGCTTCTGTGCAAAATAATTTAGGCTGATCCAGACTATCGTAGTATTTCTGTCCTTCAACATGATAAATCATAGAATCCGGATTACCTTTGATTGTTTTTACGCTGCAGGAAGTTGTAGCAGTTGCCGGTACACTGCTAGAAGCTGCAATTTTAGGGCGGATCGACTGGAATTTGCTGGTATCCTCCCACATGGATTTAAACTCGGCTGTAAACGACTTAGCTACGTCCGGGTGCTGGATCACCATAAGCACCTCATCATTGATCGATGCCGCCGCTCCAGCGATCACACCGATAAGCATCTTTTCCGGGTGCTGATCTGCGCGCGTAAACGCCCATTCCAAATCGGTACTATCTATTTTACTTGTTGGCGATGAAGTCAGTAAATTTGTGCTACAGGCGGTCAGAAACAGTATCAGTATAATACCTACTCTAAGTCTTTTAATCATTCGCCCTCCTGGAATCGTGCTGCAGCTTCGTTATCATAATAATCTGCAGCACCATCTACATCTATAGACAATTGTCCTCGCTCAAATCCCATATTGTGTACCAGTAGCAACAGCTGGGTAAACTGTGCGGCACGTTCGCCCTCCTGCAGATCCATCCATTTCATTAGATCCTGTTCTGGCTTAGATAGCTCTCGGCCAAGTAGCGACTGCAGATGTTCTACCAGTTGCAGATCATAGCTGTGTTTCGGTTGATGCTCCATATTTATTCATCCCTTCCTTATTATGAATTTTTCATGTGTTGATTTTAGTTTTAAAGGCTATACTATGTCTTCATTTTACTACAGAATGGTTTGCCGCCGGTTCAACCGGCGGCGGCTTTTTATTCGTTGGAATCTACATCTTTATCATGAACCATTATCAACAAATCAATATGTTCTCCCAGCTGGGCTGCGTGGTCTTTGGCTTCTACCAAATCAGATTCCTTAATCGCACGGTAGATTTTCCGCAAAAATCCGTTTAGTTGTTCAGTCTCGCGCCGATCCAGTCGATCTTGTGTCATTTTTTATCGTCCTCTCTGTCAGGCATCGGTCAGGAAGCAGATCCGCTGGCCGTTAGGACAGCGGCGCTTATTAGCTACTGCTCTACCTGGTACACCTGTGTTATAATGGACGGGTGAGGGACTGCCAAGAAACTCACCCGTCGGCTGCTTATGCAGTCGGCTTTTTTTGTGTCTTCAGCTGGTAATACTGATTCAACCGCTGATCCAACTGCTGAGATATCTCAATTGTTCGTGCGTCTGCAAATCCGTACTGCTCTGCAAGCTTGTACATCTGCTGTCGCTCCTGCTCGATACGAAACGCAACACTTTTGAACTTTGCTGAATATTGCTCATGACCAGACACCTCCCCGGATAGCACATCATATACTTTGCCTGCTGTTTTCTCTGCATTTTCATAAATCATAATAGTCTCCTTTCAAGATAACGCCGGGTTTCCCCCGGCGCGCTGCCGGTGCTTTATTTTTGTGAATCATTATATTGACGAATCAGCCGCTTTACTTCATAGCGCATAGCTGTGAGCGTCAAGCTTGCTGCAATTATGCAAAATAATAGTTGTAGTTCCACGGTTTACCCTCCTTCAGCTTTCTGATATAATGAAGGGGTAGGGACGGAAAGCATCCGTACCCCTTCTTTCATAACAACCTAATTAATTTCTGATCTTTCTGGACTTCAACCGCTCGCTACGGTTGGAGTCCTCTTTCATTTCTGAATGCTTTTTCTTCTGCTCAATGTGGAACTCAACCAGAATTTTCACAAGTCCAATGATTTGATTTGCAATCTGCAGACCGCCTGCCACAATCGCAAGTGTTAGAATCTCTGTTGTCATTTCGGTTCACCTCCTTCTGATTTGATTTGTCATTCGGGCATTTTTTGGAGATTTGACTACCGCATAGGAGTCTGTCCCCAAAGGGGAATTTTTTTCCCGTTTGACGCGGAGCTTAGTAACCTTTGCATAGGCCGGTGGTCAAGGGTGGTCTTGGGATAAAAGTTTTTCGGCCCGATCTTGGCCGTAAAAGTTTTTCCCCCCTTGACGATCGGACTGTGAATCTTAGAAAAAAAAAGTTAGAGCCCCTTTAGGGGGTGAGTTCTCTGACTTTTTTTTTCTTAGATGAACTGCTATGGGTTACTATGCGGAAGTCAAATGGGAAGAAAATGCTTGTATAAAAGGAACCGGCTTGCCGGTTCTCACATACTTTGGCTCTTTCGTTTTGGATCTGGACATAAAAAAGGAGTGCTGGATTTTCAGCACTCGACCTTTTGATTATTAAACTTGTTCTTTGCTCCGTGGCGCATGTTAAGCGAATGGCAGGAACGTACAGCGACTTGGCGACTTGTCGCTTAGTCGCTGTAGTTATCGACTTGAGTAATGCGACAGCGGTGCGTAGACAGTCTTAGACAGCGTTCTTGGCTGTCTTAGAGTGACTAGCATAAGCCCTGATTATACTTAAATTCATATTGATCTACATCTGTAGGATCTATCTTACCGATCAAAAAATAATTGGTATGATCTACCTTATCAAATCTCAAAATTTGTTCCTTCTTAACAATAGTTTTGCCACATACTATTACTTTAAAAAAACGTCCATGTATCGTTTTCACTTCAAAGTAGCGTATCCATTTAGAAGCTGATTCACTAGAAATGCGAAGTTCTTCAATACGTTCTTGATTTCCTTCAAATGTCCCAATAATTTTTATAGCTGCTGAAGATGGATGTTTCTCTCGATCTCTCACTTTTTGAAATATGAGTACACTCAAACTTAATATCCATACCCAACAATAAGCATAATAGAATGTCATAGCCTTAAGCCTCCTATAGATCAATCACTATCCATCGTTTTGTGCTTGTCCTGCTCGATCTGATCCAGCATCGTTGATAACAATTGATCCGTGATCCGTACAGGGAAAACACAAGACTGCTCCCGTAAAATGTTCTCAAGTACATACGCTTTACGCTTCCAGAACTGATAGTCTGCTTTTACATCAGAAAGCGAAGCTTCAAAACCTCCCTGTAGACGATTCCCACGATTCACTAACCTCATTAAATTGTAGACTTGCTTGCGCTCGGCACGTACCAAGCGAAGCAAGCTAATTAAAAAATAACTATCCTTTTCCATAAGTGCTGAAGTCGATTGCTTCGCGTCACTCAACAATACATTTGTATTGATTTTTAGCCATTTGCGTTGCCCATTTTCTTGAATATCCTCTTTGAATAAATCCATTTCGCAAAACGTACAATACGCTAATCCATTTTTTTTGACATGCACCTCGATTCCGCAATATCCGCATGTATTCATTCAACTCACCTCATATGATTTATAGTTTATAATCTGGACGACAATCTAACTTCAGCACAATATACATATCAAATCCTTCAGCAAGATAATAGATATAGATCTGTTCTTCAAGTACATTGGCCCTCGAATACATTTGATGACCATTTACCTCATCAATATACATCCAAAAATCACCAAACTCTTTGCGATTATCATATAATTCAAATACTTTTGTATAGTAGTGAGAAGTGCGAACTTCCTTTTGCTTAACTTCAGCTAACCATTCCACCCAAGCCGAAAATGTAATAACCGGAACACTCACATGCTTTTGATGATTTCGTGATACATCTTCGACTTCATCACCAACGTACTCATACCGGATAGTTTCATATTCCACATACAAATCTTTGCAATCCGTAGGTAGTATAACAGGCGCATATGCCTTTGCAGTTAATATAATAATCCTCTCCAATCTATATACGTATATGCTTGTTCTTGATTGACATACATGCCGATTCCATCCCGATCCACCAACAAATACTCTGTATACTCGATGCCCTGAAGAAGATACAGCCCTGTAGCTAACTCATATTGTGTAAACGATGGACTTTGCTCTATCGGCTGTACCGTTTCCGTTACAAAGCTTTTATCGGGTAACTCTACATCTTTGATCTTATAAATAATGATCTCGTTAGTCAAAACCCTTATAGGAAAAATCATGTTATCCCTCCTATACAAGTACCTGGCATATACCAGGCACTTGTAATAATTTAAGAATACAATCCATACGCAATTTTTAAAAATAAATCATCAATTGCATGACCTTCACGAATCAAAGCACCTTCTACCGGCAATGGCATAGTTTCAAGTAAACTCGACAACAAATCATACTTAAATTGCTGTTCAGGTGTAAGATCATTTTCCTTTGATATAGGCGACCTTTGATAATCTGCTAACCTGACAATATTACATAATCCATCTTTCACGTGAAACGTTTGTCCGTTGTTAGATTCCTTTTTACATAACGAGTCCTCGTTACTAGCTTGGTTTCTAACCAAGCAAAGCCCTGTATCAATAGATGCTTTATACTGTGATTCTGCTTCCGTCCACTGCAATTTTGTATAGTATCCTTTGCGATCTTCTGCAAAATTCACCTTCAGGTAATTAAGAATAGTTTCTTTATATTTATCAGATAGTGATCTGCGTAAAAAAATGTATTCTGCACCGCAATAAGTAGCACCTTCCCACACGTAACCTACATCAGGATGTTGTTCACTTTTCTTACTCTCCATCCATGATACAGCTTGCTTGACTTCATGCTCCTGTATTCCATCTGTCCAATGGATTTCTACGCTTTCCGATTGAGACACAACAGCAAACTTACCAGACGGAAAAGTATTCTTCAGAACCACACGTACTTTTTTTGCCGTATCGCTTGGATTCTCATAAATTCGCATTGTATGCCCTCCTGAAAACTGATTTTGCCGAGGGGTCTGGGGGGATGGTTCCCCCCATGACGCTCTGGCTGCTATAAAATTATGAAACTTGTTGAGAACGTAAAGCGAATACGTTCGTTAGTTTCTCGATCATCTTTCCGATCTCATTCGACACTTGATATATTTTGCGTCCGTCGATTTCAAACGTGCAATAAAACACACTTTCAAACGGATTGATATGCTGAATCATCGTATCCACGACTTGTACACCTTGCGCCCGTAATTGCTCGGCATATACCATAAAATTGTCTATTTTCACAAACGACAATTCGATAGCAAAACCATTCACTATCAAACGTATTTCATACGTTTTTCCTCCAACAATTCGCATAGCTGCTATAACATTTTTCATACGCTTACCCCTTTCATGGGTGCAATGATAAAGCAATTCGGGTCGTAATTATCGCCACCGTGAGCGATTTCCAAAACCGCATCCTGATATTCCTGCGGTACTAATAGCCATTTCAGCAATTGACGCATTGCCAGCGTTCCCGATCCATAATAAAACCAACTGAAACCCCTAAACTGAAATTGCTCGGTATGTGTGCGGATCGTTAGCCGATATGATCGTTTCACGCTGTAGTTGCCCCGTATAGTGACAATCTCATGCGTTTTGATCCGTCCCGATTCAATCAAGCGCTTGACCGTCCGCTGTGCATCTAAAGACGTTTCTTTCAAATAATAACGATACGTCATTTTATTCATGGGTTCGTATCCTCCTATATAAAGCAGGACAGTGTAACCTGTCCTGCATGATTCAATTAGTCTGTAAAAGTAATGCCCTGGATATAGTCACAAACCTTCTGCGCTTGCGCTCCTGCTGTAGCTATCAATTTGGGATCTTCTTTCAGCTTTTTAATCCATTCATCTATATAAGTAGCGCTTGTATCAATCGTGGCGTTGCTCATTCCACACAATCCGCACAACATCGCTGTGGCCAACTCCGCTATCAGTTCTTCACGGCTATAGGATTCATCGCCATAAGCGACCAATTCATCTGTAATCCCTTTACGATCTAGTCGTTTGTGATGTCCTGTGCTGTGCGCTAACTCATGAAATAGATGCACATAGTACTGTTCTATTTCTGCAAACCGTGAAGCACTTGGAATGTGTATGGTGTCCGTTTCAGGATCATAATAAGTGCGGTCGATATCCTCAACGATCTTAGGCATATCGCTGTATTTCTCAATCAATTCTTCAGCTAATTGAATCGAATCATCATCCGCACATTCTTGATTCCCTCGTTTACTTTCAATTCCTGTACATTGATGGATGTTGTAGACCTGATAAAAGCGAATAATGGGGATTGATTTTTCTTTGCCAGATTCTTGATCCTCAATCGTGTGCAGTTTCCAAAAAATCACCGGTGTATATTTTTCCCCTTTGATTAGCTTACCGCCTGCTTCTGCAAGCTGTTTACGAGTAACGTACTCGCCGTCTGGAATCAAAAACGCATTAGAACCTCGATACGCTTTTTGCGTTTTCCAGTTTACCGCTTTGCCTATATTTTCTGTATCATGCCAGGGCACAACACCCTGTTCTAATTTCTCGATAATTTGATTGGTTATCATTTCATAAATAACTTTCGACATAGTTATTCTCCCTCTGGTGCATTTTCGATAGCGTGAATCACTGCCCCGAACAGGAACAATAATATTCCTACAATCCACTCTAAACTCATGAAAAGCACTCCCATTTTTTAATTGATATGGTATAATGGAGAGAATAGGAGATTTTCCCGATCTTCTATTCTCTAAAAAGCAAGGACTTCTGTTGTTTCAGCTCATTTCATGACCTGAAGCAATCCGACTTACAATAATTTTTGCGTAGCATACTCGTTTAAATCTTGATACGCTCGTTTTTTTTGCTCTAACGTTTCCAGATCAGCAATGCGACTTTGCGTGAGTCGCATTGCTTTTTTTTCGTCAATCAGGTCATTTATTTCTTTGATGCGATCCACTACCAATATTTTAATTTTCGCCCAATCATCTACGTTCAACCGATCCACTTTTTCGTATTTGGATATCGTTCTATACATAGAAATAGCTTTTTTCAAGTTATCAATCTTCATTTGCTTGTCTACACCTTCAGGTATCGACTTGACACTACGCTCTAATTTTCTAATCTTCTGATTAATCAGCGGATTCAGTAACTGGTGAGGTTCAAAGCTGGTCATAATCATTGTCGCCCCCGTTTTCGCTATAATCGTAATTTTCAGGCACAATACTTCTAGGATCATGACAACCATAGTGGCATACGTGATATATTTGCTTTCCACTCATATGCCCTAACGAAATACCGTCTAACATATCTAGATCACGCCCCGATTGATCACATCGTTCACATGTACCTTTAACGATATCTCTTTCAAAATTTCCAAATTCATGTTGCAGATGAACCGCTTCTAAGGCTTCTTCTAAAGCAGGGTCATAATCTTCATTTTCTGCATTATGTTCATTCTCATAACGTTGTAACCATTGATATACTTTTTCTGGAATCAATTCCGAATCACCCAATAGATGATTACTAATATTGAATGCACCGGATAAAATAGTAGCTTTGAATGTTTTAAAAAAAGTAATTTCTTTAGTCGTACATGAACCCTCATATTGAATCATTCCATTCAACCAATACACCACGTTATCTTTATGCATTTCGTTCATCAAAATCACTCACTTTCCATTATTTTAGAGTTCGCTGTAATTTACATAATCAAAATGACCGGCATCCATCAAAAGCAAAATTTCTTTAATCAATATCGCTGTTTGTGGCTCATACATCGCTGTGTCGACTTTATTATGTGTTTCCATGTATTGATTGATAAAATCCTCAAAACATGTCGGTAGTATTTCTGTAGAGTCGTCAGGATCATTCATACAACCCGTTTCGATTTCATCCAGTAATAGCCTAAGAAACTCCTTGCTTTTCGCACTCGTGAAATCATCTGCACGTACTTCATTCAGCCATTTGACGGTTTGTAATTTGAACATGTTTTTCACTCCTTTCTTTTAAGATTTGTCAGTTAGGATATTTTTTGCACTGTTGACTAACGCATAGCCTAGTGTCCCCCAAAGGGGAATTTTTTTCCCTTTTGACGCGAAGCTTAGTAATCTTCGCATAGGTGATCCGTCAAGGGCGCTCTTAGAAAAAAGTTTTATGGCCGTACTTGCCAGAAAAGTTTTTTCCCCCTTGATGGAGTACCTGAGAATCTTAGTCAAAAACAGGTGGAGCGCCGAAGGCGGTGAGGCTCGACCTGTTTTTGACTTAGATGAACTGCTATGGATTACTATGCGTTAGGCAAAAGGGTAAAAAATTATTCAATAAAAAAGAACCGATTTATCGGTTCTCACTAACTGTATTTGCTTGTATGTTATTGAACTTGATCTTTGCTCCGTGGCGCATGTTAAGCGAATGGCAGGAACGTACAGCGACTTGGCGACTTGTCGCTTAGTCGCTGTAGTTATCGACTTGAGTAATGTGCCAGCGGTGCGTAGACAATCTTAGACAGCGTTCTTAGCTGTCTTAGAGTGACTAGCATAAGCCCTAATAGATAGTATGTATTTCATAGCAATCGCTAAAAATGATTTTGATTCTTGCGATCGTTACATCAGAAATAAAATCACATTGCTCAAATGCGATGTACCCTGTCTAGCTTTAGTGGCTATGCTGTGGTTTTCAGCCTAGCCATAAAAAAAAGGAACGGGAGATTTACCCCCGTTCCTTTTAGAACGCTACATCTGATTCAAATGTGCAATGTGATGTTGTTGATTCAGGATTGATGTGTAGCTTGAATGGTATTGGTGGATTATCTTCAGCGAGTAGCAAATACTCATAAGAGGTAACGTTCCCTTTTTTCGTCTTTTGGGTTTGCTTGTAGGTAACGGGAACCGTGAAACGCATCGCTAGATCCTCTAGTTTCATTTGTAAGACTTCTTCAGTTGTTATTGGTGTAATGTTAATCATTATGATCAAATCCTTTCGAGTGGGTGATAGTAAAGCCAAGTGTTGCATCCGCTACGTATGAAGTTTTCAAAGATCGTTTTTGGTGGTGATTTGCTGTAGCCTGCTTAACACAAGGGTTCTGGCGATGCAAAAGTACCCGCAGGGCAATAAAAATTTTGAGCGCTATTCTCAAAAATTTTATTGTTTTGCATCGTCAGGTTCATTGTGTTTGGATACACTAAGCAAATACCTCAAAAAACGAGATTGAAAACGACAGGAGTAGCGGATCGCACGTAGCGATTATGACCCACCGGAAGATTAAAGAATTGGCGAACGCCAATTCTTTCTATACATAGGCTGCTGAAGAGTAGCGAAGCGAAACGGAAGCATCGTATGTCCATGCTTTGCTGAAGTACCTGGTACTTCAGTGCTTTTATGCTTGTACGCTCCGTGGCGTATGTTAAGCGAATGACAGGAACGTACAGCGACTTGGCGACTTGTCGCTGTAGTTATCGACTTGAGTAATACGCCAGCGGTGCGTAGACAGTCTTAGACAGCGTTTTTGGCTGTCTTAGACTGTCTAGCATGAGCCTTAAAATCCTAAAAACGGTCTAGCCTGTTTTATTTCAAAAACATTGACGAATGAACGTTATTGATCTTGCAAAAAGGCTGTTCATCAACTACTATAGTAAATATAAGTATACAATAGGTTTTGTAATCTATAGGTTTTGTAATCTATAGGTTTTGCAATAATTGATCATTGTATACTGTAAAAAAATGTAGTTGATGTGGTTATTGGGATTCCAATTCTGCACAAAAAAAAGCCTTGATCGTCACATCAAGGCAAGAGTAAAAGACTTATTCAACTGAATACCACGCTTCACCTATTGATAGAGCCCTTCTACCGACCAAAGTTGAGGGTTCTTTCTCTTTGCGTGAACATAGCGAGAAATAGAAAATCTATTTAGTTAAATAATTGTGTGATTGCGCTGATCAATCGAACAACTTCGTTCATTGATTGTACGCATAGAAGAAATATAGCAATCTTCTCTTTGTTCATGCCGCCACCTTTCTAGCGTGGCATCAGTTTTACTCTCTATACAAGATTATTGCATCTTTATCGAATTGTCAATTTATGATTTACTGCATAATTTGATTTAAACACATGTTTATTGAATAAAAACAAACTACATAAAAATAAAAGAAAATAGCTTGCGCGAACTCTAGTTCATGTTTTAGTAACAGAGCATCGTATTTTACGAACTGTACGTTTCATACCGTTTATTTTCTCGATAAAAAATGAAAATCTAAGCAAAAATGATTATGTATATAAATAAACTATAATGAATAAAAATTCTAAAAAAAACTTAAAAATATTTTTTTATTGTACTTATAATTTCATTTTTTTCCCGATCCTTTCCACATTATATAATTTAGATCCTCGCTAACCACATTTTGATCACCATTATGTGGAAATTTATATCTATCAGATAGTAGTGTTACCATTATTGTACCAGGCGATCTAATTAACAAAGCAGATTCTACAATGGATGAAGTGACTAGGTTTAATGCCAGCTAATATAGAAAAGGACTAGCCATATGGTTAGTCCTTTTCTTTATGTTTGTATTTATAGCTATCTTGATCATTCACATCAACACCTAAAACCTCTGGTGTACCTTGACGTACTTTATCTCCGACTTTCCAATAATAGTAGATAACATTTGATTCATCTTTAAAGATAACTTTCGTATTGAAAAGGGGGGCTTTACTTATTTCCGTTTGAATCGAACTCATATCTGATGTACTATACCCCTCCGATTGTAAATAAGCTTCTACGTCCTTTGTCTGTGCTGACTTCAAATAGCTAATTATCCCATATCCTATTAATATTACAATAATTACACATGTTACTAAAAACACTAATTTTTTTTTCATAGAAATCCCTTTCATTAAATTAATTGTAGTCTATACTATAAACAGTACCATAAAAGGAGATGAATAGATGAAAAAGGCAATACATACTTTTTTACCATTTTTAGGATTGATACTCGCTTTTATTATTTTCCCGTCTCATTCTAATGCTTCAACTGTTAATGCCGATGTTTACGGTAACACTCTGCAAGAAAACTCATTAACGGCAACTGCTAGCGGATCTAACTATCCAAATGGCGTAGCGGTCGAAGCAGGCGATATGCTCTTTGGTGATAAGTCATTCAGTACAGGGATGGTAGGACATGTTGGTATTGTCGGCCCCGACATGAAAGTGTATCATTCAACTCCTGCTACTTCTAACGGACGTGCCATTGATACAATACCTCAATTCATAAGTCGTTTTGGCAAAGATACATTAGTTGTGTATCGTTTTAATGCAAATCTACAAGGCCCATTTCCACAACGCTTACAAGCTGCTCAATGGGCGAAAAACAACATTAATCGTATTACATCGTATACCATAGGATCACTACATTTAGGAACTGTAGAATCGAACTACTGCTCTAAATTCGTATGGCAAGCTTATTTTATAGGTGCTGGCGTAAACATTGAGCGACCGATTCGAGCAGACAACTATCATAATACTAATAGTTATGAGCTCTTACCACCAAGCGCATTGATTGTAACTAAAATGAAACAAATAACTAAGTTCAGCGCAAGTTAATAACTAAAGGATTAGCCATACGGCTAGTCCTTTTTTTAACATTTATAGTTCAGTATAATAACGCTGAACCGATTGCTGATCGTGCTTGTCTTTCTTTTTGCTGACGTTAGGTAAGCGCAAGTCCCGAATAGTGTTCTCATCTTCTTCTTTCCACTTGAGATACCCTTTACGTTCTAATCCATTTATTAATTCGATTACTTCAGCTTTACTGCGATTAGTATGTCTTTGTAGTACATTAAAATCAGGTATATATCTATGTTGACTATAATAATTGACTAATATCCTAAATAACTTTCGTTCGGCATCTTCTAGCACCAATCCACATCCTTTAATATTCGTGTTTTGAGCATATAATATCTTTGGTCGTAAATTTAATGTTCGGAAAACATCCGATTTTTATCCAGGATAATCCGGTGATTCTTCAACCGATAGACTCCAATTACCGAACATTCAATTATTTAAAATTAATTTTCAGAATCTTTGATATCAATCATACGTGCGTACTCATACATTGCATGAGCAATAGTAATAGACTCTGACTGATCTAGCACCTCGTCGATCAGCTTGATATTGTCCTCTAGCGCATATACCGATTCAATCATAATACTTACAGCCCACTTAGGTATAACAACAAACCAGCCTGTCTTAGCCTTTCCAAAATAAAACTCATGAGTCTCCTGCTCCTGCGTAAACGCCACATAATAATGACTACCATAATCAAAAAAATCAGTTAGTTCAATTGACCATTCATACCCCTCATAAGTGCAATGTATTGCTACGCTCATGTCCTCACTCCGATCATCTAATTATAAATATTAAAAACATCGGTATGACTTTAATAAAGACTCTTTTCATGTTGTTTTACTTTTTTATAGAATGTAGTACCTGAAATACCTAACGCTTCATACGCTGAGACAGCGGTAATCTTTCCATCTTTCCATTCCTTGTACAAACGTAAAAAATCTTTACCTAACGGCATAGGTGGTCGTCCAAATCGCACTCCATTTTTTTTAGCTACAGCAATACCTTCACGTTGACGTATATGGTTCTTTTTACGTTCCACATCGGCTACATATGCGAGTGTACTGAGTAACTGATCTTCCAAGAGCTTTCCGATCTCTCCCATCATCTTAAACTTCCGACTATCAAATAATTCGGAATTATCCAGACAAACAATGTCTGCCTGAAGATCACGAGTGATATATTTCCACTCTTTGATGATGCCGTCATAATCTCTTCCCAACCGATCCAGTGAATCAATATAGACAACATCACCTGAGCGGATCATATTTTTCATATTTTGATATTGCGGTCGATCAAAATTTTTGCCACTTGCCTTGTCGGTAAAAATGAAGCGTTCCTGTATCCCTAATGCAAGAAATTTCAAATGTTGCCGTTCTGTATTTTGTTCCTTGCTTGATACACGGCAATAGCCTAACTCCATAAATACTCACCTCATAATTCATAAACAAATACCACGCTATAATTAGTTTATGTAACTTAATTCATTATACCACATTTATTTACACTTTTTTGCCTATATTTGCATATAATTAAAAGCATGCTTTTAAACACATAAAGAAGTTATAACTTCTATCTTCCTTCTTGTCCGATCGTAATTTTTTTGACTTTCAAATGCCTTCCACTCTAAACAAAAAGCACCGATAAGGAACTCGGTGCTTCGCAATCTTATTCTTTGCTTAATTGGTTTCCAGTCTGTCAGGTTGCATAATTCACGACCCGACTAATTCCGGACCAAGGGCGTATGCCCGCAGCATGAATATTATGTTAGACGAAGTATCACACTTTCCTAAAATTTCGATTAAAATAAATCACTTTTTAATTCTGCAATAGCTAATACTAAATCATTCATTGATTGAAATCTTTCCTTTGAGTCCTCAAGGCACTTGAGTATTACTTCAGTAATATCTTCATTCATCCCTTCAATTGATAGAAGTGTTTCTTTTAATCTTCTGCCAGCTGGAACATTTCCAGTAAGAATGTTATACCAGACTGCCCCTAGAGAATATATGTCAGTCCTTGAATCTATCAATTTCGGATTGCTTATTAATTCAGGTGCAGTGAAATGACCTCCAGCAATATTGTGTCCTGTTTTGGTAAGTCTTGAAGTTAATTCATTCTCAAGGTATATACCAAGCCCAAAATCAATTACTCTCACTTTTCCTGGCCTTGCAACCATTATATTGCTTGGTCGAATATCTCTATGAACAATCCCAACTTCGTGTGCATACCTCAATGCATCAGCCAATTCGTTCATCAGATCAATAGATTTATTAACTGGAAATTTACCGTGATCGTTCAGCACTTGGTTTAAACTTTTCCCTTCAAATAACTCCATTCTAATAAATGGTCTGTTCCCCAATAAACCCACATCATATACTTTGATTATACTTTGATGATTTAGTTGAAATAGAATCCGTGCTTCCCGAAAAAATCTTTCTAAATTCCGTTCATCTCCGTTCGAAAAAATTGGTGAGAAGAACTTAAAAGCAAAATCCATTCTTAATAAATTGTGCCGCATTCGCTTTACTTCTCCAAAACCCCCTGATCCAATTACTTCAAATTCCGAATAATCATTTATCATCGCAGTACTATCTGTCTCTAATTCATCTAACAAGGGGTTAAACACTTCACCTAAATATTGTCTTCGTCCAGCATAAGAAGCTGAAATATCTTTAATAAATGCCCAAAATTCGTCTAGTGATCTGTATTTTTTGAGAAAATCTGGGAGTTTATCACTTAGCTGTTCGGTACTTAATAGAATCTTTCTTAATCTTTTATATTCCTCATTATCAATACCTGCTTTATCTCCAATTGCACAAGAAACAAGGCCTTCTTTAAGTAATTCTATGATTTCAAATAATGTAGGTTCAGCTTCTTCAAACTTCATATGAGTTCTCCTTTAAAACTTTTGATTTTGATATTTCGTCTAACGTTCCTGTATTCACGACCCTACGCATGTCGGGTGGCCGGCGAATGCCGGTCAAGGACGAATGTCCGTAACGTGAATATATTGTTATCTGATGGATCGTGTTTTGTATATGACCTAAACAATATTAATTAAAATATTGATTTAACAAACTTCGAAAAAAATCAATTGCGACTTTTTCTGATGAGCCATAGGTTAACTCGTATCCTCCAAATCTATAAATTTCGTATCCTTTTAATTTAAGCTTCCTATCTTCTGCAACCATTTCTGAATATAATTTAGGACTAGATATTTCCCCGTTTGAATAATGTTGTTTTCCATCTACTTCAATCACAATACGCATGTTTGCAGGGAGAAGCATTAAAAAATCCATGCGTTGTCGACTGAGACGCGCTTGCCCGTTCAGCTGTTTCATTGTATAAGGATCATAGTGTAAATATACTTGTGGAATAAGTGCAGGGAATTCTCCGCTCTCTAAATGAAAATGTTTAAAGTAAGCCTCAAATAGTATTCTTTCCGGTTCTGATCCAAGAGTTTTTCTCAATCTCAAGTAGAGTTTTCTTTCAGCTTCTTCATATGTACTATTTTCTTCTTTCTCAATCCACCAATTCACCAAAGAATTCCACATGACACCATCAGATAAGATAGGCTTATCGTATACAAGACAATATTCGCCGTTCTCAACGATCTCAATATTATTTTCTAACGAATCAGTTATGACGATTTCAGGTTTAGGTCCATCTGCAGCAAAAATGAGATTTTTTATATCGCCTTTAGGTCCACCTTTTATATTGAAGTCATCATAAAAAGGACGTTCAGATACATATTTTACTATTCGAAATTCATAACCATCCTTTTCAATATATCTATTGATAATTTCAAAGCATACTGCTTGTTCATCATCATCATAATTTTTCCTTACTGTAGGATTAAGGACTTGTTTTAGAAAACTTAAAAAGATTTGATCAGAGACGTTTATAATATCAAGATACTCATAATACAAATAATTATTATCCCAATCTGCATTGGCCACCATATGTTTCCAAATATCTTCTGCCGCGTTACTATATCTAGGATCAGTCGAAGGCATTTCATCTAGTGCCCACACTCTTTTCAAAAAAGTAATCACATCAGTTCGGCCTGTTATCTTAAAAGGTAGCGCTAATAATTCGTCTATTAAATCGCTTCTTGTTACTTCAGTAATTTTGTTAACCATGATGTTACCTCCTAATTACTATGCTTTTATATACAAAAAAAGATGGCTATTCAGCCATCAGAGGTCTTTGAAAATAGATAAACTCAATTGATAACCTATCTTTACTGTCGCCACTCATTCTATCTTCTATTTTGAGCACTTTAACTAATACAGAATCATTATCATCATACCTAAATAAAACAACCTCATTTATTTTTAAGGTTCTAGCTTTTGAGCTGAAATTAAAATTATCTTCTGTTACATCTATAGAAAGTTGTTTAGGATCTGTTGCATTAAATCCTATTTCACAAATTCCGTCTATAGCATAAACATGAATTGCTGTATTACTCGCTCTACTCCATTGGGTATCAAAAAGCCTTAACCATGTGTTTATCCCAAATTTCCCATCATTGTCCGAATAATCAAAGTCATATATACCTGAATCAATCGCATCTTCTAGATACATATGATCTAATACATCGGCTTTCACATGAGTAGTGTCAATAGAAGGTGTACTGTTTATTTGTGAGTTATCAGGTATGAGATCAATAATTTCTTTTCTATTTTTAACTGCATTCTTGGCAAGAAATTTTTGAACAGTTCGATATAAGTCATTTTTGATTTGACTTCCATTAATGTATTCATGATATACACCTTGACTCTGGTACTTTTTACGATACTTTTGGACTTCTCCAGCTTGTTCATAATCCATACTATCATATTTTTTATCTTGATCTACAAAATAAATTAACACATCTTTCCCTTCGTTTATAAAATGATCAATTTCCTCAAGCGTTCCAGAAGGGTGTGTTTTTGTTGGAAAACCCAATCTATGCCAAAATATACCGATAACAATATCAGAATGATATACGACTTGCTCATTAATTAAACCTTGCGGATTTCCATGACCATAAGCAGGAGCCACATCTTTTTCCCAGCGACGTGGTAACAAAACCACGCTCATGTCCTGAGCATACATGCTGTTCCATTCATATACAGCTACTTCTATTTCATTTCTTTGATCTGATACATCAGAAGGCGAAGCAATAAATACATTTAAAACCTCTGCTTGAAAACTCATTACAGTCCTCCTATATTCAATTTTATATAATAGTTACCATTTAGAGGGCATCGGAATGAGTAAGCCAAAGTCTGATCCACAGGAATAAACGGTGGCTGTAATCGAATCTAGTTCATCTTTTACTTTGTATATATTTGGAGCAATTAATGCCATAAATTCACGTAATGCTACTACCTCGCCAAGCATATGGATATCTTTGATTTTACTCATATATTTTGATCTCCAATCCATTTAATTTAGGGAACTGGTAACGGAATGCTGATAATCCTTTTTCATGAATTTTGATATACGTATATATGATGGAATCCTTTTATTATGTTGAATATTGCAATAAGATATACAAGCAATGCTGGTACCATTACAAAAAAAAGACTTATTTCTAAATTGAATGAGGAAATGACTATAGTTAATATAATCGTGATAATAGTCGTCACCATAAGGTGTATTGTACCGTTACGTAAACTAGCATATCCCTCAACTTGTTTATCTCGTAATCTTACTTTTTCAATCTCTAGCCAATCTGTATAACTGGTTTCTGGATAATTTAATAAGCTGGACATAGCTTCAGAAGTATTATTTTGAGAAACATAATTAGTTTTAAAACTAGCTTCTTGTTCCAGATACTTACTGTATCCTTGCATTAGTTTCTCTTTCATATTCGTTATGTCCTTTCTTTTATTTATAGTTACTTCATATAGAATAATGTACAGATTTGAACATGCTATATTACTTAAAGTGTTGATCTACAGGCACTTCTGTATATTTTTATTATGTTACGGCCACTCTTATAGAGAGAACCCGTAACGAACGGGAAAGTCTGGTCGTAGACCGTTTAGACTTTTGATAGTAAGTGCAGTGGTGAACGATCAGTTTGGAACCCGGCTCGGGTGGAGAACTGAAGCGCGCACTCTCTTACTTGGTATCCAGCATATCTTTCTCGCTCGTAATCGCCTGCTGTACAAAAGGATAATTGACGTTGGTTATTTTACTTTCTTCCGGAACGTCTATATCTACATCGTTCAGCTCCAAAGCATTTTTAATCTCATTAAGTATTAATTGGATCTCTTTCAAATCTTTATCTGCAGCAAGGATAATGTTAATAATCGATGATTCGTTTTTAGCAGAACGTAATTGTTCGCTTCTTTTAGCTAAGTTATCGAGTCGATCCGGAAAAGCAGTTATTTCTTTTATGATGCGTTGCTCGTATTCTTCCTTGCTTTCGACTTTCATAGAATTTGCTCCTTCCTTTGCTTTTAGAGGGAATCGGAATGACCGGGGTAAAGTCTGATCCACAGGATCGCCTAGACTTTGCCCTGGGAAAGCAGAATGACCGATCGATTTGGAACCCGGCTCGGGTGGAGAATCGACAGGTTTACTAACATAAGGGGTAGCGTCAGGAAAATGCGGATTTACAACGCTAAGCACATTTTCGAGACGATTCCCCCATTTTTAACAACGTTAAGAAAATTTCAATGGTCTTAAAGAATCTAACGAGACCATTTTCTCGGAATTAAAATGGTATTCTCCTAGCAAATTAATATGTTCCCAACCTAGAGGCGACATATGGTGCAATAATTCTTCATTAAAACTACTAGCCTGTTTTTGATATTCAACTGCTTTTGTTAGGTGTAAGGTATTCCATATACTGATGGCATTAATGATTATGTTTAAGGCACTGGCCCTTTGCAATTGATGTTGTATAGTCCGTTCCCTAAGCTCACCTTGTTTTCCGAAGAAAATAGCTCTTGCTAATCCATTCATGGCTTCTCCTTTATTCAATCCTCTTTGTATTTTTCTTCTTAATGATTCATCCGATATATAATTCAAAATAAAGATCGTTTTTTCTATTCGGCCCATCTCACGTAAGGCCGAAGCCAAGCTGTTTTGTCTTGAATAGGAACCTAGTTTCCCCATAATAAGGGATGCTGAAACTGTTCCCTCTCTTATAGAATGAGCTAATCGCAAAACATCCTCATAATTTTCTTTAATGACCTTTGTATTTATTTGTCCACGTAAAATGGCTTCTAATTTTGGATATTCACTTGCTTTATCTATTGTAAATAATTTTGAGTCTGATAAATCTCTTATTCTAGGAGCAAATTTAAATCCTAATAAATGAGTCAGTCCGAATATTTGGTCTGTGTAACCGGCCGTGTCTGTATAATGCTCTTCTATATTTAGATCCGTCTCATGGTGCAACAATCCATCCAAAACATGAATCGCATCCCTTGAATTTGTATGAATAATCTTTGTGTAGTAAGAAGAGAATTGATCACTAGTAAAACGGTAGATGGTGGCTCCTTTTCCAGTCCCGTAATGTGGGTTTGCATCTGCATGAAGTGATGAAACACCTAGCTGCATTCTCATACCATCTGATGAGGATGTTGTACCGTCGCCCCAATTGGAGGACAACTGTAATTTATGATGGAAATTTACTAATATGGCTTGGGCTTTATTCATTGCATCTTCATACATACGCCATTGAGATACATTGGCTAGTTGCTTATATGTAAGTCCGGGTGTGGCCTCGGCCATCTTGCTCAAGCCAATATTCATACCCATTCCTAAAAGGGCAGCCATGATAATGATTGTTTCTTCCTTATCTGGTTTTCGATTATTGGAAGCATGAGTGAATTGCTCATGAAATCCTGTTATATGAGCCACATCCATGAGTAAATCAGTTAACTTTATTCTTGGTAGTATCTGATAGAGGCTTGCGCTAAATTTTTTTGCTTCTTCTGGAACATCTTTTTCTAAGCGTGCAAGTGACAGTTTTCCTTTTTCAAGAGAAACTCCATCTAGCTTGTTGAAATTGGCAGCTAACCACTTTAACCTTTCATTAAGGCTTCTAGTTCTCTCTGTTATATAATCTTCAAATGATAAACTAACTGATAATCTCGTATTCCCCTTCGATTGATTCCATGTATCTTCCGAAAACAAATATTCCTCAAAATCCCTATATTGTCTGCTGCCCACAATGGAAACATCTCCTGCCCGAACATGCTCCCGAAGTTCTGTTAAAACAGCCATTTCATAGTAATGACGATTAATTGTTGTACCATCATCCTCGTATAAATGCTTTTTCCATCGTTTTGAAATAAAATCCACAGGTGAGTCGTCAGGCACTTTTCGCTTTCCGGATTCGTTCATTCCTCGGATAATCTCAACAGCCTGTAAAAGTGGCTCATTTGCTTTTGTAGAATGAAATTCCAATACTCTTAATAGCGTTGGCGTATATTTTCTTAGTGAATAAAACCGTTTTTGCAGTAAGTCCAAATAATCATAGTCGGCAGGACGTGCAAGCTCCTGAGCCTCTTCTACTGAAGAGACAAAGGTATTCCATTCAATAACCGATTCTAAAACCTTAAAAACATCTAATTTTTCCTCTTTTGCTTTAATTAATGCTTGTCCGATGTTCGTAAAGTGTATAACTTTCTCATTTAGCTTTTTACCATTTTGTTTCTGGATTTCCTCTTGAGCCTTACGACCTTTTGATAACAAACTAAGTATTTGCCTATCATGAATTTCAAACGCTTTATCCGTTAGCTCCTGAGTAAGTTGTAATAAATAGACGGTTAATATCGAATAACGTTTATTTTCTTGAAAGTCACGGAATGCATACGGCTCGTATCTTGAACCTAAGCGAGACAGCTGCAACAGGCGGTTGCGGTGCAAATGACTAATTTGTACCGTTTCCAATTCCATTCCTCGTATATATTCGAGTCGTTCTATTACTTTTAGAAATGTTTCGGGTGAAGGATGACCCGGTGGTTCCTTTAACCAACCCAATATCGTTTTATTAGATTCAGATGGATGCTGCGAAGTAATAATCTCTTCAAGCTTTTCTTTTTGCTCATTTGTAAGAGATTTACTAACTGTATTAAATAGCTTCTTTTCAGCCATCGCCCTTGCTTCCCACACCATTCTTTCAAGTGTAGTGATAGCAGGCAGTATAATTTTGTTTTTTCTTAGAAAATCTATGCATTCATGCAGTAGATGAATGGGATCACCATTTTCCAAAGCTAATTGATGAAGGTACTTAAATGTCATTCGATATTCACTCAGGGTAAAAGTTACAAAGTCGTATTCACTTCGAATTTCTTTCAAATGATCCCAAAGTGTATTTTCCCTTTGAGGATAATGACCAAGCGAGGATGGACTAGCACCAATCTGTTTCGATATATATTGTATGACCGAATCTGGGATGCTTTTGATATGAGTGTATGGCCAACCGGGATACCGAAGAACAGCTAATTGAACGGCAAACCCTAAACGGTTTTCTTCCCTCCTTCGCTTATTAACTATTTCTAAATCACGTTTGGAAAAAGTGAAGTAGGTCCCCAATATCCATTCATCTTCAGGGATTTGCATAAAAGACTGTCTCTGTTCCGGTGTAAGCAATTCTCTACCTCTCGCAATTTTCATTCAGTATCATCCCATTTCTGTATTTTTCAATTTATTAGTTCAATTATATATCAATAGAGTGTACTCTATTGATACAAGTGTAGTAGACAGATAAAATCATAGTAGGGAGTGTCTCATAAGACTTGTATCAAAAACGAGGTGGTATGATGCGAAAAATCGGTTATATACGTGTCAGTTCAACTAGCCAGAATCCTTCAAGGCAATTTCAGCAATTGAACGAAATCGGAATGGATATCATTTTTGAAGAAAAAGTTTCTGGAGCAACAAAGGATCGTGAGCAACTTCAAAAAATGTTAGAGGATTTACAGGAAGGTGACATTATTTATGTTACAGACTTAACTCGGATCACTCGAAGTACGCAGAATTTATTTGAAATGATTGATTTAATACGCAGTAAAATGGCAAACTTAAAATCACTCAAGGATACATGGTTAGATTTATCAGAAGATAATCCATACAGCCAATTCTTAATTACGGTAATGGCTGGCGTTAACCAATTAGAGCGAGATCTTATTCGTATGCGTCAGCGTGAAGGGATTGAGCTAGCAAAGAAAGAAGGAAAGTTTAAAGGTCGATTAAAGAAATATCATAAAAATCACGCAGGTATGAATTATGCAGTTAAACTATATAAAGAAGGAGGAATGACTGTAAATCAAATTTGTGAAATTACAAATGTATCTAGAGCTTCTTTATATAGAAAATTATCTGAAACATGAAAAGGATTAAAGAATTAAAGGATTATAGGAGTATTAAGGGCTTTACCTTATGGTAAGCCCTTAATTTGAAGAATTACTTCTTAACAATCAAGACAGGAATTTCGGACCGGTGTAACACCCCTTGAGCAACACTGCCCACCAATACTCGATCAAAAACACCTCTTCCATGACTACCCAATATAATAAGATCTACTTCCTCTGTTTGGGCAACATGACAAATGGTTTGACTTTGGTGACTTATTTGATGATTATATTCAAGACGATCCTTCCAAGGTTGAAGGACTCCTTCCATAATTTTCTTTTCAATATGTTTACTAAGTTCTTTTTCGTATCGATCCACTGCTTCAGTTGCAAAATCATAGGCGTAATTTTCTTTAACCGTGACGTAAAGCACAACACCTGTTGCATTTGGCCAAGCTTCCAAGAACTCCCCTGTCATTCTTGCGGCATGTTCAGAATAAGCCGAACCATCAGTAGGAAATAATATTTTATTCATTTAAGAAACCTCCTGATTTACAATTAATTACATTGTGAAGTATGTGATAACAGATAACAAAACAGATGTAATAGCCATTGCTAGAAGTGGTCTTAACGCTTTCGTTCTAAGGTCTTTTAGACTAACATTTAAACCTAATCCAATCATAGCCATAGTTAGGATAAAGGAAGTGAAGAAAGAGATGCTATTCATGACACTAGTTGGGACGGTAATCAAATGACCAAGGACATAACTTCCAAATAAGCTCATGATAATAAAACCTATGAGAAACCATGGAAATTCAATTTTAGCATCAGAATCTGATTCAACTTTATTTTTTCGTTTCATCCAGTACATAAGAATAAAACTAAGTGGAACGAGTAAGAAAACACGACCTAGTTTCGCTAACAAAGCAATAGCAAGTGCATCTGGACCAGCAGGCGCTCCTGCTAAGGCAACATGAGCAATTTCGTGTAGACCTACACCTGACCAAACACCGTATTGAAGGTCTGTCAAAGGGAGAAACGGACGTAAGATAGTGTATGTTATGGCGAAAATGGTACCAACTAAAGCAATTATACCTGCCCCAATAGCAGTATCTTCATCCTTTGCTTTCAAAATGGGTGAAACGGCTGCAATTGCAGCAGCGCCACACACCCCTGTTCCAATTCCTAATAACAAGGATAAGGAAGAATTCGCTTTGAATAGTTTTGCAAGCAACATTGTAAGAAGGATTGAAAAAACGATGGTTCCAACATCTCTTGCAAGCAAACCTAACCCTTGATGAAAAACAACATCAATGTTTAGTTTTAACCCAAAAAGGATAATAGCAAGCCTTAACAACCTTTTGGCAGAGAATTGGATTCCAGTACGGAATTTCTCAGGATATCCCCAAATTTGTCGATAAACTACTGCAATGATGATTGCACAGGCGAGCTGACCAACATGATCTAACCCGGGTATTTGTGATAATCCAAAACCAACTAATGCAATAATAAAGGTAAATCCAACACCACCGAACCAAAGTCCTCTCGAGGATGATTTTTTATGTTTTGCTAATGATGTATTCATTTTAACAACTCCTATATTTGCTTCCTTGTATTAAGAGTATATTTGTTTTGATAATAAGTAAAATAGATTATAATTATAGCTGTAATATAAAATTACTTATCATTGAAGTTTCTTAGACCCCATTTTATTCTAAGGAGGAAGACTCATAATGGATCAATCTTTACTTGTATTTACTACAGTTGCAGAACAAAAGAACTTTACTCGAGCAGCTGAACTTCTCCATATGACACAACCAGCAGTCAGCAATTATATACAAACGTTAGAAAAAAACATGGGGATAAAATTGTTAGAGAGGACAAACAAATATGTTCGACTTAGCAAGGCTGGAGAAATAGTATTTCATCACGCCAAGGACATCTTAGGTCTCTATACTCGAATGGAAAGACTCATTGATGATTTAAAACATACTGCAAGTGGTCCTCTTTCTATTGGTGCAAGTTATACTTTCGGAGAATACATTCTTCCTCATAAAATTGCCAGTTTGCTTAAATCCTATCCATTATTAAATCCAATCATTACTATAAAAAATTCTAATGAAATTATAGATTTAATAAAGAAACACGAGGTAGATGTTGGGATAATCGAAGGAGAGGCTAATAATGAAAATATAAAGGTTATACCATTTTCTCTTGACGAGTTATCAATTACAGTCCCTTCAAATCACCATTTAGCAGAACAAAAGGAAATAGACCCCTTGTTATTAAACCTAGAGACTTGGTTAGTTCGTGAAGAAGGTTCTGGAACGAGAGAAATGCAAGAAAAGGGATTTAAACAATTGGGGTTTTCTCCGAAGAAGTATATGACATTTGGGAGTACGCAAGTTATTAAGGAATCTATTGAAGCTGGTCTAGGAATTTCTATACTCTCACACGCGTCAATAAAAAACGAACTAGAACTTGGTAAAGTGAAGTTACTTGATATAAATGGGTTTCCAATCTCACGAAATTTTTCACTTATAACTCCAAGAGTTGAATTTTATACAAAAGCAATCGAGATATTTATTGAATCCTTAGTTATAGAATGAAATCCAGTCAATTGTGAATAACGAGGTGAAAAGCAAGCCCTATCAACGTGGAACAAGTTCATCCAATGTCAGATAAAATAAATACCAATCCTCCACGTATCGTTGTTAAAATCGGGTTATTAATCTTGGGAGTGATCTTAGCGTTGTAAATCCGCATTTTCCTGACGCTACCCCCATAACACATTATTATCTGCTTCCGTACAACTTCTCTAAGTGCTTCAATGTTTCCTGATCTATCCCTTCTAAGCTTTGAGAAATGGAAGTAGATTTACCGCTTTGAACTTTTCCAAATTTAAGAACCTTTACAGCCGGAGCTTCAAAATAATGCTGCAGCTTTATCCGCTTCAATTGTCGATATGGCATCTTGGCAAGACTCCATCGATATTGCAAATATTTATCTAAAGCTACCTTCCGATCTTCATCATTTAAAAGCATTAGATTATATTCGTCAGCGACTACTTTCACATGCAACTTTTCATTTTTTTTAATTTGTCTTTTTTTCATTTGAACCTTCCCTTCATAATAACTTTTAGGCAAAAGGCGGTTTAAAATAAATTGTTGTTGCTTTTTAAAGCAGCCGTATAATGCGTATACAGCCGATTTAGCAATTCTTCGGCTTGTTCCCGGTTATTCGGCACTTGCACGCTTAAATCCATTTCTGAACCCCTCAAACGTTCCATAAAATCGACAGGATTAAACGGATCAATTTTGCGGCTTTCTTCACGAATATTCAGTACAGCTAAGTATTTCGGGAAAACAATATGTCCTTCTTTTGCTTCAGCTATAATAAGGTCTTCATCGTCTACCACCCGAACTAATGGATATGTCTTCATTTGATCTTTTACATATTGGAACATATCATCGTTTGTTTGCAGCAGATCACCAGGATAATATCGACCATCGGCTTCAAAGCGGTATCCCTTGTAATTTTCCATATCTACACCTCTATAACCGATCTGTTCGGAACTGAGAACAGACAAGCTTACTTTTTCTTGTAATTCATAACTTCGGCCAGTGCCATATAGGTTTGATGATCGGCTACGGTAATTTTTTTGGATCGCTGATCGTTATACATTTCTATCAGGTATGCCAGCAAAAATGATTCATTCTTTCCAGGTGCAATTTCTTTTTGGAGTCTTTTTAAATTCATTTTAACTTCATCATTCACTTTGACCGTTTTTCGTGTATCTTTCATACGTACCTCCTTCACCCCTTACATTTATTATATCATTTTTGGGGTCAAAATAAACGTTTTTGACCCCATAACACACAAAAAAAAGAGCGCTTCAGCACTCTTTTTTCATCTTATTTTGTCTTTAATACCCCATGCCATGCCCCATAGTCGTTATAACATTCCCCATATTATTACTTACTAAGAACACCAAAAAACTAAGTAACAAAATACCCATACTCCGTTTCATTTTTTTTACACACCTCTCTGCATAGTAATCTAAACTCGGCTTGCTGGGGAGTAGTTGAGTAGTCCCTAATCATCTCAAACTCACCCATAGTTTTACTTTCCATATTAGTATTATTACTAATCCGGATTGCCAACTTTAGCGATTGTAATATATGTTCTACTGCTTCAGTATAACACTGATTCTTAGTACAGTAGATTGACCATTTTAGGTAAAAATTGGATTGTCTATAGATATGGTATCCTTCTTTGTAACTGATACTATTAAGCTCTACTTGTTCGGCTGGGTCTCTTAATTGCTGTATGTAGTCCGAAAAACAATTAAGCTGTTGGTCGATAGACATATTATAACGAATAGCAGTATCCAGGATTGCAATTAATCCCTCTATGATTT
>Ga0308161_1000729_pt1 | contig 46434 bp, 51 predicted proteins | sample PhyFR2_FD_201034 | JGI IMG/M metagenome (GOLD analysis project Ga0308161, IMG submission 201034) | Phyllosphere microbial communities from UC Gill Tract Community Farm, Albany, California, United States - DLSLF.R2 | ecosystem: Host-associated > Plants > Phyllosphere > Unclassified | place: USA...
CAATTGAATAGTGTGGTGGCGATAGCAAGAAGGATACACCTGTAACCATGCCGAACACAGAAGTTAAGCTTCTTAGCGCCGATTGTAGTGAAGGGTTTCCCTTTGTGAGAGTAGGACGTCGCCACGCAATGTAAAACGTATATTTCACGATATACGTTTTTTTATGTTGTTTTTATGGTCTATAGCAGATAATCACATTACTTTATATTTGAAGCCAATCAACATGGAAAAAATGAGATATTACATGAAATTATTAAAAGTGATGACTTAAAATAACTTTTTTTTGTAAAAAATGATACACTAGTAATGAAGTATTTTAAGGAGGGGTCATATGACTGATGAAGGGAAAAAAGAACAAGTTGAAATAGATCATGAAGATTTTTCCAGCTCAGAAGAAGCAACATTTGTCGATATCAAGCATGTTGCCTCTAAAAATATTGGTCAAATGCTGCAAGATCTCCAAGATTTTGAAACAGCAATTGAGAACGAAGATATTCCAGAAATATACCGAATTTACAATGGTCGTCTACACAAGCAATTAAAGGAAACATCAAATCAAAACCATGAAATAGATGAATTATTGGCGCGGAAGATCCATGATCATTTCACGCTGACATTTCCGTTCATGCTACATTGCGAAAAGGTTTCACCAACCGTACATTATTATAAAATCGGCACGTATTTCCATGAACGTGCGACGATTGGCATCGACGCCAGTATTCCAGAAATATTTGTGATTCCCCAAATCGATGATGAATGGGATAAGTTTCAACGCGGCAATCGGGAAATGTTGACGTCGATTGAAAAACAGATCGATCAATTGGAAGCCAAACGAATCACGGCAATTTCTGAAGTCAAAACGATCCAAGAAAAAATCGATCAAGTTTCAGCAGCAGAAAAGGAGCTGACTGAAACGAAAGGTTTCTTTAACCGCACGAAAGTGGAGGAAGAACTTGAACAATTGACCAATGAACGAAAAGCTTTAGAAGATAAACGCAAAGAGTGGGAAAGATATACCAACAATGAAGAAGAAATCACCTATGAGAAAGAACGTTTGCAAAAAAAATACCAAAACTTACGCTTGAAGAAAGCCATAGTGGAAAAAGAATTTCGCCAAATCGATGCTTACTTCGGTTCATTTGAAGATTTTTCGGCTAAATTGATCACTTTTTTGAATCGGTATACTGGAAAGGAGTTGCATGAACTTGACGAAAGAATCTACGAGTAATCAAAATGAACATTCACTTGAAGAAACTGAATATCTAGTTGATGAGACTCAAACATCTGAAGAAGCGTCTGAAGAAGCGATTGATGTGTATCAGGAGGAATCAGAGACACTTTTGGACGTGTCAACGGACCAGATAAATGATCCATCTGAGCAACAATGGGCGCAAGATACAGACGCAGTCCTTGAAGATGACTATTATCAGGCAAAAGCCCAAGATCACGCAAGGATCGAAGCACTGATCGACCAAGCCGAAAAAGAATTGGCTGATTTAAAATTACGCAAATCGATGATGGAATCTGATTTCGAAGGGTTACATACCCATTATCAGCATTTGATCATAGGCGAAAAAGACATTTCGACGATTGCCAAGAAAACTTTGCTGGAATACTATGCCTATGAATTTTTGAAACCACTAAAAACAATTCAGCTCTCAGCAACAGATAATTATGACACATGGCAAACCAAACATTTCTATGTCAGGTTCCAGTTGACGGAAGCAAAGCAGCTTGACTTGTATTTCAAACTGAATCCAATCAACAGTACCTATGAATCAAGTTACTTGCCGCTACTGACCATTGATTCAGCACAGCGATCGGTCTTAGTGAATGATGATCAAATCTTGCATTTGATTCGCCAATGGCATGCAGAAAATATATTCTCAGTCAATCAATTGTCACTCTTCAACTATGATATCAATCAAATATTAGCCCATATCAAAGAATTAGGCTTTACTGTATCACCAAGCTTGATCGACAATACACAACGATTGTCGGTGGATATGGAAACAGATTTTCCTGTTGGGGACACTGTCTTGGATCAAATTTTTATTACCACAATGGAAAATAAAGACTATGATTTCCAGACGGAGAATTTAGGGGAAATACGTATCCTCTTAGACAAAAATCAACGATTGACCATTCATATGCAGCCAAATTCGGCTGTGCTAACGATCGATTCTGACCAATGGAAACGGTCATTACTGGATTTCTTTACCAGCTATGCGTTTTTGGTTCCATTAGTGGTACCTAGTAAATAATCTTAGCCCTTATAAGAAGAAAAATGCTAAAATGGTTGTTATAACCATTTTGGCTTTTTTTGAAAGGAGTTTTTTTGATGCATACTGCAATTGGTTTTTATGAAGGTCGTTCTTTGTCAGACCCGGGTGTTTTCCAGCAACAATTGATCACTTTGCCAACATTAGGCCCTCAGGATTTACAGGTCGAGGTAAAAGCAATATCTGTCAATCCAATCGACGTAAAGAGACGGACCAGCATCAAAAAGTCCGATCAGTTTATCGTGCAAGGATATGATGCCTGCGGCGTGGTTACAGCGGTTGGTGAATCTGTGACAGGTTTCGCTATAGGAGATCGGGTATTTTATGCAGGAACTACAAATCGTTCGGGAGCAAATCAACACTATCAGCTGGTAGACAGCAGAATTGTAGCCAAAGCGCCAGAGGGTGTCACCGAAGAAGCGCTGGCTGCGTTGCCGTTGACCAGTATCACAGCTTGGGAGCTGCTATTTGAAAAAATGGGGTTTGTGCCAAAAGAAAACGCCAATACCGGTTCGATCTTGATCGTGAATGCAAGCGGCGGGGTAGGATCAATTGCTGCGCAATTGGCAAAATGGGCTGGTTTGACAGTATATGGAACCAGTAGTCCAGAAAACCAGACATGGCTTCGCCAGAATGGTGTTGATTTCCCGATCGATCATCATCAGCCCCTTAAAGAGCAGATCGAGGGTACATTTCAGGCAATCGTATTATTCTATGACGGATCGGCTTACTTGCCTCAATGTATTGATTTAATCGCGCCTTTTGGTAAAATTGGCATGATCGTCAACACCGAAAAACCACTTGATTTGAATCCATTTAAGAATATATGTGTCGATTTTTTCTGGGAATATATGTTTGCTAAAACAGATACCGGTCATGATATTGCTTCTCAAGGCGCTATTCTGACTAAGATTGCGCAATTATTGGCAGATAAAACCATCCATGCTACTGTAACCAAAACAATTACTGGTGGGATAACGGTCCCTCATCTGAAAGAGGCGACTGCGCTCGTAGAAAACCATCATACGGGTAAAGTCGTGGTCACTGGAGGCTTTGCTTGATGTCTACACCCGAGGAGCTTTTCTGGGATGATTTTGCTGATACCTACGCTGAGATTCAAGAAGAGTCACAGCTGCCGATTGCCAAAGACCTGGTGGCCTATTTACGGGAAATAGACCTCTTGCCGCTTGACACCTTCGTCGATTTTGCGGCAGGAAGCGGAAAGTACGTCGCTGCGTTCTATCCTTTTGTTCAAAGATATGTAGCGCTTGATTTTTCACAAGAAATGCTGCGCATCATACGTCAACGTGTCCCAGATCCACAAGAAAAAATCATCCGGACAAAAAAAGATCAGCAGTCATTCCTTGCTGATCCTACTGTATATCCATGTATTTTTACGGCTATGAATCCTGCATTGATCGATGAAGAATCATTGTTGCGTTTTTGTCAAAAAACCACATGCTTGTTGATTTTGCGGGTGGTAGAGGAGTCAGAGGATCTTTTTCAGCCCTTTGAAATCCCTGCAGAAGCTAATGATGCACTTGAATTGAACAATACCTATAAAAGATGGCTAGATCAAGCAGGAATTCCATGGAAAAGTCAGCAATTTGCCTATGTGGTCACGGAAGTTATTGACCAACCCACATTTCGGGCTTATTTTGCGGATGACTATGCACCGAGTACGCTTGACACAATCTGTCAACAGGTATTTGAACAGAAGCAGCACCGCATCAGTACGACCAAAATCGTCTTTGAGTTATTAATCGTTCGAAATGAATGTGTTGCTGATCATAAGAGTATATAAACAACAGCTGCTACTGTGATCAGCAAGGCAGTGTTCACAAGGTAAAAGCGTTTTTGATACTGTTTGGTTTCCTGCGGCATGGCTTGTTTGATCAATTTATAGGCAATCAAGTTTGCCAATGATGCGATCAACGTTCCGAGACCTCCAAGATTGACCCCAAGTAATAACGCTTTTTCCAAGGTAGTAAAGGGCGCGATCAAGATAGCTGCCGGTACATTGGAAATGACTTGTGACAACAAGATACTGCCGATCAGTGCTTGATGACTTTCTTGAAAGTAAGGCTGGATCGTATCAATGATCACAGTTTGTGCTTGGATGTTGCCCACGATCAGAAAAAAGAAAACAAAAGTCAACAGCAGCAGATAATCAACTTTTACAAATAATTGCTTGTTTTGAAAAAAAATCACTGCAGCAGTAAGACCCACAGCAGCTGGCATGGGCAATAGGTCAAATATACCGAGGATCATCACAAGCAGCAAGCCACTATATACTGTTGTTTCTTTCTTTTTGAAGATCACTGGTTCTACTGTGATCGTCAACGGTTTTTTCGGCAATAGTTGGATCAATAGGAGCAAAGCAAGCAAGGAAAGCCCAACAAAGGTAGCTGTCGTGGCTAAAAAGCGTGGCAAGGGAATCGCATAATACGAAAATAAAAACAAATTTTGCGGATTGCCGAAAGGAAATAAGCTACTGCCCATATTTGCCGCCGCTGTCAGGTAGACAGCACCTAGTAGGACACTACTGCGTTCTTGTATGCCACGCGTTAACATGATATACATGGGGAGCAAAGTTAAAATTGCCACATCATTGGTCAGCAGCATTGAACTAAAAAAACTCAAAAGGACGATCGAGCGAATCAATGTTCTTAAATTTTGACTTTTTTGAAGGATGGTTTGCCCTAATGTATGGAGCAGACCAGCGTGTTCCAAGCCATTGATGACGAGCATCAAGCCAAATAATGAGAAGATAACTTTATAATCAATAAAAGACCAACTAAAACGCCCGGTCAAACAGGTGACAAGGGCCAAAATCAATGATAAAGTGAATAATAAATCACTCTTAAAAAAACCAATCAATCGTGTTTTCATTTGTACACACCTTTCTCCACCCTGCATTTTACCATTTCTACTACAGAGAAACAAAACAAAGTGCGTTGTGCCCATGAACAATGGAGAGGAAAAACCAGGATGGAACCAATGAGTCGATCGATCATACGTGAGGAGGGATTCCCCAGTGAATTTGATGCAATTACTTGAAAAAAATCAGCAGGTCCATTTCCAGATCTTGGCGATGTTTTTTCGAGAAGGTTCAGAGATTTCCTATAAAAAAATCGCCAAAAAATTATCTGTGTCTGCGCCTACAGTGCAAAAAGAAATGCAAAATCTTACTGCCTCTTTACAAGCGTTTCATCAAGATGCGATGATCAGCAATGGGGAAAATGATCGTGTCCATTTGACGCTCCCAGTAGATTTTGATTTACGAGAATTTTTGTACCAATATTTATCAGAAGCCATCGATTTTAAAATTTTATCCTATGTGTTTTTTCATCGAGAAGAATCGACGACCAAAATGATGCTGGAATTGGTACTGAGCGAAGCGTCGCTTTTTCGTCATTTCAAAACGATCAATACGTTATTAGCCGAATTTGAGATTCAATTGAAGAACAAGAAGTTGGTAGGGGATGAACGTCAAATTCGTTTCTTCTTTTTTCAATTCTTCGCAGAAAGTTTTCCTGCAGCCAAAATAAAAAGTCATTTTTCACGGGCCAGTACGGATAATCTGATTCGTGTGATCGAGGGCCAATTGGCCATCAAGTTATCAAAAGGTCAGACAGCAAGACTGAGTTTGTGGTTTGGTTTGATGGAAGCCCGTTTCGACTACCGAGGGTCGCAACAGCATGATGGGTCCTATGAACTCTTAAAATCACTGGAAAATGATGCGGATTTTCAAGTGCTTAGAAATGTGATGGGTCGTTATTTAAGTCGGTTTGCCGTTTCTTGGAGTGACTACGAAACCCTTTATTTGTATTTGTTTTTATTGGCAGAAGGCATCATCGTCCCATCCCTTCCTGACACAGATAGTGCTCATTTTTTTTGGTCTCAAATCAGTAAGAGCAACACAGTATTGTTGCAAGCGTTGAATGACATGACACCGGGACGCCATCAAGAAGAAGTCCTATTTTCGATGCTAACAACAATCAGTGTCCAGTCGATCTATCAGCAAGGATCAATTGTTGCCTTTGCTGAATTACAGCCTGAAACGGTCTCGAATACACATGATTTGACCACGAGTCAGCAGGCGATTGCTGCATTGGCCAAACAATCAGGGCAAGTCTATTCTGCGGAGAAGATCCAGCATTTAGTGAATGAATTGTTGCTGGTACAGGATTGGCTGCAAGTGAAGCAAGAACAAAAATTTATTGTGGGGATCTTGCTATCCCAATCTCAACTGCGCAGTGCATTCTTGCGGCGCTTTTTGATCAAGGAACTGGCTGGCTATCCCAATATACATTTTGAAGAAGCGCCAACAGTAGTCTATGATCTATTGATTGTCGATCATCCAGAGATAGCAGAAGGTTATCACTACAAAAAGCAAATGATCTTGACAGGCGGTGCCAATCCGTTTGAAGAAGCACGATTGCATGCGATCGTTGAAGAAATCAGAAGAAATAACCTTGAAAGTGAGTTGGAAAGAGTATGAGAATAGTAATAATCGGGGGCTCTCATGCAGGGTTAGCAGCAGCACGGCATTTAAAAAAAGCAAATCCCAAAGTAGATGTGATCATCATTGAAAAATCGAGTGTTCTAGGCTACATTGCGAGCAGCTTGAATCTAGTCTTGGAAGGGTATATCGAGCAGTTGCAAGACTCTAGAACTGCGACAGCGAGCGAACTGTTGTCAGAAGGGATCAATGTGATGCTCAATAGTGAAGTCATTGCGATTCATCCTGCGCGTAAAGTGGTTCAATTCAAGACGTCGACAGCATCTTTTGTGCAAGAAGATGAAGTCGCCTACGATGGCTTGATTTTGGCGATGGGTTCTAGTACGTTTCGGACGGAATTTGCAGAAGATGTTGAAGCACAGATCACCACCTATAAAACGATTGGGCAGTCACGTCATGCATTGGCTAAGATTCAATCGGCCAAAACGGTGGCCATCGTTGGTGCTGGATTGATTGGCTTCGAGTTGGCAGAGTCATTAAGCGGACAGCATAAGGACGTTCATTTGATTGACCGGATGGATACGTTGTTATTTCGTTATTTCGATCAGGAAATCGCTGAAATTTTGATGGCGCGTTTTCCTGAAAACCTGCGCATTTATTTGAATAGCAATGTCGCCCATACCAAGAAAGATGCAGCGGGGAATTACACAGGACTCTTATTGTCCAACGGTAAGGAAATTTCTGCGGACATCGTTGTCTACGCGGTCAATCCCCGTCCAAATGTTGCTTTGGTGGAGGAATTTCTGACCCTTAATCTAGATGGGACGATTCGGACGGATGATTATTTGCAAACATCTGATCCGTCGATTTATGCGATTGGCGATTTGGTGTCGATCCCTTTCAATCATTCTGATAGTTCTTTATATATCCCTCTAGTCACAAACGCCTATCGGACGGGAATCATCGCAGCAACCAATCTGTTGGCAGCTGTAAATGGCACCGCCAAGATCCCATTTCCAAAAATGCAGCGAACAGTGGTGAGTAAATTATTTGGTTATTATGTCAGCAGCTCTGGTATCAATGAAACGGAAGCACCATACTATGGCTTCCAGGTTGATTCTGTGACCAAAACCTTTCATTCCCGTACTTTTTTTACCCGGGAAGAAAACTTCGAAGTCACGCTGAAACTGATCTATGATCGAGAGAGTCAAGTGATTATGGGCGGGCAGATCATTACAAGTGATCGCGGTAGTTTGGAGATCATCAATACGATTTCCACCTTGATCCATAGTGAAGCAACATTGCAGCAATTGGCGACCATGGACTACTTTTTTAATCCAACGATCTCATTTCCATTACATTTTTTAAACCAACTGGCCATCGATGCGCTGATCAAATAATGCACAGTTATTTTAAAATACGGATAGCGATGTAAACCTACGTTTTTTGTAGGTTTATTTTTTTTATGCAAAAAAGGCTTGTGATTTTTTTCATTATCAAGTACCCTTATATAGAGAATGAGAATCGTTATCAATTAGATTTTGGAGGAGAAAATGAAAAGAATCAGCGTATTTCTGCTGTTTTGCATCTTAATGATCACCTCGTTATTTGTTGGCACCCACGAGCTTTCAATAGCTGGATTGCTGGCAGGGGTACCGGAAGCATGGATGGTTCTGGTCAAAATCAGACTGCCACGAACGATCAGTTTAGTGATTGCCGGGAGCATCGTGAGTCTTTGCGGCAAGGTCATGCAGCATTTACTGCAAAATAAATTTGTGGCAGCTGAAGCAGTAGGACTAAGTGATAGTGCCAGATTGGGCATTTTGATGGTTATGTTGTTTTTGCCGAATGGCTCGGTTTTACTGCGGACGGCAGTGGCTGCTTTGTTTGCCTATCTTGGTGTCTTGCTGTTTCTGTCGATCAGCCGATTATTGCCGAAGGACAACCCCATGATGCTGCCATTGGCTGGGGTGATGTTTGGCAATATCATTGGCGCAGTCAGCGGCTTCTTGGCCTATCGTTATCAATTAGTCCAAAATGTATCTTCATGGCTGCAAGGCAATTTTGCAACGATCACAGTCGGCCAATATGAATGGTTATATCTCGTCATCCCAGTATTCTTTCTCTTATATTTTGTGACCTATGAAATCACGATTGCCGGGTTGGGAGAAGATGTTGCCCGTAGTTTAGGTATCAATTATGGCTTTTTGCGGATGTTCGTTCTAGGCTTAGTGGCCTTTGCCAGCAGTATTGTTTTGTTGATGGTGGGACAGTTGCCTTTCTTAGGGATCGTGGTACCAAATATGATTGGCATATTCTTTGGCGATCATTTAAAGAACAATTTGTGGTTGACTTGTTTTGCCGGAAGTAGTTTTTTGCTGATCTGTGATCTTTTAGCCAGAACCGTGATTGCACCGTATGAAATGCCTGTCAGCGTGATTGCAGGCATGATTGGCGGCAGCTTGTTTTTAGGTTTATTGTTTTGGAGGCAGATACGATGAAAGTAAAAGTGGGGAGTTTGTTCCTTTTGAGCCTATGTGCGGTCATTGCCTATTTAACCTATAACACATACGGCAACTGGTCTTTTGCTTTCGCGTTACGGGGCAGACGCTTGCTGGCCTTTGGACTTGTAGCGATCGCTAGTTCATTCAGCACCTTTACCTTGCAGACGATGACGCAAAACCGCTATTTGACCCCTGGTATCCTTGGTCTGGATCAATTATATGTTTTGATCCAAACCGTGTCATTTTTCTTCGTAGGGGGTATCCAGCTGCTCAGTCAGGAAACAACGACCATGTTTTTGTTGTCAATCTTGGCCACAGCGCTCTTGGGCAGTCTGCTGATTGGATTTTTTTATCAGAATAAAGGCCATCATTTATTTTTATTATTGATGGCGGGCATGATCTGCGGCACGATGTTCAGCAGTTATAGTACTTTTTTGCAAGTCTTGATGGACCCAAATGAATACGATATGCTTCAAGGCCGGTTGTTTGCCAGCTTTAATCACATTCATACACAGCATTTGCTATGGGCAGCCGGCATCATCTTACTGGGCAGTCTTTGTCTGGTCTTTTTGATTCCTGAACTGAATGTCCTTCATTTAGGCAGTCGACAATCTGTGAGCTTGGGGATACCAGTACCTTTCGTGCATCGCTTGCTGTTGTTTTTGATTGCTCTGCTCACCGGAACCGCCTCAGCATTGGTTGGTCCGACCGTCTTTTTAGGATTCGTGGTCGTGACCATCACTTATCAAGTCATACCAACTTTTCGCCACGGATGGCTTTTTCTTGGCGGCACGCTAATCGCCTTTTTGTTGCTGGTCTTTGGGCAATTTTTTGTAGAACAAGTCTTTGGTTGGACAATCACAGTCAATACTGTGATCCAATTTTTAGGCGGTCTGTTCTTTATATCGAAATTGATTCTGGAAAGGAAAAAAGGATGATCGAAACAGTAAATCTCCATCAATCATATGGGAAAACACCAATCATCAAAGCCTGTGATCTGACATTGCCAGAAGGACAGCTGATTGCCTTGATTGGACCCAATGGTGCCGGCAAAAGCACCTTGCTTTCTCTGCTTAGTCGCGTGCTAAATGAACGTACAGGCGCCATTTATCTGGACGGCAGAGAATTAAAACAATGGTCTGGGAAAGAATTGGCACGAAAGTTGGCCTATCTGCAGCAGAGCAATCAATATGGTGTGCACTTGACCGTTGAAGAACTCGTGGCTTTTGGCCGGTATCCTTATAACCGCGGACGCCAAACCGTTGCAGATGAACAGATCATTGCTTCAGCAATCCACAAAGTGGGACTGGCAGATTTCAAAGAGCGGTCGATCCATGCGCTATCCGGCGGACAATTGCAACGGGTCTACTTGGCAATGGTTTTAGCGCAGGAAACCGATTATATCTTGCTAGATGAGCCTTTGAACAATTTAGACTTAAAACATGCGACGCAGCTCATGAATCATTTGACCGAGTTGGTGCAATCAGAAAAGAAAACGGTGGTGATCGTGTTACACGACATCAATTATGCGGCACGCTATGCAGACTATATCGTTGCCATGAAAGACGGCCAAGTCTTGCGTGCTGGCAGCACAAAAGAGATCATCCAAGAATCTCTGTTGTCTGAATTATATGAATTACCTATCAAATTGGTACCGGTGGAGGGCAGTTATTTTTGCTACCCCTTCACATAAAAAAATTTTAGGAGGATACAATGAAGAAAATAGTTATAGGCGTAATCACGATCGGGATGTTTTTGGGGTTGGCTGCTTGCGGAAGCAGTACAACGCAGGGAGAGAGTCAAACAGCAGCATCAACAGCTGCACAAACAGAGGCGTCTACGGAAGACACACCTACTAACATCGAAGTGACAGACAGCAATGGTAAGGTGACTGTGCCCTATCAGCCAGAAAAAGTCGTGGTTTTCGATAACAGTGCAATAGACACCATGAATGTGCTCGGTGTCGGTGATCGAGTGGTGGGTGCTGCTACCAGCAATTTGCCCGCGTATCTATCTGCATTTGAAACGGTGGAATCCGCAGGCGGCATCAAAGAACCTGATTTAGAAAAGATCAATCAGCTGCAGCCGGACTTGATCATCATTTCTGGCCGTCAAAGAGACTATCAAGATGAGTTAGCGGCGATTGCACCAACGATATTTCTTTCTGTGGACAATGATGATACTTGGGCTTCGATCGAAAGCAATATCCAAACACTGGCAGAAATCTTTGGCAAAGAGGAAGAAGCGCAGCGTCAGATGGCTGATTTGCAAAGCCAAATCGATACCTTGCATGCCAGTGCCGAAGAAAGCGGGTTAACGGCGCTTATCGTGATGGTCAACGAAGGCAATTTGTCTGCTTTTGGTCCAGGTTCTCGTTATAGTATTTTGTATGATACTTTCGGCTTCATTCCAGTGGATGATACGTTGGAGGCATCGACCCATGGAGAAAGCATCTCGTATGAATTTTTGTTAGAAAAAAATCCAGATCTGATTTTTGTTGTGGACCGCACGCAAGCAATTGGCGGCGAAGAATCGCAATCTGCTTTTATCAGTAACGAGATCGTGCAAGAAACGACTGCTGGTCAAAATGCTCATATCATTGAGTTGGATGCGGCGGTTTGGTATTTGGCAGGATCAGGGATCGAATCAATTGAACGAATGCTGGCGGATGTCCAACCAGCTGTTGAATAAGTAAATCAAAGCAAAAAGAAGTGATGACAGGTCACTTCTTTTTTTTGTATTCAAGTAAGACCTTAGACCGATATTGGTAAATTTTAGCAAGTTTACTTTACCTGTCGTAGTAATTGTTTTATAATTAGTACGACAGATGCAGTAATTGAGGAGGGATCGTATGATTTCGAGTGACGGGATTCGGGGATACAATGATGCGATCATTCTATCTATTCTTGCAAAAGAAGATTCATATGGCTATGCGATTTCTAAACAGATCCGAGAAGGAACAGATGGCGTCTATGTCATCAAAGAAACCACGCTATACTCTGCGTTTACCCGCTTGGAAAAGCAAGGCCTGATCCGTTCATATCCAGGTGAAGTGACCCATGGCAAGAAAAGGACCTATTATCAGATCACGTCCGCAGGCAAGCAGTTATTGAAAGAGAAACGAACAGAATGGCAACAGACCAAAATCGTCGTTGACCAGTTCTTACAAGGAGGAGCAAAATGAAAACCATACATGATTATTTAGACAGTTTATTCTTGAACGTGCCAATCACACCTGAAACGAGAAAAGCCAAAGAAGATTTATCCGCGATCATGGAGGACCATTACCATGAATTGATCAGTCAAGGAAAAAGCGAACATGAAGCAATCGGTGCAGTCATCAGCGAATTTGGCTCTGTGGATGAACTCTTACAGGCATTGGACATTTCATCTGAAGCATCTCAAGAGGATGAGGACTGGACAGATGCCCTCAGCGAAGAAGAATCTTTTGACTATTGGCAGACGGTGCGCTATTTTGCTTTGTATGTCTCAACAGGCATTGGTCTATGTATTGCCTCCCTTGCTATTATGTCATTTTTGTTAGGGCAAGGCTCTGGCGCTTTGGGGGTCTTGATGATGCTGGTTTTTGGTGCACTCGGGGTAGGGTTCATCCTATCTGCTGCTTTAAAATATGCAGCGAGCCGCAAGAAAATGGATGATCGCTTTATCTCAAAAACGATCAAACACATTGCACGGCAGCAATTGGAAGACTACGAAAAAAGTTTTCGGATTGGTTTGGTCTTGGGGATCGGTTTGTGTATTTTCTCTTTGGCCCCTGTCTTGATGAGTAGTATCTTTTATTATGATATGCCTTTTGGTGTTGCGCTATTTTTATTGATGGTGGCTGTGGGGGTCTTCTTCATTGTTTACGTCAGTGTGATTCGCTCAGGTTATGCAAAATTAGTCAATGAAACGTATTTTATTCGAGATGAAGATCAAATGGGGCATCGGGCCAGCAAGCATAAATATGGGGATGCAGCAGGGAAAGTTGTTTTCTTTCATACGGTCTATTGGCCAGTGATTTTGGTGGTATATTTTATATGGTCATTTGTATTTCATGCTTGGGCGTATTCCTGGCTGATTTTCGTTGTAGGGGGCATTTTACAAGATTTCTTTTTGGCGCAAGTGAATCGAAAACGCCCCTAATGAAACATCCCTCTGGCAAGCAAGGTTTCTTTACATCCCGAGATAGCAGGTTTATAATCACAGTGTACTTGAGAATGGTCAAGCATTTTGATCCGCTCGTGGGAAACAAGGAAAGAGGCAAAAAATCATGTTAGAGATACATTATGTAAAAAATGGCAGCCAAGAAACCGCCCAATATGAGGATCCCAAAGCATTTTTGGCCAGTCAATATTTAGAGGTCCCACCATTTCAAGATCATTATCTAGTGGAAGAAGCCCGTCTGGATGGTACGGTTTTAGAATTACCAGAGGCGACGACCGGTGGATTGTTCCATTTCTTAACGACGCAAACTAAATAAATAGATGATCCGTTTCCGAAAAATCGAGAGCGGGTCTTTTTTTGTAATTGAGAATCAAGATAGTAAATGAGAATGATCAGAGGATTAAAATAACGTTCATAATAAAGGTCAGCCAAAAATCATATAATATTTTTCAGGAGAGTAAAAGGAAAATGCTTATTTATGAGGAGAAAATAATTTAAATAAAGGAATTCTGCGAGAACTATTGCAATTTTCGGTGAATTAGTCTAATAATTAATAGAGATTATTCTCAAATAATAATTCTAATTGGAGGAAATGTAATGTCATTAATTGGAAAAGAAATTGGTTCATTCGAAGCGCAAGCTTATCACGAAGGTAAATTTATCGATGTTTCATCTGAAGATTTCAAAGGGAAATGGAATGTTGTCTGCTTCTACCCAGCGGATTTCTCTTTTGTATGTCCAACAGAATTGGAAGACTTGCAAGATCAATATCATGCATTGAAAGAATTGGGTACTGAAGTTTACTCAGTTTCAACTGATACCCATTATGTCCATAAAGCGTGGCATGATCATTCTGACGCAATCAACAAAATCGAATACATCATGATCGCAGATCCTTCTCATGTGATCTCAGAGATCTTTGATGTGCTGGATGAAGCTTCTGGCTTGTCACAACGGGGCACGTTCATTATCGATCCTGATGGTGTCGTTCAAACAGTGGAAATCAATGCTGATGGGATTGGCCGCGATGCAAGCGGATTGATCGATAAGATCCGTGCAGCGCAATATGTACGGACCCATCCAGGGGAAGTATGTCCAGCCAAGTGGAAAGAAGGCGAAGATACACTTACACCTAGTTTGGACCTAGTAGGGAAAATATAGGAGGCACACATGGGATTAGATAAAGGGATCAAAGATCAATTAACTCAATATTTGGCGATGCTAGAAGCGGATGTTGTCTTCACAGCTTCGTTAGGCGCAGATGAAGGCTCGGCAAAAGTACGGGATTTTTTAACTGAAATCGCTGAAATGTCGCCAAAAATCTCGATGCAAGAACAAAGTTTGGAACGGACACCGAGTTTTTCCATCGAACAACCAGGAAAGACCAGCGGCATCGTTTTTGCTGGATTACCTCTTGGGCATGAATTCACATCATTTATTCTGGCATTGCTGCAAGTCAGCGGTCGTCCGCCGAAAATTGATGAGGCATTTCAAAAGCGGATCAAAGCCATTGATCGGCCGCTTTACTTTGAAACCTATGTTAGTTTGACTTGTCATAACTGTCCGGATGTTGTACAAGCATTGAATATCATGGCCGTCTTGAATCCGAATATTCGTCATACAATGATCGAAGGCGGTATGTTCAAAGATGAAATCGATCAAAAGAAAATCATGGCTGTACCAACGGTCTTTTTAGACAATGAAGAATTTGCCAGTGGTCGCCAAACGATTGAACAATTGTTAGAAAAAGCAGCTGGGCCAACCAGTAAAGAAGCCTTTACGGATAAAGAAGTATTTGATGTTCTTGTGGTCGGTGGCGGACCTGCTGGTGGAAGTGCAGCGGTATATGCAGCGCGTAAAGGAATCAAAACCGGTATGGTGGCTGAAACTTTCGGCGGACAGGTGATGGAAACACTCGGTATCGAAAATATGATTGGCACCTTGTATACCGAAGGACCTAAATTGATGCGTCAAGTGGAAGACCATGTCAATGAGTATCAAGTCGATGTGATGAAAGGCCAGCGTGCCAAAGACATCCGCCGCAATGAATTTGTTGAAGTAGAATTAGAAAATGGTGCTATTTTACAAACCAAAACAGCCATCTTGGCCACAGGTGCCCGTTGGCGCAATATCAATGTGCCAGGTGAGAAAGAATTCAAAAACAAAGGGGTCGCTTACTGCCCTCATTGCGATGGCCCACTATTTGCTGGAAAAGAAGTAGCAGTCATCGGCGGCGGAAACTCCGGTATTGAAGCAGCGATCGACTTAGCAGGGATGGCAAAGCATGTCTATGTATTGGAATTCTTGCCAGAGTTGAAAGCTGATTTGGTCTTGCAAAAGAGATTGCAGACATTAGACAACGTCACTGTTATTACAAACGCTGCAACCAAAGAAATCACTGGATCCGATCACGTAGAGCAGTTGACTTATACGGATCGTGCGTCAAACGGTGAATTCACATTGGCTGTTGAAGGGGTCTTTATTTTGATTGGCTTGATGCCCAATACAGAATGGTTGCAAGACCGGATCGTCTTGAATCAGCGGAATGAAATTGTTGTTGACAAACAAGGCGCCACCAACATTGAAGGGGTCTTTGCTGCCGGCGATTGTACAGATAGTGCCTACAAGCAAATCATTATTTCAATGGGATCTGGTGCCACTGCAGCATTAGGTGCTTTCGATCATTTGATTCGCTCGTAAGCCAACTTATTTGATAAAAACACCAAAGTGATCTGACTTTGGTGTTTTTGATTTGCAGGTCCAAGCCAAATGTTGACAAGTGTCAGTGGTGTGGTTTACAATCAATAAAACACGTTCAAAAAGCGAAAGAGGTATGTTATGAGTGTCTACGGTATCTAATCAGACAATTTAAACAAATAAATGAAATAAAGTATGTTTATTTGTTGTGCCTGCAGATACCGATACAAATCGTTATTGATGAAACAGGTGATGGGGAACTATCGCTTTTTTTGTACACTTTTTTGGACGCAGAGATGTTCGGATTCTGCAGGCACCAGAAAGGACAACCGATATGAAGATACCTCAAGCAGCAGAATTTGAACAAATCAAAGTACAAGTAAAAAGGAAAATCATCAGTGATTACGGCAAAAACTTATTTTCATCTGAGGCACCGGCAGCTTCTTACACAACAGCAGTTAAGCGGATGGAGGAAACAAAGGAAGCAGTCACGTTATTGGCAGCTGGCCTTGCTGTGCCATTTATGGGCATACAGCATGCGCAATCTGATACAGAAAAAATCGAAAAAGGTTTTATTTTGATGCCCCCTGAATTGGTGTCTTATGGCGACTTTTTACGATCTATGCCGAGAATCAAGACTTTCTTTGAAAAGCACCGCGCTTTGGCACCGATTTTGGCCGGATATAGTGATTCGTTGGCGGATTTTACGATGATCACTGAGAAAATCAGCCAATCCATTCGTCATCAGCGCATTGATCCAGAGGCAAATCGGCATTTGCGCAAGATCGTTCGTCAAATTGATCAGATCGAAGCTGATTTAAAAAAAGTTTTTTTAAAGTTTTTATCACAAGGGAAGTACTTGCAAGACAATCGAATGATCAAGAAGAATGATCGCTATACACTGCCGGTACGCGTAGAGTGGCAGCATCAATTCAAAGGGTCGATCATTGAACGATCCAACAAAGGTGGGACTGTCTTCATTGAGCCTGAGACAGTTGCCCGATTAAATGATCGTTTGATTCTGGCAGAAGCGGAAAAAACAGCGATCGAGTATCAGATTTTAGCTGAATTGACCGGCTTGATTGCTGAAGAATTACCGCTGATCCACCAAGGCTTAGACTGCTTAGCTGTGCTCGATGTGATTTTTGCCAAGGGCAAATTTTGCCGAGACATCAACGGGGTGCCCTTGACGCTCAACCAGAAGGAAGAACTAATCTTGGATCAGGTAAAGCATCCTTTGCTTGGCGATGAAGCAGTTCCTCTAGATTTGTCTTTAGGCATGCAAACACGCTGTATGGTGATCACAGGACCAAATGCAGGAGGCAAAACAGTTGTTTTAAAAACGGTGGCCTTGATTTGTGCCATGGCGCATCATGGGTTGTTTCCTAACCATCATGGTCAAAGCAGCATCCCGTTTTTAAAAAGTCTTTCGATGGATATCGGCGACCAGCAAAGTTTGGCGAATGCCTTAAGTACTTTTTCAGGCCATATGGCAAATATTGCCGGTATTTTAGCTGAAAATCAGCGCAATTCTATTGTGTTATTGGATGAGATCGGTAGTGGCACGGAACCAAATGAAGGCGCCGCACTCGCAATCGCGATCATGGATGCCATCTATCGTTCCGGGGCATTGCTGATCGCCACGACGCATTATGGTGAAATCAAGCAGTTTGCAGTGGATCATCCTGACTTCCAAACGGCTGCTATGGCTTTTGATCCCCAGACATTGGCACCTAAGTATCGTCTATTGGTTAATCAGGTAGGCGAAAGCAATGCTTTTTGGATCGCTGAGAAAATGCAGATTCCCAAACCAATCGTTGCCAAAGCAATCACTTATTTGTCGAGCAAAGCGTACCCTTTGCAAAAAAATGTGTTTGCACCGCTTCCTGAGCATACACATTTATCTGAACATTCCCAGTTACTGAGCAAGGGTGATCAAGTGCTAGCAGGAGATCGAGGGCAAAAGGGGATATTTTATCAGTATGCGGACAACGGTCAGGCCAAAGTATGGATCGATGAGGAGATGGCCATGGTCGCGGTGAAAAGAATTCGCTTGCTGATCAAACAAACGGAATTGTATCCGGAAGGGTATGATCTTGATCAATTATTTATAGATCATCGCACGTATAAGTTCAATAAAGATTTGTCTCGCGGATCCAAAAAAGCGTATAAACAATTAAAGAAACAAGGGAAACAGAAACCTTAACCATATAAAGGCGAACACTCTATGGAACGGTGTATGCCTTTAAGGAGAAAGATCGTTGTTCAGATAATGTCTGAACAACGATCTTTATTTATTACAAAAGTTATTTATTTTTAAATAAGACGTTTAAAAGACCAAAAGAGTAAAATTAAGAAAGTAATTGAATATCTTCAAAACGATGGATATAATTAAGAAATAGTAAAGAATATCCTTTATTATTTGGCGGCTATTGTCAAAACGGTCGAAGAAAGGTAACATCTTACTGGATATAAAATAACAATAAACCTTGTTAGGTGAGGCTCCTATACAAACATAGGCTATTGCGCAGAAACGTCGAAAGACGCCAATGTGTAAAACAGGAATTGTCGGATTAAGGCTTTTCATAAAATAGCTAAGCAAGTTGATTTGCTTTACGTTGTATAGTGCTAAAACTCGGACGATGAGATTGCAAAAAGTCTAACGTCCTAAGGGAAGTTAGACTTTTTTCTTAGGCTGCACGTTAGATCGATGACCGTCTGAACACCGACTCTAAGGCAAAGAGGAGTGGATCGAATGAAAACGAAAAAGACGGATTGGCTAATGGTCCTATCGTATATTGTCTTAAGTACGATTGGGCTCTTGATGATTTACAGCGCAAGTTCGTTTCGCCTATTGACGATTGGGGCACAGCCTTCCGCATTGTTCAAACGGCAGTTGATTTTTTTGGTATTAAGCTGGGGATTGATTCTTTTGCTGCAGCGGGTGCGCGTTCAAGTGCTGCTAGGGCGTTCTTTGGCTGTAGGTTTGATTGGCTTTGGCGTATTGACGCTTTTATTGGCTCATGTACCGTTTTTTGGCGTGACTGTCAATGGCGCCCAAAGATGGGTAGCAATCGCTGGGCTACAGTTCCAGCCTTCTGAGATCGTCAATGTGGGCATGATTTTGTACCTGGCGCACTTTTTTAAGGCGCCGAAAGCTTCGTTGCAAGAGATGAAGAAACCATTTGTGCTGCTTGTGGTATGCTGCTTGCTGATACTCTTTCAACCAAAAGTGGCTGGGGTCTTTATCTTGTTGTTTTTGGCTTTTATGATGATCACAACTGTTCAAGTCCCAGTCAAGGTCACGGCGCTGTTATTTGGTGGTTTAGACCTGATGATGGGATGCGTAGGGGGGCTGATTCTGCTTCTAGGTCAGCATGATTTGTTGCCAACGATGTTTGCACATGTCTATAACCGGATTCGCTTGGTCGGGAATCCTTTTTCTGATCCATATGGCCAAGGATTTCAGATGATCCATTCTTATTATGCCTTGTTTAATGGTGGTTTAAGCGGATTGGGTTTAGGCAATAGTATTACGAAAAAAGGGTTTTTGCCGGTAGCTGAAACTGACTTTATTTTCTCTGTTCTGGTAGAAGAAATGGGCTTGATTTTCGGTATCTTTGTGATTGGCTTGTTGTTTACGATCATCATGCGCTTGTTCATGCGTAGTGCCGCATGCCAGGATAACCAGATTGGGCTGATTTTCCTCGGTACAGCGACTTTATTGTTGATGCAAACCAGTATCAATATTGCCAGTATCCTCGGCCTGATGCCGATGACTGGTGTGCCGCTGCCATTCATCAGTTATGGTGGATCAAGTTATTTTATCTTATCTTTTGCCTTCGGGTTATGTATAAAATTGGCGAGAGAGGAAGTGGAACAATATGCGATTGTACAAACAGCGTGAAATCAATTATGCCTTGTTATTACCGATTTTTTTATTGTATCTACTGAGTATTTGGGTCCAATATCAAGCGGCAATAATGGATGGCCGCGAACCAGGTTCAGTGATGCTGCGGCAGATTATATTTTGTGTGTTGTCGGTCCTTGTATTAGGGGCGGCTAGCTTATTAAAAACATCGTTTCTATTGCGTTATTCTGGCATCTGGTATGTCCTATCTCTTGGACTGATGGCATCGCTGCACTGGTTATATGATCCCTTCATGTTTGCTGAAACACATACAAAGCGTTGGTTGCGGATCGGCAGCTTTACGATCCAACCTTCTGAATTGATGAAAATCGCCTTTGTTTTATTTATGGTCTATTTGACCTTACGCTATGAAAAACGCAAAACAATGCGCACGATCCAAACCGATATGATGTATGTCGGCAGCATTTTATTATATAGTGTACCGACATTTTTGCTGATGTATATGCAGCGAGATTTTGGGACCAGCCTGGTTTTCGTTGTGATGCTGGGGGCATTATTTGTTATTTCCGGTGTTCATTGGAAAATATTGACGGTGATCGCTAGTCTTGCTGTTTTCGTTGGCGGTGTTTTGCTGTTGCTGGTATTTACAGAATGGGGCAATCGGCTGCTATTCCAATTGACCTTTTCCCAGTATCAGCTGGACCGAGTCAAAGCATGGGTCGATCCTTTTGCTTATCAAGATTCGATTGCTTTCCAGCAAGTGCGTAGTATGTTGGCCATTGGTTCTGGTGGATTGTTAGGGGCAAGCCCAGAGCATGTGACTGTGTATGTGCCAGTCCGAGAATCCGATATGGTCTTTACTGTCATTGGAGAAACCTTTGGCTTTTTAGGCAGCACTTTGGTGATTTTTTTGTATTTCTATTTGATTTATCAAGTGATTTTCGCGGCGTTATCTACAAACAACAAAGCTTCAGTCTATATTGCCATCACCTTTATTTTTGGTTTAGTCTTTCAGATTTTCGAAAATATCGGTGCAGCGATCGGATTATTGCCTTTGACCGGTATCCCATTGCCGTTTCTGAGTCAGGGAGGTACCTCTTTACTGGCGATCAGCATGGCGATGGGCATCATTTTGGGCTTGAACAAAGCACCTTTACTGGCAATCGATTCAAGACAGGATTCGGAAATGAGGTTTGAGTGAGTATGCAACAAAAGCGATATCTGATTTGTAGTGCTGTTCTCGCCGTTCTTTTCTTGCTATTGTCGCTGCTCGTCTGGTTGCATCCAGCTATGTTGTCAACGATTGACCATTTGTTCAGTCAATGGCCATTGCATCGTTCAGATCAATTAGATACTTTTTTTGGCGCAATTGCAGCGACGGCCACCATCATACCTATCACAGCTGCTCTTTTACTTTTAAGCATCGGTTTATGCTGGCGTCGTTCGTGGACATTGATGATTTGGCTCTGGGGGAACTTGATTCTGATCAGCGGCTTGGGCAAAGGGATCAAATCAATGATCGCCCGTCCAAGACCTTCATTTGCCGGTCATGCAGAACGGGCATCTTTCAGCTTTCCTAGCGGCCATACCTTATTGGCGGTTACCTTCGTTCTGACTTGCATCGTCATCTTTCCATATTTGATGGCTTCTGAGTCTTCAAGACGTCAATCGCATATAAGGAAATGGGTGATGGCCGGTGGTATGGTCTATATTTTGCTGGTGATGATGACGCGCGTGTATTTTGGTGTGCACTATCCCAGTGATCTGCTGGCTAGTCTTTGTTTGAGCGGGTCAGTCAGCAGTTTGACATATAGTGTGTTTGTCCACTTCAGTGAATCGGATAGAGCAGTGGCAAGCAACCAGATCAAATGACCACTTGATAATAAATGTCCTTTATTCAGCTGAAAACGTTGACAGGTGTGTTTCGCCACGATACCATGAATAAAATGAGCCAAATAAGGCATGATGTATTTGGCAGAGGTGAGGAGTGGCTATGATGATCGTATTTCAGGAAGGTGTCCCTCACGATGAGGCACAAATTTTGGCATTATATCAAGAAGTTGGTTGGACACTGTACACCCGAAAGCCTGAGAAATTGCTGGCGGGTTTGCGGCGTTCTGATGTGCTGGCAGCGTATGATCAAGAGCGCTTAGTCGGTTTGATCAGAGCTGTAACAGATGGAGAAACGATCTTGTATATCCAGGATCTATTGGTTTTGCCGAATTATCAACGGCAAAATATCGGCCGAACGTTGTTAGAAAAGATGATTGCCGCTTTTCCAGATGTACGACAAAAGATTCTTTTGACAGATGACCAGATACAATCTATGTCATTTTATGAAGCATGCGGCTTTAAACAAGTGGGCAAAACAGGTGGGGTAGCATACGGCTTTTCTTCATGAGAGGAAGATCAGATACACGCTGGCAATGGCTAAAAAAAAGGAGAAGGTGTGAATAGATGGGGAAGTGGCTGCTGTTGTTTATCGCTTTATTTGTTGGTCTTGGGGCTTGTGCTGGGGGAATGATTGCATGGCTGAGTTGGCAGCCGCTGGAAAATGGTGACACATACATGGGGTTGTCACGTACCATGCTGCGGCATACGCCTTTTTCTACTTTTTTGGTTCCTGGCATTTTTTTGTTTTTGGTATTGGGCCTAGGAAATTTAAGTGCGGCGTTGTTGATGATACGAAAAAAAGATAGCTATCTAAGCATGTGTATGGGTGGCTGCTTGGTTGCTTGGATTCTCATTCAAGTGGGGATGTTGCGGGGCGGGAATGGGCTGCATGTCTTCTTCTTGCTGATTGGTTTCTTACAATTTGGACTGAGCAGACATATCATTCGTGTGGCTCACCAACATATTCCTTTTTCCGCACATCAAAATTAATCGGTAAATGCGTTTCATTTAAACATATAAACATATAAATCATTTAAAGCCATTTGGAGGAAAATCATTTGAAGTTTTTACAAAAATCAAAAATTTTTGCAAGTTTGGTGATCATTTGCCTGACAGGACTAGCAATCTGGATCTTTTCTAATATTTTATTCGTTTTCAGACCCCTTGAGGCTGTTTTTTCGAGTGTCTTTCTGCCAGTCTTGATTTCGATCTTTATTTTTTACATCTTTTTGCCTTTTTTCAATTGGGTCAAACGTGGGACCCAGAAAAAACAAGTGGCGCTGATGTTGACATTGTTGTTGATTGTTTTTGCGGCTTACTTGATCATCCAAGTCATTGGTCCTGCCTTGGCCGCTGAAATGGGACGCTTTATCAGTCAAGTGCCAATCATCATCAATTTAGTGATTGAGAATATTGATCATTCTTATTTGCAAACGGTCTTTGATCCATTGGTGGAATCTGTCAATTTTTCACAAATCGGCAATTTTGCGCTGCAATTTTTGACAGGGGCTACCAATAGTTTAACCAGCCTGATCTCGATCGTATCTCATTCGGCGATTATTTTGTTCACGATTCCGCTGCTATTGGTTTATATGTTCAAAGATGGGGACCGGCTGCCAGCACTTCTTTCAGAGAAATCACCCAAAAAGTATCGCGCCTTGATTTTGCAGTTGTGTGATGATTTCCATCAAGCGGCTTCAGCTTATATTGGCGGCAAATTGCTTGTATGTTCTTATGTTGCTGTATCTAGTTATTTGGTTTTCTCTTTACTAGGTTTGCAAAATGCCCTTTTATTAGGGCTGATTTGCGGGGTACTGGACATTATTCCTTACTTTGGTCCTTTTATTGGGGCTGCACCGGCATTCTTATTTGCACTCAGTCAAGATATCCAAACAAGTCTACTTCTGGTGCTTGGGATCACGATCATTCAGTTTGGTGAATCGTATTTGGTTTCTCCATTAGTGATGAATAAAGTGCTGCACATCCATCCAATCATTGCTGTCTTTTTGTTGTTGATTGCTGGGAACCTGTTAGGGTTTGTAGGAATGATCGTGGCTCTGCCTGTCTACTCGATCGTTGTGGCCATGTCGGGTACGTTTATTCGTTATTGGCAAGCGCATCGTTTATCGCATTCAGTGATTGAAAAAGAATAACATTGTTGAAACAGTTATCCTCGGATAGCTGTTTTTTTGTACGATCCCACAACGTTTTTTTCAGTAAATTGCGATCCCTTTGACACCCATAACGTGCTATACTAACGTCACAGAAAGTCTTGAGGAGTGGGTAGGATGAACGTATTATGGAATCAAGATATCGTTGCACGAGATCAGGTAAATATCGATATAGAGGACCGTGGCTATCAATACGGTGATGGCATTTATGAGGTGATCAGAGTGTATGGTGGTCAGTGCTATATGTTGGCTGAACACATGGAAAGATTGACAACGAGTGCGAAAAAAATCAAACTAGCCTTGCCTTATGAGCCACAGCGGATTGCCGCCAATTTGCAGAAATTGATTGCCATTGAAGGCATCGACAATGGAGAAATCTACCTGCAGATCACAAGAGGCGTATTTTCTCCGAGAAATCACCAGTTTCCTGATCCAGGAACTGTTCAGCCAGTGTTGACAGCCAATGCAATTCCTTTCGAACGGCCAACAGAGATGCAGCAAAGAGGACTGAACGCAACTGTCATCCCAGACCAGCGGTGGTTGCATTGCGACATCAAATCGTTAAGTTTATTGGGAAATTTGTTGTCATTGGATGAAGCCATTGAAAAAGGCTTTGATGATGCTTTGCTGCAAAGAGATGGCTTCTTTACTGAAGCCTCGGCATCGAATCTTTGGTTCGTTTTAGAAGGAAAACTGTATACACATCCCGATGGACCACTGGTCTTACCAGGGATCACCAAAATCAAGGTGCGGGAACTGTGCGGAGAATTGGGGCTATCATTGCAAGAAGAAGCCGTATCGATTACTCGCTTAAAGGATGTCCAAGAATGCTTCTTGACCAATTCTGTTTGGGAAATCATACCGATCGTATCGGTTGATGGCCAATTGATTGGAAATGGCGAGAGAGGCCCAATCACGACGTTGTTGCAGCAAGCGTACATCGCCGCCATTTAGAGAACTGAAAAAACTGCACCAGATTCACCGAATCTTGGCGCAGTTTTTTGATTACCAGTCACTGGGATTCCACAATTTACCATCCAACTCACCTTGTTTAGAAGTGATACGCTGTTCTTGCTCTTGAAATAATGCAGCTAGCCCTTGTAAGAGGGCTTTTTCGTGATAGTCGTTGGTTTCATTGCTGGCAGCAGTAATGAGTTGTTCGATCCATGGTTCAATCATAGGGATTCCTCCAAACTATCCAATGCCTCATCTAAATCTTGAATCAGCTCACGATTTTCTTCCAATTGTGTCAATAAAGGTGCCAGCTGAGGTTTGACTTCGATGAGCGAGTGCAATCTATCTGCAAACCATTGCTGCTTTTGATCAAATGAAAAAGGATAGGGCATAGTGAGTAGTTGTTGATAGTCCACTACGAACCTTCGCTTTTGTGTTTCTGTTTTATACATGAACTGATCTAAGACGATCAAAGGCAGCACCGTCATGTGGTATTTTTGGGCCATTCTCAATTGCGGCCGCAATATTTCGTTGAAGCTGATTTGTTCATTGCCACCCAATTGAAATTCTTTTGCTGCCACACCAGTAGAAATGGCAAAGCCAATTTCTTTGCCGGTCAATAAAGGTTTTGCCTCTGTCCATATCGTATCGATCCAGGCTTTCATTTTAGCTGGAACACTATACCAATACAGGGGAAACTGGAGAATCAATCGATCACAATCTGCCAATAATGCCAGTTCATCCTCAAGGATAAACTGATCCAATTGATCAAGAAAATGAAGGGTCACGCCAGGGATTTTGGCACTTTCAGCAAAAAATCGCTGTGAAAGTGAATGCTGGTAGTTAGGGTGGCTCGCGATGACCAAAGTCTTTGTCATAAATGTATTCATCCTTTCATTATAGATGTACCACAAATTCGCACAAAGGGAAACTACTCTGCTTTTTTTAGGTTCATTTAAGGTGAGAAAGGTATGATCTAAAGAAACGCTACATGTGAAGGAGCAGTCTCATGATGAAAAAGGTCAAATTCGTTTGTATAAAAGGATCCGCGTTGTTGGTCTGGCTTGTGGCCAGTGGCATCGCTCTCGTTGAAAAAGGGTCGGGTAGCAGCAGAAGAAAGACGCTAGAAGTGCCGAATAACCGGATCATTCAAGAAGACGGACAAGAGTTTACCATCAAGAAAGAGCCTTCTCTCTGACATTGTTGAACTAAATTTCTGGTAGTAAATAAGGGATAGTTGTACATTTCTTTGGCACGGGTATAATAAGAGTATCAAATGAAATGGACCGATGTGATGAATCATTTATATAAACAAATTCAGTATCAAATCCCCAAATTGAACCGTGTTGAAAAAAATGTATTAGACTATTGCTTGAGCGCCTCCATAATTGTTTCAGAGATGACAGCGACTCAATTGGCAGGTCAAACATTCACTAGTCAAGCGACAGTTTCCCGTATGGCAAAGAAACTTGGTTTTGCAGGATTCCAAGAATTTAAATTTGCTCTGAAAAGCCAGCAAACAGTGACAAAAATCGATACCCCAAGTTCAAGTAACCAACCACTTGCCTTGGTGCAGCTGATTCAACAAATGGTTGACGATTTTACCCAATCAATGCAAGGTATTGACCTGAAGCGTATACAGGCCGCTACAGAGTTACTGCTGAAAGCCAAACGAATCGAGTTTTTTGCACTGGGTCAAAGCATGCCCGTGGCATTATCTGCAAGCCGAAAATTACGATTTCTGGGCAAACCTGTTGGCGCCGCAACTGATTGGGATGAACTTTTTGCTGTAAGCAATCATCTGACAAGCAGTGATTTAGCCATTTTTATCAGTTTAAGTGGTGAAACGATTGGTATGTTGGATTATGCAGATCGGCTGCAGTCTCGTCAAGTACCGATTATTGCTTTCACAGGTACACAGGGCAGTTCGTTGACAGAACGAGCAACCTTATCTTTCGCAGCCGAAAGCAGTACGATGTACACGCAAGATATTGATTTAAGCCCCCGCATTCCTTTGGCCGGAATCTTAGATGTTTTGATGATCCAATTTGCCTATCAATTGCAATTTGAGAAGAATAGCCATTCTGATTCTTGAATGGCTATTCTTCTTTTTCGTTGTGCCTTGTCTCATTTTATGATATCGTTTACATTTTCATTGTAAGGAAATATGAAACTAGGAGGAAATAAGCATGCAAAAAGCAAAAAAAGCTAGTTGGATGGAGATTTTTCAAGGATTAGGAAAAACATTCATGTTGCCGGTTGCATTACTGGCATTTATGGGATTGTTTTTAGGTATTGGCAGTGCCTTTTCTTCTGAAGCCACGATTGATGCCTTCCCTGTTTTAGGCGCAGGATGGTTGCAAGTGATCTTTCGGTTTATGTCAACGATTGGTGGTTTCGCATTCAGCTATCTGCCGGTGATGTTCGCCATGGCGATTCCATTAGGATTGGCGCGCAAAGAAAAAGGGGTAGCCGCTTTTTCAGGCTTTGTTGGTTATGTAGTCATGCATTTATCTATCAATTTTTATTTACAAGAAACCAACCAACTTGCAAGTACAGAACTGATGAGAGAAGCAGGTCAAGAGATGGTCTTTGGCATTCAAACATTATCAATGGGGGTTTTAGGTGGTATTATAGCTGGACTTATCGTATATAAACTGCATACGAAATTTTATCATTTTCAATTACCCGATAGTTTTGCTTTCTTTTCAGGTGCCCGTTTTGTACCAATCGTCACTTCAATGACTCTGGCAATAACAGGTGTCGTGATCCCTATGATTTGGCCTGTGTTCGCGTTTGTTATTACTGCGATTGGCAATCTGATCCAGCAGGCAGGTCCATTTGGTCCGTTTCTGTTCGGTTCTGGTGAGCGCTTGCTTCTGCCTTTTGGGTTGCATCATATCTTGGTATCAATGATTCGCTTTACTGAAGCTGGGGGCAGTCAGATCGTTGATGGTCAGCAAGTTTTTGGTGCGTTGAATATCTTTTATGCAGAATTACAAAATGGGTTAAGTATCTCGCCAAGCGCGACAGCATTCTTGTCACAGGGGAAAATGCCAACATTTATGTTTGGTCTACCAGCTGCAGCGTTGGCAATGTATCAAACAGCCAAACCGCAAAATCGGCATAAAATCAAAGGCTTGCTGATCTCAGGTGTGATCGCAACTTTTGTCACCGGGATCACCGAGCCCATCGAGTTTCTATTCTTGTTCATCAGTCCGTTATTGTGGATTTTCCATGTGATCATGACGGGGGCTGGGTTTATGGTGATGAGTCTCTTAGGTGTGACGATAGGCAATACGGATGGCGGTATCCTAGATTTCATTATTTTTGGTGTCATGCAAGGAACTGATACAAAATGGTGGATGGTCTTAATCGTGGGTGCTTGCTGGTTTGCCCTTTACTATGTTGTGTTCAAGACCGTTATCGTACGTAAAGATTTGAAAACACCTGGGCGTGAAGAGACTGAACCCGAAGACATGACGTATTCCGACGAAGAATTGAAACATGATACCAAAGGCGGTTTTGATGCGCCGGGGATACTACATGCACTCGGAGGTGCAGAAAATATTGAATCATTGGATAATTGTATTACTCGTTTGAGATTAGTCGTCAAAAATGGATCGATCATCGATGATGCGCGCTTGAAGAAATTAGGTGCCTTAGGTGTTGTGCATCTGAATGAAACCAACGTCCAAGTCATTATTGGAACGAAAGTGACCACAGTAAGAAATCAATTGGATGCCATCTTGTAGATGGATAGAGGAGTCGATGTTATGTTTTTTGATGAAGAGATAGATCGCAGAGGAACCCATTGTACGCAATGGGATTATATTGAGGATCGCTTTGGTCAAAAAGATTTGCTGCCTTTTACGATTTCAGATACTGATTTTAAGGTGCCAAGTGTGGTTGAAAAGGCACTGATCAAACGCATGCAGCATCCAGTCTACGGGTATACACGTTGGAACCATACTGATTTCAAACAATCAGTATATCTTTGGTACCAGAAGCGATTTGCGACTTCGATCAGTGAAGACTGGTTGGTTTATAGTCCATCAGTGATATACAGTATCAAACAATTGATAGATATTTTAACAGTTGCAGGGGATGGCGTGATCATTCAGACACCAGCTTATGATGCATTTTTTCATTTGATCATCAGTAATGACCGCCTGCTAGTTGACAATCCACTCCTATACCAAGACGGAAATTATCAGATCAATCTGACTGAACTTGCTCGTTTGATGGCTCAGCCAAATAATAAAGTTTTACTGTTATGCAGTCCGCATAATCCCACCGGCCGTGTGTGGAAGAAAGAAGAGTTAAGTGCGATCTTGCAGCTGGCCGATCAGCATGGTGTATTTGTTATCTCAGACGAAATCCATATGGATATATTAAGGCAGGGACAAGTTCATGTGCCGTTAATTCAGTTGGCTGATCAAAATATTGCGGTCGTGACATCGGGAAGCAAAACGTTCAATTTTCCTGGCTTGATTTATTCCTATGGACTGATCCCTAATCAAAACATCAGAGATAAATTCATCAAGCAAATGAAAGAAGCTAACGGCTTGAGTTCCACTAGTATTTTTGGCTTGACGGCGACGATTGCTGCGTATCAAGAAGGCGATACATGGGTAGATGCACTAAACCTTTATCTTGATCAGAATATATCTTTTGTAAAAAACTACTTGCAAAAGTATCATAGCGACATCAAGATAGTGAATAGTCAAGCAACATATTTGATGTGGTTGGATTGCTCAAAGCTGAGATTTTCAATGCCTGAGATTCAAGACCGATTGATCAATCAAGGGAAAATTGCGATCATGGATGGGGCAGTTTATGGAGAATCGGGAAAGCAATTTTTGCGTTTGAATATTGGTTGTCCTCGATCAAAACTCGAAGAAGGAATGACCAGGTTGACAAAAAGTCTGCAGTAGTAATGATTCATCAACAAAAAAACCGTTCACGCAAGAAGAAATCCTGTTTTCTTCTTCATTGCGCTTGCGGTTTTTTGTCTTCATTTTGTTCTCGCTTTTACGGGGGATGCGGGGGTTTTTTCAACGACATGGAGAAAACCATCACGGTCTTGGATGATCAAAATCGATTGATGGTCATAGCGGGTGATGATCTCACCTTTGATCAATTCGTTGGTAATGGTCCGATACTTGTGTGTTTGCATAGTCATTCCTCCCAACAGTTCCTTGTTCCTTCACTTTTTTAGTGGAGGAACAGGTAACTTCATGATAAAGGATGAATGTATGGTTCAAAACAATTTTAAGTAAAATTTGTGTGAATACTAGTCAGCCAAATTAAAGCGCAACGTCATTTTTTGACTTCCTGATTCAACCATTTTGCCCAAAAGAACAGTTGCTTGTTCCATGTAGTAATCCGCCATTTGTCCATTGGCCTTTTCTAAAAGCATTGCAGGCTGATCATGATCAAGCCATGCTTGATCCGTTTGGTGCTGGATGCGGCGGCTATAAGCCATCGTATCTAACTCAAATCTCGCTGCTAGATCACTATAACGGTCATAGTCGCTATCACCAATCAATGCAAGGGTCCGACTTAACCAGTAATGATTCAAAGGATCATAGACTTTCGTCGTATCTCGATAAGCAGCAGGTGTATCCGTGATATGGCTATAAAAAGGAACAACCCCATTGAACGTATTTGGTCCAAAAGCCAACCAATGGATTCCTGCAAGTTCAGGCGCGATATTGTTTCTGATTTGCAAAATATGGATCTGCTGGTTTCGGTTGAGCGCGATGGAACGAAATTGTTTTTTCTCTACCGCTGTGCCGGTACCATATGGGTCGAAAGGTGTATCTTGAAAATGACTGCTTAACGCCCATTTGACATCTTCAATCGTTAGCTTTCGTTTGGGATAACACAAGAAAGGCAATTCATGATCGATTGGCTCGGCCTCTAATCCACTGAAATGTTTTTGGATATACCAAGCACGAGGATTATTATACCGTGTATCTTTCTCAGTAGCACTGCCGAAAATATGACGTAGATTGACACCTTCAAAATCGGGATTCAAGTGGTGTTTGTCGATCATCTCTGGCAATCCTGCGGCGTATAAGACGTGATCAGCGTCAAAATCAAAGTGGTCGATATTCAAGCGATTCGGCGCGACGACATAGGCATCGTCAGGAATACGGATGGCCGCCCAGTGATGGCCACCAATGGTTTCCATGTACCAGACTTCATCCTGATCGGAAAAGGCAATACCATTAGACTCGTAGGTACCATATTGTGCGAGTAAATTACCTAAGCGCAAAACACCTTCTCGAGCGGAATGAATATACGGTAAGACGATACTGACAAAATCCGCTTCGCCGATGCCGGTGGATACAAAAGGATCGATTGCTAAGACCCGGGAATTGGTGGTAATGGTTTCTGTGCCGGTCATTGCTACATTCGCGGCATTGATTCCTGATGCCGCCCATACGCCTTGTGTAGGATCTGCTTCAGGTGTCGCAGTGTAACGCATTGGATCATTCGGTAATGCAACCGTACAGTCACTTAAAACGGCATAAAATGACGTGCTTTGTTGTTCAGGGGTGATCACCACAAATTTTTGCGGTTCTGATCCATTGCCGGAATCTTCATTACGGGCGATCATCGTTGATCCATCATTGGTGGCTTTTTTTCCCACCAAGATCGTGGTGCAAGAGGCTGTTTTTCTTTCCATACTTTTATCTCCTTACTTGTCTTCATACTTGTCATCTCTTTTGGAATTGATGTTAGTATAACGATTGTTACTGCTATTTACAATGGACAACCCAGCTACTTTGCAAAAACCATCGAATTTTCTATACTTATTTAGTACAATATAGGCATAGCAAAGAGAAATGAGGAGAACAAATGAAACAAAAATGGATCGTAAGTTATGCACTATTACTGAGTATTGTATTGGTAGGTTGTGCAAAACCTAGTATCAACGAAACCAATACTACAACTGAAGCCTCGTCTGCCGAAAAATCAGCCACGCAACGGACAGCCGAGATTTCGTTCGTGAACAATACAGATGAGAAGAGTGCTGACTTAGCAGATAAAACCGTGACCTTTGAAGAAGGAACGACGCTGATGTCGATCATGAAAGCCAATTTTGATTTGGTAGAAGACCAAGGCATGATCACCAGTATTGACGGTCTAGCCCAAGACGAAAGCAATGGCTACTATTGGACCTACACGATCAATGATGAAATGATCAATACAGGTGCCAATGATACCTTTTTAGGGGAAAACGACAAAGTGGTTTTTACCTATGAAAAATTCGAATAAAACGGCATTTCTCACCGTGAGAGAACTTGCTTTTCTGAGCTTGTTCACCGCAGCAGCAGTGGTCGGGCGGACCTTGCTGCATCCTTTGCCGAATGTTCAGCCAATGACTGTGATTTTCTTATTGATCGTTTTGTCATTGGGATTCACTCGCGGTATGATCGTGGCGATCCTTTCGCTGGTCATTACCAATTTGTATATGGGGATGGGCCTGTGGACTGTCACGCAAATCATCAGTTATGGCGTGGTCTTAGCGGTGCAAGGGATTTTTTGTTTGTCGGCAAGCTATCGCCGTATGAAGGTGTGGCAATTTCTTTATAGTGTCGCCGCAGGCTTTTTGTATGGCTTTGTGATTTCATGGCTGAGTGTGCATTTGTATGGATTGCCGCATTTTTGGCCGTATTATTTCCAAGGACTTAGCTTTGATGCCTTACACGCTGCGGGAAATGGCGCGTTTTATTTCTTGCTGTCACCTGTATTTGGCCAATTGATCCAGCGTTTTTACCCAAAAAAGGGGGCGTGACAAACACCCATGGCGGTTCCCGCCACCAAACAGAATGAAAACAAAAAAAGAATCGACCTACATGACATTTCCTGTCATACTAAAACTGACAGGAGTGGCTTGTAGGTCGATTACTTATTGAGGTTCTTCTCCAAGTTGACCTTGAGTGACAAACTAGATCATTCTACTTATTTGTACCAATCATTAGGTCATAGAACCTGCGTATAAAAAAGATACGGCTCATTGATTTGAAGAGATTCCACTAATTCATTAATGAAAACAGCGACGTGATTTTCTTTGGGAGAAAATGAAGTTGATAAGTCCAAAGTGAGTTGATCCATGTTATAATAGATATGCATATTTTTAGTCCTTTCAGGATTAAATGTTTGAAGCACAGGGTGCAACCTGTGCTTCTTTTATTTTATTTGATTTGTCAAATTAAATATTATTTGAATTAATATAGTGATTGTCAACGAAAAGGTAACATTTCCTAGCGGTTTCTCGCGTTTGGTTCTCAATGTTTTTGCCAATTAAAATTAGAGAAATAAATCAAAATTATATGAGATATTGACCAAATATGATAAAAAATGCTATTCTTATCATAAATTACCATTATGATATCAAACAAAAACAGAAGTGAAAAGAAAAACTAGTGATTTTCTAAATTAATTTCAGTGTTTTCTCCAATGTATTTTAAGCGCTTTATCTATAGAAAAGTAACTTAAAATAAGGGATTCAAGAAAGGAACTTTTCATTAATGCAATATTTAAAAGCTGAGACAAAAGATAAATTACGGAAAAATGCAGAGTACTTATTTTTAACAAATGGATATTCCACTACTTCAATTAGAGAGCTAGCTAAGGTATCAGGAATTAGTAAGAGTAACTTTTATAGTTACTATGGTAGTAAGGAAGAGTTATTGCAAGATATAGCCAAAGATTTTCTGACAGATTTAAACGCATTTTTAGTAAGATTAGTCGAAGATAGTTTTGAATATAGTTTTACCGAAACAGCTGAATTTATGGAATTGTTAGCTAGTGAGATTAGCAAGATATTGAAGAAGAATCGAACAGCGCTTTTAATTTTTATGTCTAATTCTAAAACCAATGAATTTATTGAGTTTAAAGAGAGAGTATCTAGTATCTTATCGGAAAAGATTAAAAGATTGTATTTTCAAGAGCCAGAAGATTCTCAGCTTATTGATATCCTAATTGATAATGTTGTTGCAGCTATTATTCGAATTGTAAATGATGAAGACAATGAAATATTGTTAAGCCAGAAGCTTAAAAAGCTGATGAATTATCATCTATCAGGCTTAAAATCGATTGCGTCATTTTAATGTATGGTGCAAAAAGGAAAACTGATGTATTTTATCGCCTACTTAAAAATCAGAATTCTTCGGTAAATGAGAAATGAGTGGATAGACCAAATATTACAAGAAGGAGGTTTTTTTTAATCTAAAAACGAACATCGGTCGTTTTTGATATTTTACTCTATAAAAGAATGGGGAGAATTCTTTTATAGAGAGGATGGTTTGGTTTAACTTTTTTTAAATGAAAATGGAGTTGAGGTTTAAAGGTTCCAGTTAGATAACGAAATTACGCAGCTTGTGACGGAGACCTTTAGAGTGGCACTTGAGGTGGCTGATTTGGAGCGGCAAAAAGACTGGTTTGAATTAGGCATGAATTCCATTAAGGCAGTCAAGGTTGTTTCGATATTAAGAGAAGCTGGGCTCGATGTTGTCGTTGAGGATTTGTATCGCTTTACCACCATTATCGAATTGTCAGAAGAACTAACAGCCAGAGAACCTATTCAAAACGTGGTTCAGCAGGAGCCTCCAGTTGAGAAATTCTCGCTTATTTCAGCAGAAGATTTGGAAAAATTATTGAAAGATTAAAAGGAGGATATAACATTATGGTAGGTGAGACGAAAGGCAAGACAAAGACATTGATTAACGTAAAAAATCTAAATAAATCTTTTTTGGTTGATAAAAAAGAGCAACTAGTGCTTAAAAATATCAACATGAGCATTAAAAAAGGTGAATTTACTGTGATTATGGGGAGTTCAGGATCAGGGAAATCGACTTTACTTTATTCTCTAAGCGGGTTGGATAGCATTAGTAGCGGCTCTGTTGAGATTAATGGAAGCGATATTTCTAAACTGTCAAACAAAGAAATAGGGAATTTTAGAAAAAATAATATCGGCTTTGTTTACCAAGGAATCAACTTGATTTCTAATTTGACGGTATTTGAAAATATTTCAGTGGTGGGTTATTTAAAGGGTAAACGCGGCGTGGTTGACCAAAAAGTAACGGAATTACTTGAACGGGTCGGTTTAGTAGAGCATAAAAATAAATACCCTAACCAGCTTTCTGGTGGACAGCAACAACGGATTGCCATTGCTAGAAGTTTAATTAATTCACCGGAAATTATCTTCGCTGATGAACCAACTGGGGCTTTAAATTCACGTTCTAGCACGCAAATTCTGGATATTCTGAATGAGTTGAATGAAGGAGGTCAGACAATCATCATGGTTACTCATGATCCAAAAGCTGCAGTACGATGCGACAACTTAATTTTTCTTTCTGATGGAGAGGTGATTTCCAGTAAACGATTTGAGAAATATAAGTCTGATGAAAGTGAAAAGCGTGAGAAACAAGTAATGGCATATCTAACAGAGCTGGGGTGGTAGATATGAGAAGTTTATTAATTTTAAGCTATCGAGATATCAAAAAGAATTTGCTTTCATCGATTGTAACGTTTTTGTTGTTATTATTTTCGGTTATGATGTTTTCGATGGGGCTAAGTATTCTATTTAATACTAGCTCACCGTTAACTCAAATGTTTCAAGAAACGAAAGCGTCGGATGAGAATTTGATGGTTTCTGAAAAAATTTACGATGTTGCTTCGCTGGAAGAGTGGTGGAAGGAACGAGATGAGATTGACCGCGTAGAAGTTTACAATATGGACAGCGGAGTTAAGCTTGCTGCTAATAATAAAGACAGCGAAAAAGTTTATTTTACAGAAAAATTAGCAGACAATAAGCAAAATAAATTAAAAGTTATTGATGGTGAAAAAAAATCTGTGCCTTATCCGGGCACGGTTTGGATTCCTTCAAGCTTGGCTGATTTATCTAAAATCAAGGTTGGCGATACAATTGAAACCATCAAAGATGGCGATCGCACGAAGTTAAAAGTTAGCGCGATTATTGTGGATCCATATTTTAGTGCATCAATGATTAATCCAAAACGAATTTGGGTAAATGAAACAGACTTTAGCCGTGTGACGGATTCGCAAAGTGATGAAAAGATCTTAGCGATTAAATACAACGACTATGAAAAAGATGGCGTCAATGTCTGGGAGGATTTTATCGATTCTCTACCTAGCACGTTTTTAGGCGTACATTACAAAATTGATTTAGTTTCCTATGTGTACAATATTCAATTTTCATTAATTGGTGGCATTTTACTATTCTTCTCTTTAGTTATTGTGATTGTTTCGTTATTTATCGTAAAAAATAGTATCAAAAATTCAATCGCTCAAGATACGAAGGATATTGGAATTCTGTCGTCACTTGGTTTTTCAATAAAGCAAATTAGAGGAAAGTATTTTATAAAATATTCAATCTTACTTGTTTTGGCGTTTCCACTTGGAATTATCGCGAGTGTCTTTCCAGTCATGCATTTGATGGACTCTCTGTTAGGTTCTATTGGTGGAAAGAGTAATGAATTAACGTTTCTTCTTCCGATGATTTTAGTTGTGCTGATTTTTATCTTGTTGCTGATTTTAACAGTTATGTCTGCTACGCGCATCATCAAATCAATTTCTATTGTAGATGCGATTTTGGATAGAAAAAGCACAAAACAAAAAAAGAAGAAAACTTCTGCAAGCTTTAACGGACTTCCATTGCCATGGATGTTGGCAATGAAGCAAATTGTAACAGATAAAAAGAGTTTTAGAGCGCCGTTTGTTTCCATTTTGACGCTGTCGGTTGTTTTAACCTTCTCATTAACGCTGATTACCTCGTTAGACAATCTTTACAGCAATAGAGGCTATTGGGGCTTTAGCAATGCAGATTTCTTAGTGACAATGACTCCCGCAGAGAAGGACTCAATTGTGGAAAAATTGGAAAACGATTCTGATATTCAAGGAATGACGACAATGGATCAATACACCAGTGTCGGCATGAACAAAAAATATGAACAGTCGGCTTCATTTTTCGCAACGGTCTTTGATGGCAGTTTAGATGCGATTAAGCAACCGAATATTAAAGGGAAAAATCCGAAAAAAGCTGGCGAAATCAGCTTAGCTTTAAATAGTAGCAAAAAGTATGAAAAAGAAATTGGCGACAATATTGAAATCATTGTCAATGGGAAAAAGGCAGATTATAAAGTAGTTGGAATTTATCAAACGATTGATGCTGCGGGTGAAGGATTTAGAGTAAGTGATGCAGATATTAAAGACTTGGACCCAGATTTCAGCCCGCAAAGCTATTACATTAAGCTAGATACCGGCGTGAATAGTGAGGATTTTATTAAAAACTTAGAAGACGAGTACGGTGATGCAATTGAAGTGACGAATATGAAAAAATTAGTGAACAATCAAATCAATCAAGCTGTTGTAAGTGCAAAAGGTGCTTCGGTCTTCTTAACTGTGATTGTCATTATTGTTTCTTTGATTAATATCTTTGGATCATTAATCACGAAGCTATTTGCAGATAAAAAAGATATCGGTATCTATAAGTCTGTCGGATTTGATAATCTAAAAATCACAAGTATTTATATTATTCAGAATGTTATCGTTAGTTTCTGTGCGCTAGTAATTGGTTTTGTGGTTACTGAGTTGGTAAAACAAAAAGTGTTTAACTTTATTATTGGAAATGTCGGTTTAGGAGAGTTTCCAACTGCCACCAATTACGGCTTACTTTTCTTAGTTTGTGTGATAGTTCTATTATTAATTATTGGCATTTGTTTTATTTCACTTTCAAAAATCAAGAAAATTTCTTCACGAGAATTAACTTCTGAATAAAATTTGAAGGGAATCAGAACATGAATGTCTATTATCTGGATATCCGCAAATTCTCGAATGATTTACGCTTATGGTATCAGGAAGTCTCTAACGATCGATTGGAAAAGGTAAATAAGTATCGATTTGAAGTGGACAAAAAACGAGCGCTGTTAAGCGAGATGTTGGTTCGCTATGGAGCGTTAAATGAATCCACATTATCCAATAGCGAAATTACCTTTCAGTATGGTTTTTACGGAAAACCTTCAATTACTGAATGGGAAAAATATTTTAATCTGTCTCATTCAGGTGATTACATTGTGGTTTTAATTGCGGAAACAGAGGTCGGAATTGACTTAGAAAAAGTTGAATCGCTTGATCTTGAGTTAATGGGAAAAAATGTTCTATCAAAAAAGGAGAAAGCAGCGCTTGATTCAGCGAACACTTATAATGATAAGTTGTGTTTATTTTTTAAGTTTTGGACGTTAAAGGAAAGTTATTTGAAATATCACGGATCGACTATCGCTTTTGATTTGCCAAAGCTTGAATTTGGTCTAAAAGAAGGGATTATTGAGTTTTCGTTAGAACCAACGCTTAATTTTCAGGTAACGCCATTCGCTGAGAATTATTTCTGTGGAATCTGTTCTAAGAAAAAGCGAAAGGATGTTGCTTTTATTGAAATGAGTGAATCAGAGTTAGTGAGGGGGTTAGAAACAAGCATCTATGAGAAATCATAGGTGCTCGTTTTTTGTAGTGCTTACTAAGGAGTCCAAAATGAATTTATATTTTATCGTTTAACAAATAAATAGTAATCGTCAGATAGTAAGGTGTCTCGTCTTCTTTTTCATCAATTGCTAAACTTACTGTATCAACTACAGGAGGTATATTATGGAGAAACAGGAATTCGTACCCATTCAAATCGTGGACCGAAATCCACCATTGTCATCAACTCCTCCAGCGAAATCAAAACTCGCTGCTCGAGTGAAATTAGGACAAGCCGAAGCATATATCTATGATGGAACAGACAAATATATCTTGGCGACGATCATGGTGGATTGATTGCCGCTTCAATCGCAACCGCTATTGCCTTTGGTGCTGCATTTGTCTTAACTTTTATATTGCGTTTTGAAGATCAGAACGAAACAATAACAACAAAAGAGATTGAATCAAATGTCCCGAACCAACCCATAGTGACTGAACGAATTATCTTGAGTAGTCCACTTACAGGTAGCGTAATGCCATTAAATGAAGTTAAAGATCAGGTCTTTTCTTCTGGGCAATGGGCAAAGGGATAGCAATTGATCCGTCACTAGGTGAACTGGTTGCCCCCGCAGACGGGACTATTACCACAATGTTCCCAACAGGACATGCGATCGGGTTGACAACGAATGATGGTGTAGAAATTCTGATGCACATTGGCATGAACACGGTTGCGATAGAAGGCAAAGGGTTTGAAATTCTTGTGAAACAAGGCGATCAAGTCAAGAAGGGTGATTTACTAGTAAAATTTGATCTCACAGCAATCAAAGAAGCCGGGTATTCAACAATTACACCAATCATAGTCACAAATACACCAAATTATTTAGACGTATTAGAAATGAATCAAGAAGATGTGTTACAAGGCGAAGATTTCCTTGCGATTGTTAAATAAAATCAGAAAAATAACCTTATTCAAAATCATTAGTAAAAGAAAATTTGTTACGAGAATTCAGTATTTTAAAAATAGATAAATTTTTTGTCCATGATAATTGCATTTCGATGAATTTTCTTAAATTCTCTATAAAGTGTCAACTTTAGGCTTCCAGTTGACATTCTGTCAAATGTTGCTGAAACCCTTGTGGAAGCTAAGTTTCTTAATGCTTTTTGATTGCTTGTTGATGTTTTTGTACCCCCATGTTAGGTATAGGGGGTAAGCGCTTGGCGTGGCTACGTCACACCAGCGAAAGCTAGTCTGACCTTGTGGCTTTCACTTCGTCCGCCGCCGGACAGACAGCTTTCGAGTGGTACTTTCTAACACTACTCAATTAATAAATCGTATGACGTTTCAAAATTTGTTCAACTTTTTGATGTGTAATCTCATATAACATTTGTGACGAACCATTATTTCTCTGAACTATCACATGCTTTATCCGTTTTATTTAATACAATTGTTTTTCTGTCGTGATTACAAAATCTATATTTTTTTGCTTATAAATCCTCTATTTATACGGGTTTGTCGCATTGTCTATATACACATGACCGTAATGGTGCAGGAAAATCTACGACAATTAAAATATTGACGGGAACGTTACATCCTTCAAATGGTAATATTAATGTAGATGGTTTTATTCCTTATGAGAGAAAGCTGCTATTTAGGAAAGAAATAGCATTAGTAATGGGAAACAAACAGCAATTAATTCCTGATTTGACGCCAATGGATTATTTTAATCTTATTGGCTCTTTATATGATTTAGATGAAAAAATGTTGATGAATGATATTAACAGTTTGACATCATACTTAAATGTTAAGGATAAATTGTATAGACAAGTTCGAAGCATGTCTTTAGGGGAAAAAATGAAGATGGAATTTATCTCGGCAGCACTAATGCATCCCAAAATATTATTTTTAGATGAACCAACGATCGGTCTTGATGTACAGTCGAAAAAAGATATTCGTCAATTTTTATTAAAATTAAATAGAGAAGAAGGAACAACAATTATTTTAACAAGTCATGACATGGAAGATATAGCCGAGACTTGCGAAAAAATAATCGTGATATCAGAGGGAGCTATTGTTCTAGATGAGGCAGTCACTAAAACGATTTCTAATTATTCTAATTATAAGTATTTGCGAATACCCAGTTCCTACCTCAATAGAATAGACTTTAGACATTTAGAGGGCATAGAATTTATTAAGAATGATTGTAGTAAAGCTTTGTTAAAAGTGGGTAGTTCTCAGATAGCTGATGTCATTAAGGGGTTAGTTGAGACTAACTCATTTGATGACTTCGAGATTATAAACCTTTCTTTAGAAGAGATTATTCTTCAAAACTATTCTTTGAAGGGTGAGGTCGATGAATAAGTATATTTCAATAGTTGAAGCAAATTTTAAAAGTATTATCAAATACAAAACCAGTATTTTTCTTTTGATTATGCAAGCATTTACTCAATTTGTAGTGATGGCTAGTTTATGGGGAGTTATTTATAAAAACACAAATGTTGTACAAGGATACAATTACTATGAAATGATACAGTATTATTTTGGTGTTACTATATTATCCTATTTTTGTTTCTATGCTATTGACTGGGAACTTAATGAAGATGTACATTCCGGTAATTTTGGAATTATTTTACTTAAACCATACTCGATCATAACTTACTATTTTTTTAAAATGATTGGGGATAGAGTTGCAAATATTCTTTTTGGTTTAATACCTATTAGTATCTCTGGTTAAGATTTATTAGAAAAAATGCGCCATTTTCTTTTATCTATTTATTTTTGGGTTTGGTTTCTTTTCTATTAGCTATGATTTTGTGGTTTTTATTTTCATTTAGTTTTTCTACGCTTTCCTTTTGGTTGGAAAATATCTTTTTTATTTTGACAGTTAAAGAAATACTAATACAATTTACTTCTGGAATTATTATACCAATTAACTTTTTCCCAGATTATATTCAAAAAATTTTCTTAGTGCTGCCATTTAGATACATCGCATTTGAACCAGTGCAGATTTTTAATGGCCATTATGGTTTAATAAGCTCTTTTAAAATTATTTTTATTCAGTCATTTTGGATATTCATATTTTTCTGGATCTCTAAACGGCTTTTGAATACTGGGGTGAAAAAGTTTACGAATGTGAGCGGCTAAAATGAAAAATATTAAAATTTCTCTTACGTTAATAAAATTAGGCATTAAAGCAGATAGTTCATTTTCACTAGATTTTATCATTGGCTTAATATCGTCTATCTTGTGGATCGGGATTCCATTAATGTTTTTTAGATTACTTTTCTTGAATATTAATGACTTTGAGGGCTGGGGTTACAACCAAGTACTAACTCTAGTAGGTACTTTTACAATAGTTGATGGAATTATGATGGGCCTGTTGATAAGAGGAATGCCAATTTTAGAAAATGATATTTTGAACGGCACATTAGACCAGTATTTATTAAAGCCGTTTGATACTCAGATATTTTATCTTTTCCGTTCTGTTAATTTAGTGCAATTAGTTAATGGCTTATTTGGTGTAATTGTACTGCTATGGGGGATATCTAGCCAGAGTAGAACGGTATCAATTTTTGAATGGGTACTTTTCATGTTTTCTTTACTCATTGGGTGCGTTGTATATTACACCATTTGGCTTTTAATTGTCTTAACTTCTTTCTGGTCGCCTAGTAATGTCTCACGAACTGAATTATTTTTAAATATTATCGGGATGGGGAAGTATCCTAACAGCATTTTTAACGGAGTAATCAAGATATTCTTAACCTATGTAATACCGCTAACTCTTATTGCTAATCCGGCAACTAGGATTATTTTGGGACTGACATACAAAAAAGACTTAATGATACAAATTCTAGTAGGAATTATGTCTATTATCATTTCACGAATAATTTGGAAGAAAGGACTAAAGAAATATGAAGGTACAGGAAGATAGGCTTAATGTTGAGATGAACCTTCGTAATATTATAAAGAAAAATTTTCTAATTTGATTAAATTCCAACTAAGGCAAAAATGATAGACACGTTTTAATGGGAAGATTGTTAAAACAGCAGGAAATACCTAAAATATATTTTAAATTATTAGAGAGAGCAAAAAAAAATTCTGAACTGACTTCCTCAAAGCTAGACAAGAAATCTAACTTTGAGGACAAATAATCAGCTGATCTTGTCTTTTTTCTATAGCATTGACCTACACGATCAATTTTTCTTCTTGCGCCACTAAGTCACATAATTTTGCGACGCCGGTCTCACCAGTTTCTTTGATGCAAACAGTAGCTGTATTTGTAAGGACATGTAAGATTTGAACTTCCACTAAATCTGGTTGTCCAATGACTTTTGCCCAATAATCAATGCTTAGATCTAACTGTGATTCATTCATCATGCACACCTCATTCTATTCAATTTAGCAATAGAATATCGGAAAGAATGATGAAAGTAAAGGATTTCACCTTGAATAGCATAATAAATGTTATTTTCACTTTATGATGCTTATGTGAAAAAAACCACAGGCATATTATTATCAGATTTTATCAGTGGCGCGTATGCTGGTACTAAGTGAAAGGGGTTGTTGAACATGAAGTGGATCGTCAAAAAAGCAGATCTTGAAGTCTACCGCCAGAAGTTTGACGGCAAACTTGCAGCTTATGCAGAAGAAGCCAAAATGATTGCTCTCCCATTACCTAAATACTATATTCTGGTCCTTGATGAAGAAAAATTACATTTGATCCAGTTAGATTTGGACTTTAATGAAAAAGCCTTGCAAACCATTTTTTTGCATGATATCACACAGTTGCAATTCACCGGTGTCTTGAATAAGAAACTGAGTATTCGCACGCCGAACGCGACGATCAAACTATTGATCAAACCAATGGCGATGGGGATTCAAGAAGAGCAAAAACAGTTTCTAGAACGCATAGCCCAAATGGCCAAGTAAAAACCAACCAGAGCTGCCGCGATAGCTGCTCTGGTTGGTTTTTACTCTGGTGTACCGACGATTTTGATAAATGCGTCGATATTTTTAATTTTCATATGTTTGATCACCAACTGCTCACGCTTATTCCATTTTCCTTCTACTTCAAGGTTGTATTTATTTAATGGCAACCGTAAGACGTAGCTGGAAAGATAACGGTCTTTGATGATACAATTGACGATTTTATGGTCTTCAAGTAATTGGATCCCTGTCAACATCATAGGTGTTTCTTGAAAGACCCGGCTATTCACAAGCAATCCTGTATGTGTTTCGTTCATAGTCATTTCCTTTCTAAGCAGCATACATACTTCTTTCTACTAGCTATGTTACCCGATTTAGCAAGGAAAGGCAATTCACATGAAATAATTATCTGTCTATGATAAGCTGAAACAAAGGAGTGATTTTGATGGCTGGATACAATCGTTTTTCGAAAGAATGGCAAAATGCCTCGAAAGAACTGCGAGAGGGAAAAAGGAAGAACGCCAATAAAGGGCTGAAAACCCGGCAAAAAGTGGCTGAGGAAAAAAATAGAAAAGCCGATAATGCGTATACAACCGGTTTTTTGATCGGTTCTTTTCGGGAAATGTTTCGAAAGAAATAGATACTTGCCTACACATAAGTATATAAGCCAGTCAGATCAAGTCTTGATAGAACGTCTTGATCTGACTGGCTTTGTTGGGCTTAAAATAAGTAGTTGAAAAAAACACCATTGAGAAAAGAAAAACTGAGATAAAACAAAAACAAGGTGACGATATCTAGGGGCAATCCTTGCAGTAATTTGGGAATCGCAGCAATCTCAACTCTTGTCCGCACACCGGATAACGCGAAGGCAAACAGCAAATACATCCCAGCTGCGGTCGCTAGGTGCAGCATATATTGATGATAGGGAAACTGCGTGACAGTTGCTAAGGTCAAAATTGGCACACTTATAAAGGTCGTTTTGATCAGATGGTCCGTCAGGTAATGCTTCTTGCCAGGAACGATTGCCAGGACGCCCCCAGTAACGATTAGGGCAATCAAAGCAGCAGTGACTAAGTTGGTCACGACGACGTTTCCGTATACGAGTTGAAGGTGCATCACCGCAAAAAACAACGTTCCACTGATAAAATAAGCTGCGCCGATGATGCTTGCAAGGTAACAGACGCGGGTCGTGACATTGGGCATTTTCTTGCCAACGAGAGGGGCCAGTTGTTGGCATACATAATTTGTCAAAATAATCATGAGAAACAGCACAAGTCTGTTGGCGATCGTCATATAGATTCCTCCTTTGAAAACAGTTGATCAACGCATGATTTTAAGATTGAAAGGGGTGGGTTTTCCTTCACCCAAGATTCTTAGACGCAAGAAACGATCGATCAATGGTGTAAAGCAATTCATGATCAAAATGGCATAACTCATTCCTTCATTGGTGAACCCATAAAAGCGGAAAAGAACGACAAGCAAGCCAACACCCAATGCAAATAAATTTTCACCGGCTTTCGTCCCAGGCGTAGATGCATAATCAGTGGCCATATAAATAGCCCCCAGCATCGCACCGCCACTGATGATATGGCCAATCACATGCTGCCATGTACCTGTGAATAGTCCTTCAGGTCCTAAGATAAACGCAAAAACACCGATCGTTGCAAATATGATCAGGGGAATACGAGGAGAAATGATTTTACGCCAAACCAGAAAAATGCCACCCAGTAGCAGCAATAGCGCACTGGTTTCACCCACACGCCCACCAGTAAATCCCAAAAAGGCATCCCAAAGTTCTTGATTGGATAATGTATCACCGGCTTTCATCACAGCAAGCGGTGTTGCCCCTGAAACCACATCATTGGCCGTGGCTTGCGAGACGACGTCAGGACTGATACTGCCAAAAGGCGGATCGGGCCAACTGATCAGAAACATCTGATTGTAAAATAAACCAATCAATAAAGCCCGGCCCCCCAACGCTGGATTAAGAAAATTATAACCGATGCCGCCAAAGAATTCTTTGACGATGATCACCGCAAAAGCGACACCGATCACTGGGAAATACCAAGGCGCAGAGGGGGGAAGATTCATTGTCAATAATAAGGCAGTAATCACAATACTCAAATCAAATCGAATCGGGCGTTTGACTAAGAAAGACCAGCCAATGTCGGCAGCGAAAGCCGTCGCAAGCCCAATCAAAAATAAGCCATAGACCTTAAAACCGAAAAGGTAGCCTGAAAACAAAACTGCTGGCAGCAAAGCCAGAATCACTGCACCCATGATCTTTACCGTTTCGTTGTTGTCGCGAATATGTGGGTTAGGCGGTGTTTCTTGATTCTTTCGTTGTTGAAAGATTTTTTCACTCGCTGAATCTTGATAGTAATCAGGCACTTTCTTTCGCCTCCTCTTGCAGCTGCGCAACTTTGCTTTTTGCAGCTGTGATATTGGCGGCTAAAGACCGTTTCGCAGGGCAGACAAAGGTGCAAGCACCGCAATTGATACAAGCCTCTGCCAATAGATCTTCACATTTTTGATAATCACCTGCACGATAATACTGATCGATTTCCATCGGCATCAAACGCATGGGACAAGCTTCGACACATTTGTTGCAGCGAATACATGGATTTTCTTTATAGAGCCAATCAGTTTCTTCATTAAAGACGATCACACCGTTACTGCCTTTGGTGACGGGGACTTTCAATGTATTGACGGCCTTGCCCATCATTGGTCCGCCAAGAATCAATTTGCTGGGGGCACCTTGAAATCCACCGGCAAAATCGATCAATTCTCCTGCTAACGTACCTAAAGGATTTTTGACAATACAAGGATTTTGCACATCACCTGTGACAGTCGTGTACCGTTCGATCAAAGGTTTATTGAAGCAAACAGCATCAGCCAATGCAAAACTGGTGGCAACGTTGATCAAAACAATGCCAATATCAGCGGTCAATCCGCCGAGGGGCACTTCTTGATCGGTCAATAACTCTACTAACTGCTTTTCACCACCGGTTG
>Ga0308161_1000730_pt1 | contig 46433 bp, 52 predicted proteins | sample PhyFR2_FD_201034 | JGI IMG/M metagenome (GOLD analysis project Ga0308161, IMG submission 201034) | Phyllosphere microbial communities from UC Gill Tract Community Farm, Albany, California, United States - DLSLF.R2 | ecosystem: Host-associated > Plants > Phyllosphere > Unclassified | place: USA...
AGGGAGTTACTCGCTCCCCTAGCTCTTTCATCCATCTCAAGTGCTGACGGTAAACCTCTGCCAAATCTGCGACGAAGAAAGCGTTCTCGCCGTGAGCCTCGCAGTTGTCGAGATCGATCTCTGCAAGCGCCGTCTTGAAGTTGTTCATGATCGAGCCTGAGAAGACGGGAGGGAGGAGCTCGGCAGTGTCCCTAGGAGAAGGTTGAGGAGCCGAGGGGGTGGGTCGGTTCAAAGGAGTAGGACGAGGTTGAGAGTGCGAGCCGAAGCTCTTGCGTTGAGGCTTGCCGGCGGTGATGGGGAACTTGGCGGCGGAAGAGGGGGAAAGGGAGAGCTGATGAGCGAAGGGGGAGCGAGAGAGTGGAGAGCAGGAGACGGGGAAGAAGGAAGAATCGGATTCTTGAGTAGAGTTGAATGGCTGAGTAGCCGCAGGAATGGCGATCGCGGTCATTTTTGGAGGGTTTATTGTCGAGTTGGTGTTGTCTAGGAGGATTCGATGGTAGATCCCGGAGAGTAATTGAGAGAGAGTGTGTTCGGTCTCAAAAAATATGAGTGGTGAAGGGAAGGAAGGATAGTCTATTTGGATTGCCTTTGTGTCGTGAAACAACTAGACAGGGACCTGTCGAGCAGGTAGACTTCTCTTTCTACAAGAGCGGGCCGCCCCCTATCAAGCAGAATCGAGTTGGAAACGAAACGTCAGATGAATTCAAATCGATTTTGAGAGGCAAAGAGTGAGAGAAAAAAAGGATGGGAGACTAACGAAGCCCCTTCTACTGGGTGTGCTGATGCGGCAAAGGACTTCCCCCCGAGAGGAAGTAACTTGCGGGTTTGAGGGAGGTAGTTAAAGCTTGCGATCCAAAGAGTGTGGAAGGAAGCCTTAAGGGGGTTTGCCTAGTGTTTCGCGCTTTGAAAGTCGCACGAAGGTGGTTAAGTGAGTGGAGAGTGTTAAGAGGTCGCCCTTGTTGGATGAGATGTCGAGATTTGAGTCTAGTGGACTCTTGAGGGAGAAGAGAGGAAAGACCGCAGATCTGATTTTTGCGAATTGGATTTATTTCATATACTATTGAATCATTTCAATTGCAATATCAACCTGAATACCGAAAAGCTAAATCTGCTCAAGCCGGTTCTCGCAACCAGTCTCGAAACTTCTCGGGGGACGGAAAGATCTCGACGAACGAACGATCAGCAGTCGAAGCGCATAAGGTAGCCGGGCGACGAATGGGACGCTCTCAACATCTCTCAGCAGAAACAGAATCAAGGAAAAGAAGTTTATTGCTACTAAAGGACTCGGGAAGAAAGACTAAACAGAAGGGATAAAGTTCGTTTAGACCTCAGCGAGCTCTCGGAGACGACGGACGGTACTACGAAGAGGAAGGGAGAAAATCAGCCGAGATGTTCGGGAGATTGAAAATGAAGAAATGAAAACTCACCTGCGGACAGTAGCGGCGGCGGTAGTAGAAACAGTCCAGGCACCTCCGGCGGTGGTCTTCTTGCAAGCCTTGCAGTGCCAGATACCGACAGCGGTACGCTTGACGGAGTCCTAAAACCAGACATAATTCGGTCAACTCGGATTCTCTCCTTTCCGAACGCTCTTCCTCTCTTCAACAGACATCTCCTCGTTCCCCGTTCCTCTCATCTCATCTTAAAAGCAGGACTGTAGACTAACCTTTCCGCAGAAGGTGCAGCTAAAACCGGGCAGATGCGAAATGTCAGCCTATTTCCTCACATGAAATATTTGGGAAATTCGTCAACTCACGTGTAGGTAGCGTGTTGAGTGATTTCCATCTTCTTAATGGACTTCCTCAACGTAGCACCATAACGCTATTCAAGAGAACCAAGCAAATGGTCGAGATGAGCCATGATCGACGATGCCGCTTCAAGGGAGAGAAATGCAACTTACGGTTCCGTACTTTCCGGTGACTCCGACCTTTTTGGTGCGCTTGGTCATCTTTGAAGGTTTGCAGATAGCGATGTGAGGCGAGGAGGTGGTGAAAGCGGGAAGGGGGAAGAGAAAGGAGGATCAAGATTCGAATTGGTTATCAAAGGCAGAGGGACGAGATTTCGATAGGGCGATGGGATCGAGATAGAGTTGTATGTTAGGTGATGTTGTACAGGTCGATCAGGAGTGTTGTTGTAGTGGGCGAGGTGAGATGAGTTTGAAATTTTGAGATTGAGATTTGAAGGATTGATTCGAGAGTAGGAGAGGGACAAGAGAGGGCGGGTCAGTCTCTGGATCTAGTTACAAGGGTCTACAGGATATTGTATGGGCTCACCTTTCCTGAATGGACCGAGAAAGAGAGAAGGACGGGGAGACAAGGAGTTTTTTCTCTCTCTCAAATCTCTCTCGAGTCTCTCTCTCACAAAATCGCTCTCCCTTCTCCTGTTCCGAGTCTACTCCATCTCACTCTCTCTCATCTTCTTCGTCTCTCCCGCTTCTCAAATGCCCAAACCTACTCGATTGCCCCGTATCTTCGTGGTTAGGCACGGCGAAACTGTTAGTCTCTTATATCCTCTCTCCACTTTTGGAGTGAAATCATCCAACTAAGATCCATCTTCCTCTCACGTACTTGTACAGGAATGGTCAATCTCTGGTCAACACGTAAGTCAAGGTAGCCTATGAACGAACGAGGAGAACGAAATAGCTCTGTCGACGTTGAAGCTGCTTCCTCGTCCTCCGAATTCGATTCGGTCATCTTCTATTCATCTTTCATTGACAAAGTTCGTTACTACACACAGACTGGATTGACCGACATCCCTCTCACGTCAAATGGAGAAGAAGTCGTGAGAGCATTAGGGAAACGAATTGCTGGACCTGGAAAAATCCTCGATCCGTCTCACTTGAAGCATGCGTTCGTATCTCCTCGTACGCGCGCTCGCAAGACGTTCGAACTGTTGTTCGAAAGTTGTCCTACCGGTACTCCTCAGTACTCGCTGGAAGACGGCGTCAGAGAATGGGATTATGGAGTCGCAGAGGGAAAAGTCACGAAAGATATCAAAGCGAAACTGGGTCAAGACTGGGACATTTGGACGAAAGGATGCCCAGAGGGGGAGTCTCCCCAAGAGATGACGGACCGTTGTGATGCCATGATCAAGAAGATTGTCGATTTGACCTCGTGAGTTGTACGCAAAGTTCATTCAAGTCGGATCGTTCAACTGACGAAACCTGCGATCTCACCTGCAGTGCTCATCACGGTGAAGAAGACTCAGAAGGACATGGAGACGTCCTCATTGTATCTGTGAGTACCTGAAATATCGACTTTGCTCATTCGCAACTGACGAAGATCGATCTCGTACAGCATGGCCATTTCTCGAGGTGCTTCTTGACTCGCTGGGCAGGTTTGAACCTCTCACAAGGTCGAATCTTTGTTGCAGATGCCGGAGCCATGTCGATTTGTGCGTAACCTCGTACTCTCAAGCCTAACAGAATCTTCGCTAACGCTCGTCGCTCGAAACAGGCGGTTTCCAACATCGTAACTTTGACGAGCGATCTCTCTTGGGTCTCAACCTATTCGGTTCGATCGAGACAGAGTGATTCGGACCTTTGGATTGTGTAGATAAAATTTTGTAGTTTGGGACTTGTCGAGTTTGACGTTGGAAGCATTTGCTCATTCTTCCTCACTCATACCTCGACCCTCAGATCCTCTTTACGCTGCATGCTCAAATTCTGGAAGTCTCCAAGGTTATCTCCGAATCCTTCTACAGCAACCTCTTCAACCTCACCTCGAGAACAAACGCCTCCATCAGTCAACCTCAACTCGAATTCAGCCTCGTCTCGACCTGCAAAGGCTACGCAAGATACGCCAGATGCTCAAATAGGGTTAGGTTTGAGTATGCCTGGGGTTGAGGGGTGGGCAGAACGAGGGGAACGCGAGAAAGATGAAAGGCTCGAGAATCATTCTGGTGGATTGGCGGTACCTCAGAGCAGTGAACGGGTCCATGTCAAGTCTGGGAGACGTAGCTCCGCCTCTCAAGTCGCGTTCGTGGAAGAGAAAGGGAGAGGGGAAACATCGAAAACAGGGGGGAGACTCGCTGCTCTCGCAGGAGAAGGAGGGAGAGGCGGAAGCCGCAGTGAACATAGGATCAGTCATGAACAGTCGACAGTCGCTCATCATCATCCTCAAGACGGAACTCGGGCGGTTTCACCAATGTCGTTCTCTCCTTCGACCGCAAGCACATTTCGCAATCCTTATGCGAGCATGTCAGCGCTATCTGAACGAGATCCGAATCAGATCTATGGTTAGTCAGCATTTCCGGCCCCCCAAGCTCTCGCGAAAGGAAACTAATATCGACTGAGATGCGAAATCGACGAACAGCTCCGACGACTTGGAGTGATATGGCGCATCAAGAATTGGTTGTCAATCTCTCAGCTCGGGAGAGAACGAGACAGGAGATCCTCTGGGAAGTCGTAGCGAGCGAAGAACGGTTCGTTCAGTTGCTCATTCATCTTTTTCTCTGTCGCTGAAGTTTTCGTCTTCCCTACCGATCTATAGTTACGTCGTCGAACTTCGTTCTCTCGTCGAATATTATGCGAATCCTCTACTTCATCCCCTACTATCGACCTCGCCAACGATTGCAAGCCCACCTCTTTCCTCGAAACTCTCTTCTCCAGCTTTCACCGTCGATTCGACCACGGCAGCTTCCGCTTCAACCTCTGAACTGCCCATTGCCGCCCGCTTCCTTCGCTCTTCACCTAGCTCGACATCGACTGCAAGCTTCGATCACCTTCCAGAAATCCCTCCCAACGAAACCCATCGAAGAAATTCTGCTTCTCCAAATCTCTCGCGAAATCACCATGGTTCAGAAGGCACAAACAGGTCACCTCAGCAGAAGGCCAATTCCCCATCGACCGTGACAGGTCGACTAGCTTCTTTCGCATTCGGTCGTTCCCGTCAATCGGTACCAGCACAATCGAAACCCTCAAAGCCATCGAAACAACCGCCTCCCCCTCTTCCGCCGATACCTGAAGCTCTACGAACAGTGCTCGAGTCGATCGTAGAGATGCTCAAGGGTCACGATGAATTGAGTGGTCGATTAAAAGAACAGTGGGCGAAAGCGTTTCCCCTTGTTCGGGGTCTCGCAGCAATCTGGAGTGATCAAGTGAGCCTTGAGTCCACAAATTGCTGCAACGAAGCGAAGCTGATACCTGATTGCACGTTCTACAGCCTTGGTTCCTTCAGACCTACGCAACTTACGTCGTTTCGATTGAAGAAGCTCTCGCTATCATCGGACCTCACCTGTCTACTCAGTCTCCACCAGCTCATTCTCACAATCCCTTCAAGTCAAGAGTGACAAAGTCCCAGGACAAGCTCGATCGGAGGTTCACTCAGTATCTCCAGCAGCTGGAGCGGGAAGCGGGAGAAGCGGGAGAGAGTAGTCTGAGTATTTGCCTCAGCAAGCCTTTGATGAGGTTATCGAAGCTCCCGTTGTTGATGCAAGCTTTGCTGTTTCATACTGGTAAGCCTCGGCCTCGCATTTCGTCCTTCTGTTACGCTGCTGATCTCGTACGAGCTGTTCCGTTTCCGGCAGATCCGACGACGCACGAATGGGAGAAGGCGAGTCAATCAATCTCGAGCATGTCGTGCTTTCGACTCAATTGCTGACGAGCTTGGTCTCATACAGACTCGAGCGATGGCTCTCGAAGTGGACGCTCTCGTTCGATCGATAGAAGACGAGAAGATCGAAGAAGACCTGCGAGAACGGGTAAGGCGCCCCTCTGACGACGTCCTGCGTTTCGAGAGACACTGACACATCAGCTTTCCCTCGACAGACTCGGGATGCTCTGGCTCGAATCGATGGCATCAACGATTGGGTAAGCTGAAATCCTCGACTCTCTTTGTGAAAATGTCTTTATTGACCACCTTAGCTTCTCCATAGGGTCTCATGGCTCCTCGAAGCTCTCGTATCCTCGTTTCCGAGACACCCGCTCCTTCAACCGCTGCAGCAACTTTCCCCTCTCGCAAATCAAGCCTGAAACGCTCGACTCGGAAAGCGTCGTCCACTGCTTCAAGTGTGCTCACGAAAGCTGGCAAAGCTGGAAACGAATGGCTAATCGAGTTCACCGACGTCGTCATTCGAGCATCGAAAATCGGCGAGACAAAGTGAGCATTTTCCTCATTCTTGGGTTGTTAGGGCGAGGTTGACTGACCAGCGAGTCGTGCTTCTCACAGTGTTCCCGGTAGCTTCTCTCGCGACAAGGAGAAGCAAGGTAAACAAGGAAAAACTCGCAAATCAGGTCCTCTTCGCAACACCTGTTCGTCAAACATTCTTCCAAAAGCTGATGAGGGCATCGAAGACTGACATTTAGGTACCGTGTGAATAGATCGTTTCATCCGGATCGAACGGTGGGAAAGCACGGAGCAAGCAGAGGCGAATTTGAACGAAATGAACGAGGCGAGAGCTATCGCATCGGAAGCTAGTGATGAGGAAGGAACCGTCAACTATGCCGAATCGAGGATGAGGTGAGCTGAATTTTTACCTCACCTCGATATGATCCGACTGAGCAAGGTATCGCTCTCTAGCTTCCGATATGACTCCGACGAGATACAACCGACTTCTCCTCGCGACTTCTCCTCAGCAAGGACGACAAAGAAGCTCCACTCGTCATCTCCACGGCTAGTAACGTCGCCAACGATGACGAACGCGAAGTTCGGAAGCCGACTGCGAGGTGGCTCAGAAGAAGCAGTTGGACTTCGCTCGACGACTCCCGCTAATCGACATCGATTCGACTCGCCTACTCTCAGCAGTAGTATCAAAGCGCAACCTGCATCAACTCTACCTATCCAAAGAACTAGTCAAAGGGCTACGAACGTCTCTGAAGTAGTCGACCAAACTCTACCCCTGCCTCCCGCTTCTTCTCCTTCGACGACGAATCCAGCAGTTGGCTCTCACGGGAAGGAAGAGTCGAGCTACAACCTATACAAAATGTGGTCCTCGACGGAAGAATAAAACCTTTCCCCCTCGTCTTTATACCCTTTTTTCGTTCTTTACCCAAACCTATTCTGTTTTGCAACTTATCGCATTCTATCATCCTCCTGAATCTCTCGGAATCCGTTCGCGAGAGCGATAAACTGATTGCGAGGGAGAAAATGGGAGTTGTTTCCAAAAATTGCAAGCAAGGGGAATATGATCTGGTAGCGCATCCGTCAAGGGTTCGTAAAGTGGGTCGTGAAGGGTAAGTATCCAAAAAGTAAGTAGTAAGGGTAAGAGCGGAGGGGTTCGAAATGGGTATAGCAAAAAAAGAAAGGTAGGAAGGTTTGAAGAGCTCGATCTACGAGTGTCTTCCAAGTTCATGACGAACGAAGCTCCTTTCTGTCAGCTTCACTGTACTGTTTCCACTCCCTCCTCTAAGCGGTACACCGACGACGGCCCCTCTCCTGACCTTGATTAACCTCTGAGCGGTCGCGAGTACGATTCCTCCGTCTTTACATTGAGTTCCGGGAGCTACTGAACCCATTGGTGTACAACTGTTCGAGTCGCACAGTGAGAAGGTTACGAGAGTGTCGCATCGAAGGTAGGTACCTCCTCCTTCAGCTCCTCCTCCTGCTTGTTCGTCGGAAGGCGGCTCAGGAGAAGAAGTTGACTCGGGCGCGGGAGGAGTCGTACAAGCGGCAGTGACTGTGCTCGTCGAAGTTTGTGTTTGAATCGAAGTCGCTGTCGTCGTTTTGGTAACTGTTGTGGTCTTGCGGATCGTACGAATGCGACCTTGAGGAGTACGAAGAACGTAGGGACTGTTTGCGGCTGCCGGCAGCTTCGTCGGGGAAGCACTGCTTGACGATGATGATGAATATGAAGGTGGAGGGGTAGTTGCTGCTTTCGAAGTCGTGGGCACCGGGCGCCAGACTGCAGCAGAAGAGGAAGAGGGGGAAGGAGGGGGAGATTGAGAGGCAGGTTGACCCTTCGTGGTGGTTCTGGGGATGGCGTTCTCTCTCGGAGATACTGACGAAGAGTGGGAAGGTGGAGGAGAAGGAGCAGGTCGAATCGAGGCACGGGAAGAAGTCGAATAAGCGGGAGCTGATGAGGATCTCGAAGAATATGCAGGAGGTTCGCTTGGGTTTGAACCGCCGGAGGGAGAGATCGTGACGTCGCTGTCTTGCTTGAGGTTGCAGTTTGCGAGAGACGTGACTTTCGAGTTTGCTGATACTGATCCTCCGTATTCGACAGCCTTTCCAGGGTTAGGGAAGACGGGCTACACGTGGGATCTCATGCAGAAGTCAGATATCGTCGTTGAGGAGCGAGATTCCGAGACAGGACGTACGTCGACACCTTCAACAGTGCTACAACTTCCATCTTTGAAGGTATTGGCTCGGTAAATCGCTGGACCAGTGAAGGACGTTGCACTCGAACCAGCAATATCGACGATAGCCTGTTGAGCAAGAGCTGGTGTTAGCGAATCCGATCCACAGCTCTAGAAGGAATCGCTCGGTTACTTACGCAATTCTGGTACATTTCGCTGTTTGCAAGGGAAACACGAAGAGCTCGTCAGTAAGGCTCAAAGAATCGAGCCAGGAAAGAGACGGCATCCTACCGATTTCCGACCTGTTTTCATTCACAGAGGAAAGAGATATCAGTACAAGAGTTCCTGTGCAGAAAGTAAAGCGTTTCTGACTCACCTTGTTGAACCAAGACCAAGACAGCGTCGCAGATGAAGCAGAAGGAAGGTTGGAAGGTACTGGGAACTTGTACTTTGGTTTGAGCGGGCAACCACCTTCGACAGAGTAAATCACGGCGAAAGTTTTCCCTTGGTCATAACTGAATGAAGTAATTGAATCACAAATCAGCTCATTCGTCAGATGAAACAACGCCTACAGAAAGATGTGGACTCGCCTGACTGAGAATTGGCAGGAACCTCCTTCATGAGTTGCTCCGTTCGGTGCAAACTCGATTTCGAAATCAGTTCCGGCTTGCAAAGTTGCTACTGAACTCAGAGTTGAGTAGGCATGCGGTGTGTTGTAGCCCTGAGTGCCCACAAGGGAGAGCGTCAGGGCCAGGCCTTGGATGAGACGATAGAGAGAGAGAGAGAGAGAGAAACTCACTTTGCAAGGATAATTTGAACCATCTTGTTCGAGAGGAGAAGTCATTGAATAATCCTTGTTTGCTTCGAGAGTTTGTTTATCATATTTTGAGTTGATAGCTGTCACATTCACGGTAGAACACGCGAGTGAGTAATCGGGATCACTTTTTGTGCGAAATCATTCAACAGTTTGCGAATCCTTCCTTGTTCGGGTTCGTTCCCCTCCCAAGTCCCTTGTCTTCCCTTCCTCGCTCGCACCCATCTCACCTTGTCTGCTATGAACCGTTACGTCCTTCCTGCGCGGTGGAATAGTCGTGATACGTCCAAGGGAATTTATCACACCGAGGAATGCGAAAGACCGATCAAATCGAAGAGAGAGAGAGAACCAGTGGTGGGACTTACGAGGAGGGTAGAGTAGTTCCATATGAGCACTAACGAGACTAGCTGATAGTGTTGCAATCAATGCGAGTTTGATGGGAGAGAGGGAGAACATGTTGTTGAGTGATGAAAAAGACGTGAAGACGGAGAGACGGGGGGTTGGCGCTGCCGAGTAGAAGGAGAGAGAGGTAGAGGGGAGGGAGGAGAAGGTGAAGGAACCAGTCCTGAGCTAAATGAGAGATGAGAGAGAGAGAGAGAGTGACGAGGGAAGACGAAGAGAGAGAGAGAAGGGAAATCAGATTCGAATTGGAAATGAAACTCCGCTCCACCCTTCTTACCTCGGTCATACCCAACATTACTTCCCTTGTCATACAGCACAATAGTACATAGCATCCATCAAAGATCCATTCATTCAGGAGATGTCATCATCAGCATCATCAACAACTCTCGCAACTTCCTCCTCTCGACCTTCACCATCCGAAGCAACTATCAAGCAGCTCTCACAATGTGGAGTCCCAGTAGAATCGCTGCTAGACGCTTGCAAGAGCTGTGAACACGACTGTCAAGACGGAGATGAAGAAGAACAGGATTCTTATCCGAAAGGTGGGTCCTCTTGCTTCCTTCCTCCTCTCCCGGATAGGACTGAACAGAATCTGCAATTTACGTACGATTACAGGCTTCGATGTCGATCTCGATTCGGACATGTTGGGAAGTTTCAAAGGTTTCGCAAGGTGAGATTCCGATTTCTCATCTCCCTCTCTCTTCAATCGATCGATTGCTGACTCGATATCACCTTCAATCCCGTCAGACAAGTCGTTATCTCCACTGGGAAATCAGATTGGGTTCGAGAAGTGACCGACGAGCAAGATTCCATCGCCCAACTCATTCGAGATGAATACCAATCATCCCAGTCGACCCTCTCAACCAAACCTTCCTTCCTCAACAAGCTCGCCCGTAAATTCAGCTCGAACGTCAACCTTTCCGCTTCCTCCGAAACAGCTCCTCCAGGGGTCCTGTCCCCATCGAGTTCAGATTCATTATCGATCTTGAACTCTTCTTTCGTCTCGAGTTCCCACCATGGTCACAAGGAATCGGTCATGATCTTCCCAGATTTCAAAGTTGTGCATGATGTCGAAGCGAAGAAAGAAGTGGCGAAGGAAATGGTGGCTCAATACCTTTCGAGTGAAAATGGTCGAGTTGGTCGAGAAGAAAAAACTGCGACAAGTACCCTCAAGAGTTGGTGAGCCTCGTTCTCTCTGACTCTCGAAACTCGATTCATGAAACCTGACCTCCGTTGCTCCTTGTAGGCCGCTACCTTATCGTGCAGTCATTCTACTTTGTTCCCACCGGAAACGAGACAACCGATGCTCGATCGCTGCACCTCTGTTAGCGCACCAATTCCACCATCACCTACATAAGCATGACTTGGAGGTGGACGAGACGGGAGAAGACTTGGAAGATGGAGCACCGATAGAAGAGTGGGAAGGAACTCTTGAAGAGAAAGAAACGAGGATGGAGGAGCTGCTCAAGACAAACTCGAATCGGTTGGGAATGTTCAAAGTTAGTCATGTAGGCGGTCATCGTTATGCGGGGAACGTTGCGATCTACTTCCCGAACGGAACTTGCATCTACCTCGGACGAGTAAGGCCCCAGGATGTCGGAGTAATTGTCAGTTCTCTCGTCCTCTCTCACCCGTCCACTCCGAGTATGATGCTAAGCAACGTCGTCGACCGCTCCACAGGTTGATAGAACGATAATGGAGGGCAAAATCATTCCCGAGTTCTTGCGAGGTGGAATCAACGTCTCAGGCAAGAGTGACAAGAAGAGAGGCGTCTTAGACTGGTAGATCGCACGCATTGATGAATAGACAATATCATACTGGACAATACATCTCGAGCTTGATTCTCTTGCCATTGCCTCGCTTTCTCTCTTCCATCGCAACGTTCTGTGCGAAGAATCTGTAAGTTCCGTATATGATTTCCTTGCATGGGTTGAACTCCGTTTCCTATCCTTCCGAAAGGTTACACAACGTATGGGTGAAAGAAGAAAGAAAAACAATATGGGGAGAATAAAAATGTCCGTCGAGGGCGAGAAGGGCCGAGCAGAAGGGGATGATTCCGTGGTGAGTAGATGAAGCTGCAAGTGATAGGGTCGCGGGGTGGTAGAAGTGAAGTGGGGATTAGGCGAAGACGGCTAAGGAAGAAAGGGCGAGGAAGAGGGATCCAACCGCGACTGAGGTCGAGGTGAGAAGAGAGGAAGCGCTGTTTGCAGGCGTTGCCGATTGAGCGGCGTTCGAGGCCCCAGAGGCGTTCACTGGCGAGCGGGAAGAGGTAGATTGGGAAACGGAGGACGAGGATTGGGAGGTCTCGACTGGGGTCGAAGAAGTTGTAACGACCGAGGTCATCATGCCTGATGAAGAAGAGGGTGCAGACGAGAGGACGCTCGACCCGGAGAACGCCGATGAGGAAGCAGCGGCTCCTCCACCAATAACGCCGGAAGAGGCGGAACCTGAAGCTCCTGCTCCTGAACTGAGGGAGACTGAGGCACCCGAGAGTCGACCAGTACCATATCCAACAGCTACACCGTTGACCATCGTGGTTTCAGTAGGCTCAGTCTAAGGTAGAGCGAGAGTGACATTAGTTAGTTCAGCTACGCGAAGCTAATCGACAAACTCGTAGTGCGGCTTACAGTTTCTCCTGTAGCTGAAGCAATGGTGAACCTAGTAGTCCAGGATGTGTTGCCACCGGTTTGAGTGAATTCTGCAAGTCGATTCGAAGAGCGTCAGCGAATCACGGACGAGAGTGAGAGCTCTCGCGAAGTGACTTTACGGTAAAAGTAGATCTGTACGATGTCGTAGAGATAGTCAATATGGCATACAACCCCGAGACGAGAGCGTGTAGAAAGCGTACAGCAGAGTTGGGTTCGACCTCAGGACAAGTCCATTCGTACTTTCCTTCACCTGCAGGTTTCAGAAGCCTCTGTCAGTTCCAGTACCCTATCTCTTCGACTCTCAGAACGCGACGACTCACCTTTGGTACCGTCGAGACCCGAAGCGACAGTCGCCAGCGGTGTCTAAACGGAGCAGAATTGTGCCAAAAGTCAGTTTTATCCATGATATGATTCGCTTTCTTCCTTTCGTAAGCCAAACCAAAAGGGCTCTCGTACCATTTGGAAGTTGGATCCGGTCATTAATCTGTGCTCGATGATGTGGATTGTCAGTTTCGTTCGCAGAATCGAGAATTTCGCAAAAGAGGGACTCACTGAATAGTGAAATCTGTCCAAGTTCCGGTAGTATCCAAGTTCCATTGAATCGGGCACCTATCTCACATTGGAACGAATCGCATAGGAATTGAATTGGAAGGCCGAGAGGTATTTACGCGTCAAGAGTTGAAGGGTTTTCCAAAAGAAATTTGAGAGAGAAAGGGGAAAAGGAGGGAATGAGCGTCACAAGGAGAACAGCACAACGTCAGCAACTCCGATCCATGGATAAGATATAGTGGAAGATAAACTCACGGAGATCCTTCCTGCACAGAGGGAGAATCGAAAGCCAGGAAGAAATTGGACAAGGGAATCAGCGCGTGCTCGTGTTCTGGCACGAGGAAGACACGAGAGATGCAGGTACTTACATTGAAAGAATCACCTGGACCAGGAGAGGTGGGTACAGCATCTGCAGCTACTCTAGAGACTAACGAGGTTGAAGCGAGGGCGGCGATTCCGACGAGTTGAGTGATTGAAAGCATCTTTGGAAAGGTGACGAGCGCTGGGTGGAAGGAGTGACTAGAGTTGGACAGATGTGGAAATAATAGAGTTGAAGGATTTCGATCTTGACTAAGAAACAATGAGAGAGAAGTGGAAGCGGAAGAAAGAAGGAAGGCGCTCGTTCGAAATGGTAAATCGTTCCAAGCCAAACACCTCAACGCATTATCTTCAGGCAGGTCCGTGAGCACTACCGATCATTACAATGCAACAACTGTTCGCGAAATATCTGCAAATTAGAAATGAATTATGCAGCAACCTCGCAGAATGAAGTTTCGCTTGATGTTCTGCGCCGCACATTCAATCCACCCGCCGATCCCTCAAGTGTTGAGGACGGTTGTAAGCACTAGGCCAGAGCACACGAAGAGAGAGAGCCAGGGGCGAAAGGCGGTAGTAGATCTTCGCGTCTAACAGGAAAATTCCCAGCTAAACGACGGATCCACGACGATCCACGACGATCCACGACGATCCAAGTTGTGACGTCAAGTAATCGACGAAGTTGTTCTACTGTTACAGTTGAAACAGGAGCGGCCCATCTTTCCCCATTACGGCGACAACTCCTTCTCGAATTTTCACTCCGACGTGCAATCCTCCATCTTCGTCTTCCACCGGAACGAAACCTTGACTCGTGATTATCCTCTTTGCCCTCTCGTCGTTCGGTAGCTTCTCACCGTTTGGTAGTAGAGGCGGTAATCGTGAAACGGCGGACAATACTTCTTGAGGAGGGATTTGAGATGGAGCAACGACATCGCTCGCTTGAGGTTTCGGCGCAGGAGGTAACGTCGACGGAGTGTTGTCGGCTTCGAGAGGGATATAGGACAAATCCTCGTCTGCGTCGGGTGCCTCCTCTTCGTCCTCCTCGTCTGAACCATTCCCACTCCCGTTCATCGTCGATTGCCTCCGTCGCTGTTTCGACTTCTTCTTTGCTAACCGTTTCTTCCGATTCCGTTCGGCGTGAGCAGGATTCGAGGAGGAAGAGGGAGTAGCGGGATCAGGTTGTCGAGAGGAGGAGGAGGAAGGGATTTCCTGAACGAGTTCGGTAGTTGGAGATTGGGGAGAAGCGGTGGAGGTCGAGGGAGTACTGAAGATGGACGATAGATAGGAAAGCATGACGAGAGAACGCCGAGCAGGAGGGAAGGGAAGTGGAAGAGAAGTGGAAGAATCGGTCCAGGGGGGGGAATAAGGTGAAAGAGAGGTGAAACCTACATTCAGCAAGGCATGGTCAGCTGTTGAGTATCTCCTCGTACGGCCTAGAGAGGAACAGCTTACCTTCCGACAGGGTTCTACAAGAGTTGAGAGATGCCAAACTAAAAGTTGAAAGAAGTTTTACCGATTTAAGGGCGAAGAGTCAAATCTTTGGTCTGACTGTTCCTGATAGCTTTATTAACCGAGTTCAGCGTGATCGCGAGGGTGTAGGAGAACCCTTGAGAGCGATGGTGGGAGGAAGAGAGGGTCGAAAGTTGGAAAGTTGTTGTTGATCTCCTTCCTTCCACCGACCTCTAGCTAGCCAAACATGACTACAGAGGGAACGACTGAAGTAGTACCAGCTCCTTCACCTATCACAGCGCCGACCGCAACCGATGCTCAGCCAATCGCAAGCTCTTCAACTCTTGCTCCTCCTCTTTCTGATCAACCTCCTACCGAGACTGCATCCGTATCAAACACTACAGACACCTCGATGACAGCTCCTACAGGACCCCCAATGACCAAATCTGCTCTCAAACGTCAACGGAGACAAGAACAGTACGAATCGCAGAAACTCGCAAGGAGAGCGAAAGAGAAGGAGAAGAAGAAGACTAAAGCAGCAGAGAAACGTAAACTCATCGAGGAGGGAGTCATTGAGAGACCAGAAAAGAAGCAGAAGAAGAAGGGAGAATGGGATGCAGATGGAAACAAGATTGAACATGGTGCGAGAATCGTTCTCGACGTCGGATTCGATGAACTCATGAACGAAAAGGTCCGTCCCGAGATCGGTCTGACTGTTAGTGACGACACAAGCTGACTCTTCACGTGTTCGCAGGAGGTGAAATCGATGACCTCGCAAGTCGCTTATTGCTACGCCGCAAACCGGAACGCTACCCAACCTTTCCCATTACTCGTCAGCACATTCAGTGGTCGACTCAAGGATGCTTATTCAAGGAGGAAGGATCACCTGAATTGGAAGGGAGTCGAATGGTGGGAAGATGGATTCGAGAAGCTTTACGAGAACGAAAATACTGCTGGAGTGAGCGACGAGGGCGAAGGAACAGAAGCCATCTCGTCTGAGACTACTCTTTCGGAAGGGAAGAAGGACGCTGTAGGGAGCGAATCTGTCAAATTGGGAGTTTACGCTGGACGGCCTCGATCAACCGCACCGAAATCTTCCCTCATCTATCTCACCGGCGACTCTCCCAACGTCCTCTCCTCAATCGAACCCAATCACACTTACATCCTCGGGGGTATCGTTGATCGAAACCGCCACAAATTCCTCTGTCTCAATAAAGCGAACGAACTCGGTATTCAACACGCTCAACTACCGATTGGACAGTATCTACCAGAGATGGCGACGAGAAAGGTTCTCACGGTCAATCAAGTCTTCGAGATCATGGTGAATTGGGTAGAGAGCTTGAGAGAGAGGAAAGAACAGTTGCGGGAGGAAGGCAAAAGTGAAGAGGAAATCGCAAAGGCGGAAGGAGACTGGAGGGAAGCTCTGAGGAAAGTCATGCCGGTGAGGAAGTTTGACAAGGATGGTAAAGCGAAGAAGCGTGCGGAGAAGAAGGCGGAAAAGAGGAAACAGAGTGGTGAAAATGGAGTTTACGTCGTCGAATTAGATGATGAGGATGATGACGAGGAATACTCGGAAGACGAAGAGACAGATGCTCGAGATATTACGGACAAAGAGACAGCTGTCGAGGCGGTTGAGGCGGTGGAAGCAAATGGTTCAGAAGCAACGAAGGAGGAGAAGTAGGGATCTTTTCGTTTGATCGTAGTTTGATCGCGCAAGACTGCCTCCGCTCTCGATACTTTTGGCTGAGTCCAGTCGCGGTGAGAACAAATACAGTTTCAATTCGAATTCTTAAACTACTCAAAGCTTTGATCTACCGTTGGCCTTGCCAGGACCTTTCGGACCGTCCCATCGCTGTCCGAGGTAGAACGCAATCTGCTCGAATCGATCAGCGCCGAAGAACGAACGTATGCTGCCTTGGTCCTTTTCGACGATGATCCAAGGCTGAAAACATAAACACGAGTATCAGTCGTCGTTTCCGTAACACTGGATAACCCGATACTAGTAAGCGGTAGCTAAGGAGGGAAACGTACGAAACCGAAAGCGTAACCTTTGTGAACTAATTCCGCAGCCTCGGTTTTCAATGCATCTTTGATTTCGGTCGATTGAGCGACTTCCATCAAGTCTGAAACCTCAGTCTCCGTAAAGATCTTCGATTCGACGAACTTCTTGCCGAAGAACTCGGGGACGATAGCCTCCTCCGCCTTGTGACCGTCGGATCGGACCCAAACGAGTTCCCAAAAGAGCGAAGTCGCTTTCTCGAGTCTATCCGGGTGAACCTTCTCGACGGCTCGTAGGAATCTAATACACTGGATGGTATTGATAGGAAAGCTCTCGGGAAACTTGTAGGCTGTGGGGCGAAGCGAAGGTGGTGTGAGCTCGAGAAGCAGGCTGGAAAATAGCGAAGCAGGATGAAACTCGACAAGAGCTGCAGCGCGTCGATTTCCGCAGGGAGTTTGAACCGACACGCTGTAGCTTATGTCGAGCTTTGAATAGGATGAGAACTCACGAACGTCCGACATCTCTGCGAAGAGGGGCAAATCTGACTTGTTCATCCAGTTTCCCTTGTTCTTGACAGTGAGCGGACTATGACAAGCCAGAGCATACTAATCGTCAGCTTTATGCTCTCGTGTCTGCTTAGTCAGCTAGAAGCCTTGGTTCGCAGGATCTTTTGAGGTTTCGTGCGATTTCATTCGACTGAATCGAGACGTACGGCTTGTTTCCACTTTCTTTCATGACTCCACCGAGGAACATGGGCTTGAGAACCAGGTCGTAATTCCAAGCGGTCCTATAGCGTAATAGGACTTGATATGGAGAACGAAGTTAGCGAATTTTACGAAGCAACTGCAGCGAAGCGTATGGCAGAGAGGGACGGTTCGGCTTACTGTGGTAGGCGAATAGAGACCAAGGCGATACTACATCGTAGCAGAAGGTGATTCGAGCCATCTTTGGGGTCGGGAGTGATTTGCCGGAGAGATTGGAGGAAGAGAAAGAGGGAAAGAGTTTGGGAGAAGAGAGAGGCTGATGCTTAAGTTTGTCTTCGGCTATCTAAGGCGATCCGAGAGGTATGTAGCGGTGAGAGGGAGAAGTGAGAGTCGAAGTAAACCGAAGCGGGGAAAGCGCACGGAGTTTTGTTCAGAAAATTGTAGATTCTTTGCAATACAAGCTGATGGGGGTAAAGTACGTAGCACAAAAAGGAAACGAACAACAAACAAAGATGTGGAAGCGATGAGCAATGACCCTGAACATTCACTCGTTGTAATCGTGGTTGACAGAGTCTTGAGGTTTCTCAATCTGTTGAACGACCAGTCAGTATCGAGTCATTGCTAGTTCGACGGACGTGTAAGAGTGACTCACGAAAGTCTTGATCCTTTCGTACACCGTGAAAACGACTGCTTGACCTGGAGCGACCCTCGCAACTCGAGGTGTGATACCTTTGTAGAAAGCTGAAGGTCCTTCTTCCCTGAACATCTGGCTCGAGACTGTCGTGAAGCGAGTCCACGCTGTTTCACCTTTCAAAGCAGTCGCACGTTGAATACGAGTTCTGAAAAAACGCGAAGGCCAAAACCGTCAGAACTGCGTGAGCGAGGGAGATTTCGGACGCCTCACTTGATGGTGTCGATAGGAGCGTTCGTGAAAGGTCCCATCGCTCCAGAGATCAATCCAATCGTCGACGTTTGCCATGCTGGAAGTCCACCGTCGGGGAACTCGGGTTGCCATTTCTGCAACACTTTCTTCAATTCAGTGTAGGCGGTAAAGTTGGCAGCTGTACGGACATCAGGATGAGTGGTCAACTCTCAGCGCAGAAACCTTAGGGAGGCAGACGAACCTTGATTCGTAGCTTGTCGTAAAGCTGTGAGAGCTACGCCTCGATACAATGTACCGGGACCCTCTTCCCGAAGGATGAGGTAGAGTGCATGCGCAGCGTTTCGGTACTTGGGCACGTCGAGAGGGTCGGACATTGAATGCATCTGAGCTTGTAATCGAATTTTGACGACCTCCATCGGACAAACGACCATGACGGCCTCGGTCACTCCCGCTCCGAGTCCAGCTGCGTTGAACAACAGCTCACGAGCGTCAGTATTCTCGCAGCAGCAGATTCGGAAAGAACTCGGGAGGCGTACCAAGGAAAATCATGGAAGAACCAGTTTGACCAGTTTCTTTGTTCGCAAGGAAACCTTTGTACTGTTCGAAACTTGCGAACCTGATCGCCATCTTCGGTACGATACCGGTAACGACAGCTCCCAATCCTTTGTAAAGACCCATCGGCGTTTCTTTGCCGACAATGTGAGCTCCAGTCGCGAAGAAACCACGAGCTTTAGTCTATCAAGCGATTCCGTAAACCAGATCAGCACGTAGCAGACGACTCAGATCAAGGTGAAGAATTTCTACTCACTCCTGCACGCTTTCCACTCCTCGAAAGCTGCATGCGAACCTGAAAACGTCGAAAACGAAAGTAACCGAGTTGTCAGCGTTCTTTAGGACTTTCTGCGTGTGTTCCCTCAGTACATAACGACCAAACTCACCTTGATAGTATCTAGAGGGTGACAAGCCAAAGCCTCAGCCATTCCAGCTCCTCCTCCTGCTAAGAGATGAACTCCGAGTGGAGTCTTCTTCTTGGTTTCAGCGGGCATCTTTCTTCGACTTTATGAGTAAGGTGTGTTAATACTGGTATGATTCGTGTGGTGTATGCGAGTTCGATATGGAGGAGGCTGGAGAGCTGGTTTCAATTCCTTGTCGAGGTGGGGAGATGGGGAAAAGGAAAGAGAGGGAAGGAGGTTCAAGGACAGCTGTGATGAGGCGGTCTGGTCGAGTTGATTAAGCGGAGCAAAGAGTCAAGAGCGAAAAGGTGAGAGAGCGAGAGCGAATTTCGTCCTTTGAACCTTTCGGGAAAATTAGGACTCTTCTGATAGCCGGTCGACAGCACTTCACGTCGCAAACTACCAAAAAACTTCGGGTATCGTTTCACAGCTACATCTAGTATTCAAGGTCATCGTCTCCTGCGATATCCATTTTGGTCGTTTCCGTTTGTTCCTCCTGATCCTCCTCCTCACCTTTCCTTTCCTCTCCTTTCCCATTGGATTCCGATTCTTTCTCCTCTTTCTCCGTGGCATCCACCTCTTCTCCATGTCCATTCTTCTCAGCAGCAACCTCCGTGGACGACCTCTCGACCCCGCCATTCGCAGCTGGACTTTCATCTCGATCCATCTCCACATCTTTCTCTCTTGTCGGCGACCTATCTCTCCTCGACTCCCTTGACACTTTCCGGCGTTTCTCCCTCTCCTTCCTCTCGTTCTCCTCACGATCCTCGGCTTCTCTTCGCTTCCGTTGTCGATCTTCTCGTTCGAGTCGTCCAACTTCCTGCATTTTCTCCTCGAGCTCTTCCCGTAACTTTCGTACTTCCTTCTGTTTCCCTGCTTTTAAATCTTTCCATTCGTCTTGATCTCGCCTCGTAGCTTTCTTGATGACGTCGATTTGGTCCTCTATGCGATCTTCTTGTGAAGGTAAAAGTCGATAGGGTAGGTAGTAGATGGGTCGATTTGACGACGAGGTGGGAGTGGTGAGGTGCATCGAGTGGGGAAGTCGTGGGCTAAAGGGGACAGAGATGGCGTCTGTGGTCGAAGCGGGAGCAGGTAGAGGGAATGAGGTACAGAGGAATCCGGCGAGATTGTACTTTGCGTCGTGTCGAACTCGGTACTAGCAAACCATGGAAGGAAAACCAGAGTGAGCAAACAGCGGCTCGTGAGAAGATTGTGCAGAGAGAAGGGAGACTAACGATAGCATCTGCTGAACCGATTTCTTCCTCCCTCTTTTGAATGTTGGCTTTCAAGTCCCTCACTTCCCTCTCCCTCTCCGACCTGAGTTGTAGGATCTTTCTCTCTCCGTCCAATTTATCCTTGAGCTTCTTCTCCAACTCGAGTCGTTTCTTCATTGAATCGGATTCAACCGAAGTATCGACTTGCTCCTTCGCTCGTTTCAATGTTCCCAACATCATTCCGAACATCCTGTTTCCCCTCTTGCGTGACTCCTGTCGCAATTGATCTTGTACACGTTTCTTCTCTGCTGGATCCTGTTCGGGCTCGACTACTGGAGATTCGACTACTTCAGGTTCTTCAATTGGGAGAGGAGAGTTGTCCGCCTTTGATACCTCTACGTCGTCTACTGCTGGAGGCGATTCCTCTTCTGTGACTTTCTGTTCAGTCGTAGCGTCCATCTGTTCGACTTCGGGAGATGCTCGAGGTGGAGAAGAGGGACGAGGAAGGCTGTTGGAAGATTAAATCAGAGTCAGCTAACCTTCAGCGAATGTAAGGACAGGCGGAGGGATTACGTACTCTTGTACTTCAGCCATTCTGTCGTATTTTCTGATCTGAGAAAGGGGAACGAGAGAGACAGAGAATACGAGATTCGTCTTTCCTCTCATCTTTCCACCCTTCAACCCCTTCCACTCTATCCCCCGATCCTTTCATTATGTCGTAAGTGACTCCCTTTCAATTCAATATGACTCTAGCAAGTTCTCCTCCTAACTGCTGATCTGTTCTCTTTCTCTCACTCTTTTCCCTTTCGATTCTCATCAACTCGCCCAATCAGTGCCGGTGTCAAAGATGTCGATATGAACATGAACCGCTCAGAGATGGATGAGGCGCAAATCAGGGCTATCGAGGAACACCAGATCTCTCAAGGGTTCGATCTGTCTTCCTCTGTTTCTGCTTGATCTCACCATTGATCAACAACCTCGTTCGCAGACCTCTGAGTGTTCTACAGACCGCTGTGAGGAGTAATACTCAAATCCTGATCGCGCTAAGGAATAACAGGAAGCTGTTAGGCAAAGTGAAAGCATTTGATCGACATGCCAACATGGTGCGTCTCCTCTTCTCCTTGTCTTGTCCAGCTGTGCTCGACCAGATATTGACGGTGTATCTCATGCTCTCACAGGTCCTCGAGAATGTAAAAGAGATGTGGTAAGTTGTTTCACGGAATGTTTCGAGATCTCACCAAAACCTTACTGATCCTGTTCCGCTCGCAGGACTGAGGCACCAAAAGTGAAGGGCAGGAAGCCTGTCAACAAAGATCGTTTCGTGAGCAAGATGTGTACGTTCAGCTTAGCAGTCACCAATCGAGCTCTTGGGAATATTGCTAACTCTTCGACGACAATGAACAGTCCTCCGAGGTGATTCCGTTGTTCTCGGTACGTGTTCTGCTCCTCCATCTCTGGATCACCTCAAGGCGCTGATGCGTGAACATCCCGTGAAACAGTTCTTAGGAACACCTAGACACAAAATCGTAGTCATGCAATCTTTCGCTGTAAATGTACTTTCTACTTTCGCTCGTCATGTCTCGTGTCGAACAATCAGACAGATATTTCAAGAGAGGGAAGACGAAAGCTGGGCGAGGGCGAGAGAAAGTGAGAGAGAGAGAGATAGAGAGAGTGGAAGCTCGAAAGTAACAAATCGTTGCAATTCGTGACCCGCAAATGGCTAGATCAACAGATTCAGATATCCTCATCGTCCGAACCTCCCAACAACTTGGCATAATCATCGGCAGTCGCGAACAATGGCAAGTGCTTGAGTTTCCTCTTCTTGTTCTTGTTCTCCGCTCGTTTCCCTCCCTTCCCTGAAACCGCATCCTCGTCGTCCGGTTCGTCATCGGAACCGTACAGAGGAATATCGGCATCCGAGTCGACAAGGTCGTCGTCCTCCTCGAGGAATCCATCGTCGTCGTCTCCGAGGTCTTCATCGGCGAAGGGACTCTTGTAAGGCGTCTTCTGCTCATCGTCGTCCGAATCCGAGTAATCGTAGGCTGCGAGATCTTCATCTTCTTCATCCACGACACCTTCCGAATCGCCGTCGTCGCCGAGTAATTCTGCGTCACCCGACTCCTTTGGCATACTCTGCTTCATCGCCTTCCAGATTTGATCTTCCATCTCGTCATCCTCACTATCTTCATCCTTGTCACTATCTTGACCAACCTCCTCTTCCATCGCGGCCGCCAACGCGTCTTCGTCAAAGTCTTCCCTCGTTTCCGTAATTCCTGCATCAGCGATCGATTCCTCAGAGTCCGACGATAACCCGTCTCCGTCTCCACCTCGACGAGACTTCCTTTTCGTGGTTGCTTTCGACTTCTCCGAATCGACAGTTGTTCTAGAGGTGAAGTATTTGTGGAAGAACATCTGCAAAACGTTGTCAAATTGCGTTCGTCAATGAATTACGTTCAACTCGAGCATTGAGCGCGGAGAGAGTGGAGGCTGAGAGAGAGAGTGTGACGAACTTGATCGGCTGGAACATCGTGGGCGTTCTTCTTTCGGAATCTGTCCGAGTTGACCGCTTCTTCTCCTTTCGTAGCTGCACTGCCCTTGACTAGCACGACTCGTCCTGAGCGATCCTGACCCGCCAGCCCTGACTGCATCATTGATGAACCCTTTGATGAAACAGACTTCTTGGGTTCACGATAGATGAAACGGTCGAGGAAAGTATTGAGGGAATGTTGCTCGAGATCGTTCGAAACGGGTAGAGGCGAAAAGGAAATGAGGGACTCGGCGTACAACGCTACCGTTGGATGCCAGTGAGTGAGTAGAGGAACCTGAGATCTCGGCAAGTAGTCAGTATGATTTCTGGCGATTGAAAGAATTCGACAGAAACTCACGAGCTCCCAGAGACAACTGTTTTGCGCGTTGGCGTATTCTGGCTCTCGCTTTTTACCGTCGTACGCAGTTGGCCATTCCTTCTTCGACTCTCCCTCAGTCGCTTCCGATTGAACGGCCGTCTTTGACTTTTCCGACTCGGGTTCTGCGACCATCTCCCTCAATCCTGGAACGGTCGACATCAGCTGTTCTCCCGATCAACGAGTTTTATCAGCATTTTCCCATCGAGTCGAGTCCGAACAGAGGATGTTGAGCGTGAATTTACCTCGCCAACGACGAAAAGAGCTCCGAGGGTGAAAGTAACGTCCATTGTTGAAAGGACCTGAATGAGCCTCTTGACGACGGCCATCACTCGCTTTGGGTTCTTGTCGTGCTTGGTGGCTCGGAAGATTAGATTGAGGTAGAGGGCTTGTTTCGAGGAAGAGATCAATCGAGGGTCGTAGAGGGAGGCATAGAGTGCTCGATAGAATCGGTCAGAGATTGCCTGTAGATTGGTCCGGAGTTAGTAAAGAGCTTCGTGAGCGGAAGAAACTGGAATCGAACTCGCTCGTTTGGCAGCAGAGACGTGATAGATGAGCAACAAAGCTTGAATCGAGACATTGAACGTTCCCGTGTGAGTGATTCGGAAGAGCGTGTCGAGACGTTGCTTGAAGCTGTTGTTCGAGTAGTGGGGTTCAGTACAACGGAAGAACAGAAGAAAAGCGCCTCGAACGTACGCTTCGTCATCGATGGTCGCAAAGGGGAAGGCTCGATTGATTCCGGTCAACACAGCGGCAACGAGTTTGCTGTCCATCTCGCTGACGCCATCACTAGCGGCGGGAGTGTCGTTGTCGCGCTTCTTCTCCCCTCGTTTACGTTTCTGACCCTTCTCCTTCGCTGCCTCCTTCGATTGGTCCTCTTCGTCACTATCTTCATCTCGCTTCTCAGGTAAGCGCCCTAGCACGTCCCCAAAGACTTCGAAGTAAACGTCGATCATCTTGCCAGCCACATCGCCTTGATCTTTGTTGAGCATGACCTGATTGAGCGTGACGATACCATAATATCGCGCATTGTCTCGACCCTGATCCTGGCTGTTGACTGCTGGCGCTTTCTTCTTCTCGCTATCTCCTCCGAAGCGAACATGAGCACCACTCGAGGTGACTGGAGCGGATGAAGTTCGGGGTCGAAGGACGAGTGACGCGACTTCGCGAACGAGGATCGGAGTCATTCCGGGATGGGTTTGAAGAACTTGGAGGAGGTGATGCGAGGTTTTCGATGCGATTCCACGTTGCGTATCACCCTGTTATCACAACAAAGTAAGCACTCGGAGACAACAACTGTCGAGCGAGTCGAGAGAACGAACAAGCTTGTTGACGAGAAGCCGAAGGATGTTGCTTTCTTGTTCTGGCTTGTCGCGAAGCAAGTTGGAGAGGTGGAGCACAGCGAGCGTACGAGGATGCGCGAGAGGATCGACCGACATTTGCTGACATGGGAAAAATCGGTAAAGGTTAGCTCGAATTCGGAAAGAGAGCGCTGCAACAGACGAACCTCGAGAGCCTGCAAAACATTGAAGAACCACTTCTTGAACCAATCCTCGAATGCGAACACTGCCAGACATCTCTCGAGATCCTCCTTGTTCATCGTTGTCGAACTCGAAGGTTTACCGCGACTTTCGAGGGATTCGTAGGCTGAAGCTACTGTCGGCAGGAGAGGTTGATCCGCGAAAGCTCGGAGTTTCCGATTGGGGCTACCTCCTCCTTCTCCTCGCCACCAGTCGACGACTCCACGAAGTGCTCGTCCACTTTCGTCTCGACTTTTCTTGCGAGACAAGGAAGCGAGTTGGTCGAGGTAGCTCATAGTGTGGAGAGGTGAAGATGAAACCAATAGGAGCAACGCAGACACCTTGTCCGATGAAGTACCGGAAGTGAGGATTTGTTGTACGAAAACTTGATCAGCTTTGGAAAGCCCGGTCGGAGGAGCCGTTGATCCTTTCGAAGCTTTCGGATCGAGAGAGGAGGCGTATAGAGCGTTGTCTCTAGCGAGGAGGTCTTGTCCGCGAGACAGTAGGGTAGCGATGAGAGCAGGAGAGGGGCGAGTGGCAGAAGGAATAGGGGAAGGGAGCGAATGATTGTACCATTGAGGGGCTGGTTCGACGATCTATTCCTCAAACCGATTTAGTACGACCTTCTTCAGCTGGGAACACTGAGGAAAACGAACCCAAGGAGACCTTGAAGATGGAGTTTTCAGCTTCGTGGCCACATTCTCTTCCTTCTTCGCCCTTTCCTCAGCTTTGGCAGCTCGTTCCCGCTCCTTCTCCATTTCACGTTCTGCTTTCCTCTTCGTTTCCCTCTCAACCTTGCTTTCTTTCCTCTCAGAAACCGTCGTTGGGACTGGGAGCGATTCTGGGTTTCCCGTCTCTTTCGCACCTTCCGACTGTTCCTCTCCAGCACTGAAATGGTCCTCGTCCTCTGAGTCTATCGTAGGGATCGTCGCACCAGCTGCTTTAAAATCTAATCCCTTCACGAAGGAACGAAGATCAGTTAAGAGACCCATTTTCTGAACAAGGGCTCGATTCATGGTCAGCTGGATTGACAGGGTGGTCTGTATTCAAGAGGGCACAGTACTGACCTTGGAACCCTTCTTGCTGACACTCTCCACAATAGCTGAGTCTCCTTCTTCTTCCTCTTCATCTTCTTCCTCGAATTCACTTTCACTTTCAACACCCTGTAACATCTTGTAGTCCTCCTCATCACCTCCTAGAGCTAATATCTCATCCCTGTGTAGCGTACTGCCCTCAGTTTGCTCCTTTCCTTTGCCTTTCTCTTGTATCGATTTTTTGCCCTTCTTCTTCACTGGCGACGGTTTCGCGCTGTCTGTTGTTCCGGCGATAGCTTTGAGGTATGGATTAGGCGGCATTGCGAATCGGTGGAGGGTTCCAGCTACTCGAGGTGAGAGAATTGGGAAGAGCGAAAGATAATTTTCGCACTTTTCGCATATTTCATTCGTTTCGCGAGTTTCAAAGAAAAATTTATTGCATCGATTCTCGGTGCGGCCTGAGGATGGTTTGGCCTTCGCTTCAAGGCAACGTTCAGTTCGATGCAAGGTGGGAAAAACAGAGTTTAGCCGCAGAATCCGCGCTTGTCCTCTTACAGTTCGCTTCTCGCCCTCGGTTATCGATATACGAGTAACTCTGTGGGGTCACAGCCGTCAGAATGGGTTGTACACTTCCTCGCAACGATATTAACGTCGTCAAACGAGACAGTCAAGAGTGAAAAAGGGAACGATTAAATCTTACAGCGAAGCCGTACTTGTGTCCCTGCCCTTGTACTGCAGCCGCACGATAATTTTCCACGTAAAATCACGCATTTCGGAAGTTGCGGTCGTTCAAATTTGATCTCCCAAACCTTGTGTTTTTTCGTTTCAAAACCATATCTTCTACCACGTAACCCTCTCTACGCCAAAGAGAGTGCGGAATCTCGAGAAGGTGTACGACAACCAGGCACTCGTGATTCGGCCCGTTCTCGTTATAGAGCTCCCTTCCTTCACATACCTTCTCTCCCTCTCTCACCCACCAAAGATCTCCAGCATTGCACATCTCCGCGGCAAGATCAGTGGTATTTCGTGCCTCTCCAGTGGACTGTGATTAGCTGTCCCCGAGTAGTGTAGACGAGAAGGAGGAGATACTAGTTGAAGGCTCCCAAAAGTCAGTTGCCTTCCTCATCTCCCGTCAAGGCCGAATAGCGCTCATGGCGTAGATTCGAATCATCAGGTCTTCTATACCCCCAACCAGCTCATCATTCACGCTCTTTAAAGTCGATCCACTCTTTCAACCCTCCTCTCTTCAGAAATCTCTTTTCCCCCGCTTCTATTCCTCTCGTTCCCTCTTCGCCCCCGACCATCTTCTCCCTTGCACCCACTCTTTCCCCTCCCTCAGCTTAAACGAGACGAACATGGCCGACCCCGCTTTTCGAGGGTTCGTCGAGTCGACACTCGATGCTTTACTCGTCTTCGAAGGTTGCAAAAGAGGTTATTTACCAAAGATTAGTCGGAGGTTGCAGGATTACGAGAAGAGGGCTTTAGTGACATCGGGAGCCATCTTTGTCTTTGATGAGGAGGAAACGGGCATCAAGCGTTGGACAGATGGGATGTCTTGGTCGCCATCTCGAACTCTGGGAAACTTCCTCGTCTATCGGGAACTAGACAAGAAGTCGAACGCCAACAAGGATGACGATGACGAACAAGTCGTCGAGAAACCTGCGCCTGGGACCTCGAACGCCGCTAGCCGACTTATGGGAGGTTTGACGAGCAAAGCAGATCCAGTCGACGATTCTCAAGATCTCGCTCCGGTGCCCTCAACCTCATCAACGCAGTCCGCCGGGACTGCACCTCGACAACGATCCCTCAGTGAGGCAGCTGGCGTGCTTCAGATGGACCGTGCACGAGAACGAGCTCTCGTAGGGAGTCTCACTTCGAGTTATCGCTTTCGATCGGATGGTCTCGTCAAGAAAACGATCTCGCTTTCCGGACTACACCTCGTCGCTTACTACCGACTCGAAGATGTCACCTCAGGACGACTACGAACTCCGTCTTCACATGCTGAACTCATGTCGCTCGAAGTCTCTTCTTGTTTCCTCACTCCTTCCCTCTTCCGTATGCCTCCTATAGTCGAGGTTGGACTAGATGGACAAATCCGATACAAAGGCGAATCGGATACTCCAGTTTCACCCCTCACTCGATCCGGAAGCTCGCAAGGATACCCTACGCCGAATCCAAGTCAAGTTCGTATTGCGTTCTCCCGATCTTGAATCAAACCTTACTTTCTGCTGACCATTTCTCTTTACACGCACTAGTCTCGGCCAACGACATCGGACCCCTACGCCTCGAATGGTACCTCGCACTTCACGCCCCTTCTCAGCGCTCGTCCACCTTCTCGTGATTATCCGAATGCACCGGGATCTCCACGTCGAGGTGCGACAGCAACGATACGAAACAATAATCGCTTCGACCCGTACACCGTTGGGCGTTATTCACCCAATACTGCCGCCTACTCTTCGTCAGGAGCCTTCCCTTTCGCCAACACTGCCGCTTCCCAAAGTCAACCTTCCCCGAACTCGACCACCTTCCCTTCGATCAGTGAACCACAATTGGCGTTACCAGAACAAGACAGTGGTTATGCTACTCGACCTACGACCGAGGCAGGCGAGACCATCGATAATGTCGCAACGAATCAGCAGACTTGGTATCATCAAGGTCAAGACCAAGTGCAGAATTCACCTTATCAAAACCTTCCTCCGAGTCGTGGTGGTTTCCCTGGAGACGGTTCGAACGGCTACTATCAACCAAGACATCCTGTCCCGTACACCCCGGCAAGCGAAGTCAGCTCCTCCGCGCCTATCTTCGCGTACAACCCTCCTTCGTCCGCTTTCTCTCAGCGTCGTTCTTCGCAGGCTCCTGCTCCCCCAATCGACTATTCGCTCCATTCCTCTCAACAGTTCTCGATACCCACGCATCCTTCCTCTCAACCGTACCCGTCTGAAAATTCTCTGCAACCGCAAATCTCCTACCCTCCTTCCCATCCCGTTTCGACTTATCGCAGATACTCTCCCTCCGGCGAACCTTCGATGTCACCCTACGATACGCCACCTCCCTCGGCAAATCAAACCAACGAACATTTCCCTTTCCCACCCTCAGATCCCTCCCAATCAGTCGCACGGGGTCCAGCTTCTACCGGTACTCGCAACGCTACAGCAGGGTCGTCCTCTTCGGCGTGGAATTCGGTTGAACGGCAGTCGACCTCTGCTCCCGCTTCACGAATCAGTCGCCGTGCTTCAATGCAAACCCGTCGACTCGATCAAGGTTCCGCTTCGCAACCGCCTCCTAGTTTCACTGAAGGACAATACCAGCACAACATGTACACGGCTTCTGTCGCGCCATCTACTGGTTTGAACTACCTCGGTCAAGGAGTCCATCAGCCGAGCGGACTAGTCGTTGGTTACACGAGTGAAGACTCGCAGCAGCAAAGGACGGTTCACGGATTGGGGATGATGACAACGAGTGCAACTTTGCCTCTGGAGAGTGGTGTCGGTATAGGCTTGTACCAGGGAGGGGAAGGGTACGGAAATCAGGATCATTCGCAACTTTACCGTCGACAGCAATCCATCCCTCCCCTGAACCCACCTTCCTCCCTCACGGCTTCGAATACTGGTTTCGCACTCGCTCCTTCGCCTCAGCCTCCTCATCCGACCTCGCAGAGTCAAGGAGATCGACTCTATCGACGTGCTGGGAATGAGGGACACCAGTTTGGACAGACCGAAGAAACTGATCAACTCCCGGGGAATGGGACCGCAGGATGGTGGTCTGGGGGAGCGAGTGATCGATCACGTGCTGCATGGCCAGAGCACAATATGGTGAAGAAGGAGTACTCTCATGGGTGATTATTTCCCACAATCGCTTCCTTTCTCTCCTCCCACCACTAGCTGTTTCTTTCGTTCTCTTGTTCTCTCGTCCTCATTACTACCTATATACCTTGCCTGACTACGTAGTATTCGCATGATCCTCTGTTCTGATTTGCCCTGCATTTACAATACCCTCTAGTTTGTTTCTACCTTCTTCTCAACGAGAGAACGCGCTCTCGAGAGAAACAGAACCTTATTCACTAATCATGATTGCTTTTCCTTGCAAAACTAAAAACTCGACTGGTATAGACTGAAATTGCGCTGATTGTCTCTTCCGTGAGTACTTCTTTTGCTTCGTGAACTACGAGAATTTCCATCTGCGTCGCAAGGAGCAAACCGGTGTCAGTTAAGAGCTTAATGAAGACCGATTGAAGTACGTACCTGTTGTTACAATTCAAGCAAGTGACGAACGTCGTCATCGGCTCATCCGCAGAGCGAGTTTGCATCTAGGGAAACCGCGTTTCAACAGGTGCAGCGTCAGTTTCCGCTATTACGGTGCCGGGTAAGAGGGACTCACTTGATAGTACATGCACCTCCTCTCTTTGCACTTTCCGCATTGGAAAGCATCAGTTTCAGCCTGTTGTGGAGCTGCACCTTGCGCATTGAAGAGGTTCTCGGCTACTAATCTACGGTTCACCGCTTTCTGTTCTTCAGAGGCCATGTCCTGAAACAAGTGGATCGACTCAGTCAGCTGGAACAGCGTGTAGAGCAGGCGGGGTTTCCGAGAGTCAAATCAGAAACGAGAGAGAAAGGGCAAGAGCTTACCTTGGGATCCATCTCGTACAATTCCTTCACAGAAACTTCTCCGCTCACTACATCCTCTCGCAATGCAGGATTTCCCGCAGCCTTCAAGTTGAGATAGAACGACCTCATCTTGTTGCGATAGTTAGGAGTACCTTCAGGCGGCAGATTCTTCTCATAGACGTGTTTCTCGAGAGCTCGAGCTCGATTGAGTATCAATTCGACGGCTGTTTCGATCGAAAATCCAAGAAAGGTAATGGAGTCAATAGCGATGAGCAGCCAGTAAGACAAGAAGAATAACTCACGTGCGTCTGAATCACAGGCCAAGGCATCATAGATCAATTCGACGCACTTTTCTCTCGTCGCATCTCCTGTCGACTCTTTCGATCGGAAGTCGACTTTATCGGTTTTGTTCGTTCGAGGCGGTCCTCCAGATGGTCGACGTTTCGCAGGCGGCGGGATCGTGGACGAAGTGGATGTCGACTTTCCGGCAGAGTTTGGAGGAGGAGAGGGAGCGGGAACAGCGTTGGTGCGTACTGCTACAGATGGTTTCGGAGGTGCAGGAATCGGAGATTTCGGATCAGGTTTTGAAGCAGGTACAGGTGAAGGAGAAGGTGCAGTCGAAGCGGCTGCGATCGATCAACATGAGTACGACCTCGAAGATCAAGATCTACGAGTCACGAGAGCAGAGTGCGACTCACTCGTTTTCTTCGAAGCGCCAGTTTGGCCTACGTCTCCCTTCCACTTCTTGACAAGCTCTTTTGCGAGGTCCCCGACTTCTTTTGATTCATTCGAGCGTAGTTTGTTGACTGTGATGCCGATCTTGGTCTCCTGATGAAACTCGCAAAGAAAGCGTCAAAAATGGTGGTTCTCACTGCGAGAGAGATTCCGTATACTCACTCTGAGGAGTTCGTCGGATGCCACCACTTCGGTTCGTAATCGTTTGAGTGTTGCAATCGCATCCTAATTCACGAGTTCAAACTTGCATCAGTAACTTGACAGAGAGAACCTCCGCGACAGTTTTGACAATCATCGTGTTGACTCCCCCGAGGAAAGCAGTCTCTGAGCCTTCTCGGTCTAGTCCTGCCGAACTACATCTGCGTGCGATTCTCCATCTCCCCCTCTGCCCAACTTATCTCTATCTCCATCTCCGACTCTCTGGCCTCTGAGTCTCGCTAGAAAGCCCATAATCTGTTTCGGTTACACATGTCCCACTCATAAACTCTGAACCCTCGTGATTGTGCGCGTGCAGAGGAATAGGAGAGGGGAAGTTGAAGAAGATGAGCGAGCAATCAGCTAACCTCGACCTTGTTTTCGCTTATAGCTGAGAGAAGTTGTTTCCTGAGTGTCAATATAGCTTGTGCAGTCGCCATGTCGAATTCCGAAGCAGCCTTAAGGAGGAGAAGAGAGGGAGAGGGATCCATCCTTCTTTCCTCTCCCACTTCCATCTCACTTGCCTTGCGACACTCACAAATCAGCCAGTATAGCTTCCACGCGATGGGCAAGAAGTCAAATGCAGCTCGTTTCCCCTTGGTGAGCCGAACAAGTTTGTACTTTCCCACCTAATCTTTCGGATGCTGACTTCGTCTCTCTTCTGACGAATAGGCTCGAATTAAGAAGATGATTCAAGCGGATGAGGACGTTGGTAAAGTAGCCCAAGCTACTCCCATAGTGGTTTGTGCGTAGAAACTTTCTCTTCAACATTTCACAATTTCCTTCGTTTTGATCGACTTGTTCTTCTGATTCTGCAGCGAAAGCACTCGAGCTCTTCCTTGCGAGCTTAGTACAAGCTTCAGTGAAAGATGCCGAGGCTCGTGGAAGCAAGAAGCTCACCGCTTATGGACTGTAAGTCGTTCCTTTCGAATTGGAACTGTTTTGTTTCGCTCGCTAACGACACGAGTACACAGGAAGAGGGCCATCAATACGACATCAACTCTCGATTTCTGTACCGATATCGTTGAAGGCGTCGCTGATCCCATCGAAGGCGAAGAAGCTGGAGATGGAGCTATTAAAAAACGAAAGGCGAAAGGCAAGACTTCGGGCGGCAATAAGAAACAGAAGGGAACAAAAGCAAAGGCAGACGATGATTTCCTTGACGACGATGATGACGAGGGAGAAGAGGAAGAGGAAGAGGAAGAGGTGGAAGTAGGGGAATCGAAACCGAAGAAGAAAGGATCCGACGACGAATACGAAGAGTGAGGTGCTTCTCTGGTAGGGGCGCTGTGTTTGTGCATACCCGGGATACTGTGTTTGTACTTCTACTTGCGGATGTTGGTGCCATACCTCTGATAAGATTGCTTTAAGAGACAAGGAACAAGTGCTCGATCTCGCTGTTTCGTCGAAGTACGACAAGATGCGAGTCGACGCATACCGTCGACAGAGCCACTCATAGCGGGAGCACAGCCATTGGATACTGCTTGAAGCCCGAGCAAGGTTGAAGAGTCTCTCTTGCCGATGACTGCGCGATTAATCTCCGACGAACGTGGAATCAAATCATCACTCAGAGCTTAAGCGGGTCTCGCTGTCGATATGTCTGCAGGGTTTTTGCCGAAGCAGGCGCTTCGACGAAATTTGAGAGAAACTTGCTTGCAGCGATATTATCATCCAAACAAGGTTGACTTCACACTCCTTCTCAAGTCACAGCCTTGCAGACCGCGACTGATCCGATCAATCTCAAAGCCTGTCAACGCCATGTCTGGCTATTACGAGGAGGAGATCTACGACTTTAGCGAACTCACGAGTGGGAACGAGTTGGCTGGGTTGCTGGACGAAGCGAACAACGCATTCAACGATGAAACCTTTGGGGATAGTTTAGGAGATACAGCACCGCTCGGTACGTACCATCTTCACCCTCTTGAAGCGGGCGTCTGACGCTTCCCTCTTTGGATTTCAACCCGACTTGCCCTCTCTACAGGCAGAGATTTCGACTTTGCTGGTTCGACGCATCGGTTCTTGGATACGGATGCAGCTACCTCCGCAGGTCTCAACGCTCCTCAAGCCTCCGAAATTCGAAAGGTTGATGCCGCTTCTCCTTGGGGTACTCTCAACGATGATCCTCTACTCTCGCGTGCACCTACGACTCCTTACAAGGCTCAACCATTGGTCTCAAAAGGAATGGTCGAATCGCGACAGATGAAGACGCTCGAGCAAGTCGAAGCCGAAATGCGATCAGCAGCTCAGTCCCAGCCTCAACCTCAGTCTCAGCCTCAGCCTCAAGGTGCACGAGCGCTCACTATCGAAGAAGTCGAAGCCGAGATCTTGCGGAACGCTCGCCAAGTCCCTTCACAACCTCCTCTTTCGACCAATCCGATTCAACCCGTTCTTCCTCCGGGCATGTCTCCTCAGGTACAACCGTCCTTCGCTCCGAACAATCCTCCGCCACCTCCAGGAATGTATCCTCCGGGAATGCCTCCTGCTATGATCGCCATGCTCCAAGCACAACAGCAGCACCAATTCGCCCAACATCAAACATCGGGAAGCCTACCTCCTCTTCCCCTTCCTCGCGGAGTCGTCGGACCGAATGGTGCCCAGCAGCCTCCTTACCCCGTCCCTCATCCCGCTACCTTGTCTCACGCCGCCTTCCCTCCCCTCGGTTCTTCTCCTCCTCCCCCTCTTCCTCCTTCAGCCTCTCAAGGTGCAAATCTCATGGCTACGCTCTTCCCTCCTTTACCCACTCAGTCTCAGATGCTCCACCAGCAGCAACTTCCCCCGACAACGAATCTAGCGCAAGTAGAACAGCAATTGCAGTACTTGACTCTCAATCAACACGCTCAGCATCCCTCCTTCACCTCAGCGAATCTTCAGTCTCTTCTACAACAAGCCCAACGTCATGCCGCTGTCGAGGGTCAACCTGGCGAGGGAGTCGAGGAGGGGACGCTCAACGAGAATGGAGATGATGTGAACCGGAGGAAAGCCGGAGAAGACCTCATCAGGCAAGTAGAGAGTAGAATCAGAGAACATGAGGAGCTCGAATTGATGAGAAAGAAGAAAGCGATGAAGATCGCTTCGATGGTGAGGAGTTTTCTGTCTTTCTCCCTTTCGTTGCCTCTTTCACCTTTCGCTGACTTCGCTGAGTTCTCAATTGAAAGGCCAAACATAACAACTTGATGTCAAACTCGGACAAGGATTTCATCACTCGCATTCAAGTTTCCCAGCTCATCACCGACGATCCCTATGCCGACGATTTCTACTATCACATCATGGCCGCGATCAAGAACGCTCGTCAGAACGCACTCCTCGCTGCGATTCATGAAAGTCAAGGTCAAGCTCCTGCTTTCGGTCAAGGACCTACGAATCAGGAGATGAATCAACTGGGACAGAACGAACAAGGTGGTAACAGGCGGCCGAGTAGAAGGGAGAACGCGATGAACAGGATGGCACAAAACGTTCAGAGATTAGTGGATACCGCTAAGAAGAGAAACGCTAACAATCCCAACACTCGTAAGAACGTTCTCGCACTCACTCGAATTCACAGCGACTGACTCGGGTGCTTTGCGAAATAGTTTCGTTGGATGGCGCCCTCGGAAAGATCGCAACTCGCACGCGTTCGGCACCTCGGCCTCTCCTCCAGGTGAAGGCTTCCTCGACTACCGTTCCCACCACATCCTCGGCATCTCCAGCTGCTCCCACTTCCACTTCGTCAACTCGGGACAAGAGCTCTAGCCCATCTCGCACTACTGGAGAGTCTCTGCTCACCGGAGCTGGTCTTGTTTCGAATTCAGCAACCTCGACATCTGCGGCCCCGACTGGTCCTCTCCCTCATCGCGCTGCCCTCGCACTCATTGAGAGGCTCTACGACATTGTTCTCGATCTCGAACAACTGCGTCGCGTTCAGCCTGCTTTGCTCTCGTCGCAGCAAGCGCTTCAAGATCAGTTGGAGCAGATGACCGTCGAAGGCGAAGTGAAAGAGCAAATGAAGGAAAGGGTCGACGCTGCGAAAGGAAAGGTTGAAGCTGGAGAAACCCAGTACGAGGAGATGAGAGAGTCTTTGTGGCAAGGATTGAAAGTCATGGATCCCCTCGATGCTTGGTACCTCGTTCCCCTCTTTGCCTTCCACTCTTTCCCTTGCTGACCCGCGCATCTTACTACTCGGACTACAGCGTACCACATCCGTTCGTCTCGATTCTTTCAATCCTCAAGGGCAAACGACTTCTTCCTCGAGCAATGCGACATCTTTCGCCTGAGCAAACTTTGACCCTTCTCACACTACTCGTCGCTACATTCGATACCCTCGACGTCGTTGTCGATGCACCTCTTCTCGACCAGCTCGACACTACCGGTTCTATCGAGGCTAAGCAACGACGACTCGCTGTCGAAGCCAAGACGGAAGCGCTGCTCAATGCTATCATCGCCCCTGTCATGCAAGTCGTCGGTGGAAGCCAACTGAGGATGGTCACCGGCATGCTCGGGCTACTCCTTGATCGTAACGACATTAATAGTATTCTCAGATCCAAGGTGAGCCTTCCTTGTCCTCCCTCCAGCCTCGAAGAAAGAAAACTCGGATCTGATCAATCTGTCCTGTCTCGCTCAGCCCGGACTTGCATTCCTCACCATCTTACTCTCGCGCGCTGAATCACTCAATCAGTCGACTCCCGCTCCCGACCCCGCTGATGTCGCCCAGTGGCAACGCACTTTCGCCTACCTCTTCTCCATCCTTTCAACCTCGCTTCTCCCAATGTTCCCTTCCACTCGCATGGCTGCCTCGGTACCTTTCGGGGTCGCTCAGTACCAATCCGTCGACGCACTTCGACCTCAGGCCGATTTCGACGACGAACCAGTCTGGAGGTTCCTCGCTGCCGTCGCAGTTTGCGCAGACCCCGAGCAACAGCAAGTCCTTGTCACGGGTGTGAGGGACAAGGTCATTGAAGGAGTGAAGGGCGCTAAGATGGGACGGGGTGGACCTGAGATTGCGGCCATCAAAATCGTATGTTTCATTCTCTCTTTCATTGTCTCTTCTCGCACTCTCGCACCTCCCTGACACGCCCTTTCTTCTCTCGTTGTAGCGAAATGTCAACCTGCTCTTGCACGCATTGTCTCTTGATGCCTCTATGATTGAAACGGATGAATGAGTGCTTGAAATTGATAAACCTGATTTGTGATTCTTGTGTTCTTGGTCTGTCCCTAGTAGCAGGCAATGATTGTACATTGTTAAGGGGCAAGAGGCGAGCCTGTATGTGGTCATAGGCCGAAGGAAGATCCTTCTCTGTCAACTGTGTTCTGTTTAGACGACTTGGCTCCTTTGCTCTTGTTCTGCAATTCTTTGGTTGAGCCACCTGAGCGCTGCGTGTTCAGAGAGTCTTTCAGTGGTCAACGGAACAGCTGAAGTGGCAAAGTTAAGGGTGAGGAACAAGGTAGTCTGGTGACAGTGAAGGAAAGAGAAAATAAAGCACAAAAAAAGTCGACACAGTACTGTTGCTACAATTCCTTCGATCGGAACTATTCCGCATTCTGGAATGTATTCACCTTCATCTCCCTTTTCCCTCCTACACTTGAAACGGTTTTCGGTAAAAGTGCTCTTTCTCCATTTTTGCCTTCTTACTTTGCAGTACGTTGTGAGCAGGATGCCCAACTCGAACGTGAATGACACGCCAGGAGAGAGAGTCTACGGCAAAGCTGAACGGAGAACCCGATTCAGAGGAATTGAGCTTGAAGATGAGCTTCAACTCTAGAAAGAAACCAAGGCAGATGAATGCCCGGAAAGGTGTGGGTAGTCGAGTCGATCTGAGTGGCGTGCATGGAGAGCCGAGGGACAGAGGCATCTCACAAAGGTAGAGAGGAAAGGCTGAGTAAAAGGTTGTGAAGTGTAAAAGTGATGTTTCCAAAAGCAAGAGAGGAGTCACTTGAGCTCCTCCTCTGTAGATCTACGTAAGCTATGTTCATAGAACATTCTAGCGAGAAAGAGTCAAAGGAGTTGGCCTAAGCTGGCTGAAGAGAGACATGAAAAAGACTGAAGATGGGTACAAATCCCATTGGACAAGGGGATTGACAACACCGGAGGCACATGGTGCGCTCGGAACGACAGAGGGCGATAGGAGACAATAGAGAACGGAAAACAACTCATCAACGCTTCACTGTAACAAATCTCTAGGCAGCGTTTTGCTCATAGTTGTCAGAGCATCCTCTAGCTACCCAACATGTAAGCATACAGCTGAAGGGGAGAGAAGAAGTTCATTGACCGATTCTTGCAATACCTACTCCATTTGTCGGATAAAGAAGATTCTAGAAGAAACAAACTTTTTTCTCAAAAGATTCTTTCTTCACAACTAAATATCTCGAGCTTGAATAACTTAGAGCTCTACTTAATCATAGACTCGGAAGTCGACCCGCTCACATACATTTTGACTTCAATTCCATTCTGGTACTCCTTCCTTTATGTTTTTCAGCTGGAATCTGATTATGCGATATAGCTGCTCAGCAGCTATCGTGGTCTAGCGGGGCTGTCTGCTATGATCGGTTGGGTTGGCTTTCAGGCCGGAGCTCAAATTGATTCTCTTCTCTTCCCCATGTCCGTGCTTTTTTACTCCTCTTATACTTTGTTCAAAGCCTCTTCTTACTCTTGTCCTTGGTGTTGTATACCTCAACTACAAGTCCAAGAGCAGTAGAGAGGTATATCAAGGGAAGCAGAGTATTGGGGGATAAGCACAGATTGGAAGCAAACCATCTCCTCTGCCTCAAAGAACAAAGAAGAATCCATTTCCTCCTGGTTGAGATTGGGGAAGCTTGATGACATGGAAGGTATCACTGGCAAGGTCTGACCAGGTCCCAATTCCGAGACAATAGACAGCTTGCCAATGGCAGCAAGGTGACAAGCTATCTATGCAATACAAGAGAGATAAGAGCAGAGAGAAGAGCAAAACCCTCGCGTTCATATACTGAGCAGAGAGTAGGGTCCTATAGCAGACAAGGGGAGTTTTAGACATGGCAGCCAATCTTCCACTTGAGCTCATAATCTTTAGCAGGACCCAAGAGAAAGCAGAATGACCTTGCAACACACTTGATGCACCAATGAGACTTGGATAAAGTAGAGTAATACTGAAAAAAAAAAATTAAGTCCCTACGGCCAAGAAATGATGTATGGGCATATAGGATCTAGAAGAATGGAAGAGCCGGTCGACTGAAAAGAGAGAGGAAGAGATAGAGAAGCAGTAAACATCTATTGCACTATTCACGAGAGAATAAGCGGAGACCGCTGCAAGCCCCTTCTGTGGAAAAGAGACATTGAATCCCTAAATTGTAGTCAGACTCCACAATCTGCAAATGCACCTCGGCAAGAAGAAGTCACCCAAAGCTATCATCAATCACCGCAACCGGTTGAGAGCTACCCTTCAGCACTTCAGGAGCAAAGATTGTCAGTGTATCCCGCATGCCAGACTTTGAGTGAATAACTCTCAGCTTTTCCATGGTGTCAATGCAAGAATAGACAAGAAAGAAACAATACATGCGAAACTCACTCACAGGTGTCCTATACCATGTCTTGTAGCCTTCTCAGAAACACACTGAGATCACTCTCACACAAACTTGTGATTCACCCGAATTTCTCATTGTCCTCAGGAGCTTGAGGTCTGCAGCTGCAGCTGTGATTTACAGCTCAACTCAAAGTATCTAGTGATACACTGCATTGTCATGACGCTTAACACAGGAGCACACAATAATCTACGAGACACAGGTACTACAGTAGTGAGCACACCGCTGTCAGTTTCCGCAACTTCATGACTCCTAGAGTCTGCCTGTACCGCTAAAGTTGCAGAAGGGAAGACATGTTCATGTTGTGTTGAACTCTTTACATGCAACATCTGACAAAGCAGCCAAGCACCCAGAGCAGCAAATGTAGACACAACATCCTGAGATTCAATTTCTTAGCATATAATAGCCTTATGACACTACTCGCTCGAGCTCACACATGCATCTTATCTTTCCCCTTGATCACATGTACAATTCAGAACCTATTGTAAAGTGTACTCCTTTCTTTCTTAGACAGCCAGCTCTGTCATTGAGCTCAAGGCATCAGTGAGCTTGATTGGACTGCCCTAAAAGATGCAGATATTCAAAATGCACCTTCCGAGCTTTCTCTTGAGGCTGCAAACATATGAAAGAGTAGCTGATCACACATATCAGACCATTGCATTGTCAGCGCACGAGCTTGATAGTATGAGTAGAGTTGATATCATCAAGGAACAGACCCTCAGATCTGTGCGCATACACTCGCGGCGGCGCTTGCTCACCACGGAGCTGCTATCACCCAACCTGTACGAGAGTGTATACGGAGTGGGAACAAGACAAGAAAGCAGATGACCAAATAACTTTACCACACTGCAACGCTAGTTCAGGCTTTGAAAGCTCCTGACCTAGCTCATCTGCTGTTATTGAGCGTTCTGACAGTCTCGCTTTGCAATAACTAGCACATGAAGCAGGCTGAGTCTGTCTACAGTGTTTGAATTCTCACTTTGATCTCTGCTATGAACAAGAGTACTAAAGGTAAGAGAGAAAGTCCAAGCAGGGGAACAAGCAAGTGAATTGTGACAGCACATGACAGAATGTATTAAAAGCAAGTTGGCCGCATAAATGTTACCTGTCTCTCCCTATTTCTATTTGATTCGTCTTGTGTTCTCGGGGGCATATATATACTAGTAGAGATCCTCAGATGCACAGCAAGAAGACACATTGTACAGAGTAGTGCACAAACACTGACAACAGGAAGCATGAGAGTATTGGTAAGAGACACCACGCTAAGACAAGAGGAGAGCTCCAATGCAGCATTAATAGCTAGAAGTGGGTCATGACCACCTGGGGGCTTGCAATCTCTCAGGCAAGACTAAGACAGCTATGCGAGTACACGATTCGAGATGCTGTGGGTCAGAGATCTTAAAGCTGGGTAGGCAAACCATGTTCAATTCAGCTGCCCCGCCCTGCGCAAGCATGCAATTCAGTGCCATTTTCAACACACATTTAATGGAACTCATGAGTGCAAGTGAATACAGTCACTTGAGAATGCAGAAGTAGACTTGATTTATGACATTGCGGGGACACAATGATGTCATTGATAAGTACATTAGAGCCAGGCAGAATCATACAGGAGATGTAGTCAATCTGTGCATATGGCTGGCAGACGCTACCTGAAGCTCAGTGCTTGCTTGGAAAAAGATCTGGCTAAAGAACAGAGATGCTTTGCAGATTGCGTAGGTGCTGCTTGCTATTCAGAAGCTTGTGACTGAGCACATCATTGCGGATGATAAAAGAGCCTTTCCCTCATTGCCACAGGTCAGATACATATGACAGCATTCATACAGAGACTGAGCGCAAGGAAGCCAACAAGCAAACTGACAGAGCGCGTTACAAGATAGGGCTGACTTGACGTTACATGACGGACTCAACAATATCTCAGGTTTATGAGACTCATTGAGAGGTGATCAACAGATGAATCATGATCAATGATTACTAGAGTCAGTTCAGCAGGTTAGTCGTAAGCAATGCCGTTGGAATTAGGACTCTGAACCAAGATATAGCCACCCCTTAAGAAGGCGGGCCTCAAAATCAGGCGGATGCTGACAAAGTGAGATACAAGTTGGTCAGCTCCTGATTAGCCAGATGAAAGGGGACTGAAAGACAAACTGTGATGAACGGGCAAGGCACACACAATGAGAGTATCTAGGGATCACGGTTTCATAGTGAAGTCATCCCTAGCAATATTGTCACAAAGTGTCTAGACAGATACACTGAGCTGCGACTTGCAGATGAAATATATGCTGATGGAAAGGTATGGCAAAGCGAAGTGCAACGTCGTACAAGAGTGGGAAGGCAACTTATACACAGTTGATAATCCACTGTGAACATTTGTTATCGGAGCTTAACATACTTGCTTGTAGCCGAGCCTTCCAAGATGATCTATGCCTCTGCGTTATCAAGTTTTAAGCCATCCCATAGCAAGCGTGCAGGGCAAACAAGAGCTGACAGTCACTCAGGCCTATTGCACCTCGCTTGACACTCGGAAGAAGGCTTCACAACCAGTACTATCTTCTCTCGAGCGGGACTGTGCTTAGCCCTGACAGCAGTTGTGCACAGAGGATAGACTATCTATCCTCTTCTCCCTCTCTCACTCTCCTAGAGTCTCTGTGTGAGTCTCTCGTCCGTTCTGTTGAGACCGCGTAAGTTCTGTTGACCCCTTTACGCAGTCTCAAACCTCAGCGCGTTCGTTGCAAGCCTTTGCGCTCCTTAGCTGCATAGACCAGATATTAGGTTGTCAAGCGTATGTTGCGAATCTAGTAGCTACTTCCCCCTAAAATATCCCCATCCCCTGTTCGGGTTCAACTTTGGTTGACTTGATGTTATTTATACATCACATTCATGTTGCAGTAGACGCTTTCAGGGATTGACTGCTTGTTCTTGTACACTACATTTGTTCTTTGTATTGGTTTCTTAGGTTCACTCCCACTCTAGTGGCTCAGCGGCAGCCTGCTTTGATCCAGCCTCAGATTAGCAGCAAATAGCTCATTGCTGGGTGACGAGCTGTTGGAAGACTTGTGTGCGAGACGGGTTGTCACCAATTGGATAGAAATAGATGATAAGCTTGTGAGTGACTGGACTTGTAGAGCTTGGCCTTTGATCTTGCTTCTCCTTCATTCCTTTGCGCTACCTGATCATTAACTTCATATGTAGTTCACTTCCGTGGCTGATCTATTGTTGCAATAGAGAGGTACCTGTTGAGAGGGGCTGAGGGACCTTTCTTCTGTCCTGGCAATCTCATCCTCATTGCCGGAAGGGGTGAGCCAACCTCGCGGCACGTCTGCAATCCAATTGCTCAAGTTTTGACAAATCTCAATTTCTCGCCGCACAGCGGAAATTGTGTGACTCTGACAAACATTTCGACTAAATTTTAACTGAATTTGAGCGGATCATCAAAAAGTTGGACTGATGAAAAGAATCAGATCAATCCGACTCGATGTCCAATCCGAATCGACTTGTATGACGGAACTCTTGATTTCGAGACTGTCACTTGCTCAGCAATCTTGTTCCGACGCTCCAGCAACCCTGAGCTGTGTCTGACCAAATTGAGTCGATCGCAGAAGCTCAGACACGAGTCCAATTCGTAAATGTCTTCTTCTCCTGGCTTTGCGCAGCTTTGTCAGCTTTTTGCATTGGCTACTTGATTGGTAGCCTCCTCTAGGTAGACAAGCTAGCCTTGGAGCTGCGTGCCACAGCAACACGAGAGAGCGTGAGGCCAAAGTCACGGAATTGTTCGCGCTGCATACAAGATTTTGGACCAACATTTGGTTGACAGCTTGCAACTTTCCAAATCAAGTGAGCAAAAAAGGAGAAGATCGCGCCGTTGTGAGAGGGACATTTCGAAAGAAGAGTCTGGCTGAAGATCTCACTCAGAATCAATGTTACGACCACAAAGTAATCCTCTCGCTAGAGCATTCCAGCGTATTCTCGAAACCTTCTTTTCTAGATTCTCGTCTCGCTTTTACTCTGTACCCACACTCCTTCCATCTTGTTCTCTCAGGTTCGACTTGCTTAACATCGAAACCTTCTTACATGATCTATCTCACACACTCTTTTGTTCTAATCATTTCAGTTCTTAGTTCACCTTAACTAGCGAGCTATCATTGTCCCAGAGAGATTCCTTTCGAGAGATATCGAAAGACTCTTCTGTTCTCGTCAACCTCCTTGTCGTCGCCGGCACCCGACCAGACTTTCCCCTTCCTCCTTTATCGTCATCGTCCTTCCTTCCTCATCCTCGATCTTGTCTAGTCTCAACCTAGACTCTCATCGCTCTTGTATTGTCCCCTCCAAACCCAGCTCGTAACAATCAAGCAAAAGCAGGTGCTCTTCAACAGGAGAACTTCTTGGAGTATTACAAACAGACACAGTCTTTTCTGCAGAATGAGGTGTCCTTGCCACCTAGGCTCTACTAGCTCAAGCGGGAGAGTACCTTGAAGTGAAAGAGATAGATGTCAGTATTGCGTTTCAGCGTCAAAGGAGTGGAAAGACTGCTCTACCCTGGAAATGGATTCTCTTTACTCAGTACTACCAGCTGATGAGCATGACTGATGTAACCTTTGATCAGAGACTGTGAAATTGAGGTAAAAGAAGAGTGACAGCTCGTCAGCTGAAGATTCTGTCAAAAACACGGCAAAAAGAGCAGTACAGACAAACCTTGTTGATATAATTAGCAAGTAAGCATTCCATCTCCTCGGAGTCGTGTTCGAGAGTCCTAGCAGGGTCATCCTGAGCAAGGCCAACACAGAGTGCAGCGTTGTAGTACTGGCGGAATGTTCCAATCGAGACTCTTGAGGGTTTACCTTCCAGGATCCAACTATAGAGTACAGCCAAGAGCGTGTCATTCGATCAATCCTGCAAGGAAGGGGCAGAGACAAGCGGGGACCTACGTTCGCTTCAACAGAACTCGAACACACACTTCTCGTGCTCGCTCCACCACCAACCAACTCCCTCGCTCCATTAGCCTCTTCTCGACTTTCTCGAGTTGTCTATCATAGCCTCGTACATCTCCCTGCTTGACAGCTTGCAGGAAAGGGGTGTAAAGTGCGTCGTGAGCGGAGGAGAGGCGTAATAGCTTGGCAGAGGGGAAGACACCACGAAGCAGTAGGAGCGGGATGAGATAGTCGAGTATTAACCTATCGACAAACCGTCAGCTTAGAGGCAGATTTGACGAGACAGGCGAAACCAGGCGTACGAGATGTTTCGGCTCGCTTTCCTATGAATCCCTCGCAAACACTCCTGAAACTTGGCTTCTGCCTCCTTGTAGTCCTCTCTCAAGAAGGCAAACAGTCCCATGTAGTACCCATAGCTGATCTGATGAGCTCGAGGGTACTGCTCAATCGGAGGGAGTTCTGCCGCGTGAATCCCACGAATGATATTCCGACACAGCGCAGTCGAGTTGAGCTATTGCATGGTCGACACGTCAGCAGTGTGCGGGCGAGAGATAGATAATTACAAAACTTAACGAACCCTGAAGTAGGTCTTGAAGAGTAAAGTTGCCAAATAGTAAGTACCCATTTTTCGCGAAGTTCTCCAATCACCAGCGCTAGTTTGCGTTCATTAAAACGGCACGTCAGTAATGAAGAGATAACACAGAGACTCCAGATTCAACATACCGGTCGTTCAGACAGCAACTGAAGCACTTCTGCAACAACCGACTAGCTTCTTCTAGTTTTCCAGGTTTCTGACCAGTTTCGAGCAGAACGATATCCGCCTACCCCAGGAAGACTGTACATGAGTGCCGACGACTACTTTACGTGACAAGACGGGGAGAAGCGCACCTCTTGAGCGACTTTTCGCAGATCTTCACAGACTCGGTACAGCGTTTCTAAACACCAACCCGTACTTGGATCTTTCGAGTTGATCAAGAAGCGATACAATCCACTACAAGATTACTTCAGCGATGTTAGCTCCTCGAAACGTCGAACACGCGAAGGGGAGAAGGGAATACTTACTTTACGACTTCATGCTGTTTCTGGAACGCAAATATTGGATCTCTCGTGAACACAGCTTCTCCAGTGACAGGATTCATCGGTGGCTACAATCGAGAGGCTCGATCAGCGTCGTATCGTGAGTTGGAAGACAGAATAGAGAAGGAAAACGAACGTTCAATGCGACCAGCGCTTCCACATGCCAAGTTGCGATATCTGCCCACTCTTTCTTGAGATTCCTTGCGAATTGATGTGCGTAGCTAGGAACGAATCCAGGCTGTGGGAGAGGAACATGTTCAGTGAAGTAGATTTCGTGAGAGAGAAATCCACCTTACTGGCCCTAGTACTCGATCTTGACGGTTGATCCCTCTATCCTCGCGATCTAGAAAGTTAAGCAAAAGCTGACCTGTCCAATTCGAGGACTGTTGAGAGGGAAACAATGACAACAGAGGAGAGAGACTCGAGGATTTGGATTTAATCGAGGAGTCGAGACTTGAAATGTAGCTCGAGAGTGTAAGTTGTGGCATTCGTAGAGCGCTGAAAGATCGCGAACAGGTAGCTGTGTGGTCAGACAGAAGAGATGAGAGATGAAGAATCGATTCACTTCCTCCTCTTTCGCTCTCCTAACCCTCGGAAGTCTTTCGGTCCACCAAATCCACACACGAATGGCTTCCCCTCGAGCTGTAGCAGTCGCTCTGCTGCTTGTTCCTCCTCCTCCTGGCTCTTCCCCCTCTCCCTTCGGTTTCCTCTTGACAAGCTCCCGAAAGCTCCGAGAAGATGGCACCAAGAAGTGGGTGTTCCCAAAGGGAGGAGTAGAGCAGGGAGAATCATCCAAAGAGGCTGCAGAGCGTGAATCCTGGGAAGAAGGTTCGTTTTCTCCCAGTCCTGCACGCCGTAAGTAGACTAACCCCTTCTGTCGTTCGTTCATAGCCGGACTCAAGCCAGGACAAGCTCGACACCTTACCCATCTCCTGACGATCTTCGACGAATCTCCGCACATTCTCTCCCCTTCGACTTCGCCAACATCTCGCTCGTTCGTTCCTTCTTCTCGATACGAATTCGAACTCTTCATCCTGCCGTCAATTCCAAACTTGCTCCTGTCAACCTTGAAAGATCCACCGCCTTCGAAATCTGCAGGACTCGAGGAGGAGGAGGAGGAGGAGGAGGAACTTTCCCCGATTGCTCGACATTGGCCAGAAGACAACGAGCGAACGAGGTTAGTTGTAACGGGAGGTTGGGATGAATTGGAGAAGAGGGTGTGTTGGGGCCGCCGGAGAGGCGTGATGAGAGCTGCCTTGGAGAAAGCGAAGGACTGGCTGGCAGAACATGAAAAGGACGGACGGATATCGAGTGAAGACGTGCAGGACGACGGGTGAAGAGCACGCGAGGGTCGACAGTACTCAACAATCAATCTACTCTCACAGGGTACACGAAACTTTCCAAATAAGCCACGAATCAATATTTGCAGATGACCCCCCGCACAGATGTCCACCTTGAAAGTTGTTGATGTATTCTTACAATTCCGTCTTCTCCATTCTCTTCTGAACATTTGCGGGAATGGGAGACCAGGCAGCGTTGATGTCGTACTCGACCTTCGGGTCGATTCCCAACGTGATGTAGCCGATCAGTCCCTGTTGAATCACTCCTCCAAGCTTCAAGATTTCAAACTCGGGATTGTGCCCATTGGCGTGAGAATCTTGATAGATTTGAAGCGAATCAGCCCAGTTGCGAGTGCGACCCCATTTGTCTGCGATCGGATTGATGTTGTAAGGATGGATCTATCGGTTAC
>Ga0308161_1000734_pt1 | contig 46269 bp, 45 predicted proteins | sample PhyFR2_FD_201034 | JGI IMG/M metagenome (GOLD analysis project Ga0308161, IMG submission 201034) | Phyllosphere microbial communities from UC Gill Tract Community Farm, Albany, California, United States - DLSLF.R2 | ecosystem: Host-associated > Plants > Phyllosphere > Unclassified | place: USA...
GCAACAGGAAATTGGGATCAAAAGCGAAAATTCGCTCGGATTTATTTCTGCCAACCTGTTCCGTACTACTCAGCCCAGCGGTTATCTGGATAGCACCACTTGTGTATATGGTATTTACAGCAAACAGTGTAATCAGGGTCTGGAAGTCAATTCATCGGGGAAGGTTTCAGACAATATGAAACTAATTGGCGGCATAAGCTGGATTGAGAGCAAGCAGAGAAAGCCTCAGAATGTTAAAAATGAGGGGCATCGTGCTATCGGTATACCGACTTATCCGGGCAATGTTGGGTTTGATTATGAGTTGCCGCTTGCCCGGAATATTGCCATTAACGGGCGTTTTATTTTTAACGTAAACCAATATTTCAACAACGAAAATACCCAACAAATAGTCCTCTGGAAAAGAACAGACATCGTTGCCTGTTACAGCATACATCCCCACATCATCCTTCGTTCAAGCGTGAAAAAGGTGTTTAATAGTAACTACTGGTGTTCAGCGACTTCAGGGAGAATAGCTGGTATCAGTCGCAGTGAACTCAAAACCTATGTTATTTCCTGCATCTTCAATTTTTAATTCTACAATTAGAGGCTGTAATTATGTTTGATAATCATGAAATCTCGCGCCGCAATTTAATTATGCTTGGCAACCTGCTCACTCTGGGAAGTGCTCTGCCCGTTGAGGCTTTGGCCAAAGATAGTCATCGCACCCACAGTGAACATATGCAAACTATGAACAGTATTCCCGCAGATGCTCCAACGGTGGGAATACTGGTTTATCCACAAATGGTCGCACTGGACCTTATTGGCCCGCTCACAGTCTTTAAAATTAGCCATTTCAACAGTCAGTTAATCTGGAAAAATACGCAGCCGCTGTGCAGCGATGTTGGTTTGTCAATTGTAGCTGAAAAAACATTTGCTCAATGTCAGTCAGATTTTGACATACTCTTTGTCCCTGGCGGTATTATGGGCACTATAGCCTGTATGCGCGATCCTCAGGTAATGGATTTTTTATATCAAAAAGGTAGCCGGGCGAAGTGGGTCACCAGCGTGTGTACCGGCGGATTAGTGCTGGCCGCAGCCGGATTACTTAAAGGGTATCGGGCCACGACACACTGGGCAGTGGCTGACTTATTGCCGTTGATGGGAGCAATACATACCGATCAGCGCGTGGTTTTTGATGGTAATCGCATAACGGCGGGTGGGGTAACGGCTGGTATCGATTTTGCGCTTGAATTAGTCGCTAAAATCAAAGGAGAGGAGTTAGCTAAACGAGTACAGCTCGTGCTTGAGTATTCCCCTGTACCTCCATTTCATAACGGTACGCCACAAGAAGCCGGGCCAGAACGCACGGCGCAGATGCGAGATAGTAGAAAATCTATGGATCTTCAGGCTAAAGAAGCTGCTCTACATGCTGCAAATCGTTTAGGGATAAAGTCATCTTAGTCCATCAGAAATGATGTGGTTTACTAAACCGGACACTACCAAGCTGCGCCGAATATCGCGATACTTTTACCCAGGGTCAGTTTGGAAATCGGAAATTCTTATACGCTAAGCGCAATGATTAACTAATAGAGGTTCGTAACAGATTGATTTTTCCTCAGCGGCTATCGCTTTTAATTGTCGATCTTGCGGAATCACATCTAGGTTATCCGATTAAGGTCAAATCTCTCTTTTAACTTTCCACATTTTTAATCAGATGCAGTGGCACCTATAAAGAATTATGAGTTATGGCCGATCTGTTATCGGCCTCATGTCACCTAACATGAATCAGCTACAGTCTTTACCCTATGAAAAACAGAGATTTACCATAACCTTAGTACGAACCCCTTGCCGCTAGGCACTCACGCAAACTTCTGCAGTACCATGATCGCCTGCTCTATATCTTTATCACGCTAGCTTTGGCCTAGTCGATAACTGCGACGATGCAATGTGCCTCTTCTAAAATCCTTACTGGCCCATTTCAACCGCATGAGTCGTTTCGTCCGTTCAAATAACTGCACTCCCTAATAGGATTCCAGTTCCTTAATCGCACACGGCAATGGGGGGTGCTCGATATGTAACCGCTCTGACCTGCTCCCCGTTGATTAGTACACACCAATGTTAGTAATGTTTTCATAAGCCACATGAGGACATCCCCATGAAGAAGCGTTTTCCCGACGAACAGATCATCAGTATCCTCCGCGAGGCTGAAGCCGAGGTTTCTGCCCGGGAACTCTGCCGCAAGCATGCTATTTCAGACGCTACTTTTTACACCTGGCGCAAAAAGTTTGGCGGTATGGAAGTCCCTGAGGTAAAGCGGCTTAAGTCACCTGAAGAGGAGAACGCCCGCCTTAAGAAGCTGCTCGCCGAAGCCATGCTGGATAAAGAGGCGCTTCAGGTGGCTCTGGGTCGAAAGTTCTGACGACAGACCAGAAGCGGGAAGCCGTGGACGTCATGTGTGAGTTCGCCGGTCTGTCGCAACGTCGTGCCTGCAGGCTGGCAGGTCTGTCTCTTTCAACCTGCCGTTATTCAGCTCAGCGTCCGGCTGCTGACTCGCAGCTATCTCTGCGCATCACAGAGCTGGCGCTTGAACGCCGTCGCTTTGGTTATCGGCGGATCTGGCAGTTATTGCGTCGTGAGGGCCTTCACGTCAACCACAAGCGGGTATACCGCATTTATCATCTTATAACGGCCTGAGTGTAAAGCGCAGACGACGTCGTAAGGGTCTGGCGACTGAGCGGCTTCCGCTGCTTCGCCCGGATTCGCCCAATCTGACCTGGTCAATGGATTTCGTCATGGATGCACTGGCCACCGGTCGCAGGATCAAGTGCCTTACCTGCGTCGATGACTTCACAAAGGAATGCCTGACTGTCACTGTTGCCTTTGGGATTTCAGGCGTGCAGGTCACGCGTATTCTGGACAGTATTGCGCTGTTTCGCGGCTATCCGGCTACGATAAGAACTGACCAGGGGCCGGAGTTTACCAGTAGAGCACTTGACCAGTGGGCCTTTGAGCATTGCGTGGAGCTGCGGCTTATTCAGCCCGGTAAACCGACACAGAACGGATTTATTGAGAGTTTAACGGACGCTTTCGCGATGAATGCCTGAATGAACACTGGTTTAGCGACATCAGCCATGCCAGGAAAACCATCAGTGAATGGCGTCAGGATTATAACGAATGTCACCCACACTCCACGCTGAATTATCAGACGCCGTCTGAATTTGCAGCGGGCTGGAGAAAGGGTAATTCTGAGAGTGAAGGATCCGACATTACTAACTGAGCCTTGTATCTAATACTGGGGGCAGGTCAGCTCAGCCAAACGGGCGAAGTGCAGTTCTTCAGCAACCGCAATAAAGCCTCATAAGTAACGTAATTCCAAAGTCATCGCTCGAACCAGCCAGCCGAAGTTGCGACAGCTAACATTTCCTTATCACGTTCACGTCAGACACTGCCAACTGCTAATTACGTCTTTGAGGTCATAAGCAGAAACTGTCCATATGAAGCGAACCAAGCCTCCTCTGCCTTGGCCCGCTACAGAGTCTATTGCTCGTAGGCAGAAATAGTTAAAGATGAAATAATTGCTCCGCTGCCCAGATAAATTGGTTTAGGCCTGAAGCGCCACCTTGATCACCTCTGAAAGGGGCGTCGTGTTTTTGCCAAGAAGCTTAGACAGGTCTCGCGAGGTACTGTCCAGTTCCCCCGACGACGATCTCGCATCTGCATCAATAATGACATCAACTATCATTTTCGGAACCCCGAAGCTTAGCAACTGGGTTTCATATTCGGCTGGTGTCAAATTGTTGTAAGCGATTGGCCTACCAGCCTGCTTCGAGACTTCCTCGGCAAGTTCATACATAGAGTAAGAATGGTCGCCTGCCAGTTCATAGATTTTTTTCACATGGCCCGGCTGTGTTAGAACAATAGAAGCTGCGGCGGCTAAATCGGCGCGTGAAGCAGAAGCAAATCGCCCTTCCCCTGCGCTACCGATGATCACTCCGTGCTCGATTGACGAAGAAAGCGTTTCAGTATGGTTCTCTAGATACCAGCCATTTCTCAGCATAATGAACTCCAGGCCGGAGTTTTTCAGGTACTCTTCTGTTTCTTTATGCTCATTGGCAAGAATCATACGGGATGTGTCGGTCCGCAACATGCTGGTGTAGGCGATCAGCTTTACACCAGATCGCTTTGCCATGTCGATCACGGCTTTGTGTTGCCGGAATCTTTCGCCAGGCTGTACCGCTGAGATGAGTAGCAACTTGTCTACCCCCTTAAAAGCAACCTCCAGCGTGTCTGGACGATCATAATCCGCTTCGCGCAGTTGAACACCCAAAGCGCGCAAATCTTCGGCTTTCTCTGGGCTGCGAACTGCCGCAACGATTTGATGTGAGGGAATGACTCGCAAGAGTTCTCTAATAACCAATTGACCCAATTTTCCGTTTGCACCTGTAACAGCAATCATTTGTATTCCTCTTTAAGCTTTGTATTGATCGAGTAAATATCTCGTTGAATCTGCTATGACCGCCGTGTAGCAGCCAGCTATGAATAAAATCTGTGGATGGCTTACGGATGATATCTTTCGTATACTTGGTGTCAATAAGGTACTGCAATGCAATTAGATAACCTTTAGGAAACCTCCATGCCAGAATCTCGACCAAAATTATTGCCACCGGCCATTTGCCCCAGCCGCCTTATGCTCGACCAGATCGCCGACAAGTGGTCGATGCTCGTTCTTGCGGCGCTTCGCAATGAGCCGTTGCGATTTAACGCCATTATGCGTCGCATAGAGGGAGTGACTCAGAAGGCCCTGACGCAGTGCTTGCGCCGACTTGAACGACACGGGATTGTCGAAAGGAGAGTGATCGCGACCTCGCCTATTGCCGTCGAATACGAAATAACGACGCTTGGACGTTCGCTCGATCACCCTTTCCAGGCTCTTTACTTATGGACGCTTGAGCATCTTTCCGAAATTGAGGGTGCGATGGCTCGTTACGATGAACATTACGCAGCATTAACGACAGAACAAGGAAAGTGAGCCCGCGCTTACCGGCCTTGTCGAGTAGCTTGATCCCTGCTTCAATGCTTCAATGCTTCAATGCTTCAATGCTTCAAGTTCGCGAGAGTGCGTCGTCCCGTAGTAGAGATGACTTTAATTTATTAACTACCCCATGTCGTGACAAATGCGGAACACAGTTCCATCATAATGGAACGAAGCTCCATTAATTTTTCTATCAAAACGTCGCATTTACATCCAAGGGGTCAAAATGACCCACTCAATCGCGATCGTAGGTGCTGGCCTTGGCGGATTGATGCTCGCTCGTGTACTTCATGTGCACGGCATTGCCTCAACCGTGTACGAGGCTGAGGCGGTAGACCGGAGGTTCGTAGAGGTGATCTGCGGCAACTGCTGCTGGATTCTTTGCCTGTTGGAACAGTTCTTTGGGACCACAAGGTTGAATCGGTCTTGCCATGCGAGGGTGGTCAGCATGTATTGACATTCGTGAATGGAAACATGCTGAAGACGGGTCTCCTGGTTGGTGCTGACGGCGCTTGATCAAAGGTCCGATCGCTCGTGTCCGACGAGAAACCGGCTTACGTCGGCATCACTTACATCGAAACGTATTTGGAAGATGCTGATACCCGGCATCCAGCAAGCGCCAAGCTGTGGGAAGCGGTGCATTCTTTGCGACGGCACCTGGAATAGCTATCTTCGCACACCGAGAGCCGGACGGTAGATTGCATACCTACGTGGCAATACGCAAACCAATGGCATGCTCGTTTGAAATGAAGGCATATGATTCTCACGATGCCTTGGTCCGCATTGCCACGGAATTTAACGGGTGGGACCCAGCGCTTACCGCGCTAATCACCGAAGGTCAAACAGCTCCGATTTTTCGGCCAATCCACACGCTGTCTGCAAACCACCAGTGGACTCGCGTTCCCGGTGTGACGCTGCTTGGAGATGCTGCGAATCTGATGGAGCCTGTTGGGGAAGGCGCGAATCTAGCGATGCTCGACGGCGCGGAACTCGGACAAGACATCGCTGCATACTCTGACGACCTTGAGAGCGCTTTGGCCGCATATGAAGCGAGGCTTTTCCGACGTAGTGAGGATGCGTCCATTGGTTCAGCTAAAGTCCTAAATATATTTCTTGATGATGATACGCCGCAAAGCATAGTGCGTTTCTTTCAGAGTACGGTGGGCTCGACTTAGGCCGCCTGAAAAAATCGACCTACACCTGTTCTCAAAAGCACCAGATTTTAGAGTCCATGGATTAATTTATCGGGCTGAACCTCAGTGGCAGCTCTGCATCCAGCTCACGTACTGCTGTTCAAGCTGAATATGCATAGATGCGGTGCGCACTAGAAGGTTATTGAGCACATCGTCGCACACATTTGTGGCCAGATTGCAGAGTGCGATCTGGTAGCGCAATTGGGCACTGTTGTACTCGACTGTTAGCCTCATCTCAAGGTGCAACTGCATTAACAGATGCATACCATTTTCAACAACGGATTGGTTGCTGCAATGTAGGCCGCCGGCTGTCTTCACCGCGCCAGCCAGCGAATCGAAAGTGTTGCCATACCACTGGACTATTTGCAGTGCACTTCCTGCGAAATCGCCCCACCATTCATGTTTGGTCTTCTGCTGCATCAATGGTGCACAGCCAAATTTCAGCAGAGTACGCGGGTGAATAGTGCCGCTCATAGCCAGCGAGACCAACTGGCTATTATGATAATGTACAGCGATGGGAATTCCTCTTGTATCAGCACGGCGAATCAATAAAAGCTCCTGCTTAATCTAAGGCGATGCGTTGTCCGCTCAAATATTGCCGTCCATGAAAACGAGCCTGCTGAAAGTCGACGCATTTGAAGGCTCGGTGTCGCCCACCATAAGTACTTGGCGATCCAACGTTTTGAGGATCGGTACGATGGTGTATGGTGCGCCGACTTCGATGTTCTGGAAAACAGCCTGGATTTAATGACGGGGTGTGCCATCGATGAATACCTTCAACTTCCGGCTTCGGCTACGCCAATCCAGAACATGCCATCCAGCAGGTGCAGCCTTTTGTACTGCATTTGAGAGACGCCAAGCAGGGCGCGGAAAGGCTGACCAGCCGATTCAATGGAAGGCAAGCGCAGCGTGTAGCCCGGCAGCAATGCCGTGCGCCGAAGGTAAACACAATTGTGTTGATACTCAGGATCTAATGTAATATCATTAGTTACATGAAACGTGACAGTCGTCTATCTTCCGCATTGCATGCGTTGCTCCACATGGCCGAGCACGACGGGCCGGTCACTTCTCAAAACTTAGCTCGTTGCTTGCGCACGAATCCTGTCGTCGTCCGGCGTACCATGGGCTATCTACGAGAAGCAGGCATCGTCACCTCCGACCGCGGTCACGCGGGCGGGTGGCGTATCGCAGCTGACCTAGGCTCAGTTACTCTGCGCCAGTTGCATGAAACGTTGGGTGAGCCCACAACGTTCGCCATCGGCAGTCGGAACGAAACACCAGAGTGCCTAATCGAGCAATCCGTAAATGCTGCGCTCGAAGGCACTCTGGCAGAGGCTGAGGCTCTGCTGCTGAGGCGATTTTCAGAAATCACTATTGCCGATCTTGCCGCTGACTTTGCGCGTCGGTACGAGGCAGTACGCCACAAAAAGGATTAACCATGCAATACGATGTCATCGTTATCGGCGGGAGCTATGCGGGAATGGCTGCGACCCTGCAACTAGTGCGAGCGCACAAGTCCGTGCTGGTTATTGACGCAGGTGAGCGGCGCAACCGCTTTGCCAGTTATTCCCACGGATTTTTGGGTCAGGATGGCGTCGATCCCGGCAAGATCGCCGAACAGGCGCGCTGCCAGCTTGAAACCTATCCGACACTGTCCTGGTTAGAAGATAAAGCTGTATCCGTTTCAGGGAAAATGGACGGATTTACCGTCACGACCGCTAATAGCAAGTTTCATCACGGTCGTCGAATTCTGCTGGCCATCGGCGTGGCAGATCAACTTCCTCCTGTCGCCGGCCTTGCTGAACGATGGGGAAAGGCTGTTTTTCATTGCCCGTATTGCCATGGTTACGAGCTTGGCAAGGGCCGTATAGGTGTCATTGCAACGGGCCCAATGTCATTGCATCAGGCGACATTCCTCACAGAGTGGGGTGAAGTTACGCTTCTGGTGAATGGTGCCATGTCGCTGGGTGTCGACACTAGGTCCGATCTGGAGAGCCGGAGTGTGGTGATCGAGGATATGACCATCGACAGAATTGTAGGGAACGCCGAAGTGCGTCTGGCCGATGGAAGGCTGCTGAATTTTGCGGGTCTTTTCACAGCAGCGCCCTGTATCCCTTCCAGCTCTTTGGCTAAGACGATGGGCTGCGAGCTCGAAGCAACCCCTATGGGACTGCAGGTGCGCATCGACGCCGACAATAAGACTTCTATTCCTGGAATATTCGCATGTGGCGACGTGGCGCGAGTTCCACACTCTGTGTCATTGGCCGTGGGGAGTGGAGCTTGGGCAGGTGCCCAAATACATCGCTCCTTGTTCGCACCTGAGACCGCCTATAACATGCAACGAGCAGACTCTGCCCTATAACTTCGTTTTCGATCTAAAGAGGCCAATCGAGCTGAGCCGAGATTGCAACAGCATGTGCCTAGATTACGGAACCGGTACTAAGTGTTATACCTATTTTATGAAATCTATGTATATATACTGACGGCATTATCCATCCGCAGGCCCACGCTGCCTGACACCCTACCCTCGCGTAGGGTTGCGGTAAGCACCCAGCCAAGCCCGCTGCCCAATCATGAGCCCCAAGACTCAAGCGTGAGTCCAGGAGCGCGTAGCGCCCGCAAGCGGGCGAGCCTAACGCTGCGTCAGTAGATGACTCCCACGCGTTGCCCATCAGTCACTGGTCGATGCTCTAGACCTGTCTCTGGCGCAACTTTCGCAAACTTGTGCCCGCGCAGCTTAACCAGCAGATAGCGCGTCAGGACCATATACCCGCCGATTCGCTCAGACTGCCCCTATTGAGTTAGGAGTTCGGCACATTGCTGTGACGTATCCCTAATCTCAACACCAAAGACAATATCGACCAGTCGCTTGCCACTGCTAATTAACTGCTAATCCAGTCAGGTCGCACCAATCACACGCGCCTGCCGTTCAATCGGCAGGTGCGATTTCAGCTCGACAGTCACGTCGCCTCCTAAGCGCTGGTCCTCGTGCTGAAAACGTCGTTCGACCAAGTAACCAAGCACGCACAAGACACCTTTGGCTACACGCTCCACGATGCCGATGCGACGTAAGGCTTCAAGCCGGTGCAAGTGCGCAGCCACCACCTCGCGCGGATTGCGATCGGGTGTAGCTTGGCTCTGGGCAACCGCCAAGTGATGATCGGTGCGGTACAAGCCATCGATCGCCAGCGCGGCGATGCTGCGGGCTGCGGCGCACACGTCGTCCGAGCCCTTAACTTTCAATGACTTTGCTCCCCGTTGATTAATCAACGGGGAGCAAAGTCAGTGCTGTTCGCTGACGCGGTGTGTGAGGAAAATCGGCTTGAAAAAATACTAGCTCACCGACAACTCTACAGACGTGGTCAGCTCATGCATTAGGATGGCACAGTTTCTCCGGGAAGAAGCGAGAAGTATTGAACAGCAGGTCAAGGCGCATCCGCTTTTGGCACAACCCGGCCTTTAAAATTGTTTATCAAGAATGGTATGATGATCCTAGGTAACATTTTTTTTTAACATAATTTTAAGAAGGTTTATGATTTCGTTTTGCTCATTCTTTTCTAATCTGTTCAGAAAATGTGAATCAACCCTTTTAGCTATAGGTTCTGCAGTTTTAAGCACATCTTTACCCTGAACAGTAAGTGTAATAAATCTACGACGTTTGTCTTTTTTTCCTTCCACTCGTTTTATCAGGCCCTTACGTTCCATTCGAACAAGCAATTCTGCCAGCGTAGCCCCTGAACTCAACGCAGCCTCCATCAATTCTATTTGTTCTATTCCCGGATTATCATTAACGGCTGACAAAACAGCGAATTGCTGCTTTGTCAGAAAGGGCATTTCTTCCTGCCAAAAGGCGGTATGTTGCTGAAGAAGATTTCTCGTCAGATGAAAGAAATAATTATTTAATTCTTTGTTCATAAAAGTTTTTTCCTGACTTTATAATCTCTTTCCCCTGTCAATGTTAAATTATTATCCCCCCGTTTAAGATCCTTTGTCACTAGGCATAAAAGATCACCCAAGTAATAGTAACCTTGTAAATTAATTGACTTCTAGGATTTAACTAAGATACGGTTAAAACATTCGTACACGAACGTTATATTTGTGAGAAATTCAAATGAGAATTGTAATCGGTATGACGGGAGCCACAGGTGCTCCTTTAGGAGTTGCTCTGCTCAGGGTTTTACAGGAAATCAAACATGTTGATACTCATCTGATTCTAAGCAAGTGGGCGAAAACCACAATTGAACTCGAAACTCCCTTTTCATATCGTGAGGTGATGAACATGGCTGATGTCGTCTACGGCCCTGCCGACCAGGCCGCTACCATCGCGTCAGGTTCTTTTCACACAGATGGGATGGTCGTCATTCCATGCAGTATGAAAACGTTAGCCGGCATTCGCACCGGATACGCGGAAGGTCTTATAGGACGGGCTGCTGACGTAATAATTAAGGAAGGTAGAAAACTTGTGCTGGTCCCCAGAGAGACGCCTCTCAGCACTATTCATCTTGAAAATATGTTAGCTCTCTCCCGTCTTGGCGTATCAATGGTTCCTCCTATGCCCGCTTTTTATAACCAACCCGCACTTATTGGTGATGTGATTGATCATGTCGTTACTCGTGTTCTAGACCAGTTTGGAATTGCCTCGCCAAAGGCAAACCGCTGGAGAGGCCTGAACGATTCTAAGAAGTTCCTTAGTACGGAGTGTAAATAATGGCTTTTGATGACCTACGTAGTTTTCTTAAAGCTCTGGACGAGCAGGGCCAGCTTCTTGAGATTGATGAAGAGGTTTTGCCTGAACCTGATATCGCAGCTGCAGCGAATGCTACATGCCGCATTGGTGAAGGCGCACCGGCAATCTCTTTCAAAAAAATTATGGGTTTTAATAATGCACATGTCGTGATGAACACCATTGGCTCCTGGAAAAACCATGCAATTTCACTGGGCCTTCCACTCAATACTCCTGTGAAACAACAGATAGACGAATTCATTCGCCGGTGGGAAACTTTTCCTGTGTCACCCGAGAGGCGTCAAAATGCGCCCTGGTCAGAAAATACCGTTGACGGCGAAGATATTAGTCTCTTCGACATACTTCCTCTGTTCCGCTTAAACGATGGCGACGGCGGTTTTTTTATTGATAAAGCCTGCGTAATATCACGTGACCCACTTGACCCGGAACATTTCGGTAAGCAAAACGTCGGCATTTACCGAATGCAGGTGAAAGGTAAACGAAAACTCGGGCTACAGCCAGTGCCGATGCATGATATTGCACTTCACCTTCATAAAGCGGAAGAGCGTGGCGAAGATCTGCCAGTGGCTATTACGCTGGGCAATGACCCTGTTATTACTCTGATGGGCGCCACGCCGATGAAATACGACCAGTCAGAATATGAAATGGCAGGTGCACTACGTGAAAGCCCTTATCCCATAGCCACTGCCCCACTTACAGGCTTTGATGTGCCCTGGGGATCGGAAGTGATTATTGAAGGAGTTATTGAAGGACGTAAACGTGAAATTGAAGGGCCGTTTGGCGAATTTACTGGCCACTATTCCGGCGGTCGTAACATGACCGTTGTACGGATTGATAAAATCTCATTCCGCACTAAGCCAATATTCGAGTCATTGTATTTGGGAATGCCGTGGACCGAAATTGACTATCTGTTAGGCCCTGCAACCTGTGTCCCCCTGTATCAACAGCTGAAAGCGGATTTCCCCGAGGTGCAGGCTGTAAATGCCATGTATACACACGGTTTACTGGCAATTATTTCTACAAAGAAACGCTATGGTGGGTTTGCCCGCGCTGTGGGGGTGCGGGCGATGACAACTCCACATGGTCTATCCAGCGTCAAGATGGTGATCATGGTCGATGAAGACGTAGATCCCTTTAATCTGCCTCAAGTAATGTGGGCACTATCTACAAAGGTAAATCCGCAAGGCGATCTCGTTCAACTGCCAAATATGTCTGTACTTGAGCTTGACCCAGGTTCCAGTCCAGCAGGGATTACAGATAAACTTGTGATCGATGCGACTACACCGGTAGCGCCGGATATACGTGGCCACTACAGCCAGCCGGTAAAAGACCTGACAGAAACATCAATCTGGATTGAGAAGTTAACGACCCTGTTATCAAATCGCGGCTAAGGAGAAATTATGATTTGTCCACGTTGCGCTGATGTGCGCATTGAAATTATAGCAACATCGCCAGTTGAGGGTGTATGGACGGTACAACAGTGCCAGCATTGCCTGTACACTTGGCGCAGCACAGAACCCGCTAGAAGAACGGAGCGAGAACATTATCCCGAAACTTTTCGGATGACTCAAAGAGATATTGATAATGCGCCGGAAGTCCCGCCCGTTCCCCTTCTGTTAACCAAATAATTTCCTCTATGTCGGGTCCAAGCCCGCTATTTTAATTTTCATTACATGTGCTAAGCAAGGCAGCACCGAGTACTTAAAAGTACAGCCTGCTCTTATGATGCCGCGTGAGCGGCATGGAGGCGCCAGATGATGTCAGAGCAGCGTATAGTGGTCAGACGGCGCCGTACGCCCGGCGAAGCCGGTTACGGACTGATATATGGCGCTACCCAATCCCTTCCTGCTAAGCCAGACGGCCTTAAAGCGACGATAAAGTTTATCTAATCCCGAAGCCCCGGTGAGCGGGCTGGACGGCGCAGAGCGACGTACAGGGCGAGATTTCCGGGGTCTTGGCTTTACTGTTCACTATGAACAGTAAAGCTTAGAGGATTAGTTACACCATCCATTACAGTCACTCCTGTTCCGGCCCTTCGGGCCGGGGCGGGGGCGGCCTGTCAATGGGCACTCGGAGTTTCAGGACGGTTCCGCTTTTGCCTGAGAGGGGCTGGAGGCTTCAGGCCTGCTCTGGTGTGTTCTTATACCGTGACTATGAGTGTTGTAACTAACGGTTTTGCCATGCCCGCCGCAGGCGGGAGCTACTTCCAATTCTGAGCGGCGCGGACGCCTGCGGCCGCTGCAAGCGAAGGCCTTATCTATCCTCCGAATGGCCGGACTGAAAACCTTATTTTCTTTTTGATTATTTCTTTACTGACCATAGGTCAGGAATGTCTTGCGGGTAACGTCAGACTCGCTTGCAGGTAAGGCTGACTTTCCGATTGCGGGTAAATGTGGATAAAAAAAAGCAGCACCTGAAACGGCTGAATTTATGTGGTTCAGCGTGCCGGAAGTTCATGCCGGCAGGAGCAAAACCAGGGTGTTCTGCAGGCGGCACAAACGACTTTACCGCCAGTCAAGGCGGTTAATATCGTGCGTGGAAACGTCAGTGAACGACGTCGGGAGGTGCAGGCTCGTAGCCGAGGCCCAGCTCCAGCTGGTTAAGATGCTGCCACACAAGGCGATCGAAGCTGTCAGCGTCGAGGTTGATCAGTTCATGGTTCGGCCGCGTGCGGATGAGCCAGCTGGCCATCGTGCTGCGCCGTTCATCGAGCGGCAGTTTACCCAGCTTATTGCGCCTTTTCTCCCGTACGGCCTTCTCGCGCCGGCTCAGCAGCGTCGCTATACGGGCTTTTTCATACCAGCGCCGGCGGGCGGCCCGGACGGAGTCACGCGTACCGGGTTCGAGAATACCTTCCTCTTCGGCCTCGATGCGCAGGTTTCGCTGCAGCAGCAGCTTATCCATGTTAACGCCGCACAGCTGCCAGAAACGCTCCGTGAGAATGATATGCCGGGGCATCCAGCACTGTTCAATCGGGTCCCATTCCAGGTCAGGCATTTCGATAAGGCCAAACCGTGCCAGCTCCGGGAACAGACGCGACAGCCGGCAGGGTTCGACCCGGGTTTCGGGGATGACATTGTCTTTACTGTCTTTCGGGCTGAGCTCGCTGGCGAGCCGGCTGACATTGACGGTCACAACCCAGGTGGCCATGTCGGCACGCTGAACAAGCAAAGGGAATAACGCATCGATAAGCGCACGCCGTTCCGGACGGAAATGCCGATCGCGGCCTGCAGCTTTACGGTACTGCGTAAAGTAAGGATGAAGTGACGGCCGGAAACGCAGCGTCCACTTACCGCTGGTCTTTTCTTTGACGACCAGACGACGCATTGCGTGGCCAAACTCACCCGGGAGCGGGCGATAGCCATCAGGCGCGAACCACCGGGGTTCAGGGCATTTGCAGGTGACATCATGATCGCCGCGGCGACGTCTGTCATTTTCGGAAGTCGGGCTGTTTATCCCGATTAAATTGCGGTCATTCACCCTGTCCCAAACTTATGGCGGGCAGGGGTTGTCTTATGAATAGCATGCGTTATAATCCTTTACAGGCGCTGCGCCTGCTTTTGGACCCCCTGATTCTGATTCTTCCGCCAAGTTGAGCTCAGATTCGGGGGGTTTTTGCATTCAGAGTACGGCAAACCGTAAACTCTAGACCCTGGACGTTTTTGCGGATACGTCCTATCCGGTTTATTTGTTCCCGCGCCGCGCATGACCGGCCACAGGTTTACTGCAAATCCTCATCGTCAACCACCACAGTATTCGATAAGGATCTAAAAAGGATCGCCGCCCGGCGAATTCTGAAAAGAATACCCATCTCACCCGTTTAAATCCAGCACAGTTTGCTCACAGCTCGAATCGTATGGATAAAAAAAGTTCACTGATAAACTTTATTTTGAACGAATTCACATCTGTGGCCTGACTTAATCCAAATCACGCGTCTGGCGGGACGGCGCAACCATGTGGGATATCTGAGAGATGTATTTCCTGATTTTAAGCAGTAGGTTGTAATGCAATCACGAATGATCGCTTTACCTATACGATGGGCAGGGCGGTCAGGCTGAGGCGTACCGCAGCTTCGCGAGGAACGAACAGCCTGAGCGGCGTGGCCGTCATGGGGTAAAGGTTGTGGCACTATGGCCAATACTCACTGATACTGTCGGCGCGATTGTAAGTACATCCGACAGTCTTTTCCGTTATGGATACTGTGACCGGCCCTGTATGACTCAAGCCGGTTTTTTATCCTTTTTCTGCCCGGGCAATGGCCTGCTGCATAACCTGTTCGCTTACCACTCCCGGGATAACAGTGGTGTTATCCGGCGTGGCGTTTTCAGCAGGCATCACGATAATGCCAGGTGTCCCCGTAAGCCCCAGCATTTCAGCCAGGGCAGCATTGTTCTCAATAATCTGGTCGGCAGTAGAATTATTCTCATCTGAAACGTTACCTGTACCGGCAGCAATACCGGCTTTCTCTATATCTTCTGCTTTCAGTTTCCCTTCGTTATGTCCGGTCCGGTAAATGCCGTTGTGGAATGCCATGTACGCATCCGCACCATGTATCCTGTAAATGCTGAGCCCCCGGCGTGAAGCCTGCGCTGATTCCGGAAAGCGGGCGGCAAAGATGGTCCAGTCCCGGAACGCAAAGCGCACGCCGGCGTTTGCAGCCATCACCTTTTCCATCACCGGCGCCATCATGCTGCAGGCACTGCATTCGTAGTCAAAAAACTCGGTCACGATGACTTTTGAGTCCGCCGGCCCTTTAACGGGCACGCCATCCAGTTGCATCAGTAGCCGGTGAGTTTTCAGCGCTGACTGCACGTAAGCCTGCTGCTGCATGGCCTGCTGCCGCGCCTGCAGCTTTTTGCTCACCTCAATGAGCACGTCCGGGTGCGCGACCAGATAGTCCGCTGCAATCTCACCAATTCGGACCTGCTGCTCCGGGGTAAACGCGTCAGCGCCGGCAGCACCGGCTTGGACTGTAAATAAAGCAGCGCTCATGACCAGAGCTATGCTGGCCATCTTAAGGGTCTGTTTCATGATTTATCTCATATGGCTGCGTTAAGCAGACTGAAGGTGAGACGGCCGCAATGAGTACGGCCGCGCTGATTTTTAACGCTCTTTCTGAATGTTCCTTGAGGGTTCATGTGACAGTTCCGGTGGCATCCGCTCCGGAGCATCATGCTGAACCGGCCTGCTGAGACCTGCCGCAAAGTCTTTTTCCGTCGGGGAGGCTGCTGAAAGCTCAGTGGCCAGTTCTGTATCGCCCTTGCCCGAATGCACTGGCTGTTCCCGGATCTCCTCCTGCATCCTGATAACTTCCGGGGAGTCCGGCCGGGTATTCTCCAGAACCCGGCTGGCAAGTTTCGCTTCATCCGTTACAGACCTGGCAACAGGGAACTCTGGTTTCTCACTGTCTGTCATCTCCTGTGGAGCAGCCAGGCTGAGATCTGTGGCCAGCTTTTTCTCTGCTACCAAGTCGGCACGACTGTCTCTGCTGCTGATTTCCGGTTCCGGTACGGCAGGAGTATCAGGCTGCTGACTTTCTTTCCTGACAAGGTCTCTGACAGCTGCGTCGCTAATGTCGGCAGGTACCACCATTGATAGCGTATCTTCCGGAACGGGCGGTGTATTCTGCACGCTGTTAACGGCAGCTCTTACCGCCGTTTCGGTAACGGGCTCCACGCCTCCGGAAAGTTTGAGAAGCTGTTTTGACGGCGAGTCGTTTCCGGTCTTAAGCAAAACACCTGAAGTGGGATGTTTTCTCGCCATACTGAGCGCTTCGTCCAGTGTGGTCACCACATGCGTTTCACCGTTCCTGCTTTTCTGCACAAGCGCCGCTTGTGCGCCGGCGGTAAAAATCCGCCTTTCAGCCCCCCGAGCCATGTCACCGCTGCCGGGTCGTAGCGGCACCATCGTCAGGCCCGCCGCTTTTCCGTTACCGTCGAACACCGGCAGGGCCAGATGCGGCTCAGGGAACTTCCGTGTCGGCGGGATGATACGTGCCGTAACCGGGCTGCCGCGCAAACCATTTGACCGCAGAAACGCGCGGCCCATCGCCGTTTTAGACGCGGGCTGACCCATCGCCCAGATCCGCCTGGCCCGGTCGCGCTCCGGCTCGGGCGTTAGCGCATCATGCGCCGTGGCCGGCCCTTCATTTCCGGTCCTGAGCGTCTTTGTCCAGCCTGCTTTATCATCGGTAAAAATCTGGACGTGGTCCTTCGCACGCGAGACGTTGATATAAAACGCCCGCGCGCCGCTCATCAGCTCACGTGCGCCCTCAACGCCCTCCAGCGCCAGTGAGTAACGGGCACTGGCGCCCTGAGCGCCGTAGCCGGTGACCGCCCAGCTGTAGTCAACGTGCCGGTCAGCGAACGTTGCTGCCGGATCGATAACCTTCAGCCCGCCGGCATTGCGCAGCACAATCTCACCATTGTCGCGCAACTCTTCAACGCGATACTGTTCGTGTGCAGCGTGACCGGCCTGCTTCTGGGTTTTACTCAGGCGGACGCTGTCACCCGTGCGAAGCTCAATAGAGCGGGTCTCAAAAACCTCAATTTCAGTGGCGTTGAGTTCCTGTGGCGACCAGTACTGCGTACGCCCCGCTTCATCCTTCAGGGTGATGTTGCCGTTTGCCTGGTCAACGCCGGTGACGTGCAGGTACCGCTGATTGGCCATCACCACCTGCCCGGTTTCCCAGTCGTCAATACGGTTAAAGTCGTGCCGGCCGCCGTTGATGCGATCCAGGACAGGGACGGTGCGGTACGCCTCGCCCAGCTCTTTTGATTCAACCATCGCGTTATGAATACCCTCATTGATGGCTCTGCGGTCTGCGTGCAGCTGAACCATGATCATGGTCTGCTCCCGTGCCTCATCGGTGCGGCTCATAAAGTCAGCCACGATTGTGGATACAGGATCTGCTGACTCGACAATTGATCCTGTGGGCAGCACTGTGCCTGCGCGCCGGGGAACAACGTCCGGCGACACCTTTTCAATGTTTCTCAGCGCCGCCGCGAAATCATTGCTGATGATGCTGTACACCGCAGACTTCAGGTCCGGGTCGCGCTGGCGCACGATTTCCTTCATGACCGCCACATCAATGGGGCTCCGCTCCTGCATCAGCTGGAATGGCGCACCGCTCTCGGGCGACTGCAGCTGCGCAACGTCCCCTACAGGAACGGCGCGGCCGTTACCGGCGGCGATCGCACGGTACGCCGCCGCGGTATCCTGGTTACCAATCATGGAAGACTCATCGATAAGGAACAGCATGTTGTCATAGCGGACGTCCTCGCCGGCCGCGCTGCGCATCTGCCAGTCCAGCACAAACGACTTCAGCGTCTGCGCATCTATGCCGGTGCCCGCCATCTCCTTAACCGCCCGGTGAGTCGGGCCAAGGCCTACAATGACCGGACGCGCGTCAGCCGGCAGGGTGTCGATAGCCGCCTTGACCGCATTGAACTGGGTGGTTTTACCGACACCTGCATACCCCTGCACGGCCGTAAACCGGTCCGGACTCTGCAGAATAAGCGAGGTGGCCTCTTTCTGGCCCTGAGTCAGGCCGGACAGGAGAGCCGGATCGACCTGCGCCATCAGCGGCACCTGCGTGTTTTTACCCCGCTCAATTTCACTAACGATGGCTTTTTCCATCTCCCACGTGGCGCGCGCAACGAAGTGAGGCCCGGCCCTGGTCTCCACCTCAATGAGGTCACCCTCCTTAACCTGCCGGGCAACTTCACTCTCGATAAGCTTCAGGTCACCGCAGAATGTCAGCGCCTCATCCAGCAGTTTCGCCCACGGGAAGGCGACGTCCCGCATCTGCGCCACGCCGCGCGTTACGGCTTTCTGTGCATCAGAGAGTAGCTGTTTACTGAGCGTGTCCACCGCCTCACTGGCATCCTCTTTTCCGCTGGCCTGCCGGACCAGCGACAGCGGCGAGCGCGTGGAGCGCATGCGCCCCAGCTTCTCTTCCGCCCGGCTCAGCGCTTCGCCGGTAAAAATTTCCGCCTCATGGCCGGACTGCGCCAGCGCGTTAATCATATTCACCGACAGATCCTGTGCGCCCAGGCTGGCCAGTACCGTGCCGCGATCGTTGTCACGGCTGCCGGGCGCGCTGACGTATCCGTAAGTTACGTAAAGCGGCCGGGACGCGTCCAGACGCAGCGGCTTTTGCTGCCCTTCGCGCTGCACGATGAGCGTGCCGTTTTCAATAGCCGTGACCGTGAGGCGATCGCGCGCTTTCAGGCCGGCATGCTTATCACCGGCAAGTGCAAACAGGTGCTCCCCGGCGGCAACTTCAGCGTCATTCTGCGTGAACAGCCGCCAGTCGCCGGAGAGTGCGCTGAGTTTTACCCGTGATAGCACCCCGTCCCCGTCAATCAGTGAGAGCATGCGGGTCTCATCATGCACGCGGTCAATGACGTAGTGCCGCGTTTCGTTTTTCTCTGACCGGTCCTCCAGCACCATACCGGCGCGGTAGGTCTGAGGGAGACGGCGCTCCTTAGCCGTCACAAACACCGGTGTACGCGCCGCAATACTGACCGACTCCTGCCCCAGCCTGCCGGCATCCTGCAGCGCACTCCTGATAACCCCGGTCAGCTGCGCCTGCTCGCGCGGGCCTGTCACAACGGCCGTAACGGGCCCCTCCGCAGGGTCCATTCCGGCATAGCGCTCTGCCAGCGCCTGGTAGCGGTCGCGCTTGTCCTGAATACTGGTCACGCGCACCTCAATTCCGTCAGATGGTGCGGTCAGGCTCTGACGCTTTACGCCCGCTGCAGTCAGCACAGACAGGGCGTTCGCATTTGACTGCCGTCCGGCACTATCCAGAAAGAGCAGCTGCGCATTCTGCTGATGCGCCTCATCGGTGAGCACCAGCATTTCTTTCAGGCTGAGTTTTTCCGCGCTCTCAACGATGACCGTACTCTGCGGCATCAGGCTGAAGGTGCCATCAAGCATCCGGCTGCGGTGAAGCAGCCGGTCCCTGAGCTCAGGCGACTTTGCAAAGCTGAGTGCGCGCTCGGCTGAACTTGTCAGTACGCTTACCTCGCGCCCCTGCTCACGTGACATTGTCACCAGTGTCTCTGTAACCTCACGCAGCCGGCCGACTGATGCAGGTGCACTGATGATAACGGCGGGCTCCCGGGCAATATGCTCAGGATGCCCGGGGGAAAGACCACCGTCGGGGCTGAAGTTAATTACCCGGTTCTCTTTCAAGATATCTGCCGCCAGCGACTGCACCGACAGCTCATCCAGCAGATGGATGTGCGAGGTAAACACGCCTTTATCACCGTCGAGAGGCACGAGCAGATTGTCATGAATAGCCTGGTCAAGCGCTTGGCGCAGGTCCGGAATGGTGTTCTGCAGTTCACCGGCGTTATGAGCGGTCAGCAGAAGATCCCCGTAGGTAAACCGCGTTTTACTGTCGCTCAGTACAGAAATGGCAGTGCGGACCGACTCCATCGCCGGCACAGGGACGTCCTGCACCTCTCCCGCGTCAGGACGGGACATTTCACGTTCACGCGCTTCATTCATCACGCCCTGGATGTCAAAGCCGATTTCTTCCATCTGGCGCTGCCAGCGCGCCTGCAGCCGGGCACGGCCGTCGGCCGTTTCTGGTTTAGCGATCGGGTCATCTTTAGCCGATGGAGACGGCGCTGATGTTTCTTTATCTGCTGTTGCAGCCTCTTTTTCTACGGCTGACACCGCGCGCTCAGGACCAGACTCTGTCGGCAGGTCTTTTTCCTGTGCTGATGGGGTTAAAGGCTCTTTATCCGCCGTTTCAGGGAATTTCTCTGCAGCTGGCACCCCATGTGCCGGTTCAGTCTCTGCAGGACCATTTTTTTCCTGTGCTGGCGCCGTTAAAGGCTCTTTATCTGCCGTTGCAGAGACTTTTCCGGTAACGGTCATCTCGTACGCCGGCGCAGGCTCAGCCTGCACAGGTATAGAGGCAGATTCGGGCCGGCTGCGCTCCGGTGCCCCCTCGTCTTCTCCATAGCGGCTGATATCCTGCTTGCGCTGGCGCGTATCGAGTGCGGCCACGTCGCGGCTTTTGAGCGAGGCATCCTCGCCGGCGCGTGCGTGGATTTCCCGGTGTCGCGAGGAGAACTCATCCAGCACCGCTTCCGTAAAGCCCTTTATCTCCCACAAATCATGACGGCCGCCGGTCGGCACGGTTTCGTAACCGATAGCCTCAGCCTTGCTTTTGAGCACGTTGCGGTAGATTTTGCCGTACGTTATCTGGTTGCGGTACGCCGTTTCGATAAAGCCGGCACCGTGAATGGTGTCGGTGGCCAGCGCCTTCCACTTGCCGTCCAGCTCCGTGACGTTGGCCATTACCGCGTGTGTGTGGATCTGCGGATCAAGGTTACGGGAGGTGTCATGCGTGAACAGGGCTGCGACCATTTTACCGCTGGTCACGATGCGCGTGACGCCTTCCTTCGTATCCCGGGCGCTGACCGTCTGCTCCATGATGGCCAGCGTCTCTTTTACCGCGTCATGGTGTGCCTCCAGCAGGCGTTTATCGCCGCCGGCAAGGATAAGCATTGAGACACTTTTAGGTGCTGAAAAGGTAAAGTCGTGCCCCGGACGGTGTACGTGGGCACCCTGCACTTCCTTCCCCAGCATCACGCCGTTGGGCAGATTGCCGTGCAGAATGCCAGTGAACGTATCTAGGTCAACCGGTCCCTCAAGTCCCAGTTCGCGCGCACCCTCCCCCATCCACTGCGTGGGCATGTCATCCAGAAAGTAATAGTTATCCTTGCTGCTGTAGTAGCCGGCAGCGTCGGCGGCCGAAGCCACCGGAGCAACGGTCATCATCGTTCATACCCTCCCGGGTCAAGGCTGTCACTCATCTCCTGATACGCGTCGTAGTCGTCGCGGTGTCGCAGGATGTTCTTTTCTTCATCGGCCATGCGTGCGTTGGCATCGCTGTACTGCCGGGCATCAGCCTCTTCACGCTTTTCCTGGTCAGTTTTTCGCGGGCTGATGTGCCGGACGATAAGGCGTCCGCCGTCGTCTTTTTCCATCTGCATGTTCAACTCGGGAGCCTCACCCCCCGGCGTGTCACTGTCGGTTTCTGCTGAGCCTGCCGTAGTGCCGGTCTGTAGGCGCCGGATTCGGTCCAGCGGAGAAAGCCTCGGGCCGTTATCAGCCTGTGCAACCCCGGGTGCCGGCAGGGTGGGCGCTATCTCTGCTGTTATGTCCGCTGTGGATTGCCTGGCTGGCCGCGGCCTCACCTGATGCGTACTGATGGGCAAAATAGTGGCGCGGCGCGGGAACGGACTGACGTTTGAGGTAGTCAGTACATTGCCGCCCGATACGGGAGCCGGTTCAGTCGCCTTCAGATGAGGGGAGACATCCAGGGAAAGCTCAGTCTCTTTCTCTTCAGGCGGCTCCTGTCGGGTTACAGGAGGAGCAGTTTTTAACGTGTCAGCAGACGGAGAGGCCGGTGCAGGCTTAGTTGCGGCGGTAGCCGTGGCCGTGGCGGTGGCGGTGGCGGTGGTACGGTCACCGTTTTCCAGTATTTCTTCGCCGGTCGGAAACGAAATGTTCGCCGCGCGGGAGCTGCGTTCGTTGCTCTCGATGATTTGTTCGAGCTCCGGACTCAGCCGGTCATGGAAGTCACGCTCAATTAGCGCGGGGTGATATTTTTTCTGTTTACGGTACTTCAGGTTCAGCTTTACCACCGGGTACTCGCCCGGCAGGCGCACATAGAACTGCAGGTTCGGCATCTTCATAATCTGGTCGTAGTCCACGATAGGCTCATTGACCTTGTCCTTACTGATCGAGATACCATCACGCACCTGGTCAAGGCCGTAGCTGTTCTGCTCGCGCGCCTCACGCCGGCGCTGATGACCCAGTTCCTCCTCCACGATTTTGGCCACCTCAGCGCTCGGCGAACGGCCATAGGCGCGGGTGTTCAGCAGGTCAAAGATGGCTTTAGCCATCTCGCGGCCGTAGATGTGGATTAGCTGCGGCATGTTCTGAATGCCCAGCACGAAACAGCCGCCGAACTTGCGTGCCTCAGCCAGTGTTTCGTTGAACTCTGGTATTTTCTGCAGGCTTGCAATCTCATCGCCAACAAACCACACGCGCCTGTCGCTGTTCTCGCCCATGCTCTGAAGCAGCAGTGTGGCCAGCGACAGCCACATCGATATCAGGGGGCGCACAGCCTTGCGGTGGCGGGCAGTGGTGGAGATAAACAGCCAGCTGCTGTCGTACTGGGCATCGGTCATCCACTCGCGGATGCTGAATTCCGGCTTACCTTCTTTATCCAGCCCCTGCAGGTAGCGCAGCGACTTGGCGTAGTTGGTCAGCACCGAGCGGATAGAGATGGCGGTCTTCTCGATTTTTTCCTCAACCAGGTTGGCCGACGGAGTATTCTTCAGAAACTCGCGCAGACTTTTGAGGTCGATGGACAGACAGGTTTTCAGGAACGTTTCGATGCTGCGGTCAGGACGGGATGCAAACTGCATAGCCGTATCACTGAAGATTGTGCGCGATGAGGACACCCAGAACGGGTCGGAGTCGCCCTCAACCGGCATTAGTGCGGCCGTCATGTTCTCATAGTCCACTACGTCCTGCGCCTCGCGCCACAGCACCCAGTTCTCACAGCGCCTGTCGTGCGCGTTCAGAATTTTGTCCACGCGCTCGTCGTAGTGGGTCTCAATAAACGTCCCGCCGGAGTCGTAAACAATCGCCCGGTCGCCGCGCCGGCGGATGTAGTCCAGCAGCCAGCGGATGAGGGTGGACTTACCGACGCCGATGGTGCCGTGAATGAGATAGTTCATAACCTCGGCGTTCTTCACCATGTTCAGGCCGCCAATCTGCAGATCGGACTTCTCACCGGCCTTTTTCAGCAGTCGGTTGACCTCTTTAAGCTGGTCAGTAAGGGTCATGCCCGAGATAAACTCGTCCTCACTCTCCCACTTACCGATGCGACCCACATACCAGGCAATAAGGCACCAGAGCAGGCTGGCGGCAATACCGCAGGCGCTGGCGATAAAGCGCAGGTTCGTCAGGAACTGGCGGCCCATGTCCTGCATCCACGGATTGGCCAGCAGCTGCGCCGGCGTCAGCTTTATCGCGCACAGCTGCGCACTTTCATCGCAGTGCCAGAAGATGTCCCATGTGGCTTCGGCCGCACGCGGGGACAGGTCCAGCAGAGAGTGGCTGGGCCACGCTGCCCAGTACCAGAAGCCGTTACGTAGCACGTCATCGGGCGTCGTAAGCCAGAACAGCGCGCCGGTGGCCACCACGAACAGCAGCAGCATCCAGTGGAAAATCCAGTTGCTGACCTGCACAAACATGCGCAGCCTGTAGGCCGTCATCTGGCCGCCCTGCGTCAGGTATTTGGGTGTAAAACTCATGGGGAACTCCGGATAGCACGCAGGCGAAGCCCGCCCGTGAGAATTGGGCAGGCTAACGACGAAAGAAAAGTGGAAGCTGGGCCGCTCAGGGCCCGGAGATTATCTACGCGAGACGATGTCCTGCAGGCGGATAATACAGCTGCAGCGCATTAGTCAGCGGGCAGTGTTCAGCGGGATGGCGGAGCTTTAAAAAAGAGTAAGTTCCAGATGGCCAGTGTCATGATGGATACCCCGAAGGCGACAAAAAGCAGAGTCAATACAGTCATGACCAATTCGTCAGCTGGTACCGGAGGGTCACGTTTCGCCAGCGCCCACATGAAGCAGGTGCTGTAAATGAAGAACAGAACAAATAATGCTGTAAGAGTGCGTGCTGTACTGTCGAGCCTGAGCATAAGCATTGCCTTAATAAAATTTAAACGCTATCCCGGACGCACGTCACACACGCATTAACCTGCTAGTGCAGTGCACAGGAGAAGTATCCGGATAATCTGAGCCACGCTTCCGCTACCCCGTATATCAGGGAGAAACGAAAAATATGAGGTCCCGTAAGGGAGGAGGGCAACACCCGTGGTGTTGATGCTGCCCCGGTGTCCGCTGCCCGGGGGGCGCAGACGGGGGTCGGCAGGCGCCCCGTTGTCAGGAGAGATTTTCTTATTTCCCCTTAAGGCGCATGCCGCCGGCTTTGCAACCGGTCATGACTTAATACCAGGAATTTCAGCACCCTGCAAGCTGCTATATCTTAATAACTGTCTCCCTGACAGTTGCAGAAGCAGCTAAGCAGTATCTTACGTTACATGATGCCGGCGACTGATTTAGCCAGCTGCGCTTCAAGAACAGGCTTTGCCTCTTCAAACTTCAGGTTCACTTTATTAGCGTTTGAAACGACGCGGGTCTGATACTTCATACGGTTGCCTTCTTCACTGCTGGTCTGCAGCTTGAGGCCAGAGTTTCCCTGCCTCAATGCTGCCACATTATCTGTCGTCACGGCTGCTTTGCTGCGTTCGGAAATCTGTAGATCGGTCACCATCGTAAAGTTCGTGTCCTCGACCAGAGTATCTGCTGCCATTCCCGCAAGCCCCGCGGCCAGGCCTATGCCCAGAATGGCTCCACCTGAATTACTGTTATAAGCAGTAATCCCAGCACCAAGAGCAGCCCCCGCAGCAGCGCCTTCATACCCTGTCGACAGGAAGCTTTGTGCCTGCCGTAAATCCATCTTCTCTGCTTTCAAAACGTTAGCCTGAATCCAGTAATAAGCAGCATCAGGGCTGGAGGTCACGGTATAGCCTTTTGCACGCAAATCCTGCGCCAGTATCGGCTCAAGATCACTCATGTCTTTATCAGAGGTATTTCGGACCTGCAGATAAACCGTTTTCTGACTGGATGGCTCCAGCCAGACGGTCTGGCTCATCTGCGTTTTGACATCGAGATTGCGTTTTTTAATAGCCGTACTCATGGCACTACAGCCGGAAAGCATAAGACAGGCAGCAGCAGTCGCTGCCACGAAGACATTGCGGTTTTTCACAGGTGAATCCTTATTTAACAGAGAAAACGGAAATGGCGCGCCCTTGGGCACGCTGTATTAATTGGAAGGATTTATAAAGAAAACCCCTTCAGCCAGAATGGCGGAAGGGGTATTAGCAGGAACTGGGTGTCTTAGATGTTTTTAATAATCTTAGCGAATTTGCTCATTGCGCCAGCAATACCATAGCGTGTTAATTCCGAACTGATAATAGCCTGCATGATGAGATGACTTATCAAAAGCATGAATGGCGCTGCATAAAATAACTGCGGATTCCAGGCTGCCATTAACGCGAAAATGCCATTGCCAAAGATTGCTGCTATACAGGTATTTTTGTATGTCCGGCTTAACTTCTGTACCAGTAGCGATTTACTTCTCACCGTCTGAGGTATAGCGGTCAGCAACAGAAACGGAGTATAAGTCATAGCAATAATCGCTAAAGATAAGATTAGCGTGAAGCCACCGAAGGCCAGCGTCAGCCCCTGATAATGCAGCGTCGGGTTAATCCACACATCGTCTGGCGGCACAAAGCTATAAATGATGTATGCGAACGATAATGCATACAACGACAAACAGGTTACCGGAAAAGCAGCACTCAATTTCATTGCATCGAGTGCATTTGGAACCTGCTGTTCGCCAGATGCAAAACTATTAAGCAGATAATCTGCGTCCTTCTTGATATCGCTATACATCATCCCAGCCCCCTTACTTATCCGGCACGCCGTCTAAGCTCCGCTATTTTTCTATCAAAGTCATCGCCCAGATTGTCTTTAGGTTTCTGACCCTGCTCATTTAACTCTTTATTATGACCCGCTTTGAAATTTCCTTTAGCAGAATCATGTTCGTGCTTAAGTATATCACTGGACGTCTGAACAGTGGTTTTATTTTCAGCGATTTTACCGTCATTTTCCCTGAGAGTTTCCATAAGGCCAGATCTTTGTGCTGCGACCTGATTGGCGACATTATTCTGAATTCCGGCGCCTGCGGCCTGCTCGCTCACACGTTTTGACCCGTTGCGGAAGTCTTCTCGCATTTCCTGTGAAGGTGCACCGGCCGGAACACTGAGATTCCGCTCTACCTGCCGCGTGCTGACTTCAGCTGTCTGCCCTTTTCTGACGACAGTATTCTGCGACGAACCTTCAGCAGGTCCATAGCTGTCAGCCGGCGAGCTGCCCGACAGGGCCTGTCCCGAAGTCTGCACTCCAGCGGGAAGCGTGGTTCCACGGTCCGCAGATGTGCCTGCAGCATCCAGCGAACGTGACGGCTGCAGCGGCTTACTGTTAACCTGGTCAGTCCGTGCACCATAGTTACGCATGATTTCAGGTTCAAGCCGCTCATGCATAAATTCAGTAGCTGCGCCCTGCGCGCTTCTGACGTTTGTCAGGATGTTCTGGGCGTCACTGCCATATTTAGCAGTAGTCCAGTCCACAAACTCCTGATTGTAGTTAGCATCCAGGCTGGCACTCTGCGTTTGTGAAAGAGTGGCCATGCGGCTGAATTCCTGACTGCGCGTGCTGCTCTCGGTGTACTGATGGTACTGACTCTTAGCATCATTAAGCGTCGCTGCGAACTGCTGAGCGTTTGAACTGGACTGATTATCAGTATGACTCCCTGAATCGCTCAGACGGGTCGATGTCACCATATCCATGCCCTCGCGGAAATCACGTGCCTCCTGACTGCTCTGGTCGCGGCGACTATCACGTCCCTCTGAATGGCTGTCCTGCGTACCATGCGAGCTGCCGGTAGTGTGACGAAGGTCAGCACTGATACTGGCTTCTCCCCCGGCGCTGACGCCGGTCGCCCACTTGCCGAGTTTACCCGCCAGCTGGTCACCGGAGTCAAATTTAACCTGGCCTCTGACACCCGTGCCAGCACTGCCCTGATTGGTAATATCCATCAACTGGTTGTAGGCCTGCTGTTCAGAAACATTGTGCGACTTCGCATAGTTCTCAACGGCAGACTGCATTTTGCTCGCGCCTTTAGAGACATTCGTTGCCACACTGTTGTCGCTGCCCTGCGTCATGCTGTCGCTATTTCCGCTCTGCTGCGTCAGCTGGTTCATCTGCTGGAAGCCGCTGGTTACGCTGTGGTTATAACCATCAAGCGAACTCTGCGCCTGCTGCTGCGCCTGCCGTGCCTGCTCGGAGAACCCGTTGCTGGCGAGAGAACTGAGCCGCATGCTGACAGGCAGGTTTGATATCGCCTGACTGGTATCCACTACGGTGTGTCCGTCAGCCGTCTGTGTCATCATCGCATTATTGCCGGTCTGGAAGCCCTGAGACCCCGAGCGGCGCAGCATGTTGGTGTCAAACTTGTTGGCACTGACATTATCCATCGACATGTTGTTAAACGACCAGTTGCCGTCCGCCGTCGTCGAAGCCTGTCCGCCGGTCGCAAACGCCGCCGAGCTCATCACTCCGCCAACGGCCTGTGAGGCCACAGACGCCGCGCCTTTGGTCAGGAAAAAGGCGAGCACCGGTATCGACATGCTCAGATAGCCCGCGATGTTGGCCGCGTCTGAGTGCTGCAGCGCGACCTGATCCTGATTGGCCAGCACCAGCGGCGTGGCCCCGGTCTTCGTCTGCAGATAGAAGTTGGCCAGCGAGTTAAGAATGGCGAACATCACCGGCCACATGGTGAAATAAACGAAACCGCCGGCGTACAGCTTCAGCGTTTTAAGCCCGAAGATGTCGTGATTCACCAGCGCAAGCGCTATGACCAGCGGGAACAGCGCAATCAGCACCAGCATCATCAGCGACTGGAACATCGGCAGCGTACGCGACGCTATCACGCCACCCGCGCCCCAGCTGATGCGCTGCTTGGTCATGCTGGACTCGGTGGCCAGATTCAGCAGGTTGGCCGTATCGGAAGAGCGCGCCGCAAAACCTTTCCAGCCGTCACGGATGGCCGCATTGGTGATGTTGTTACGCATAATCTGCGCTGCGCTCAGGCCGCCTGCATAGAAGAAGTTGTAACTCTCATCCATCGCGTTACCGAGCAAAGTATCCCCGCTGACGCGGCTGCCGAACACGCGTGTGGCCAGTGCATGCCAGGTTGTGCCGCCGATGCGCACGTCCGCCCCGATCAGATTTTTGACGACCGCAGCCGCCTGCTGGCAGGTGATAAACTGCCGGCCGCTGCCGGTATCCTGGTACAGGCCGCGCAGCGGACTCGGGTTATTCGTAATCAGCGTCAGCGGATCGGTGCTGTTCAGCAGCTGTGACACGGTGTACTTGTTATTCAGCAGGATATCGCCCACCACGCAGTTTTCCACGTAGTCGGTAAGCATGCCGGCCAGCTGCGGATTCTGTGACCGGAAGTCCGTGGTCTGTGCCACAATCTGCGAACCGAACAGCATACCGGACTTCGTATAGGTCAGCGAATCCGGGCGCGAGAAGCTGTACTCATAAAGCCGCGCCACGCCGAACTGTACTGACGTGGTCAGCCCGGCGATGAAGGCCAGGCCGGCCGGCACGTTATCGACCTGATAAACAGCCGCCGGATCGGTGACATCAAGTATCTGCACGCTGCGCTTCGGAACGAGCAGCACCGACGTAATAATAAAGAATACGGCCAGCCAGCTGGCAAACACCATCGGGTTGCGCGATTTGATGAAGCTGAAGATCACGCCCAGCACGCCAAAAAGTCCGGCGATACGTTTTAACGTGTCATAGGTGTCGCTGCCGATGACGGTGACGACGCCGTTAAACACCTGACGCCACATGTCACCGCCGTAAATGGTCCAGACCTCAGTCATTGCCCGTTCCCCACTGATAGTTGCCCTGATAGGACGTCGAGATAATGGTGGATACCTGCTGCTGCAGGTACTGCATGTTGCGATCGATGCCGTCCAGCGCGTTCTGGTCGGCGGTACTCTGCAGCTTCATCTGAGCCAGCAGCGAGGTTGCAGCCAGCACGTTGTTACGAAGCTCGCCGGCCGCCTGCTCGGGGAAGTTTTTACCGGCCAGTGACTGGCTCGCCTGTTTTACCAGCTCCTGCAGGTACTGGATCATCATGTCCTGCGCGATAAAGTCGGCGACCTGTATCAGGTAGGTCGGGCTCATGCCCATGCTGCGGGAGTTGGTCAGGTATTTCAGCACCGGCACCGAGGTGGTGTTGATGAAGCCTTTCTCTCTGTCCGACAGGCCGGTATCGGCCGTGAGCTTGCTGTCGATGGAAATCATCAGGTTGCGCACCTGGGTCACCAGCGCCACGTCGCTGCTGACGGTGACATTTGTTACTGTCGGGCCAAGACAAAGATCCTGCTCATCACAGCCGTACATCTTCGCGGTGCCGCCGCGCATCAGCACGGTAATGATGTCGCGGTTATCAACCAGCGGCGTCAGGACGGTGACCTGCCCGGCTTTATTGAAGATGATGGAGCCCACCACACTCATCACCAGCTCCTTCAGCTGGCGGTTACCGTCGAACAGGTGGTTGCGGCCCAGCGCGTCCCAGATGAGGTTTTTGTTTTTCAGCACCTGGTCCTTCATTTTATCGGACGCCCGGCCAGTGACGCTGTCACCCTGGCCGCCCACGGTGCAGCCCTGCCGCGACGCCGCCCAGTCGGAGAAAATGTTGCTCTCGCCGGCAATGTCCTGACAGATTTTCTGGTTCGATACCTGAGACACCGGCCACAGGCCGCCGATGATGCCCTGCGCGGCCTGACAGGAGCTCATGTTGGCGGAGTTCACGTCGGATGCGAGCTTCTGCAGAAAGTCTTTAGCCTGCTTAAGCTCCGGCACCATCGTCTGCAGCGCCAGATCAAAGGCGTAGCCCGCCGCGTTACTCATGATCTGCTTAACGAAGCGCTGCAGTTCGGCCCCGTTGATGTAGGAAAAGGCGCCCAGATAGGAGTCGATGCCGCCGCAGCCGGCGTTGAGTGACGGTACCTGCATCGAGATGAGCTGCACCTGTTTAACCGGGTTACGCAGATAGATGGAGCCGCCGGTAACGTAGCCTGCGGCCTGTCCCTGCCATGCCTGCGCCTTTGAGACGTTGCCGTCAAAGCCGAGGCTGCCAAAGTAGCCGTTCAGGTCACCCTGCACGTCGGCCAGTGCAGGCGTGCTGATGACCAGCGCCGTCGCGGCGCCGAGAAGGAACTGCCTGAGTTTCATGTGAAGACGCTCCGAAGCAGCCAGGGATTCAGCATCAGCTGAACTGGCTGGAAGAAAATTAATGAGCAGCTGAGCCAGAATACGGGAACGGGTATTCCGTACCGCATTCACCTGTCAGTTATGGCTGGAGAGTTTTATTTAATCTGACAGAACGTGACGCAGTTGCCGGCCGGCCTGCTGTAACGAAACTCCGCGATCGTGTTTATTTCCCGTGTGAGCAGATGCCTGTCCGGGCTGTCCTTTAACAGCGGCTCCTGGGAAAAGATAAACAGGCTCACGCCCTTCTTTGTGAGCTCTCTCAGCTGATGACTCATTGCCTCTGCAGCGACGTCCGGGAAAAAGCCATCCAGGATGATGACCGCTTTGTCACTGGCCTGTAGCCTCGCCACAATTTCATTTAATCCCGCTTCATATTCGTCTGACGTCAGCAGTTCATAGCTGAAATAGTCGCCGTCAAGACGCGCTGCAAGCTCGCGCCCGACCACCGACTTACCGGTGCCTGTCCATCCCTGCACGTAAAGATGCCCTTTACGTGCCTGATACAACCCGGTCAGCTTTTTTACGTGTTCTTCGGCGTTCAGCCACAGCAGTTTTTCAGGCGATAGCCCGGCGTTCGTCATATAAGTCATGTTTCATTCCGTTGGTTCAGGGTAAGTAAGGTGTGTTCCTGCGGGTATCAGAAAGCGTTACGGTCGGCCATAAATCCGTGCCGGCGCAGGGTGATGCTGACCAGCACGCCGCAGCCGAAGCCACCGGCAAGGGAAAACAGGAACAGCAGCGGATAAAGCTGCAGACCGCTGAGCACCAGCGCGTCAGAACCGTAAGTCATGCCATCCATACGGCCGGCAATTTCGCAGGCGAGCCAGGCATACAGGGCGGCGGCGGCCAGCAGCGAGGCGCAGACAAGCAGCAGCGCCGTCTCCAGCCGTGAGAGCGTTAACGTTTTTTCAGTCATGGGTATTCCGTCGGCGGTACAGCCGCCCGTATTACTGCGGGGTCAGTGAGGCACTGCTCGGGACCGGACCCAGCGTGTCCGGCGGGAGGTTATCGATATCGGCTTCGATCATCTGCGCCAGTCGCTGGCTCATGGTGCCCATGTCCGTCTCCCCCTGAAACAGCGGGTAGGCCACGTTGGTGTTCACGTTGACCATAAAGGTGGTCGGCGTGGCGATGGGCAGCCCGTTGCCGAAGAAGGTCAGTATCTCACCGGCAATCGGCTCATTCGGTCCCGCCTTACGCGGGATAAGCGCAATGGGAAAAGCCGCATCCCCGTAGCCGTCAAGCGTATAGGGGTACACCTTGATTCCCGCCTCATCAGCCCAGGACTTCAGCAGCGGGTCAAACTTCGCGCTGTACTGACAGCCTCGCTGCATAAAAACCACCACCGCATAGTCGTTCAGGTTGACCTGACGTCCGTCGGTCAGGGTCATCATTCTGGGCGGCTTTGCTGGCGCCGCACGCACCAGGCGCGTCCCGGGCAGTCCGAAATCCGGCAACTGCGCACCGTGCTGCCCCTTTGCCTGCTCAAGCGCAGCAATGGTCGAGGCCACCGACGCCTGTGCGAATACCGGCAGCGTCAGCAGTACTGTCAGCAGCACGTTAAGCCTCATGATGGCCTCCCCGGCCGCCGCGCGACCTTCGCCAGGCAATCAGCTCCGCGATGAGGCCCAGCGCAACCAGAACCAGACAGGCTACCGAGACGCCGGCAAGCACGTCGTACGTGAAGCTGACTGACCACGCCAGCAGCTGGCGCAGGCAGTTAAAAATGATGCCCGACATAAACAGTAAGATGATAAGAGGTAAGCGGTTCATTTACGGACTCCCTGAGCGCGGCGGCGCAGGGTCCGCACCGCCACGCCGGCAATAATGGAAAACAGTACGCCGGTGAGGTAGAGGCTGCGAAGCGTACTGTCAGTCTCTGTTGCCCACGCATCGCGGCTCACCGCGGCCTTTACGCACATGGCAGGCGGGGGTGCAGGCCTGATATCACTGATGACCGGTGCGGCCTTCTCCCGTGATGTGTCAGAAACCGGCGGCCAGGTCTCCACGGGCATGGCCTGCGATACGCAGCCCCACACCTGTCCCGCCGGGGCGTCGCGCACCAGCGCGTCGGCCTCGTTCAGCAGCCACTGTCCGGCGCCTCCCGAACCGTGTGCACTGAGCAGGAACAGCAGAAAAAACAGCAGCGCCGGATGGATAACCAGCGTCTGCAGCAGAAAGTTGCCTGCCCGATTCGTAGCACGCAGCCGCGCGTGCCAGACCGGAGAAAGAGTCAGCATGATCATGTCCTCAGAAGTTAGGTTTAAAGCCGGTGGCCACATTGAGAAAGCGCTTCGCCAGGTCGTCCTGAGTCATAAAGCCGTAGGCGAGCGGACGGAAGCTTTTTGACCTAGGGTCAACCAGGAACAGCGCCGGATAGTGCGTAATTCCCATGCGCGCGCTCTGGCCGGCGTCCGGCCGGCTGTCGGGCACCTGCGGCGACACCGTGCCGTCCACGCTGACCGGTATCAGTGATATGTGCCGCAGGCGGGCAAAGTCCGCCACCACGCCGGCCATCTGTGCATCAATCGGGTCACCGCCGCGGTAGAAGTAGAAGAGCCCGTACTGGCCGGCAAGCTGGCTGATGGCCTGCGTCTGCTCCTGCTGGTCCCGTGCCTGCTGCAGCGGCGCGGTGCTGTTGTAGTGCGGATGGTCAAGGTTGTAGTCGAGATCCGGATGGTCAAGCTGCGCCACGGCAAAGGACTGGCTGAACATCGAGGCCCGGTCGGTCCAGAACTTCTGCCAGCGCAGGAACGTGGCGGTATGCTCTGCAGACGGATGGAGGATGGCGTTGTTCAGCGCCTCCTTTGTGTACTCCTTAAGTACGTCCGCCTGCTCTGACGGTGACAGCCTGCTGAAGTCCGGCACCTGCGGCGCGGGCTGCGCTTTTGGTGCCGGCGGGTCCGGCTTTTTCTTCGGCTCGTTGTACCAGTGCCAGCCGGTAAACGGGTCGGCGGGCGTCACCACCGCGTCAGCAGCCGGCGCATCGTCCGCCACCGCCTGTCCGGCGCACATAACCATCATCAGGCTAATCAGCAGCCGCTTCATTATTTACCTCCTGTCTGCGCGTTAACCTGTGCAGCTATGCGGTCCTTTGCCTGTTGGATCATCGTCGCTGAGTCAGGGATTTTCTGGTTAGCCATCAGGTCGCTGTAAAAGTCCTGGAAGTTAATCAGATCAAAGTTAATGGCCTGCAGTTCAGGAACCGTAATGCCGCGACAGTTCGGTGAGTCACCGCTGCCAAAGCTGACGTGCAGCTGATCGCGGCGCCCCTGCTCCTGGATAATGCGGGCGAGCTTGCCGCCGAACACGCAGTAGGCCTGCTTCTTCTGCACGCACACTCCCAGCACGGCCTTATTGCAGGCTTCGCCGACCAGAACGGTGACCTTTTTAGCCTTCGCTTTACCGATGGCCATTTCGTCACTGTTGCAGTTGGCCAGCCCCGAACTGTTCCCCCAGCCGGTATCAACGCAGCAGTTTGAAAAGCCGGCCATCGCCTTGCGGCAGTAGAGCGCCTGTCCGGTAAAGGCCTTGATATCTATCTGATCGCCGTTCTTGACGTCATCGCCGGCGGAGGCCAGACCGGCAAGCTTGGCCACGGCGGTATCAAAGCCACTGTCGCCGGCACCGTCAGTGCCGTCACAGTCGCCGCTCTGACAGAGATACTGTCCGCCGCACAGCAGGCCCTTCGAGCTGTAGGTGGTCTGGCACTGGTAAGTATCCTGCTCATGCATGCACGTTCCGCCTTCCGCCTCGGTACAGCCGCGGCCGGCAATGGTGCAGTTGCGGTCAGACATCAGCTGAGCGCAGTTACCGGTGGAGTTTACCGGCACGATGTAGCTGTCCTGGTACTGCCAGCAGCCCTGCGTCTGGGTATAGGTCTGGCCGTCGGAGGTAACAGAGCGGGAGCCGCCCGGGTCGGTGCAGACGCTGCCGGTGCTGGCAGTGGCCTGTGATTTGTCAAAGCTGCAGCTTTCGGACCACGTCGTGTCGGCCTTTTTGTCCGATACGGTCACGTTAAACGTTACGTCGAGGTGGAACAGGGTGGTGCCGTCATTGATGTATTTCACCAGCGTATCGTAAGGAGTATTACCGCGGGATGAATTCATGGTGACTATCGCTGTATAGGTCTGTCCTGCGTTAACCTGGACTCCGGTAATATTCAGACTTACAGCACCCTTACCGTACTGAAGCGTGACATTGTTATTCAGGAGCGCAACATAATAATAAAAAGCAGGTGAATTAACATAATTCGGTGCTGGCGTATAAACAAGCTGCGTGGTACCGCTAATAAGCGTGGCCGTTTCCGGGAATGTAATATCTACCAGTACCTGTTTGTCCACACGACGTGCGTTTTTGAGCAGCATATTCAATGTCCGGGTTTCCGTGTGGCTTGAGCCCGTTACGATGACGCTGCCGGTGCGGGCACAGGTTTGAACCTGCGCCAAGTCCCTGTCGCAGGTGAAATTTTCAAATACTGACTTCGACACGACTTTTGCGGTGCACTGGCTATTTGTACCGTCCACGATGGAGCCACTGTTGGCCTCCGCGTTTTTTCCGTTCTGAATAAAGTCGGCGTTAGGATCAATGGTTACGGGCGGGTTCTTCGTTGACGAGTCCGTGACAGCCTGTCCAGCTTCGTTACTTCCGATCTGAGTCTGTCCTTTATCCTTTATCCCGCCATCTCCGCCCTGCACGCCGCCGTAATACCCCCCCTGCGGAGGACTGGCGGTGTAGCCCGGGATCACTGACGCCGGGTCGGTCCCCTTCGCCGCAGCGGTGCCCTGCCCCTTATTTGAGCCGGCATATCCCGCACCCGCGTTGTAAGCATCACTCGTCGCATCAGCGAATGCGCCGGACGCCATCAGACATAAAGAAAGCAGCAGGGCACGCTTCATTTCGTACCCTCCGCATCCTGCAGCAACTGCACGGCCGTACTGCCACAGTCACCGCGCTGCTTAACCTCTTCGAGCGCCTGCTTAACCGGCAGGCTGCCATAGATGACGTCCGACTGACTGCCACAGGTAACGACGAGCGCCGGCACGGCCCTGATGTTGTATTTCTCATACAGGGTCGGGTCAATCTGCACCCCGGCCTGCTTATCTTTTTTAGACAGTTCAAACATCGTCTCAGCGGTCTGACGGAAGTCGTTGTTCAGCAGGCCGCGCAGCGTGGCCGGTATGCCGAAGCGGCGGGCGTCCGCAAGCATCGGCAGCAGCCCCTCCTCCGGGATACCCAGGCTCACGAAATACACAGCCCGCGGTGCGGGGCGGGCAGCGCTGTTCTGATCCGCCTGCGAGGCGGCAATTTCGTTCTGCAGCTGCGAGACCCGTTCCTGCTGCGCATCCGGCAGCGTGATATTCATGCCCTTCAGCTGGCTTTTGAACAGCTCCAGGTCGTGCTGCTGCTGCTTCATGTACGCCATGTCATTACCTGACACGACCGGCTGCTCTGCGGCATTCGCCATTTCTGCGCAAAGAAGCGCGGCGCCTGCAAGCAGCGCCGAAATCAGAGGTTGTTTCATGGTGAGTCCTTACAGATAAACGCAGTTACGCTTTCGCCACATGAGGTAGCCGAAGTTCTTTTTCGTCGCCGGTGAATTGTGTACCGAGCCCCAGAGCTGGGTCGTGGTGCCGAACGGATGGCAGTCGTTAGGTTCGGGGTACATATTCACCATCTGATAACGCCAGCGTGATTTGGGGATGATCGGGGACGGATATTCATAACAGACAGCAACGTCCGCCCCGACCGTCTCCATCACCAGTCCCTCACGGTGCAGCTTGAAGGCCATGCGCTCGCTGACCAGCAGAGAGGCTTCCAGCGGCGAAAACTCATTACTGGTGAAGCCCGTAAACGGATACATTGAGCCCTGTGCGCCGGCGCACCAGAACAGCGGGTCCAGCGGCACGCCCGCCGTGGAGGCAATGGAGTCTGCAGCACACGCCCCCTGCGCCAGCAGGTTATTGAACAATGCCACTTCCGGGTTCAGGATCATGGCCAGCGTGCTGTCGTTCCACAGCGGGTCAACCTCGGACAGATAGGCGATATCCATGTCGCCGGTCTGCATGCAGCCCGTACTGGTGATGATGTTGAGCCAGTAAATCAGCGGATATTTGTACCAGTGAACGTGATAGAAGCTGCCGGGAGTGGGTGAGTCGCTCTGCCCGCCGCGTCCGGCACCGGTGCGGCCGAGGTTAATTTTAAAGCCGCCCATGTTCACCATGACGCCGGGTTCGCGCGTCACGTCCGTCAGCGCCAGCGGCTCCCAGAAGCCAATGGCCAGACCCAGCCGGTAGAAAATACCGTAGGGACACATCTGAATCGGCGAGGCGGGGTTCGGGGTGTCCGGATGCGCACCTGATGCGAGCTGGATACTGCCCAGTGACATCGGGAACAGACACTTCCAGCAGACGTCGCTGATGGGGTTTACCCAGCGCCCGTCGCCAGCGTTGCTGGTCGCTGCCATGACAGGCTTCGCCATAACACCTGCCGTGAGCAGGCACATTATGAGGAGTAAACGTTTCATGAGCCTCTGACCTCTGTTTTACTGCGAAGCCAGAAACATACAGGGCCGTCATCCGTGTCGTGAATGCTGCCGGTAAACCAGCTTTCGCCCGCAGGTGCGGACGGCTCCCAGCGGCTGCAGTCTCCGGTTTTCCGGAAGGCCTGCATCATCCAGTCCGGCGCGTCGTTTTCCATCCAGGTGAAGGCGGCCGCCAGGTTGTGTGCGGTAAGCCAGACTTCAAACTCGCCGGGCTGCGGATATTCATTGCCGTCAGCGGGCACAAAAAATTCAGGATGTGTCCAGCCGCCCCAGCGATCGCGCATGACCGGCTGAGCCGATATTTCAGCAGGGTGTGTCATAGGGTGAGATTCCGTAAAGATGGCAGCGGAACTGCCGGGGTCAGACGTTAAACGGGCCTGCCTGCGGGGTGCAGGCTGAGGCGTACCGCAGCAGCGCGAGGAACGAACAGCCTGCGCACTGCGGGCAGAAAAGGCATTCAAGTGGCCGCAGCCACCCGGGGAGGATTTACTTCACCGCGCGGCATAGCCTGCCGGTGATATCGTCGAGCTCGCGGTCATAGCTGGCACGCTCGGCCGCACTCAGAAAGCCCTGCTGCTTTACGTAGCCGTCAGCATCTTTTCTGACCCGGTCAGCCTGCTGCCACAGCTGTTCAGACTGCGCTTCCGTCAAATGACGCGCCTTGCGGGCGTTACCGATATCGGCCTGCAGCACATTAATGCGCACTGATATGTGCGCCTGAAGCGGGTCTTTAATACTTCCGCCGGTTTCCCCCTTCACGTCATGCTGAGCCTTTACATCGCATGACGGCCAGTCCTGCGTAAATGACGAAGCCGCGGTGGCATGGCCGGCCGCAAGCAGTAAAAGGCCGAATGTCATTTTTTTCATTGCCTGTATACCGTTGTGTGAGTATTCACGCGCAGAATTATAGAACAGCCGCTGTGAGCCACGGCACCGAGGCACTGCATCCCGCGTGTCGTTATTCTGTCGACTCAGGACCGTGGTCGCGCCTGACAATGTACCAGCCGGCCGCCTCCGCTCCCCGCAGACAGTAATCGGTCCAGCTGCCGGTGTAGTCATCCTGTTCGGCATCGCGCAGCATCGCCTCTGCAGCGTCGTCACTCTGGCGCGGGTTCAGATAGCGGGAACGCGCCTTTACGATGGCCACACCTACCCGGGCCCGGACAGGATAAGGCAGCGGGACCTTTGCCCGCGGCTCGTTGCGAAGCGTAAAGCCCTCCGCCTCCAGCGCGTCGCCAAATGCTGTCAGCATGCACTGCCAGTAGTGGCTGTTCGCCTCATCAGCTGCCAGTTTCGCCATCTCGCGACTGCCAAACGGTGCCGGAGATGATGAGACAAAAGCCACGCGCATTGTGTCCGGCCGCTCAGGATTCGTTCTCCTTCCTAAACGGACAAGGACGATGGCCATCGCCATGAAGACAATGAAACCACCCACAGCCGGCAGGCCTGATGTAAACGCGCTGATGCTCTCGGGTGCCAGTGAGATTTCGGCACGACAGGCAGGCGGAACAGGATCAGTCCATGCCGGTTGCATCACCGGCTCAGCATGCAGCTGAACGGGTGCGGCCTCGGATGATGACGCAGAATACTGCCAGTCATTTACCAGTCTCTGCACAAGATCATACGGCTTGTTATCACTCATTTCAGTGCGACCTCCTCTACCCGGAGCATCCTGTCCGCGCGCGTGATGCGCACCGGCGTGTGCTCAAAGCCGAATTTTGTTGTTAACGTACCGTACTGGTCGAAGTACACCGGCTCGTCCAGCGCGATGCTGCTGTCGTGCACGTTGCCCTTCACCAGGATGACCTTAAAGTTCTGCAGCCCCGCGAGCTGTTGCTTCAGCCACGCCATTTGCTGCGGATTGTCACCGTCCACGAAGTACAGCGTCTCGCTGAAGGCAACTCTATCCAGCGGATTAACCCTGTCGCCCGCACGCGCGATGACGTTGCCGCGCATATCACGGATGGTTTCACGTACGGTAAAGGTTGGGTCATACAGGAACGCGCGGTCCGTTTTTGCCGGCGTCAGCCCGGCAACCGGTGCCGGACGAACGGCATGGGCTTTCACCCGGGCCTCCGCCTCACGCTGAAGGCGGTCCATCTCGCCGCTGTCCTCCATGCCCTTCAGGCGCTGACCGATAAAGGTCAGCAGGTCCGGCTCGGCGATTGGGAACAGATGGCCGATGGTGCCGAGTTCCTTCGCCTGCACGGGCTGAGCAACCACTGCAGCGAGCAGAACAACCGCTGTGGCAAGTTGCCTCATGGCGCCCCCTGCATCTGCCGGGCAATATCAGCCTGAATGACCGGGGTAATATCGGTGGCGCCGGCAACCACCGCGCCCTTCACCAGGATGACGCCGCCGTGCGCGGCCTGCCAGTCAGACAGGCTGGCGTCCAGCGCGGCGCCAAAGCGCTTCGTCAGCGTTTCCAGCGCGCCCTTTTCCACCTGCTGCTGCGCCGTCTGCTGCCGGAACGTGTCGATAGTGCCTTTCATGTCGAATACCACGTAATCGGGCTGTACGGTCCTGGTAACCAGCGCACTGACGCCGGCGCTTGTCGCGATGACCAGCACGGCGAACGCCGCCAGCCGGACGCTGCGGCTGCGCATCAGTCGCGCAGCCGCAGTTACGCGAGCGCCGTCACTTATGCTATCCGCGGTTTCTGTGGCCACCTGCTGAGGCGGCTGTCTTTCTTCCTGCATCGTTAATTCCTCTTTTAAGCAGTGGTCAGTCCGGCCCAGCGCTCCAGCTCCTGCATCTCGGCCTGGTACATGTACGGCTCGCAGGCCAGCAGGTAGGCAGCTTCTTCGCTGGTCGCCCCGGCCTTCTGCGCCTCCGTCATGTACTGATAGTCTTCCCCGCGGGTGCTGAACATGGCGCGCGTGACCGGGTCAACAAAGACGCGGTGGAACGAGCTGTTTTCGCCCGTTGAGATCATCACCGAGCTGAAGCCGGTATCGCGCGCGGGCTGGAAGCCGCGGATGACCTGCGTTTCGACTTCGCTGAACTGATCCGGGTTGGAGTTAAGGTAGGTTTTGAATGCTTTCGCATCCTGCAGCAGGGTTACTTTGGTGCCCGAACAGTCCCATGCCGCCGCCGCAGCTGGCGGTGCCGCCTGGTCTTTGGTGCCGGTAAAGTCCTTGATGCCCTGCGTGATGGTGATGAACGCCCCACGGTGGCGGCGAACCGTACGGTAGCCGGTTTCGATAAAGCGGGCTGCGTGCGGGTTAGAGCCGCTGAACAGGCGCCAGGCCTCATCGATAATGGCGACCTTTTTCAGGCTGCGCGGCGAGTGGTACATTTTTTCCTGAATCGCCAGAATCAGTGAGTACAGGATGGCGGAGAGCAGGTGCGGCTGGTTCTCCAGGCTCAGCAGCTCCAGTACGGCAAAGCGCGTGTCGCCGTCGAGCGTCGGCTTGTCCGAGTTAAAGTAGTCGCCGTTGGCTCCCCACGTGCACCAGCGGTCCAGCAGCAGCACCAGCTCGTTAATGCGGTTCATGATGGTCGGCTGCTGGCCATATTCCTCTTTCACCGCCGCCGACTTCATGTACAGCACCACGTCGTCGATACGCGCGGTGTTCTGCTTCGATTCGTATGCCGCCACCACCCCTTTGAGCAGGATGGTTTCGCTGACCTTATCCAGCGGTTCGTTAGGGCTGGCCAGAACGGTCAGCAGGCCCTGAATTCCCTCGGCGGATTCTTTAATGTCCCGCACGTTGGCGAACGGGTTAAAGCGCAGCGTCGCGCCATCCAGATAGGCCCCGCCCGCCTGCCGGCAGAAGTTCTTATAGCTGCCCCCCATGTCGATAACCCAGCCGAAGCCGCCGGCGTTCAGCACCTGCCGCAGGATTTCCTGTATGAAGAAGCTCTTCCCCGCCCCGGTGGTGCCGGTCACCGCAATGTTGAAGTTGGTGGCCCCATTGCTTTCGCTGAACATGTCAAAAAAGGCCAGCGCGTTGCGATAGGTCGGCAGCGGGCTGCCCGATGCCGCCATCTGCCGCTCGGCCACGACCGGCATGAGGTTGACGGCGTTGAAGCTCTTGCAGCGCAGGGTGGCATTCATGTGCTTCATGTCGTCCCACAGCCCTTCCTGCATCACGAACGGCAGCGAGGTCATCCAGTTGCGCAGCTGCTGGTAACGGGGGGCGGACATTTCCAGGTCATTTTTGCGGAACACGTTGATGGCGGAGAGTTCACAGCGCTGCTGTTCGCTGTCGCTGTCGGGCGTAAACAGCGTCAGGTTGAGGTTAAAGCTGCACATGGCGATTTCGTTGCTGGTAAGCCCCATACGCAGGTCGCGCCACTCCTCATAGGTGCGCTGCGTATTGGGAAACAGCTTGCCGTAGGAGGAGTTGGCCTTCTTGCCCATGTCCTGCTCTTTGCGAAACGCCTCGTTCTGACTGCTCACCTGATCCTCCACGCAGATGGTCCAGCTCAGCAGGAACGGACAGGGAATACCTAAATCCGGGAAGCGCATGTTCTGCAGGTTGTCCGCCGCCTGCCAGAGTGCAAACTGCCTCGGCACCTTCGTCAGCTGCATGTTCACGATGCGCGTGCTGACCACCGCTTTATCGCCGCTGTCGCTGACCGCCCGGTCACCCTGCTGCCGCGCGGTGGTCAGCTTCAGGTGATCCGGATGAACCTCCATTTCAGTACTGTTATCCACGCACTGGCGGTGCAGCTCCTGCTCCGGGTTCCAGTGCTCGCTGCCGGCACTGACCTGCCCCGGCCGGTAGTTAAGCTGCTCGCGGATGACGGATAAAAACTCATTCGGTCCCACGCGGCGCGTGTCCATGTGTGCGGCCAGCATCGAAACGCGGAGCGTTTCGCGAACATGCGCCACCGCGTCCATCGATCTGATGCCGCCGGTGCCGGAGTGTGCGTACACCAGGAACACGCGGTAGTTACGCAGGTACAGCGGATACTCGCGCTCGTTGGCCAGCCCCTTGAGCGCCGACCGCTCCCAGAAGGCTTTGGTGATGGCGTTGAGGCGCGGCGCCATGTCACCCTTCCACATGTCCCGGCTCAGTCCGTTCTCCAGCATGTCGCCCACGCACTTGCTGGCCACCATCAGCACAGTGACCGGCGTTTTGCGGGGCAGCTTTTTGCGCAGCAGGTCATCGAGCGCCTGTACCACCTGCTGATTTGCGCCGGCAAGCGGCGCCACCTCCATAATGAAGCCGACCGAGCGGCTGTTGATGAACAGCTCGGACTTTTCGTCGAACTCACGCCACGGCAGCAGGCTGGTCAGCGACGGATAGCTGAAGCTCTCCTGCAGCCTCTGGCGCGCCTGCTTTGCGCCGCCCTCATCCCGGCTGCTGCTGAAAATACCGGTGAGGTGATCGATAACGTTATTGAGCATGCTGGCCTCCGGCGCGCTCTGTTTTCAGCACGGCCTTTAACATGGCAGGGAAGAGTGCGGACTTTCCGGTACCAGGCGTACTGTGCGCAAAGACGTGTCCGTAACCGGGCGCATCCGCGAACATCAGCCCGGGCCGGACCCGGTGATGCAGCGCTGCAGCGGACGATGCAGATTCCGGCCGTTCATGCGCGCTGCTGAATGAAAAACGCTTTTTCATTACTCCCCCTCGCTGATTACGCGAAAGTCTTCATCCCAGCGGGACTTCTCTTTCACGAACTCAACCACGGCAGGCTGATGAAAGCTGTCCTGCTCATCCACCCAAGGCGCAATCCACAGGCGCTGCGTCGCATCCGGGATGCGGCGGGCGTCCACCTGTCCCGGTCCGCTGTAGTCACCCGGGACCACAGGACCAGTGGCACCGTTACGGACCGGCACCGTGGATGCCCGCAGGCTTTCTGCGGTCCCGCCCTGCCCTTTAACCGTAAGCGGGGCAAGTGTTGCCGCGCTTACCGGGCGGTAAGGGCTGACGGCGGGCTTCACGTTGCCGGGCGTCGCCAGCGCCTCAGCGGCAGGCTTTGGGCCGGCCTCCTTAGCAGCCGTTAAGTCGTCCAGGCTCTGATGCTTTGATGCCAGCCTGCTGGCATCGGACATCGACAGGCACTGATCGGTCGCGGTCTTGTTACAGTCAAAATCAGAGTTCATGCCGGCGCAGCCGGTCAGCGCAGCGCACAGCAGTGCGCACGCAAAGAGTTTCTGCATGGTGGAGTCCTTAGTGGCGGCCGGGCCGCGATAAATCAGGGAGATAAAAGGTGCGGGTTAAACGGGTGGTGCAGGTTGCCCTGGTGAAGGCACTAAAATAGTTGGTTCAGCCGGTATGTTTACCTTTCATAAAGGCGTTGACCATCTGCAGATCCTTAAGCGCATCCTCGCTCATAACGCGAGGGCTGCTGGCAGCGGGTCTATTTTTTACCGGCGCTTTTGTTTGCGTCCAGATATCAGCATGTAGCATGCCGGGTGAAACCTGACGAATGACGTCAGCGATGTATGTCGCAAGCTGCTCAATCGTGATATCTGTGAATGCGGGTATGTATCCGAAATTCTCAGCCAGCGGGCGTATTACCGCATCCGGAACCGGTCGGGTGTTAAACCTTTCAAGCCGGAACAGCATATTGCCGCTGGATTGCCGCCCGTCTTTAATCCGGATCAACAGCGAGTCCGGAGCAGGAGTGGTTTCATCGTGGACCATTCTTAGCCTCGTTAAAAATCAGGTTTTGTTGAGAAAGGCGCGCATGGAGCCGCAGGGTGCCCTGGTGAAGGCGGACGTATTGTTTGTAGTGTTGTGCGATAGCAGTCCCGGCCGGCAGCATAGGCTCAGAACTGTCTTCTTATTTAAAGGGGGACTGTCAGCGGGATACGTGGAAGCTGATTTACCGGGTTTCCACATGCGGCTGGCTGACGGCCAGCAGACGCTGATCCACCCATCCATCTGCCCTGCAGGTCGCTACTGCCGAAACCGTGTTTTCCGGAGTCCAGTTGAGTACAGCAGCGTTATTTTCATGCACGCTTTTTACGTCGCCCAGTTCGCAGTCGGGTTGCAGAACCTTGCCGTGACGTACGGCTGCAATCACAATCTTCGCAGGCTGACCATTGGTAACGGCTGCCGGCACTGACCACTGAAAACTGACGTCAGACTGCTCAGTAACAGGTGGTGTGTTTTCACTGTTTTCATCGCGGAGCCTGTTGTTAATCCATTCACGATCGCTGGATGACAGGTCATGCTGGCTCAGTAACCAGATCAGTCCTGCCGTACCCAGCCAGCCTGGCCCGCTGGCTTCCTTTTCCCTGATGATGGTCTGAAGCTGTGGAGAAGGTTGTGGTCCGCTGCGGTTTTGCAAAGACTGAGGTGCTGAAGGTGAAAGTTTTGCTCCGGGTGACCTGCTGTCAGTTCTGCCCGTTGCCGTACTGCTTCCGGCTGCGGGCCTGAAGCTCTTATAAACAGGTGTACTGCCTGTAACGGAGCTCCGGTAAGCCGGGCTGCGAGCGGCATAACCTGCTGACGACTTAAACGATGACCGGGAAGAGGAACTGCCCGCCATAACCGGCAATGACTGCAAAAAGCAAAGCGCAATAAGCGCGCCTTTCAGAAGATATTTCATTTCTCCTCCCAGCTGGCCTGCCCGTTCACGGTGATGATGCTTCGGTCCTGCGCGAGAGACTGAATGCGTAATATCTGTCTCGGGCTTAGCGAAGCAGAATCATCATATGCTGCCAGGCTGCTGTCACAATCTCCGGTACAGCGAAGCCGCCACAGCAGTGCGCTGGCCTCATCATGCTGCTCACTGTAAAGCCGGCTCAGACTGGCTGGTGCCTGTGTGTCATATGCAAGCCACGCCCGGGCAAAAAAAGCAGCTGCACGGACACTGTCTTTCTGCACCCATTTACCGAGTTCCAGAACATGAGCCGCTGTTGCAAGTATTTTTACTGAGGCACGGTCACCCGATGAATGATCGGCAACTGTAATGAGCTCTGCAGCAAGTGCTGGCATCCGGGATTGTAGTTCGGCCGGCGGCTCATCCCGCATAAACAGATCGGTTAAGGCTGCATAAGAGTGCTGATCTAACGCTTTGCGATAGAGCGAAATCGAGAGGTTGCGGTAGTCAGTTTTACGTTTTTCAGAACAGGATGGTAAAACCTGTTTTTCCGGACAGGCCTTTTCGGCTTCAGCATTCAGTTGCTGCCAGGCCTGCCACGCATCAGGATTCTGCAGGGCTCTGATCCGGATCGCGTCGAACTCTGCTTTTTGATTGTCACAGGCTGACAGCAGCATGACTGACAGCAGCATGACCATTTTTATAATTTTATCTGTTACCACAACTCTTCTCCTGATGATGTGTGGCCTGACTGGCATACCGGATAACAGGCTGATTATGGTCAGGCGCAGTCCTCTTATCTGTTTAAAGCTTCAGGCCCGGGACTGTCTGAAGCCAGACGCTGACGGACCAACTCGATTTCGGTCAGCATAGCGGCCAGCCGGCAGCTGCTCGCCTGTGACTGCCAGGCACGCTGATAACGAAGCCGCAGTGCGCAGAGCCGGATACGCAGTTCACGCTTATTATGTTCACTCATGATTGCCTCCGACGCCGGACTTTCAATATCTGGTTATGATGTTAAACACGGTGAAGATCAGGGTAAAAAGGTACGCGATACCGGTGGTTAAGCCTGCAAAGAATAAGATGTCTTTTGGGCGGGGGACTGGCATCTCCCATAACCATACCCCCCAGACAAGATAAAATGCCGCCAATATCAGCCAGCACGTTGCCATCACCCAGAAGGTCACGCCCGCTAATTCCTTGACAAGGTACGCAAGCAGAACAATAACGGGAGACGT
>Ga0308161_1000735_pt1 | contig 46250 bp, 38 predicted proteins | sample PhyFR2_FD_201034 | JGI IMG/M metagenome (GOLD analysis project Ga0308161, IMG submission 201034) | Phyllosphere microbial communities from UC Gill Tract Community Farm, Albany, California, United States - DLSLF.R2 | ecosystem: Host-associated > Plants > Phyllosphere > Unclassified | place: USA...
ATCTTGCTCTTTCGGCCTATGGCATGTTCAGGCTGATAAGAAAACCTCAAACATTTCGACTTTTTTACTACGTAAACTCCGACTTCGTTAGGGGTATCAAAGATATGAGCCGCTTTGAATTAGGCGTAGAAATATATAATGACTATTCGGCTCTGAAATCAATTTATGATAATAAAAAATAAATCACTTTTTTCTCGTGTACCGGAATGATTTGTAGCCTAACTTCATGGGTGTAAAAATGTAAAAAATGGGAGCTATGATTAGCATTGTGATTGAGTATGAGGTAACAGCGAGGCTATCCTTGTACATAAGCGTGTATATCCAGACAATAGCAAGAATGGCTACGAGGAGCATTGAAGCAATAAAACGTATGCTAAGCTCTTTAAGTAAAGCCGGGTAAGTCGTTCCACTTTTTTCAGCTTGCATTCTTAAAGCAGCAATATCTTTCGCATTGAAACCGTTTTCAGCAAGTTTTTGTTCAATTTCAAAAATGTTCATATTGTCCCCAAGGCTGTAATTTTATATCGATAATAACGCATAAAGCCTGGTGTTTACCAGAAGAAAATGGATTATCTTTCAATAGACCGCCCTCAAATTTTAGCGTTTTAAGTATTGATTTTCCTCATTAAAGTCTGGTTCAATCTTCCATGCTTTAATTCTTTTTTCAGGCGATTTTTAAATTAAAATCTGGTTTTAATATTTTCATTAAACAAGGTTCTGGCTTTTTATATAATAATTATTTTGTCACGGGGCCAAGGGAATTTAGAATAATTGAGTTAATCTCCATAGTCTTTAAACAGCTCTGCCAAAAAAAGAAGCTTATTAGTTATACTTATTTGATCTTAACTGGTGAGCTGTCAATAAATGATGTGATGGATTTGCTGGTAAACACAACGATACGCAAAACCAACTGAAAGCATTCTCAGCTGTCGGATCTTTATTGCTAGTGCACCAATCTGAAATGTGGGCACACCTTTGTAATGAACGTCTCATTTTCACCTACCATCAGTCCCAGTGCGTTAACTGAAGATGGAAGGGTAAGGGAAGTGCTAAACGCACTTGGGCAGGATGAACATAATCAAGTGCTTGAATTGCTCAGAGAGGAAGAGATTAAGAGTTAACGACTATGTCCGGCAGAATGTGAGCGCCCGGCTTACTTTTGGGATGAAAAAATTCCAGTAGTCATTTTTGTAAAGTCCCCACATATCAATGGATTATGTTTTCTACAACATGAATAAGATTTACTTACTTGGTTACATGAAAAATAATTTTATTCAAAATCAATAATTTAACCACAATTTGGATGGTTTGAAGTTCTTGCGAAACTGAAAAAAAGTGAAATTCCTTTCAACGATTTCAGTTAGGCGTATGAGCCGTAAACTCTCTGCTGCTGCAAGCGGAGATAGTGCTTTGAAGAAAAGTGAAACTGAGATAATTTCTTGATACGAAAACCTCAGGCGGGTGCGGTGTAGTGCCGTTTTTGTCTGTTGTACAATTTTGTTTATTGCATCAAATTTCTGTATATAACACATCATGACGCTTGTTGCGTGGGCTTCTGGAACTAAAAGTTTTGAGGGGGAAAGCAACATGACCAGTTAGAATGAGCGTGTATATCACTAATGAAATTTGCCTAAACTCCTCCTGTTCACTGAGAGTGATTTACCTAACATTATGGTATTTTTTGATTGCATATGAGGTCAAGATAGCTAACATAGCAATATGCTCATTGTGTGACTTTGTCGGCATCCTCATAGTAGGATCGACAAATGGAAGTTTAAGAAATGTTAAATAAAGTTAATTCAAAAACCTGTTTTTCAAAATTATTTAGGCGAGCTTTTTTTTGTTCTTTGGCTAAAGGAGACTGTTTGAATAATCCTTTAGCAGAATTTAAGAGCCATTTGACTGCCAGTGAGGAATTAACAGTAAGGGATTTTTTTAGCTCAGCCTTTGATAGCTTGAAAGCGAATTATCGAAACGAATATGTATATAAATCTGCAATAGTTAACAAGATCGTATTTGGAAGACATAGTCCAAGAACTAGTTCATCTTCTATCGAGCTACCCGTTAATAACTCAATTGTTGATGTCGCAATTTTTAACGGGTGTTCTACTGCATATGAAATTAAAACAGAGTACGATTCTCCCAAAAGACTTGTCACGCAGTCATTGGACTATCTCGATGTCTTTGAACACATATACATTGTAACACACCCCAAGCTTGTGGATAAATATTGCTCTCTCGATATTCCGAATGTTGGGGTAATGTCGCTAAGTAAAAAAGATACTTTCAAGGTCGAAAAGGAGGCTGTTTCTAATATAGAAAATATTAAATTGGATAAAATTTTTAATGTGCTCAGGAGAGATGAGTACGTGAAGATTATAGAAGACTACACTTCAGAAAAAGTATGCATGCCAAATGGGCTTATATATAATTTCTGTAAGGAAGTTTTTACGTCAATACCTCTGAATGTAGCAAATATGTATTTTGTGAATGCTATGAAAAAAAGAGCGATGGATAAAGAGTTTATTGATTATTTGTATTCTCTCCCGGCATGTCTACGTGCTTTAGGGTATGCAACACCATTATCTAAGAAACAGAAGGATTATATTGTTAATCTAATGGATTCCAGAATGGGATCTCATTAAATGTTGAAAGGAGACGTTGTATGTATAGCCCATATTTGTTTGCGCGTGCGTCAGAACTGTTGAGTTTAAGAGAGATTGCTACTTCAGGTGTTAATGTTCAAAAAACCCTTCCAGTATTAGAACCAGTTAACGCTGATTCTTCTAGTTTAATCAGGTGCTTAAATATTTGGAATGGAGATGTTGTTGTTATTATCAATCCATACCAGAATGACTATTCAAATCATCAAAATGTATCGTTTTTGAATCAAGCATTGCAGCCTATTTTGGCTGCTAAGAATACAATAATAATTGGCATACTTGTTCAGCCTGGCTTGGCTTTTCAGCAATTGAATTCAATTGTTAATAACAATTTGCATCACAGAATCGCTTTGATTTATGATAATCCTACTTTGAGTGATCCTGAGATTTCTTCGTTAAATAGTAATATTCATGTGCATTATCATATAGTTTTAAATAATAGTCTTCCTGTTCATCAATACCAAATGCTGAACTCTATGAAGATTATTGTTATTAATGATAATTTTCGGAAGTTAGCCAGGAATGCTGATTATAATGGGGCAGAGCCTTTTAGTAATGCTCATCATTTTGTTGGTAGAAATTATCTCGGTTTCGGTGACTATACTATTACAGGAAGAGTTTTTGAAGCGGGAGGTGGTCAACCGTCTGCTGTAGCTTCCCATTTGGTCTATAAAGAATTCGCTAATAGTAATATTTGGATTAAACATTTTGTTTCTAGCAACACCCAGCGTGGCGGCGCCGACGTGGCAACAATGTTTCTAGATGTATCGGATCAAATAACTGGTTTTGTTCCGAATTATGTTGCTAAGTTTGGTGGAAATATTGGATTAAATCATTATTATGACTGCAGCCAGAGAAGACATTCTCCTGGGTTAGCGAAGAATAAAGAGTTTCAGATTACACACCATATAAACTTTATGTTAGATATTTTGAACGGAAAAATATAGTTTTTACGAATACCAATCTAACATCGTTTTTCTGGATTTAATATATTGCGCATGATTGTAAGTTCCTCAAAATCTAGTTCTTATCAACATGCGCAAGCTGCATTTCAATTCAGGCACTTTTAAAGCCATGCTCGTGCAAGATGGTGCTCATGGTATGTCTGAAGCTGTGCCCGGTTAATCGGCCCTAATACCCAAGCAGCTTGATTACTTTGTTGATAGTACCTTCACTTATTGGCTTTCTGGCATCGTTACGGCCAGGAAAAACGAGGGTGTAATTGCCTGTGATTATTTGAATTTTTTCCAGAATGTCAATTGGTTGGGTGGATAACGGAACCATGTGCGGGCTTCGCTTTTTCATGCGTTATTTGGGATTTCCCACAATGCATTGTCGAGATCGAATTCTTTCCACTTGCCGCGCGTAATTCAATAGTACGCACCTCTGTTAGCATCAGCAATTGTGTGGCGCATTTCGTTACCAAGCTCCCCTCATAGCTCTCCAGAGCTTTAACAAAGTTGGGTAACTCACTTTCTGTCAGGAAGAGGAAGTGCTGTGTTTTAGGCTTGCCGAGTGCGATAGCCAGATCGGAAGCGAAATTGTATTTTGCCCGGCCAGTTGCCACGGCATAACGAAGCACTTCGCCGCAAAGGCGACGAATTTTGCTGGTCTGCTCCAGTGCGCCTCGTTTTTCAATTTTTTGCAAAACTGTTAGCAATTCTAGCGGTTCAATTTTTTCAATTGGACGCTGGCCGATATATGAAAAAATATCCTTCTCAAGGCAGTTCAAAACCTCTTTTGCATGACCTTGCGACCATGTTGTAATTTTTGACGAGTGCCACTCTTTGGCGACGGCCTCAAAGCTGTTTTCATGGGTGAATTGCAGCTCGATTTTTTCTGCTTTGCGGGCTTCGCTCGGTTTAATACCCTTTGCTAGCATAGAACGGCATTTCTCGCGCTTCTGTCGTGCTTCAGCGAGTGATACCTCACCATACACACCAAACGAAATCATTTTCGGCTTACCTGCGAAGCGATACCTGAAGCGCCAGCCTTTAGGGTCATTGGTTCCAATGAGTAGCGACAAGCCGGCGCCATCGTTGAGCGTGTAGGGCTTGTCTTACGGTTTAGCTCGGTTAATTTGAATATCAGATAGCTGAATGTGTATAGAAAAAAGATCGAACTGAGTTATACGCAATCTCATACGCATCTGTGTATAGGTGCCAATGAACTATACTGTTCAGTACTGGGAAAGATGTGTGGCGTAGGTATTTGTTTAATAAGGTTTTTAGTCTTTATAAGACGAGTTGAGACTTGCAAAAAGTGTCCCCTGCAGGAATCGAACTTACGGTTAAGTGACTTATTTTAAGCGAAAAATATGATTTAGAATCATTTGTACCAACAAAGATACCAACAAAATCTTCTTTCCTCAAAACAGCTTTATAACGTTGATTGAACAGTGTTGATTATACTCTTTTCATGGAGAAATCGTGAAGGAGTTAGCTTTGAAAAACTGGTCAACAGAAGATACCAAAGCAGTCAAATCCTGGCTGAACATTTCTAGCTATAGAAAGTTCGAAGAGACCACGCTTAACTGTCTCTATCATGAGCTGTGGGCAAGGGCCTTGCTCTTTAAACCCTGGCCCACAGAAGAAGAAAAGATCGGCCTCGGTGGGTATATGAGACAGATCTTCAATGGGAAGCCTTTCCTCTTCGATCCCGAACAGCTTAACTACATGCAAGATGATCAAACTCTTCAAAGCCCACCGCATATCTTCATCACAGACATAAGCCGACTTGCTCAACTTAGTGTAACGGGTCTCCGGGTCAATCTGTTCTCCTGGGAGCAAGGTAGTGACGAGTACTGCGTAAACCTTCCCCACCATGAAGCCTATGTATCTACGATTATGTCAGCGGTATGTGAGAGAACCGTCCTTTTAGAAATAGACCTTGCCAGTGGTACAGACGATGAGATTGCAGAGTCTATCAAGTCAGCTCTTCCGCAATGGAGACGCGTGAAGGGGATTGAAGCTGACGAGTCAGGGGCTGTGCGCTTCGGCTACGGCACAATCAAGAAGATTATCTCTTATCGTCTCATCGCAATGCTCGATGTTCTTTTATGGGCAAAGATGTATGAGCTGCGCGTTTCAGACGAGCGGCTTTCCAGACTGCTGTACACAGATGAAGACGACGAGGCAGTTATCCGTCTTAATTACCATATCAAAGACGCCGATAGACCACTGGCTATGAAAGCAGCAACCATTGATTTCGTTCGCCAATTCAACTTCTTCATAAATCGAAACCCCCACCTTAAAAATATGAGAGTTTCAGACGTCATGAAACTCTCGGATTCCAACTGACCCAGCCTCCAGCGGCTCCGTTGTCACGAGCCACACTCACCCTCCTAATCTTCCACCTGGTAATGTAGCTCTCATCGAAACAGAAGAGAGAGCGACAGCATGAACATTTCAAATATAAAACTCATTCGCTTAAGTGCGGTAATAAATAAAACAGGATATAGCAAGTCATGGATTTATAAGCTTATTAGGAACAAGCAATTTCCTCAACCTATCAAGATTGGCTCTCGTGCGGTGGCGTTTATTGAGGGTGAGATTGATGAATGGATTGAGATGTTAATTTCTAAATCACGAAACGAAACCATTTAAGAGGGGTTTAATATGAAACTGAACGATTTTATTAGTACTAATAAATATTTTAAGTCTATGAAAAAAGAATCATTTGATAAAAGATTCGACCATGATGCAGTTACAGCCATGTGTAATGATGAATTTTCTAAAAGCATTGCTTTCTGGTTAGGGGAATATCTCTCAGGAAATATAAAGAGTGCAGTATCTACTATTTTTGAATTTGAGTTTAAATTACAGTACGCAGTCTTTTCAATATGGATGACTTTGTTTAAGCAGAAAGAAGATGTTGAGAATCTGGCCAAAATGATCCTTTTGTTTAAATCTGAACATGAATTCAAGGATTTTAAGCTGTAAGATTATTTTAAATAAATCGTATTTTTATATGGTTAATTTAACAGTGATAGGAATGGGGCCATGTATCATATGCATGGCCCTTCATATAAATGAATTACAACCTATCTTGCTTTTTTATGGTTTCTGCTAGTTGTTCAATAATGGAACCCAATAGTTGCTGTTCATTTTTAATTCTTTGGGTTAAATGTTCGCTTCTAAGATCGGCAACACGTGATTGAATAGACTGAAAGTTTTCAAATTTTGGTTCTCCGTCGAGAGTGGATTTTTGATCAAAGCCATAGCTAATGAGCTGAGATATTGAATGTTTATCATCAAGATTATTATCGATTTTGTAGTCTAATAAATATTGGAAGAAATCAAGGAACTCCCTTGCTGATAACTCCAATAGGTAGCGTTCGTAGAACTCGAAGGAAGATGATTCATGTAATTCTTGCAAGATTTCATTTTCATTTTCAAGAAAGTATATCCACATAATTTCCAGGTTGTTTTTAATGTCAATCATAGGCTCTCCATAATTTTTTATTTATATATAACTAATTATAAAATAAAAGCAACTATTGACTAGTTAAACAGTTGTGTTATTTAAAATGAATGCCGTTGAACTTGTCGATAAATATGGAAAGAATTAAGAGCCAAAACAGCTTAAATTTTGCAAAATTCTTTACGAAGATGATATGAAGTCAGTTATATCAAGCTGCGTGGAGTCTTTTTAAGGTATCAGGTAAATAGAACATGCCTTATATATACCTTATTAACATTTGGAAAGAATATTTAGCTCCAGCCTTTATTGACAGTTATTAAGTGGTGTATTAATAAAATATTCTTGCAAAATTATTATAGGTCATTGTTTTTAAATATTTAACCTATACCTCTTTTGCAAAGAATCTAACTGAAAAAAAAGGAGAGTTTATGGAAAGATTTGGTATTAAAACGTTTAAAATGAAAAATGGTGAGCGCTATTGCATTATAAAAGACAAGAAAACAGGCATCCCGTTATTTTATCCATGTTTATTTATTACAACACAACTTAGAAATAGCAATGAATCGATAAAAACAATTGAGACCCAGGCAGGGTGTATTGCACTTTTTTATCGGTTTCTTTTTATACGCAACATAGACATTGAAGAGCGAATTCAAACAGCCAGATTCCTGGATAACAACGAAATTGACCTTCTGCGTGATTTTGTCGGGAAGAAGATGAGAACTGCGAAAGTCATTAATATCAAAGACCATCATCCTGGAGTATGCAGTGCGACAAAGTACATACGGCTTACGACAATAGCAAAATATCTCGAATGGTTGTGTCAGCTAACTATCAAAAATATTGGCGACGGCTACAGGGGAATTTTCTACTTTGTGAACAAGATAAAAGCCAGAAGGCCGAAGATAAAATATAGAAATTCAGAAGGCAACGTCTATAAAACAATTGAAGAAGAAGACCTGGACATGCTTATTTCTGTTATTGATCCTCAGTGTGAATTCAATCCATTCGACAAGAAAGTTCGTCAGAGAAATCAGCTTATAGTCATGATATTACATTCGTTAGGGATAAGGTGTGGAGAGTTATTGAACCTGAGAGTAGAAGATATTGATTTTGCAGCGCAAATGCTTTTCATAAGACGAAGGGCTGACAGTATTGAGGACACGAGAGTTAATCAGCCCCTCGTAAAAACGCTTGAAAGAAATTTACCCATGTCTGATGAACTTACAAGACTTCTTCATTCATATATCACAGGCGAAAGAAAAAACAATATCAGAAAGAAAAAGCATGGATACCTTTTTATTACTCACAAAGAAGGAGAGACACGTGGCGATCCTCTGTCGGTTCCTTCATACCATAAGATCATTTACAGACTGAGAAGCATTGATTCAGGTTTAAGTCAGTTGACTGGACATAAGTTCAGACACACCTGGAACTATTTATTTTCGAAACTGATGGATGAAAGCACCGAGCATGTGAGTGAGGAGATGCAAGAGAAAATGCGTTCCAATCATATGGGTTGGGAGCCGGGTTCTGGAACAGCACAAACCTATAACAGACGATTTATTGTTAAGGAATCAGTAAAAGCAGCATTGCAACTTCAGGATAATATTTTTAAAAAGCGTAGTGGGGTGTCTTATGAATAAATTAAAGGTTATAAACGCGCATAGAGATATCTTATATGCAAAAAACGAAAGTTACACATTCAGGTTGGATGATGAATTTTGGGAGTTAAGTAGAAATATAAAATTGAATGTAGGTGAGGTCACTGAGAAGTTATCAGAAAATCTCAGATACGGTTATGTGAATACACTAAAATATTTCGCAGAAGAAATTAGCCCCGGTTCTGTTAAGCAAATTAACAGGGTTTTTATGAAGTTAATTTCAGTTATGAGCTTTGATACATTTGATGAAGCCGTAATGTTAACAACAAAATCTAATGATAAGTTCTCAAACCAGGATATCATTTGTCTAAGGATCCTGATTAAAAAATGGTATGAATTAGGTTTTAAGGGGGTTACCAAAAGCTGTGTAGACCTCGTTGATAACTGGACTATCAAAGACAATAAAAAAGGTGAGGTTGTTAAAAGACGAGACCCTTACCAGGGGCCTCTGACAGACATGGAGTTTGATAACTTTTACGATGCTGTCTCACGCGCATACCAGAAGGGGACGATATCCTATTCTGATCTGGCAATGGCCTTAATCACTATTCATACGGGAAGAAGAAGTTTACAAATCACACAGATAAAAACTAAAGATATCATAAACGAACGAATCATAAACGAATGCTATATAAATGTTCCCAGAATAAAGCAAGGTGAAAAATACAGAGCCTCATTCAGGCGATTCAGAATTACAAATGAATTATTCAACATATTTAAAGAGCAGGCTCGTATTGTTTCTGAGGCTTTTAGCAAGCAGCTTGGCAGAAAGCTCTCTGAAAGAGAGATATTAGAATTACCATTGTTTGTCTGTCAGGAAAGGCTTGAAGCGATTGTTGATTGTGAGAATCTACATGAGATTCTTTCCTCAGACAGACTTCATGCCTATGCGATAAAGTGTACTCAAACGCTCAAAAGAATAGCTACAACAGAGAACGTAATCTCGGAAAGGACGGGTGAAGTAATAAATATGAATGCCCGGCGGTTTCGCTATACGTTAGGTACACGGCTCGCAAGAGAGGGCTACGGAGAAGTCGTCATAGGCGAATTACTTGATCATTCCACTTTAATGTATACAGGCGTTTATGTTCAGTCAGGTCCAGATAGTTTAAATAGAATCGAAGATGCCGTTTCCACTGAGCTTGGTTACTACGCAAAGATGTTTCAGGGAGTGCTGATTAACAAAAGTGAGGATAAATATCCCGGTGGCAACATCAGAATCAATACTGGTGAAAAGTCAGGGCAATGCGCCAGTTGCAAATCCTGCACAGCATGTGTGCCCATACCCTGTTACACCTGCATGCATTTCAGACCTTTTGTTGAAGGGCCGCATGAAAAATTACTCGAATATTTACTCGATGAGCGTAACAGGATTCAGTGCATAGTGGCTGATCCTATGACTATACAAATACTTGATAGAACAATTATTGCAGTATCAGAGGTGATAAATAAGTGCAAAGAAATCAAAACAAACCCGGAGGTGTTAAATGGATAATATCAAAAATGATAAATTAAGAGTGCTCGAAACGCGCAGGGAAAAATATTGCGCGCAGAAAATAGATGATTTTGTGAGCTACTGTCGGTTCACTCTCAATAAAAACGACCTTGTGAGCTGGGAGGCGGTTAACTGGCCAAAAGTTTTCCTTTTCACTAAAACCCCTGTCAAAGGCGTTAAAAAAAGTTCTGTTATTGTAAATGAGCCATTAGACAAGAATTTTATTGAGTTCGCTAAAAGCTATGTCCTTTACCACTACATGAATGGGGGTAAGAAAATTAATCAACGTCTGAATATCGTTTTCAGAACTCTCGAGGCAGCCCTATTGCAGGTCAATGGGCGGAGTCATATTCAGTACGTTAATCTCACCGTTCTGGACCAGTGCATTGTCACCTTAAAAAGCACATACACCAAAGCAGTAGCGCACGCCTGCGGCAAAGTACTGGAAGGACTGGTTTCATTTCTCAGAGAAAAAGAATTCCTGATCACGCAGTCACTGCTCTGGAAGAGTCCACTCAGAGCGCCGGAAGCAAGCAACAGGCTCACTAAAACTGCACAAGAGGCCCGTGAGGCAAAGTTACCTGACGAAGAGTCATTGAATGCTATCGCTGAAATCTTCTCACTTCCAGACGATCAGCTTTCAGAAATGGACTTGTTCATAAGCTCTGTCTTTGCGTTGCTTATGTGTGCACCTTCCAGAGTAACCGAAATCCTGACGCTCCCTGCGGATTGTGAAATCCGTGAGGCGGACAGGGAAGGAAAGCTGAGGTATGGGCTGAGATTCTATTCCGAAAAAGGCTTTGGTGGAAATGTGAAATGGATACCTGAAATCATGGTTCCGGTTGCTGAGATAGCTATCAGGAGACTGAGGACTCTTTCAGAAAACGCCCGGACATATGCCAGAGAGATTGAGATTTCTGGTGAGGGCCGTGAGCTTTACCCAGACTTCCCCTGGTACGATAAAGAAAAGAATATTCGATACAGCAACGCACTATGTCTTCTGCTCCGGTATCAGCTCAGTGCAAGTTTGACGACGCAAAGATCTCTTTTCAGACCAACTGCCACTCTGGTTAGCGCCAGTCTGGGAAGCACTGAGTATCGCCGGACTCACTCGATTACAACAATTTTTGACAGGCACGGATACAGAGGGGCAAATGGGAACAGCCTTTCCCTCAGAAGTCACCAGGCAAGACACTTACTAAATACGATTGCGCAACGTGGTGGGCTTGGAGATTTTGAACTAGCTAAGTGGTCAGGACGAGTGAGGGAAACACAAAACAGAACCTATAACCACGTCAGCCAGGAAGAGACGGTTCGGGAATCAGTTAAGCATGGTGTGCAAAATATCGGCATTAAACCAGAAAACACCACCCCACGAGCTATAGCAAACCCTTCATGGCGTATTGATGTCAAAGATACAGGCCACGCAGCCATTCACGTGACAGAGTTCGGCTACTGCATTCATGACTATGTAATCTCTCCATGCACGAAGTTCAGGGACTGTATCAATTGCAGCAATCATGTGTGCGTGAAAGGGGACAAAGACTCACTAGGCAGGCTGGAAGCGACTGCGGCATACACAGAGCAGCTTCTTGAAAAGGCAAAGGTTGACATGGAAGAGGAGGAGTACGGGGCTGACAAGTGGGTGGCCTATCACGAAAAAACTCAAGCAAGAGTTCTGGATTTGATAGCGCTACTCAAAAGCAAAAATCTTGAGGATGAGGCGTTTGTAAGACTGGATGGTGATGATTTTACACATATGAAAAATCTTACAGGCGGGAGCAGGAATGAACTGATTGGAAATGAAAGGATAAATCATAATTAAAAGGAGATTCATATGGCTAAACATTTAGACAATAAAGATATCAATATAATTAAAAACACGATAGCAGGTTGGGACAGTGAGAAGTCAGGTAAGCTTTCATGGGAATATCTTTGTGACAGGCTTGAACCTCTGATTGGTAAGCGACCGACCCGTCAGTCCCTGGGGCTTCACAAAGATATTGTCATGGCTTTCAACATTAAGAAGAAAAATATTAAGTCTGGCAATGATGAAGAGAAGCGGCCAGCTAATTTAAACATCGCCTCACAGCGCATCCGTAATCTCGAACTCAAAAATAAAACTCTGGAAGAAGAGCTCAGGAGTCTGCAGGAGAGGTTTGTTGTATGGCAGTTTAATGCTATAAATCACGGAATCAGTTTTGAACAACTTAATAATGGATTGCCTGAGATAGACAGGGAAACCAATGCTGATTAAATATTTAGTTGCGCAGATATTGCGCAATTTAAATTATATGTTATCTTGTATATACAACCAGGGAGTGGTTGATCAATTTTGCAAGGATGCAATCTATGAAAAATACTGGCGCTCTTTCAAAGGAAGAAAAGCTTCTTTTGCTTTTGCAAATGTTCATTGAGAGATTAAAAAAATCATGTTTTGCACAGGACAAGATAATTCGATATATCTGGCTGTTCTGTGTCGGTTACTACATTAAGTACTACCTTCCACAATCTAAAACAGATCTCGCTGATCGTTTTACAATCATATCTATGCTATCAAACGCTCTTAAATCGAGTTCCCCAAGAATCATTCAGCACCTTGGCTATGAACATGAGATCACGTTTTTCTTTCGCTTTATGATTCATTATGCCATTGATAATGAAGAAGAGGCGGAAAATATTTATCGTGAGGCGAGAATAAAGTATGAGAAATCAATCCTTTCAGGAATTATGGGTTCTGCAAAGAAGAAACGAAAGAGAAAGAGTATTTAATTAGCAACTAATATTACTTAAGTGATGTTCTCAAAAATTCATAATAGCAATAAAATATGTAATTTAATTTTTAAATGGAGTAATAGGTATTTTAAGCAGAGCTAAATTAATCTGTCTATGATTAATCTTTTTTATAAGGTTTTTTCAAGCTATTTGATAATTTGTAAAGTAGTAGGGCTGGGGCAGCCCTACTACATACCAAAAATAAATAACTGAGCTAATCAGCTTGCGGATTTGTATTTTTTTTCATTTAAAAAAATCTCTGTAAAGTCAACAACTGAGTTGAGGAAGATAGTAACATTTTGAATGTACATTTCTAGTCTTGCAACTACTATATCTCGTCCATACTCTTCGAATGACTTTTCACCATGAGCTAACGTATTCCTTCCATTTTTGATATCTTTCAGGTTTCCACCAATATTCTCAGGTATCGTTATTTCATACTTGTTGAAAACTTTTCTAACTTGTTTTGCATCAAGATTTCCGCTATAAAGAGAATAGAATTTAGCCATTTCATTATAGTTTAAGTTAAAACCGCTGATTCCGTTTATAAAATCAATTGTACCATGTATTACTTCTAAAGAATTATGAATGTCGGGGTTTTTCTCTCTGTTTTTATGATAATATAAAAGCATGAGATTTCTAATATTCTTAGAAAGATCATAGTATTTAATATCTTCACTAATAATAACCTCGTGGATTTTAGCCAAAACCCTTGTAATTGTTGACTCTACCACATTGTATAACATGACTATGATAGATGACTTTAATACCATATTATTTGGTCTTGGTGCATCTAAGTTATCATAAACTTCGATAGCTTTGATGAAGTCAATAATTTCCGTGGATTCTTTAATCCTTGTTCTCATATCCATTCTTATAGAAAACATTTAGATCCCTCTCAATATATTTTCAATGTAATCTACCCTTCCGCTTAATTTTTCTTTTTTATGGGATTGATTGGCTGAGTGCGTATATCTGTGTAACTCGGCAGAAATCAAGGCTTTAGCCAGAATTTCTTTGCTAAGAGAACTATGGTTTATTTTACCGTTTTCAAGTGCTGCATTAACGCCTAATGAAATAGCCTCAAATACTGATCTTTTAGTTTGTGGCGTATCTCTATGCCTAAATCCATAAGGAAAGTGAGTTCCAACAAAGTCTACGACTCTATTTATCTTACCTTCATATATATCCAATACTTCTTTTCTTTCAGTTGGTGATAATGCGATGAGCTCAGAGTTCTTCTTTTCTAAAAATTTATCTAAGAAATCCGAGATGCTACCTGAAACGCCTTTTTTATAAGCATTATCTTCAGATAGAGCAAAAAAGCGCAACAAAAGTTCTTCTCGTTCTTGTCGATTATCTTGCCATTTGTCTATTTTTAGTAATTTGTTAAAATTATCATTAGTTTTAACATATTCATATATAAACTTGGTGAACTCACCTGTATAAATACCCTTCCTTTTTTCCATTGCTTTTAATAGGTCACTTCCTCTGTTAATCCTCTCGAACATGTCTTTTTTTACATCTTCTGTGGTTTCTTCAGAAAGAACAATAACCCTTAAAGCAGTATCAAGTAGCTTTCCAATTCTGCTGGAATCAAAATCATGAATAGTTAACCCGTTAGCGAGTGTTAGAGATTTTAAAGAGGTTAATTTTAAGTTCCCTGAAACAAACATATCTAGGCATCTAATTCGCTGAGAGCCATCAACAATCTCCCAAGCACCATCTTTGTTTTCTGCCACAAAAATAAATGGTATAGGTAAACCCAAAAGAATTGATTCTATTAGTTTAGAGGATCTTTTCTCATCCCATGTGAACTCTCTCTGATATTCGGGAATGTATAATACATTTCGATTAACTTTTATATCTTTTCTATCTTCATCGTCAACCTCGGAGTAAGTAATTCCAGCTTTGTATTTGTCAGTTAAATATTCGACTGTTAGATCCCGCATGTCATATTTAACATCTCTTCTTTTACTATAAATCTGTTCCTCGAGACTCACTTTATCTACCATTTAGAACTCCGTGCATTATGGTGGTGAAAAGGTAATTTGATGGTTTTTCATTATACAACATGATAATTGAAAAATACACTTTGTTAGATTTTTATTAAAGTGACAATGAATTCTATGTTATCTGGTGGTTTCCAAGTAGGACATGTATTAATTTTTAAAATGACTACGTTATAAAGTGAGCATATCTTCTTTCGCTTGATAATACACCTCGATGTTAGTCATCTCTTCATAATTCACATGAGGATATTTCCTTGAAGAAGCGATGTTCCGACGAACAGATCATCAGTATCCTCCACGAGGCCGAAGCAGGGGGGCGGATTGGGAACATTGCCGCAAGCATGCTTTTTCAAATGCCACGTTTTACACGTGACGCAAAAAGTATGGCGGTATGGAGGTACCTAAGGTTAAGCGCCTGAAGTCCCCTGACGAAGAGGACGCCAGACTCAGGAAGCTGCTTGCTGAAACCATGCTGGATAAGAAGGTGCTTTATGTGATTTCTGCGCGAAAATATAGACGGCAGACCAGAAGCGGTAAGGCGTGAAAGTCATGTACGAGGTTAAGGGTCTGTCGCAATATTGTGCCTGCAGGTTGGCAGGTCTGTATCTGTGAACCTGCCGTTATGCGGATCAGCGTTAGGTTACTGGCACGCAGATGTCTCTGCGCATCACAGAGCTCACACATGAACACCGCCGTTTTTGTTACAGGCATATGTCAGTCGTTGCAGCGGGAGAGCCTACACGTTAACCATTAGTGGATGTACCGTAACTATCTAGATTTGAAGCGCAGACGAGGTCATAGGGTTCTAGCGACTGCGCGACTTTTGCTTCATAGTCTGAATGCACCTAACCTGAGATTGTCAAAGGATTTTGTCATGGATTCGCTTGCTAGTGGCCGTCGGATTTAGTGCAAAACTAATGTTGATGATTTCACAAAGAAGTGTCTGACGAACACTGCTGCTTTCGGCGTTTTAGGCGTTCAATTCGCGTGTATTCTGGATAGTATTGCGCTGTTTTGTGGCTGCACGGCTACAATGAACACCGATCAGGGACCGTAATTTACCTGCCACGCACTAGATCAATAGGCCTTTTAGCATGGTGATGAGTGGCGCTTAATCCAGCCGTGCAATCCAACTCAGAACGGATTTATTGAGAGCTTCAATGGACGTTTCGCGCTAAATGTCAGAATGAGCACTGTTTCAGCGATATCGTGCACGCCAGGAAAATCATTAATAACTGGCGGCAGGATTATAACGAGTGTCGTCTACATTCGGGAGTGAATTTTTGAACGCCATCAGAGCTTGCAGCACGATGGCGAAATGGAAAATGTGAAGATAAACAAACCGACATTACTAACTGATCGGTGTATCTAATGCAGGCGGGAGGTAAACCTGCCTCAAGATGCTTTCCAAATCAATCATTAACTTATAATGACTAGTTATAGTTATCATTGTTTTACTTTATGGTAAGTAAAAAAGTAAAATGCTAAAATAAGAATTAACTAAATTATTAAAAGAGGAACCATGATGACCCCGAGAAAAGCAATGAAAAAATCATTGTTTGCTGTTGCATTGAGTAGTTTACTTGCAGTTTTTGGATATTTTGGAGCGTTAAATAGTGTGTTTGATTTATATCAAAACATCTTGGACAGTTTTTTCCAAAAAAAAGCGGAAGAGAATCTTAATGTAATTTATACTGGAGCGTCGATAAAGTACATTGAATCAATTTTTGGTGCGCCTGTAAAAGAAGAACATTCTGAGGATGGCAAGGTGAATGAGTATATTTATTCCTTTAGAAAGTTTTATTTACAGGTGGTTTATAATAATCACAATACAGTGATACTATATTCTGTAACAAGCAAGGATAAGGATTTTCATCCTGAAGTACCATATTTGGGTAAAACACTTGGACACAAATTTGAAGATTTCGGAAATGACATTGATTATTTGCAGTCAGGCTATTCTTCTAAGTTTTATAAATATGAAGAGGGGCTTTACTTGGGAAATCCGGGTAACTATAGAAATTTTTACCTTGCTTACAATCCTGCTGGCGTTGATTACTTTGAGGTGCATTCGCTTCCTGACTTTTATAATAACAACGTATTTCCTCCAAATAAAAAAGATCTTGAGAAATTTAGAGCCAATAATGCTCCTAATACATTTGGCGTAGGCGATATCCACGGAGGTCCTGAAGGTCTTGAGTTGAGTTTTGGACTTGGTATTGACTATTACGATGCGAGGGACATTCCAGATAAAGATTAGTAATAATAATGAAATGTTATAGCGTTGTTCTTTTATTTCAACTTAGGTCAGTATTGGTATATTTACCAGCCAGCTCTGATGTCTGCTTCTCGCTCGAAACAGACTGTCAGGTTTTATGGTGTGCTACGGATGAAAATGTCAGCTCAGCGTTGAACTAAAAAAATTAACCTCTATCAAATAAGTCGTCTATTTTATCATAGCCTGATTCACTATGCCTTGAATAGTAATCATTTTCTCCATTCCATTCTGGATAGTTTTCCATGTTACGTTCTATTATTTCTGTAGGTTCAAAGTTGTCCATTATGTCCAAGATCTCTTTTTCATTAAACATAATTGAGCTCTCTCTCAAAGTTTCTGTCACATAATCTTTAGCTCTGGCGTAAATTATATCAGCATCATTCAAATCATAGTAATCATTAAAGTCGTTATCATCTTTAAAAAAATCATGAACAGAGTATGTCCAATAATCGATTAATAGACATCGAATTCTATGTGTTAATTCGCCCTCACTCAAAACGTTAGACATTTGAGCTAGGAGATTAAGGTCTTCATGATCTAAATTATCGGAATTTTTTATTATTGTATTACCTACAAAATCTTTTAGCTCATTTTGGCTAAGTAGATCAATTTCATATATTGTTATCCAGTGGAGTATTAATAAAGTGCGATAATTATATTCAATAAGGTGTTTTTTTGTTGAAAAAACCTCTCTGATAAAAATTTCAGCAGCAATCTTTTTATCATTTGAATCTACCCGATTAATGTTCAGGAGGTTTTTTATAAATTCGCTTTTGTATTCTTCCGTTTTATAATTCGTTAGCCCTATAATAAATTTCTGAATAACTCTAGAAAGAGCTCTGTTTGGAATAACTTCTTTTAATAAAGTATTAAAATGGAGTAGCGAGCTCATTGAATTCAAAGCTAAAAAATAATTATGGATATAATCCTGATTAAACTTTATTTTTGATATAAGACAGTCAGAAATGGAGGGGTTTAATACGTCATAAGAGGCTTCATTATGATGTTCTAGGTTTCTTTGTAAGGTCGATTTAACAGCATGTTCGCAACAATCTTTAAAGCTTAAATATTCACTCCTTGAATGATCTAAACTAATCAATTCCAAAAACTGGGAATAAGAATCATGAAGTTCTGATTCGTTGATTTTACCATTATTCAGAGAAACTAAGCTTGTAAGATAATATACACATTTAGGTATTTGCTTAGACAACATATGATCCCAAATTTCCGTTGGATTATTAAGGCTCTGAATAATATAACCCCAGTAATCGACTGGTTTTAGATGGGTGAACTTTTGCAAATCAGTAATGAAAGAAATTAGTCTAGGGTTATAGTTTTTATGCACTATGATTTTTCTATAATTTCTATCTTTCCAAAAAACGCTTTTAAATTCATCTGGGAGTTCACTAAGCCAGATATGGTTATATAATACCTTTGCCTTATCAATCAAGCTGGCGTTTTTTATTTCAACTTCATACTCGTGTTGCTTAGTGTTGTTTATATGAAATAATTCACTTGTCTTCTTACCTTGATTTAATATCGTTGTACGTGATGTTAGTATTAGCCTCTTGTTTTCTTTATTTTTTATTCTATTTATAAATCTTACTATTTTAGAATCTTCTTTGTTTGTTAAAGCATCTAAGTAATTCCTCCCTAAAAAATCATCATACAAGAAAAATTGCTTTCGTTCTAAATCGAAAACTCTCTCTGCTTCTTCTATATCCGTCTCAATAAATACTAACTCCCAATCATCTAATATATATTCAATGCATAATTGCTCTGCCAAAGTGGTTTTCCCCACACCTGGAGCGCCGGTAATAATCAAGGTGTTTACATTTTGTAATCGATTGCTGGCAATTTCAAAATCACCGGTCTTAACATATCTATCGGAATTTATCGCGATTTTTTCTAATACATCGAGACTCTTACCAATTACGTCATTATGCAAAATTGTTGTTAAAACAGATGTGCTGTTAAGCCATAATTTATAATATTTTCTCTCAATGTGTGCATAATTATTTATTTTATGTGTCAAATCTTCTAATGTTAATATATCATCGCTTCTTAAATATTGGCTGCCAAATATTTTTATAATCTCGTCTTTTCTGGCAGGAGTTAACCCTTGACTAACAGCCAATATATATCTCGATGGATTTATCTTTTTGACTTTAATTGCTTCTTTTTTTAATGTGATTAATAGTGAGCTATATTTTGATTTTAAATAATGTTTGCTTTGAATGATTACTTTATTGTCGCCTAAATAAAATCTACCATCGATCCCCTCATCTTTACCCGCAATGAATCGTTCAATTGTTTGGATGCCTATAAAGTCAGCCTTTATGATATCAATAATTAAGTCTTCAAATTCTTTATCGTTTAATCTCGAAAAGTCATAGCTGTTCATTTTTATCTCTTTTGTTTTCTTAATCAAATTTAATTAGAAAAATACAGTGCTTCATTACTAAAAATTAATGAATATCATTCTGGGTTTAGCATGGTAGGTAATGCTAATTTTTTTAAAATCAGATTTTTAAATTTCGCTATTACCTTTAATGTCCCAGCCTGACTGTGTTTCAGCACCTTTGCCACCGCTCGCTGATTGTTCCCAGTACTGTGTTTTAACTTTTGAAGCCTGGAACTGATACGAGACACCGATCAAATCACGATTTGTAGTGCCATTGAAAATCACATTGGTGATAAGAACGTCTTCAAGCGTAATGCGGCAATACTCGATTTGGCTCCCTCCGGCCTTACATACTGATAGCTCTACCTTACCAATATGCTTGCCGTTAGAGACATAGCGCATTACTGCTGGGGTTGCTTTGTCTATCAGGGCCTGAACCGAGAGATCGCGGTACTGAACTTTTCCAGCACCACCTCCGCCTCCAACTGACATGTTCCCTGGCTGGTTCGCGCCCCATGTGAAAGATTCAATAGCAATCCAGCCCTTATGGTTACTGTCCTGTGATTCACCTGTAATGCCATCAATTTTTAAGAAGAGATCTGTACTCATAGCTGGTCCTTTTGCTTTCCCTGTGATGGGTAATCTGATTAAATAAACTTAATGATACATATAATGACATAAAGGCACAGCCATGGACTACTGGAAACCAGACCGATTCAAGGATTACTTTCTTACTATGGCTCATGCTGAGGCAAATCAGCTGCTTAGCAATGCTAATCACCTTTCTCACATCTACCTTAAAGACGGATTTAATAGGTTACAGTTTCAGGATAACGTTAAAGCTTTCGTTAACGCTCAGCTTAACGTTATCCGTTCAGACTCCACTGATGATAAATGTCAGGAGTGCATCCAAAATCTCAAAAAGGAAAATGAATACCTTACGATTCAGGACAGAATGCTTAGAGCAGGAACAGCTGCGGTTCATGCTTCGGTACAATTGGTCAAGAATGGAGATTTTTGGGGCTATGTGATCAATGGAGTTGGGGTAGTGCTAAGCGGTATGCAGGTAATAGCCGGTGTATCAGTGATCGGTGCTTCCCTAGCGTCAGGGACAATCATAGGTTCAGCCTTTGGGGGAATGTTGGTTCTGCATGGACTCAACGGTTTTCAGGAGTCGGTTGAGAACCTGGTGTATGGCAAAACTGATAGTGTGGGATTACTCAAGCAGGGTTATGTTGCAACAGCTGAGTTTTTAGGGTTCGATCAGAGGGTTGGGCAGTTGGCATACAGTTCAATGGACCTGGCACTGTCTCTCTATGGCATCGTGCGTCTGGTACAAAAACCTGAGGCCTGGCGTCTCTACTATTTTCTTAATACCGACTACGTTCGCGGGATTAAGGAAATGAGTAGAAAAGAGCTATTCATTGAAGTCTATAATGACGCTTCAGCCATAAAGTCAATCTCTGACACTTATAAAGAGTGACCATGCTTTTTCATGAATCTGTAAGCTTTAAATGCAGGTTTTAAAGGTACGAATATATATAAAATAACGAAACCTGCTACAAGCGTGATCGAGTACGAAACAAGGTTTTCTTGTGTACCACTGCGAATGGTATAAATGAGTCCTGCGAGAAGGATTGCTATTAAGATCATTGCAACTATGAATCTTTTCTTTAACTGTGAAAGGAGCCAAGTATAAGGATAACCGTCTTTCTCAGCATGCTGACGTATCACAGACACTTCTTTTGGTGTAAACCCTTCTTTTACAAGCATTTCTTCGATTTGCATTTTGTTCATAATAAGCGTCATTCATTTGTCTTACGATAGTCTGATTGTAACTCATTACTTAAGCCTCATACAAACCTGACAGGCCTTTGAAAGGCCCTTGGTTTTTTTAGAAATGGTTCACTGGTGTTAACACTTGCGCATAAAATATTTGCTTTGAAATTCCGATGAAACTGAGCTTGTTAATTACCGGATTCAATTAAGGTGATACTTTCCAGTTTACATCATTCTTCGTAAATTTGAATTCAGCCACAGTCTGTTTTTCTCCGAGGTATGGCAGAGTAATGTCTGTATCCACTTTGCAAAGGTATGTCCCTTTTGCCTCTGTCTTCTTACAGGAAACCTTCTCAGCTTTGTTCAGAGTCGTGAGCATGTCTTTGCTGTTCTCACCGAACCGCTGTCTGGCTTGCTGGTTTGTATGTTCAATGTTGTCCTGCATAGCTTTTTTAATCTCAGAAGGCGAGGGCTCGCTGTCACAGCCGGTAAGCAAAACTGCCAAAGACAGGACAGCAACTGTTGAAATTTTATTCATTTATTAATCCCTTATTTGATATTGATAACTATTGTGCTGCTGTGGTTTTGTTGAGTGTCTGATCAAAAATTTCACACCACTGCTTCAACTGCATTTCCGTATCACGGATCCCGCGTTCATGGTGGAACCGGCCTTTACGGGGGTGAAATTTGATCTGCCACTCCGGGCATTCAATATCTTTCACCTGGATAAAGAACCCTGAGTTCTCGAAGTTTTTAAGCCGTGTAAGGTTGTTGTGACCTTTAGCCCCCGCCATACCGACTAAATCAAGAGCTACGATTTCACCTCCAACGGCTAAGTGATATCGCCAGCCTTTGACGTCACTGAACTTGTAAGCTTTCTTGCGCTTACCAGCTTCCAGAGTCAGCAACTCGCGATTCGTATCAATGGTCATTTTGCTGTCCTGGAACTCATGGCTCCACAGACCGTTGTCATTGACGTTCAGCAGGTCGATAGTCGAGGCGTTAGCCCTTTTATGCGTGTATGACACATATGCCGTGAGGAGTAAGAAGAAGGCAGGTAATGTCCACATGAACAAAAATCCTGCAGTGTCCTTGGGATTTGAATCAGTCAGGATCCAGAAAATCACTACCACAACAATCCAGAATCTAATCGAACGAAAGAACGATGGTTTACGCACTTTCTGACCGCTCAAAGCCGCTGTGTCCATTTTATGCACCTTTATTTTTAAGTCGCTCATAACTAGCTGATTGGTAACTGCTTTTACGACGCATTTTTGAACGAGTTCAAAACTTAAGCAAATCACTTGTACCGATCGATGATCCTTATTTGATAGGTAATGACTATCATATATAGTTTATCGATCTGTAAAAACGATCAATTGTTTGTGCAAATAAGAACTTAGGCTGGAAAATTGCGTTGAGGCAGGAGGTTAACGAAAGGGCATTGTTATGCGCTCAGCCAGTATTTCGCTGTTACCTGGTAGTTCAGATAACGCAGGTTCAGCTGAGAGGACTGCATGAATTGTCGAAAATGAGGATTTTCTGTGGAGAAGTGTTTTGCCTGTCTTCTTCAGCATGTCTGTGAAAACGGCCAGGTAAGGAATGCTCAGTAGCCACTTCAATACCCTTGTCATGTAGTAGTCAGCACTGCTGGTTTGCTCGCATGCCATACGTGTAATGCTGAGGGGAGTTTGCGCTTTGGGTATCTCTGACGCTCTGGCTCTATGTTCATACATAGGAGGAGGTGTACCTTCGGATTCTAAAGCAGCTGGTAATGACGGTGTAATAGCTACCTTAGTAGCTTCTATATCTGAATCACTCGTCTCATTACCTCCCATAGCTGAAGCTTTCAAAGCAAAGAGCAGAGGATTGTCACGTTCAGGCTCGTAGCGAAGCTTCTCTTGCAGGTTAGCCCATGAGTATGTCTTCCCCAGTTGGGAAGCTTTGAAAGCAATTCCTCCATATTCGAATGAGAAACCATTCATGCGTCCTGTAGAGGATATGTTGGGAATGGGCGTAATGCCGTTCTCCTCAATAGCTTCAACGAAGCCCGAGATATCATTGGCACTCGTAAGGATCTCGTCGATAGTGTTTTGTAAGAACGTCTTGGCCGTTGGCTGACCTTCACGCTTCTCCTTCTGTTGCTCGCCACGTGATAGCTTCTTGCGCTTTCTGGCAGGGCAAGGGCTATGCGAAGGAGAGGGGCCTTTAGTTCTTGTCAGGTCATGCGCTAGCTCAAGCTCCTGAATTACTCTCGTGCTGATCAGGTTTTCATTCCTTCCCAGATAAAGCTTTCCTCCGATAAGGTCTACTCTACTGGCAATGATATGAATGTGCTGGCCGGCCTCATCGTCATGCATGACATAGCAGCGTAGGTGCGTGTCACTGAACCCCATGCGATTCATATAGTCGTCGGCAAACGCAGCCCATTGCTTCGCTGTGAGGGACTCACCCTGTGACAGGCGAAGCGAGTTATGCCACACCGGTTTGACAACGTCAGGGCGAAGTGAAGTAGAAGCGCTGAACTCAACGATCAACTCAGGAGCTGAAGCGCCCAACATGTTCCCGCCGATAACAACCGGATCAGTTTTATGATGTGTTCCGGGTTTCAATGCGTATAGGATAACCCCTGTGAAGCTCTTACCTCGTTTGATTTTCTGCATACCCTTCATTTGGGCCACTCCAGATATCGGCATTTAACAGGTTCTGGCGAAGCTCAATGATCTGTATCCTGACAGCAAATAGCTCAGTATAAGTAAGCTTGCTGTCTGCACTTTTACTATCAATATGGAGAGCTATACGATTTAACTTCTGATTAATCTCACCCAAGGTCTTCCATGCACTTAGGTTTATCGGGGGCACAATCGTTGGCAGCTTCTGTAACGAAGCCATACGTAACCACTCGCCTTTACTTTTTTCTCTTCGCTTGGTATTAAGAAGATGAAGCTCTGCGTTATTAAGACGAACACTGACGCAGTGAGTTCTCAGAGTTTGCGGTATTGGGTCTTGCAAATTTGAAGATTTTTTTATTACAGGTGCGATGCTTTTTAAAATGCGAGGCATTGAAAGTTTTTTTTCCATATGAATTCCTTTTCATATCAATAGATATATGTTGTATATAAGATAAATGAAAAATGTCAATGCTTAAATCAAATCAAATCAAATCAAATCAAATCAAATCAAATGATAAGACGAGATCATCCTGTTCACTACTTTTACTGGAAAGCGCAACTCAAAATTGTTTTATTCTGTAAGTCTAATTTCATTTCTGAGATATTCTTATGGAGAAATTGCTTCCCTGTTTATTAAAACACAATCCCAAACTGTAGGGTTTCTTCTTTTCGATTACAATAATGTCAGTTGAAATCTTCATCACGAATAGATAAAAAATAGTCCCCTTGTTTTCTTTCAACTCTCTGCAGTTTAATGCTCCACTCATGTTTTTTTATTGCTGAAACTACAAGATTTTTATCATGTACAGTTGTTCTTTCTCCTAAAATAACACTTTTAATGCATCCTTTAGGGAGAGGTATGTTTAGGCCAGATTTGTCAGCTTTTGCTAATTGCTCTTCTTTAAGGAAGGATAAAATATATATTAACCTTTTTTCTTGTTCATAGGACCATTCTTTAGATTTAGTTGCTAACATTCCATTATAAATCTCCCATAATAAAACCCTCCCTTCCTCAAATGCTTGTTCATAAAGAGGTTCGTGTCCATCTGTATAACCTTTAAAAAGCGCATCATTATTATATTCAACCTGATCAGCTATTAATGTTAGCACTGCGGTATCAACAGTAGGAGGACGAACCAGATATTTAACATCAAAAACGTAAGCATCTTCTAATTCTTTGATTTTTTCTTCGTCGTATTCTATACATATTCCTGTCCTGTTGCGTGCATAATGCGCCCACATTGTAGGATTTATTGCCGAATTAGTGAAACAGGATATCCTGGCAGAGTCCAATAATTCGGGAACGCTAGGCTCAATCTCGCTCATTGAACCGATATATTCATTATATTCATCTTCGGAAGGTAACCAACCGGAGTCGCCGGTCCATGTTTTTAATATCAAATCATACCTTTCATTTTTTTCATTGTAATTAGGGAAGCCACTAATTACATTACAAAAACCCTCAGCGCTGTCATTCATCATATTAAGATGATTAAGATATATATTGTTTTCTACTAACGATTTAATTGTGTAGTCAATGACAGGGCAATATTTGAATAACATATATTTCTTGATTCCATGTGTATTTAAGAGGGGTAAAGAGTCTTAACCTAAATTGGTTTTTCAATCTTGTTCCAATGTATCATATTTTACTAAATATTGACAATTAGGTATTGATAACATATAGGGTTTTGTAACCTCTTTCATTGCCAGTTCGTATTGTTGATCCTGTTGAAACAGAGGATAACAAAATGAACACATAGCCTACTCGTTTAATTCGCTTACCTGTTTTCATTGAAAGATCCGGGTGTGGCAACGTCTGATTTACCATCTTATCAGCGAGAAACCGTTTCCTGTTCCTGTCAAAATCGGCGCACGCGCTGTTGCCTTCATGAAACGTGACATAGAAGAGGGGATTCTGCTGACTAATAGCAACCCTCTGTGTAAGAAGACAACTGGTGTTCTAACACTTGTGTCAAAGTTAATGCGCAGTTTTCTGTTATCTGGGTGAAATGAGTGATATTATATCACTATAAAGACCCTTAGGAGGTATTATGTCTGAATTAGTAATTGCGCATGATCTCTTTCAGAAATCGGCGGGTAAAACTAAAAATAAGAAAAATAGTGACCGGCAACTGGTTGAAAAAATCCTGGAAGTTTATAGTCAAAAGCATGTCGCTGAATTACTTAGGAAAGTTGGTGATAATGACTGGAGCAGGGAAACGCTTAACCGTTGGATTAATGATAAATGTGAAGCGAAACTGTTAACTGAAGGTGAGGTATTTTTACTTAAAAACATGCTTCCAGAACCACCAGAAAATCATCCTAACTATGCTTTCCGGTTCATTGATCTCTTTGCGGGAATTGGCGGGATTCGTAAAGGTTTTGAAGCTATTGGAGGACAGTGCGTATTTACAAGTGAATGGAATAAAGAAGCTGTACGCACATACAAAGCGAATTGGTATAACGATGAAAAATCGCACCAATTTAACTCTGATATTCGTGAAATTACTTTGAGTAATAAAGATGATATTTCAGAAATTGAAGCTTATGAATATATAAATGAAAACATCCCTAACCATGATGTGCTTTTGGCTGGTTTCCCTTGTCAGCCTTTCAGTCTTGCGGGTGTAAGTAAAAAGAACTCATTAGGAAGAGCCCATGGATTTGAATGTGATGCTCAGGGGACTCTATTCTTTGATGTTGCACGAATTATAAAGTCCAAAAGACCACCTGTATTTGTGCTTGAAAATGTAAAAAATCTGAAAAGTCATGATAAAGGAAAAACTTTCCGAGTAATCATGAATACCCTTGACGAGCTTGGATATGAAATTGCTGATTCTGCAATTTCTGGTTCTTCAGATCCTAAGATCATTGATGGAAAAAATTTCCTTCCTCAACACAGGGAGCGAATTGTATTGGTTGGGTTCCGTCGTGATTTAAAAATAGAGAAAGGGTTTACATTACGTGATATAAGTAAATTTTTCCCATCTAAAAGAATTTCTTTTAAAGAACTTCTTGAACACGATAATGATGTAGATAGTAAATATATCCTTTCTCCTCGACTGTGGGATTATCTCTATAAATATGCTAAAAAGCATGCGGCGAAAGGTAACGGTTTTGGTTTCGGATTGGTGAAACCTAATAAAATTGATACGGTCACTCGTACATTATCTGCGAGATATTATAAAGATGGTTCTGAGATCTTGATTGACCGTGGATGGAATCATGAATTAGGTGAGATAGATTTCTATAATGCAGAAAACATGTCAAATAGGCCACGAAGGTTAACTCCGCATGAATGCGCCCGCCTAATGGGATTTGAGACGCCTGATGGCAAGCCCTTCAATATTCCGGTTTCAGATATGCAATCTTACAAGCAGTTTGGAAATTCAGTGGTCGTTCCTGTATTTGAAGCGGTTGCAAAACTGCTTGAACCCTATATTCATAAAGCTGTATCTATACAAAAACTTAAAGCCATAAAAAAATAAATATCACCCCAGCAATATCTTGCTGGGGGGTGTTTTATTTAGTTTAATTTTTATTTTTAGCTTACCTATATTAAATAAGCATTAACGCCAATTAGGTATAATACCCGCATAGTCGGAGTTGCCTTGCTTAATTAAAATGATATGAATTTTATCACTTTTGTCGATGCCTACAATAATATTATCCCCTTCTTCTGCCCGCTGCATAATATAGTTATCGCGAAAATATAGGCGAAACTCGGCGCTTCTGTCAGGGTTTTTCTCTCTCGCATCGTACCAAGTGACGGTATCGTCGCAGGATACATCCGTTCCTCTAATAGAGAAAACTACATCTTTAGTAACTTTAGTGTTGCCAAATATCTGTTTTAGCTGAGCAACACCGTTAAACTCGTGTTGATTTGAGGCATTCCTATTGGCTTCAACTGCGGTCAAGGTTTTAATACATGATTGTTTAAGGTAAATCGGGAGGGTAGCCATTATCAACCTCTTATTAATAAATATTAACTAAGCATATATTAGGATGTATAAGCACCCTTTTAAGGCTGTGAGTAAAATAAATAAGAAAGCTAATACATATTAAACAAATGAAGAATTCAGTCAAGTAAGCAATGATACATTTTGCAATATATGTCATAACTGTTTGATAAGACAGGCTATATAGGATCTATTTGTAGTCTATGTCTTTGTGCCAATAGTTATGATTTGCATTAATAGTTGCCGGGTTTTAATGGTTTTATAATAGAAGGAGGCACTAATAAGTATATTTTTTATGATTTCTTTTTCAATCGTAGAGAAGAAAAAGCAAGGCAACTCACAGAAGCGCAGCTACTGTGAGTTAGCCCTTGCTTATATAATTTTTATTAAGTGTGGATGTTGACATTATAGTTATCTATGTTATTTGTGAATGTAAAAAAGGAGATGCTATGAATAAGATTTTTAGAAATAAGTTATCAGCGCATAAGCAAGAGATTATATTCTATATAGTGTTCGTAACTATAACAACTTTGATATTTGCTTTTTCCCCCAAAGATAGCCTGGTAAACAATGCATCAATGGGGGGGCTTGTGATATTAGGTATGCTATTTCCTTTTTTAATAGCTATTATTTTTGTTGACGGACAACGTTGAATTCCGCCGCCATTTCTATTATTGCTATAAACGCTTTAACGAAAGCGGCAGTGACTAATAAAAGTTTTATAAAAAGATAAAGTTGCGGGTGCATCAATAAAAAGTAAGTCGTAGAAGCTAAAGGATAAAGCGAAAACTCAGCTGAAAAAGTGGTGAGGCTTACTAGTGCGGCGGAAGAAAATAATAAAGCATCATTCGCTGGTTTCATAACTTTAGTAAGATCGTTACCTTTGTTTTTTCTTCGAAAAAAAGAAATATAGAGCATTGCAAGTAATATTGAATTAATCACAGGGGTTGCTACTAAAAAACCCTGAGGCGAAAAAAACTGAGCTGTTTTATAAATGATAGCAAGTAAAAAAATTAAAATAAAGTATATTAGAAATGCAAGTCCTACTGTTTTCATTTATTACCTCCTTTTGCGGCTAATGGAGTTAGCCGCTTATTTATTAACTTATGCGATATAGAGCATTGCATCTTTGTAAAAAACTTTATTATCGCTTGCCATGTCCTGAATAACAGAAGTGATAATCCCTTTTAAAGTACCACTTGTAGCCTTGAAGCCCATGGCCCTTGATAAAGAATTGACCAACTCGTCTTGAGTAGCACCGAAGCTTTTATTGATAATCTCAATAATTCCCGCCTCCATCTCCTTATTAGATATATTTTCTGACTTTCTTAATCCTGCTGATTTAACATTCGTTCTGTCTCTCAATGTTATGGAAAGATTATTGTTGTATAAAAAGTCATCCTCTAGGGAAAATGAAGAGTTTGAGGTTGTGATTTTTATCGCATCTCTAACAATTGCTTCAATACGGGCCCCTGCACGTTGTAAACCCCATGCTGACCTGACACGAGTGATGACTTCATTCACATGTATTGGGGCTTCCACAAGAACAATTTGCTCAACTATCTTAGCGAGAACGCCAACTGGGGTTTCATGAATCTGGAATCTTGTGTCAACGTCAGGAACCGCCTCAACATATGCCACAGTTTCATTGAAACTGCCTTCAATTGTCTCAAGACCAATCTCTGTGACAGTCTCTCTTTCAACTGTCACTATCTCGACAGGTACAGCTCTTGACCGAGATAGAGAAGTTTCAGAACGATTTTCGAGCTCTTTCTTAGCCGCCTGAATAGCAGAGAGAGTTTTCTGTAGTTGCTCTTCGGGGCGCTGGAACCAATCCGTGCTCCAAATCCTATGAATGATCCAACCATGGTCCTCAAGCACTGCCTGACGTAGGCGATCTCGTTCTCTTGAAGAACGGGAAGAGTGGTATGTCATACCATCGCATTCAATCCCGATAAGGTAGCGACCCGGCATATCAGGGTCTGCAATGGCTAAATCAATAAAGAAGCCTGCTATACCAACTTGAGGGTGGACCTGGAAGCCTTCTTTTTGAAGAGCATTTGCAACCTGTTCTTCGAACACACTGTCCATTGAACGGCCACTTTGTTCTGCAACTGACAAGCGTCCTGTTCTTGCATATTGCAGGAAAAGTTTAAAAGCGAAGACACCTCTACCTTTAGCTCTTTCAAGATCGATATCTTCGTCAGTGATTGAGGCATAAACTTCGCAACGCCTTTTGGCTCGACTGATAAGAACGTTCAGGCGTCTTTCACCACCCTCTGCTCCAAGAGGACCAAATCTCATTGCCATGTAGTTTTGTGGATTTCTGGCATATCCAACAGAAATGATAATGACGTCGCGTTCGTCACCCTGAATGTTTTCAAGGTTTTTTACAAAAAACGGTTCGCTTGGGTGTGCATAGAAAAAGTCCTCGAACTCAGGGTTCAACCTGCGAAGCACTTCAAGCTCGTCCTGAATACGCTTTCTCTGGGTAACAGAAAAGGTAGCAACACCTAAAGATAAATGAGGATGGCTTCTTGCATGTTCGAGAATTGCTGTTGCTACGCGTTTTGCTTCGTTTGCATTGCTTCCAGATTCGAATACGCCATCTTCAACTTTATGGAAACTTAGGCCCATACCTGCTTCTTGTGTATAGGGGCTGGGAACTATAAAAAGTTTGTTTTCATAAAACTGGCTATTTGACACAGCAATCAATGACTGGTGGCGGCTTCTGTAATGCCAGCGAAGCATTTTTTGAGGCAACCCTCTGGCAACAAAAAGTCCAAGTATGCTCTCAATGTCCGCCACTTGTGCTGACTCGTCATCATCCTGCTCATCTGCGGAACCTGTCATTTTGGCGAAGAAAGAAGTTGGAGGTAACTGACGTTCGTCTCCGACAACGACCATCTGCTTACTTCGTGCAATAGCTCCTAATGCATCTACAGGTTGGATCTGACTGGCTTCATCCATTACCAGTAAATCAAACGACTGCTTACCTGGTACTAAAAACTGGGCAACTGACAGAGGGCTCATCATCATAACTGGCTTTAAGGCCTGAATAGCTGCACCAGCTTTTGTCATGAGCTGTCGAATCGCCATATGGCCACGTTTGCGTGCCATCTCACCCCGCAGTACACCCACAGGGCCTACGCCAACTTTAGAGGGAATTGCTCTGTGGTGAGCTCTTACAACTTCAAAACTCGAAGCTTTTATTCTTCGCAGATCCATTTCAGCGAAGCTTGCTACTCTTCTTGAATGCAAATCACCATCAAAACGAGCCAGTTCTGGCTCATCTTCGACCATTACAGACAGAATTGAGTCGAAATAAGTTCTGTCAAAAGTACCCGCTAAACGTTCAGGGGAAAGAACTCCACTACTCAAATCGGAGATTAATGGATAAATACCAAATGTTCTCGCCAGCTCTACACGGTTTTGCCAGGCAACCCATTTTGAAAGTTGTTCAGAATTATCTATCCAAAGAGTAATCTTGTCATAGACTGGATTAAATAGTATTTCATGAATATTTTCATTTTTGAAAATTGATCCATAGGAAGATCTAAGCGAAGTAAACACTGATGTGAGTTTGGCAAACTGCGCTTGAATAGACTCACTCAAGCTTCGGGATTTATCAACTAAACCCTGTCTGTCATCTATTTTAGACGCTAAGATTCTTAGGTCGTTATTTAATTCAATCCATGAGTGAGCTTGAAGTAACAGATCCCAGTTACTGTTTTCTTTCAACCATAATGGATACATGGTTGACTGAGCTAAATTATCGAAAGTATGGATAATGTTGAGTTTTTGCTGAGCGCTTGATAACAAATTCAACAATCCAATACGATCAGAAACAGAATAATCATCTTTGATGAAAACATCTTTATACGCGGAGTCCATAGTGCTTAGCACATCAGACTTTACAAGGAGTGATTCCAGTGGAATGCTTTTAACGGAATAATAGTTATCAAAATACTCTTCTGGCGTAGCTCCCAATGAATCCCAAAGAATACGGCTTTCATCTAAAACTTCATGGGTGAGTTTTTTAAGCTGACTCACTTGATATGCTAAGGCGTCTTTGTTGGAGAGGCGACTTGCAATTATTCGGGCTTCAGAGTTAATACCACGTAAGGTACGCATCCATTCGACAAGTGATTTCAGCAATTCACTATCGCTATTCTCACCTCGCCAGTCTGAACTAAATGCAGACTGTCCGAACTCATTCAAATCAATGATGGATTTTCTCAACTTCTGTGCTTTTATCAACAGATCGAGGTACTCAACCTGCTGAGGGATCGTCAAACCTTTATCATTTATCAATGAAAGGGTAAGCTTTTTCGACTTTCGCCATTCGCTATTAAGGAATTTAAAAGCGCCAGTGTTGTTTTCAAGGCTGTTTCGTGTGCTTTCTACATCTGTTTCCCATGCCTTTTCAACAAAGATGAGATTGATTTTTTCTTTATAAATACTAATCTGTTTAATATCTGCAACCAGACTTGCCGCTTTTTCAATACCACCTTCCCAGACAGTGGCAATGAATGCTTCTGGACTCACATTTGGAGCTTGAGTAATACTTTCACCCAACTCAATAAGACTTTCAATCTCACTTAAAGTCGAGAATCCGATTTTAGAACCCAACTCCTGCTGTAATCTTGAAGACTCTTTTAATATTTTAGGTGTAAGTGTCTTCAGTTTATAGGCAGTAGTAAAAGCATTAATATTAATATCTATAGGTAATTTACGATAGTCTTCTGAAAGGCTGGCGACCTCGGTGTTGAATTTATCTGCATGTAATTCTTTTTTAAGCTTGCTGTAGAGCTCTTTAAATGAGAATCCAGTTTCAATTAACGTCTTTGTCTCATCTTTAGAAGTGGCCCATAATGGCGAACTTAATGATTCAGGTGATAAATTAGGCGCTGAGTTAATTAATTCAGCTATTAGAATGAATTCCTGTAACTCTTTTAATGAGCCTATATGATAGGCTTCATTGGTAAGTTTAGAAAGATTGATAGACTCTTCAATAGAATCTGAAAGTTCAGACTTCAGGTTCGTTAATGAGGCAGTGAGTCTTTCAACTTCACTAGGAAGTATCTCAGTTCTATCGATACCATTCCATGGGTGCGAATCAGGAATGCCAATATCACTTATCCTCTCAATTAATTCATCAATAAGTGCATGTCTTTTGGCGAAATCGTCGTTACTCCATGATTCATAACCGCTAAGCTTATAATCATTAGGATCAAAACCTGATTGTCTGAGACGTACCAGTTGCGCCATAACCTTGTATGGCGTTAAGCCAGATGGCATGTACGTTTTATGAATTCTTGCCGGGTGATTGTTGAGGATATCTCGGCTTTCTGTGAGATTATTGACTAATGTATCTGGAAATTCTCCCCGAGGTGAACCGAGTTCCCAGACTCGCTTCAGTTCTTCAAGGAATGCTCTTTTGTTGGTTTTATTGCTATGTAGCTCTAAACAAGCATCTCCAACACCCGCCTGATCAAGTCTGCGCTTAACTACTTCAAGGGCCGCCATCTTTTCAGCTACAAACAATACTTTTTTACCGTCTGCTACAGCTGAAGCTATGATGTTTGCGATTGTCTGAGATTTACCAGTTCCTGGAGGACCCTGAATAACCAAGCTTTTACCATTACGTACTTCGTGAATGGCAAGAGTCTGTGAGCTATCACTGTCCAAAATATGAAGCATTTCTCGTGGGGGGATGACTGAGTCAATTACAATGTCGTCAGAGATTAACTCTCCACCAGAGAAGCCTGTTTCTAAAAGACACTTTATTGATTCCTGATCTGTGATCTTTGAATCTGAAGGCCAGTTATCAGGATCTAAATCTGTATACATCATAAATTTAGCGTAGGAGAACAGACCTAGATTGACTTCATTTTCTAATACTTCCCAGCTTTCTTTCAATGATACAGCTTGTTTTATCTCTGCGAAGTAATTCGTTAAAGAAAAATCTTCATCGATACTCAGGGGAGGTAGGGTGATTTGGTGAACACGGCTGAGGAATGTCTCAAGCGACAGGTTGCTAATGATGTCCTCATCCCTGACTTTAATTTTAAAGCGTTCTCCTGCTTTAGCTCGCATTAATTCAATTGGCAACAATAAAAGAGGGGCATGCCGTATGTTTGCTTTGTTATTAGGATCTATCCATTTAAGCGATCCTAGCGATAGAAACAGGATGTTTACGCCTTGTTCTTCTTCAAGGGTCTTTGAGTCATAATATAAATCTAATAACTTTTTTTGTAATGTCTTTGGCGTGAGCTTGGTCTGGAGTTTTGTATCATTGTGGTTGGTTTCGGAGTCATCTAAGAAAATAATATCTTCGGACTCTGAGTCTGTCTCATTGTTCTCATTGCTTTCATCTGTTTTTTTATCTTCTCGACCATGAAGAAAAGTGAACGGCTTGCCTTCTTCAAAAAGCATCTTGAACAAAATGTCAGATCTTTCATTAACTACTTCCAAAAATTTTGTAGTCTTTGATTTTGGTATGTTAAGTAAACGATTTCTAGCTGTCAGATCGAGTAACTCTGCTCGCGACTTTTCAAGTTTCTGGCTGAGTGACAGATTGGAGTTTTTGTAAAGCGAGCCTTCAATTTCGTCCATTACGCATAACCTTGAATTGAAAATTTATCAGTTAATCAGTGAGTTATGCTAATAGCTTTAAATCACTGCAATTTTTCTGTACATATTAGAATGTTTCAGCATGAAAATTAAGAATTTTCTAATTAATATTGGTTGTTATTTTTTACTTCTTAAAAATCATGTGCTTAAATAAGGCCGTTAAAGCCATAGCTAAGGTGAAAGGAGTTTGATATAAGTAAGATTGATGCTTTGGTGCTTTAAAGGTCAGAAAATAGGTAGCCCAGTTGCAGGTAATTTATACCCACACAGCATAACGTTGTGAAAAAGGTTTGGTTGGGCTTAGAAAATTTTATGCCTAATGTAGGTACAGGTACATTATTAGGTAATCTATTGAATGCTTTAGGTGGCTACCAAGAACTGGTTTCCAGATATAACTAAAGTTAATCTGCACAAGCACTTGATTTTATTATAGAATTATGATGGGTGACTTTTAAATACTGTTAATAGTGCTTGAAGCGATTTACGTATGACTCCAGTAATGTTTATTCACTACTCAGATTATGTGTCTAAACCCGGCTGGATTCGAGTGTAACCCTCCAGCCAAGCAATACGACACTCAGAAAGTATCTCGGTCAGAACGAAATTTAGCATTAGTTGTATCTATGTTCATCTTGCTATGAACTCTTAAAAATTAGACCTTGATCAAATCCCTATCAGTTTGTCAAAAGATCTCTTGATATAGCCAACTATTGATCATATTTTGAACAGAAGGGTTCCTTTTCAAACATTCACAGGAGAATTTCTATGGCACTTAAGCCTGGTCCGAAACGAATTGCTGATTCAACAGGACAACCTGATCAGCGTCAACGTGATAACAAAAAAACTCCCGGAAATAACCCAAAGGTAAAACCTAGTAAAAATTCCAAACCTTAGTAATTTCTAACTAGTAACAATTAAAAGCCTTGCGGGGCTTTTTTTGTTTAAAGTATAATAAAAATTTAGATGATTATGTGGATTTTTTTAACAAAGGCCTAACTTATTATTTATCGATGAAGGTTATGTTCTTTTCTTAGATTGATTTTTTCCTTCAGGAGTGAGTTATGCCTACGAATATGTAAATGTAGTGGTCCGAAAGAAATCGTTAAAATCAACTTTGTTATCGCATTGAATCCAGTTATCTTAGTGGTTTAATAAAAATACTCTTCCTGAAAAATATTTTGGTAATCTTCCTGGAGGCCTTTCCCAGTATATGAGTATCCAGATTTTTATTTTTTTAGCTGAGGTGGCAGCACACAATTTTCACGTTTTGTCGTCAGTTAAGCCATAAAGATTGCATTTCAAAATTCCACAAGAAGAGGTGGTTGCTTATTGACCTTTAGTTAACCATATAAATAATATTTTATATCGATTTTGGTTTTTTAAATAATAAAATTATCGTTAATTTTTAGATGCAAGGCTTAAAATAAGTGAAAACTATTAAAGCAATTCAGGTTTATAAAAGTGATGATGAGTTACAAAACCTTCTAAATGCTTGGATTAATGCCATCATACGTTATACCTCAACTAATGAGTACGATAACCCATGGTGGTATAATGAAAGGGCTTCGCTAAGTGTTTTGGCTGGAGCCGCATGGACGCTGAAAAATTGGCTCGCTTTGGAAGAGTTTTCTACGATGAAGCGTTACCGCACTCTTGTACCTGGGGTTGATAGCGGGTCTCTGCGCCATGGTCGTTGTGATTTGTTTGTTCAGTCCCCAAACAGTAGTTTTGCAATTGAAGCAAAGCAAACTGTGCAGTCTATTGGGTCTCGTTCCGATGGCAATACTTATATTGCTCGTGCGATGCGAAGGGCTTGGGAGGATTCTGGAGACTTGAGTAAAAAGGAAGCGTATCGTCGATTTGCTGTAACATTTATTGTTCCCTATATACCAGTAAATGAAGTTCTTAACGAAGAGGTTGGTGATACTGAGGTATGTCCTGAAAAAGTAGAGAAAGCTGTCAACGATTGGTTAAGCGGCCATCATATTTTTTCTGAGAACTCTATGAAAAATGCTAACTATGCTTATGTTTTCCCTAAATTAGGTAATCACAATTACTCGCTTAATAGGAAGCACTATCCTGGTATAATGGTTTTTTTTGAAGAACGCTTCCGTGCACATCGCCAAAAAAATTCAAATGATCAGTAATTCTTCTGAGTCTTTATCTTGCATGATATAAGATTATTTTATTTTAACACTAATATATAAAATATTAGTGTTTTTAACAATACACTGAATTTTAACTGCCTAGTATTAAAGATGTTTTAAGGGGGGTATTTCAATAGAACACATAAAATGATAATGAAATATGAAGCTAATCAGAATGTTCGAATCATTAGGGGTAGGCCCATTTTAACCCAAGTGATTTTAGGAATTAATGCATAGCTTTTTTAGAAAAGTTTTAGGGCGTTAGCGTTCTCACCCTACAGGCTTCCAGATAGTCAGCCCACCATTGCAACATGAGTTTCGCTCTTCTAAATATTCTGGTTTATGGATGTAAGCTTCCCAAACGCTATTGCGCTCTTGATGGCTTATTTGTCTCTCTACAGGGTGTCTTAACCAAAGTTCGGATTCAATTAATGCACTACGAGCCATGGTTCAATGCAAAAAAAGCCAGTCACTATTTACTGGCTTTTATTAAAAAATGAAATTTATTGACCTAAATCACGTAGCTTCTTGCCAGACATAAGATTCTTTTCGATATGCTTAAGAGTGATTCCTTTGGTTTCGGGAATCAGGAGAAAAGTTATCACGATAAATATCAGGTTGAAGCCGGTATACAGCCAGAACGTTCCTGCAGGCTCAATACTTCCCAGAAGTGACAGGAAGGTTGCTCCGAATATCATGTTGGCAACCCAGTTAGTAGTCGTTGAGCAGGTAATCCCGAAGTCCCGGCATTTCAGAGGCTGTATCCCTGAACACAGTATCCAGACCACCGGGGCAGCACTCATGGCATAGCCACCTATACACAACATTGTCATACCCACTGACACCCATGACAGACCGGAACTGATATTTTCCTGACCCGCTTTCATGAGGCAGTAGCCCAGAACCATAGTGGCGAATGCCATTACACTGAATCCAATTTTAAGGATTGGCTTCCTTCCCGTTTTATCAACTGTGAAGACCGCAATGAAGGTAGCAAACATGAAGGTCAGGCCAACTACTATGGTTGCAACCATCTGCTCCTGAGAGCTCTTGAAGCCAGCCATTTTGAAAATCTGAGGAGCGTAATACATGATGATATTCATGCCCGTAAACTGCTGCATACCCTGAAGCAACATACCAAGGTAGACGGCGCGTCTCACATTCCCGTTTTGCCAGAAAAGAGCAAATCCTCCCTGCTTCATACGAAGGCTTTCCCTTATCTCGTTGAGTTCCTGTCTGGCTTTTTTGAGGTATCACGAAGCATTCGCAGAACTTTTTCCGCCTCAACGTGCAGGCCCTTGGAAGCCAGCGGGGACTGTTAGGAAGGAAAATAACCATGACGAAAAGAACAACTGCTGGTATAGCGAGAACACCCAGCATTGCCCGCCAATTGCCACTGTAACTGAATGCTGTATCCGACAGGAAAGCTACGACAATACCAAAGGTGATCATGAGCTGATAAAGGCTGATCATTTTTCCACGAACATTCTCTGTTGCCATCTCTGACAGATAGAGTGGGGCGGTATAGGAGGCGATACCAACGGCCAGCCCGAGTAAAACACTGAATGTAAGCAGAGCTTCAACACTTGTGGCGAAGGCTGATCCAAGGGAACCCATTATGAAGAGTATGGCTCCAGCCATAAGGCTGTACTTTCTTCCCAGTCGATTTGAAACCCAGCCGTTACAGATTGCTCCTATCGCAGCTCCCAGAGTGGCAGGGCACTTTAGATAATACCTATATCAAGCCCAAGGAGATGCCCAGCGAGAGCTGCGGTTATGGATACAAAAAGACATTCATTGTTTTGACTGGACAACACATCTCGTATGAGACGGCATGATGTGAATTTTCACTCACATGTGAGCAATAATCTGGAAACTTCATTCAAATATAGAAACGAAATTCTTAATTACTAACACATGTATAATTAGCATGATAAATATATTTTTTTGAATTATTAGCAAAATATAGAGGAGTATTAAGATTTTAATAAATGTAACTTATTAATATGGAAAAGCCATTTGGTTAATAAATAAAAGTGATATTTGTAGTTGAAAGTTCTGTTTTATGGTTGGGAGTCCATCCATAAATAGTGATATTTTCATATGGTCCAGAGCTAATGCAAAGTTTTACACGCAACATAAAATTAACAAACTTACATACTAACCGCCTATTCTGAAACATTTCTGATGAATATAACTTCACAAAAGTAGTGTTAGGTTGATTTTAACCTTTCACGTTACTGATGAGTTAGCTTCTTGGAATTCCATGGAGGTGCGTAGTGAGTGAACACATCATTAATACTGATCCAGCATATTGTAAGCAAGCTAAGTATAGGTGTTCTGTAGGGATTTTTTGCACGGTCAGTAGTGATGAGCTATTGCTGGCTTTTAAAACACTATCTTTTGCAGCACGCTCTGAATTTGTTTCTAACATTCTTATTCTGATCACTGATAACGAAAACATAAATCAAAATTATGCCTTTTTGGAATCATCAGAGTGTTTTTCGCATAAGTTCGAAGTTAAATGTGGGAACTATGGTTCTGGTTATGAAACTTCGATCCGAGATGGGGGTTATGATCAGATATCAGCTCGCAATGCTGCCTTAGACATTTTGTACAAAAAAGATGTTGATTGGGTTATGCAACATGATGCGGATGATGTTTATGATCTTTCTTTCTATGAGAAAGTCTGCACAGATTATGCTGAACACCAAGCCGTAATGACTGAATGCTATACATTGAATTCTACTTCGTCTTATATTGTAAATTCAAAAATGTACAAAGACATGTATGGCAAGAAGCTAATTAATCCACATATAAGAGTCTGGAAGAAAGAGTTAAACCTTAAATTCCATAAATCCAAATTAGTTTCAGATAAGTATGCGAATGAAACAAGACACTGTGGTGTTGAATTTCCCGATGGAATGAAATTAATCTTAATCAAGAAACCATCTCACTACCACTTGCATCGACTTCTTAATAAAAGGCACTCAAATTTTCTTGATAAAGGAAATGCGCACGAAATTAACTTAGAAGTAGAACTTGAAGAGAAATTAAAAACTATATTACTTTAAATAAAGTGAGGTGAGTTATGAGTTCATCGGAGCATAAAGTATTGAATACACCTATGTATCACTTTGAAGGAGATGATGGGCTTATATACTCACATTTGCCTTTAAGAGGTATAGCGTTTAAAAGTAGTAAGGCATCTTTACCATTAATTGAAAAGCTTACAAATCATGTTAATCTGAATGCTGAAGAAATAAATCATCCGATAATAAAAAAACTGTCCAAGTGGAATGTTATTGGAGAAAATATTAAGCCGTTACCTGTAATAGAAGATCTTGAAGATTTTAAGCCGTTTGAGGCCACTTTGCTGCTTACTGAAACATGTAATCTGGCTTGTAACTACTGTTATGCCAGGGCGACAGGTGAGAAGAGTGAAGCAATGAGCAAAGAAATAGCTAAAAAGGCTGTTGACATTGCTATTGAAAATGCAAAATCAATCTCAAGTAACACCGCAGAGTTCAGATACCTTGGAGGGGGAGAACCTACAACGGAATGGGAATTGATTGTATGGATAAATAATTACATCAAGTATAAAGCTGACGAGGCTGGCGTGAATACTTATATCAGATTAATAACTAATGGAGTGTTGATCAATGATGAAAAGGCAAAGTGGCTCAAAAAAAATATCGACTTTGTAACTTTATCATTTGACGTATTACCCGACCTTCAATTGAACCGTTCTTTCCCGAATGGAAAAAGTTCACAAAAAGCGCTACTTAGAACAAGCGAGTTATTAACGAAGCATGGAGTTCCATATCATTTTAGGACAACTTTATCTAGCGAATCAACAGGACGTTTAGTTGAAATGGTCGAATACATAAAGGACTATACATCAGCCAAGGAAGTTCGCATGGAACCAATGGCTGAGATTGGCCGAGCTACAGATAGTGAACTTTCAAAACCTAAACAACAAGAGTTCATAGATCAATTTAAAGAAGCCTATTTTTTAGCTAAAAAAAATGGCATTAATGTCACAAACAAATTAATGGGTAATGTAGATCGCAGAGGTGGTCGTTTTTGTAACGTAGAATTTGCTGTTACTCCAAAAGGGGAGGTAGCAGGTTGTCACCGATATAGTCGTAGTGAAAATGAAGGTTATGATTTATTCCATGTTGGAACATTCAAAGATAATAATTTTAAATTTGATGTGAAAAAAGTTAACGCTTTAAGACAAATTAACAACACTTCATTTAGTGATTGTTCTAAATGTTTTGCCAGATGGAGTTGTGCATCAGGATGCTTATCTGCTCGTTATGATAAGGATGGCATAGCTGAACATGGCCCGATATGTCATATCACCAGGGAATTGCTAAAATTTGGAGTACAGCAGTCTCTGGCGGAATGATGTGTGAGTAGTGTTTTTTCCAATCAAAGGAGAGTAAAATGAGTCTTGATTCGAAATTGCATCAAAGTGAAAACAGTATTAGTGTAGAGGATGAAGATGTTGAAATTACTTTTATTTCAAAACATCCTGAAGATGAAGAAGGTAATTTTGAGTTTCTTTGCTGTGCCGTAGGCGCTGGTGGTGGCGGACCGGGTGTTGGTGGACACTTCTAAATGAGGTCTTAATTATCAATAGGGATAAGCAACAGCGCTTATGCGCTGTTGCTTAAATAAGGATAGAAAATGCTAACTTCTATTTTAAAAAAATTCGAGAGCTTTATTAAGCCATTTGAAGAGGATAATGGTTTTCTAAAAGAAAAGAATTCTGTAAGAGTGTTACTTAAACTTGCATTAGATCATAAGATTTTAGCTTCTTCACTTTTCATACTTGGTTTATTATGTTCTGGTTGTGAGGTTTTTATAATTCACTCTTCAGGAAAGCTTGTTGATCTGATTAGTGAGGTTAGTCGGGATCGCGATACTATCATTAAAGCATTAAGCGATAACCAAATTTTTATTATTCTTTTCTTGGCAATGCTTTTGTTTATTAGGCCTCTATTAAGGTGCTTAAATTTACTAACAATAAATCAAGCAGTTTACTCGAAATTAAGTGCATTAGTTCGAGTTCAGCTCTACAAAGAAACCTTGAAAAATAAGATGGCTTTTTTTGACAGTAATAATCCTGGTAAAATAACATCTTCTATTTGGCAGGCTGGTCAGGCTGTCAATGAAATGTCTTCTCTGTTCTTCCAGAATATTTGGGTTACAACCGCTTTTTTTATATTCTCCTTCTCTGTTATGGCGTCGATTAACCTGTATTTGCTTGCTCCAATTTTCACGTGGATGCTCGCGATTTTCTTTATTGCTAAAGTTTATGTTCCTAAAACAAAACAACTAGCTCGTGAGTCGGCAAATCAATCCGTGAACGTCAATGGAGTAATTAGCGATAGTTTCAATAACGTTTTAACTCTGAAGTTATTTTCTAAATACAATGATGTAAATGAATCTAACAGGATAGTGGTTTCACTAAAGGATTTTATAAATAAATCTGCTTTGTATTTAAGGTCAATTACGAGATCAGAGACGATAATGATTATTACAAGTTCACTCATAATGGCTATCATAACACTGATGATCTTGTTTCTATGGATTTCAAAAGGTATTTCTTCAGGTGAAGTGGCTGTTGTGTACGCATTGATATTTAAGCTAGAGGGACTTTTTTCGACATTAATGGACCAATTTACTGCCTTGTTTCGTGCATATGCTTTATTCAATACAAGCTTAAACACACTGATAAAGAATGAAAAAGAAAAAGAAGGTTGTCACTGTCTAAATAATATCGAATTGATTGAGTTTAAAAACGTCTCAATGAAACACGGCGAAAAGTTGGTCCTGAAAGAAATTAACTTCAAAATTAAAAAAGGAGAAAAGGTAGGTTTAGTCGGTGCTACAGGGTGTGGGAAATCAACTATTTTAAAGTTATTGTTAGGTTTATATGATTATGAAAGTCATGGCTCTATATTGATTAATACATCTGAATTGGATGATTTCAATACCTCAAGTCTAAGAGAGAACATTTCATATGTATCTCAGGACGCAAATTTCTTTGATGATACGGTTTTGTATAATATTTGCACTTCTAAGGAAAGCTTATCTATTAATGAAATTGAGCATGTTCTGAGTTCGGTTTGTTTGCAAGACCTTATGAATGAAAAAGAAAGTTTCACCTCTCTTTTAAATACAAAAATTGGGAATAAAGGTTCTACTTTGTCGGGTGGGCAATTGCAGAGGTTAAATATAGCTCGTGGCTTAATTAAAAAACATAATGTTCTCTTACTTGATGAAGTAACTTCAGCATTAGATCCAAATACCAAAGCGAAAGTTTTGGAAAATCTCAAAAACTTTTTTTCGAATAAAACAGTAATATGTATATCTCATAGTGTTGATATCATTAATGATATGGATAAAGTGATTTTCATAAAAAATGGTAGTGTATTCGCGGAAGGGAAGCACCATGAACTTTTGATAAGTTGTAAAGAATATAAACAGCATTGGGAAAATGAAACTGTATCTCTGGAGGATGCTCAGTGAAATCATTTGATGCCCTTAATTCTCTTTTAAAAGATAATCTTCTTTATGATCACCAATGGCACTTGCATGGTAAGCATCCCTCTTTTACATCACGCTCTTTATGTTCAGTTAATGCTGAATATTATTGGAATTCAAATCAGTCTTTTGGTGATAGTGACATAGTTGTTGCAGTAGCTGATGATGGGTGTTTGATTGACAATTTTAGTAATGATTACTCAGATAATATTGAAGCATTTACTTACATTGAAAACGGTAAGCTTAATATTACTAAAGACAAATCGAAAGCTGATAGAGTTTTCTCTGATAAATTCAAGCACGGAACGGCAATTTGTGGTCTGATAGCTGGGCCATTGAGCAATAGCCTTCCTGTAGGTATTGCCCCTACGGTAAAGATTTTACCGATCCGATGGCCTTACGATAACAGATTTATCATAAACCAATCTGGATTTCAGCAGTTTGTTAAGGCTCTCTCGGATAAAATTGATATATTCGTAAATACATGGTCAAAGCTTCCTGATTTTATTCTTAATAATGAAAGTATTGATTTGATCTCTTCTTTATCCTCTCAAGGAGGGAGAAGAGGTAAAGGCGTGCTTTTTTTGTGGTCAGCTGGTAATAGTAATTGCCCTATTAACTATGACGGGGATAAGAAGATAGTATACTCACAAAATATTAATGGTGAACTGAAGTTTTCATCTCATTTTAGCAATAATCTAAGTGCTCTCAGCAATGTATTAGTTGTATCAGCTATTAGCCCTTTTTATGGGAAAGCATCTTATTCTTGTTTTGGACCTGGCATTGATCTTTGTGCTCCATCACATGATGCCTATTCTTCAAATGGAGAAATTAAAAACTTAGGTCTTACTACGCTCTCCGCAGACCTGAAGAAATATACGCATAATTTTAAAGGCACAAGCGGAGCTTGCGCGGTAGCAGCTGGTGTTGCAGCACTAAATTTATCGCTCTCAATGAACCAAACAGCAATTGAATTAGCTAACAATTTAAAAAGTAAGGCTTCGAGAGATTTGAATATAAACTATCCAAGCTTTGAATCTATGGTTATAAATCTGCACCAGCAGGTAAGACATGAGTTGATATTTGGAAAAGAAGAAAAATATCCTGACCTTTTTGATGTATTTTATGGTGCAGGAAGAATAACTGTCTGAATTAGAATTTAGTAACTCTAAGTGTTTTATGCTTATTAATTAAAAACTATCCACAAAAAATTACGTCCCTGTAGAATGGGATTTTTTTGAGAAGTAAAAAGGTGTTTGTGCTTCTTCTTTACAAGCTTCCAGATAGTCAGCCCACCACTGCAACATCAGTTTTCGCTCTTCCAAATGCTGTGCTTTATGAATGTAAGCTGCCCTAACGCTGTTACGCTCTTGATGGCTCATTTGTCGCTCTACAGCGTCTCTTGACCAAAGCCCAGATTCAATCAGTGCACTGCAAGCCATAGTCCTAAAACCATGCCCACAAACTTCAGTTTGGGTATTGTATCCCATGGTTCTAAGGGCTTTGTTGACGGTGTTTTCACTAATCGGTTTGTCGTCATTACTAAATCCGATGAACATGAGGTCTTTGCCACCACTGATTGCATGTAGCTGTAACAACAATTTTTTAGCTTGTTTACTTAAAGGCACCAGATGAGGGCTTTTCATTTTTGCACCTCTTGCTGAATATCTAACCCCAGTGAGTGCTTCTCGCTCTGCGGGTATAGTCCATAGTGAGTTTTTGAAATCTACTTCTGACCAACGTGCAAATCTTAATTCACTCGAACGTACAAATGTCAGGAGTGTAAGCTGGGTCGCAATCTGTGTTATGCCTTTGCCTCTGTAAGCTTCAATGCGTTGCATGAGCTCTGGTAGCCGTTCTAAAGAAAGGGCAGGGCGGTGAATACTTTTTTTAGAAATTACAGCACCAGCGAGGTCATAGGCAGGATTTTGCTCAATCAATGCATTGTGGACAGCATATCTCATGATCGCAGTTATGCGTTGTTGAAGACGTGAAGCGAGTTCGAGGTGACCTGTTGCTTCAGCCCTTTTTAGTGGAATCAGTAAGTCACGGGTTTTGAGTTCTGTGATATTACGATTGCCAATAATAGGGAATAAATGACTTTCAAGACTGCTTAACACAGTAGTTCTGTGGTTTTCCGACCAGGTTCTGTTACTGGAATGCCAGTCTCGTGCAACCTTTTCAAATGTCAGCAGCCCTTTGATCTCGACCTTATCAGCTTTGCGTTTTTCACTTGGATCAACGCCATTTGCCACGAGTTGCCTTGCTTCGTCTCTTCTGCGCCGGGCTTCCGATAACGTGACCTCAGGATAAACACCGAGAGCAAGAATCTTTTGTTTGCTACCAAAGCGATATTGAAAACGCCAGTATTTGGAACCGTGTGGGGTAATCAAAAGATGCATACCATTACCGTCTGTCATTTTGACCGGCTTCACAGCAGCCTTAGCATTTCTTACCTTTAACTCAGTGAGCGGCATAGTAAAAATCCCCGACTGATGGTATCTGCATTATCGAACCAAACATACCAACAATTGTACCAACATGACACTGTGGATTTTGTGAGCCCGCTGGAGACGCAGGTGGACTATCAAGATGAGTTAACTGACTGAATGGAATGGGTAAAGTAGACTTTGAGATACGTTGAGAGACTAGCATTTGGTGTCCCCTGCAGGAATCGAACCTGCAACTAGCCCTTAGGAGGGGCTCGTTATATCCATTTAACTAAGAGGACAGCGGCGTGCAGTATAGCGAAACAGTCCTGAAAATTCACCAGGTTGCCGCGC
>Ga0308161_1000737_pt1 | contig 46099 bp, 48 predicted proteins | sample PhyFR2_FD_201034 | JGI IMG/M metagenome (GOLD analysis project Ga0308161, IMG submission 201034) | Phyllosphere microbial communities from UC Gill Tract Community Farm, Albany, California, United States - DLSLF.R2 | ecosystem: Host-associated > Plants > Phyllosphere > Unclassified | place: USA...
AACAGTCGATAGTGCCTCGTTGCCTTGAGTACAGTTCGGTGGTATCGTGGATCTCACACTCTGAGGAGATCCCATGAACTTCAAGAAGTTTTCCATCGCTATCGTCGCGGCCGGCGCCGTGACGCTCACGCTTGCAGGCTGCACGCCGCCGGCAAACCAGGACCGCTCTGCCGGCGGAGGCAATCTTCCCGACTCGCTCTACGACACGCAGCTGGTAGAGCTCTACCGCAACGCTGACAACGTCCCCAACGTCGCCTACTTCTGCGCCGGTGACTACGGGTGGGCATCGACTCTCTCCAACGATAGTACTTCTGCTCCTGCTCTGATCCGCTTCCCGGATTACGATAAGCGCTGTGCTGACCTGCCGGAGCAGAAGAAGGTCCCGATGACCGAGCTCAAGAAGGAGGACACCGATGGTGAGTAGGCTTCAGACGCACAGAGATGTGCTCAAGAGCCACGGTCTTCGCGAGTACCTGACTCGTGTTCGTGAGATGTGGACCTACCGTGTTCTCTTTCTCATCGACGGAAGCAAGGCGAAGGCTTACGCTCACAAGACGCGAAAGCGCCGTTCTTAGAAGCTCCTGAGTTAGAGAGACTTGTATACTCTCAAGCTCAGGAGCTCTTATGAAGTCACACATCGGCCCGAACGGCCCCGGTCGCTGCACAGCCTCAGTACAGACCTGTCCCTTTGGTGGCGAAGACAATCACTTCCCCACCATTGCCAAGGCGCGCGAAGAGTACGAGACTCGACTCAAGAACGCTTACGAAGAGCAGACTGCTTCCGTTTCGAAGAAGATCCGCCTCACCGCTAAGGAGCAGGAGCTTCGAGCCAAGAACGTAGAGCAGGCCCGTGCCATCGTAGAGCTTCGTGCACAGATCACCGGCATCACCTACGATGACGCAAACCCCGAGCGTGCTCAGCGACGACTCAAGGAGTCCATCGCTTACGCTGAAGGCCGCGGCAACGAGTGGCTTGTTCAGAAGCTTTCACACGCAAACGTGCTTCCGTCCGGAGCGTTCCGTCTTGCGGATAACTCACGCGCTAACGTTGACCAGCAGCTTAAGGCTAAGCAGGAAGTCAAGGCCGTAGAGGCTGGTCGAGAGAAGATCATCGGCGCCATCAACGAGCTGCTGAAGAACGAAACCGCAAGTAAGGAAAAGTTCTCGCTCAAGACAGAGGCCGGCTCGTTCTCCATGACGCTCAAGCCTGCTTTCTCGCAGGACGAGTTCGACAAGCTTCCGGTAGGGCTTCAGGAGAAGCTCAAGAGCGACAAGACAAGCTACTCCATCGATGAGGCTCGAGAGAAACTTTCTCCAGAGCGTCTTGCAGAGATCACTACTGAATCCCAGGTGGTTGATTTTGTCATCGGTAAGGAGATTGCTCCTGAGGTTGCATCGGTTGAGGCTCGTACCTCGTTCAACGGTGAGACCACTGATGCCAAGCTGGAAGATGGGCTAAAGAGCGTTGCTGACTTCTACGGCGGTGTTAAAGCTAAGGTTGGCCCCGTACGCGATCTTAAGAAGACTGTTGACGAGAACAACGACGCCGTGAAGAAGGCTGTAGCAAGTAACAGCGGGCCGACGTTCGTACCGGCGCGCTCACAGAGCAACGGGCTCCTGGCTACTCGTCGCCAAAACATCTCAGCGAAGCTCGTTGAAGATAAGCTTACTCCTGAAGAGCGTGCTAGCATCACCGTGACTAAGCGTGAAGTCGACTCACAACTCGCACAAACCATTCTTCCGGCTGAAACCTTCGGTAAGATTTTCCAAGGTATGACCGCTTCGTTGCGAGTCACAGAAGCTAAGTAAGCAGAAGGAGTGGCTATGAGTGACCTAGGGAAGGTCTTTGTCAAGGACTACGTTGAGCTCGGATTAGCTGAAGGTGTTTCTGACACCGTACTTCGTTCGTTGGACGGGGAGAACGAAGTTGAGTTTGTCACCGAGGGGGATGACACGCTCCAGCTATTCGTCAACGGCGACCACGTCGAGACACTTGAGTATGCAGACCCTGACTTCAACACCAAGCTCGTAGCTCGGATCTCTTCTCCGCTTAACTTCTGAACCTCACAGGCTCACCGCAGGCTAGCTTACGCCTGCGGTGAGTTCTGCGTAAGAGATGGCGATAGTTCTCTCATGGCTGCGGTAGTCGATCTTACAGAGCCTCTGGCTCTTCCTCGCCGTGTGGCGCTTGTCGCACACGACGGTAAGAAAAGCGAGCTCATCGACTGGGCTGTCTACAACTCTCGAGTGCTAGCCAACACTCAGCTCTACGCCACCGGCACCACCGGAAGGATGCTTGAGGAAGCTCTTGGAGTACCGGTGCATAAGCTCCTCTCCGGGCCTCTCGGAGGCGACCAGCAAATCGGAAGTCTCATCGCTGAGGAGAAGATCGACTTCCTCGTCTTCTTCTGGGATCCGATGGAGCCTCAGCCTCACGATCCTGACGTGAAGGCTCTTCTTCGTCTAGCGCAGGTCTGGAACATCCCGGTGGCCTCCAATCGAGCCACCGCTGACTATCTCATTAGCTCTCCTCTTTTCCGCAACACGTACACGCGGACAAAGCCGGATTACACAGAGCACAACTCGCGGACACCGCGCTAGCTGTCAGTTTAAGAAGCTTCGACCGTTTGTCACACACGAACACGGCCGACGCGCAAAGACCCCTCTAACTGACAGCTACAGCCTCTCAAAGCCGCCTAAGCGTTGCTTTACAAGGCAAGATCTAAGACAGGACTCCTCATGCTCGAGGCAACCTACGTCGGCGTGGCCGGCGATTGGCACGGCAACACCGCACACGCACTCAAGACGCTTGAACTCTTTGCAAAGAACCAAGTTCGCTACATCTTTCAACTCGGAGACTTCGGAGTCTTCGGCTCTCTTTTAGAGCATTCAGCTGACAAGTTCCGTACGAGGATAGCTCGTCGCCTAGAGGCAAACGATCAGTGGCTATTCGTTACTCTCGGCAATCACGAGAATTACGACTTAGTAGAGCGTTTCTCGACCGTTGACGACGGCGAGTTTGCCGGCTTTAGCTATGAGCCTAAAGCTTCACGTATTCTTTACTTCAAGAGAGGCCAAAGCCTCACTATTTCAGGTCGAAACTTCCTAAGCATCGGCGGCGCAGCTTCAATCGATTACCGCTGGCGTCAGGAGTGGAACAGTTCACCTAAAGCCCACACAAAGGTCTGGTGGCCACAAGAGCGAATCTCCGTACTGGACGTAGAGAGCACGATAGCAGAGGCTCAGCGACTCGGATCAGTGGATGTGCTCCTTGCCCACGATGTCTTCGCTGACGCGCCGATCGGTAGTAGTCATCGAGCCGATCACAGCCGTTGGAATGCTGATGAGTTCGCTTTCGCTCAAACATCACGAAACGCTCTTCAGAAGGTAGCCGAGGCGGTTTTTCCGCAGCTTTGGCTCCACGGTCACTACCATGTACCGCTTGATTCGACAGTACCCCTGCAAATCAGCCGTGGTAAGCAAGCTAAAACCGGTGAAGTTCGAGTCGTGTGTTTCGCTAAAGATGAGAGCAAGAACTCATCGGGGGTGCTGTGGCTAGATGAGCTTGAAACTGAATACCTGAACTGATATGGTCTTAGTAAACATACAACTAGGAGAACACATGTTCCATGCTACAGTTGACTTCGGCGAAAACGATGATCTTCAGGCTCAGGAAGAGATTCAGCGCCAGATTCACCTCGAAGAGCAGAAGTTGAACCTTGCACTTACGAGAGAGCTCGAAGAGAATCCAGATGATGACGCTCGAGCAATAGCTGAAAGAGTTGTAGAGCAGCTCAAGGATGGCCCTCTCGAGTGGGATGTCGCTGATCTTGCTCGAGCAGTTGAAGCTAAAAGAGCTAAGCATTGATTGACTTCCAAAACGGTTCGCTTCTAAAGCTTTCTCAGATCGATCCGGCTGATGTGGACTCGCGAGTTCGTGACTTCATCGGGAGTAACGGTAAGGTTCTCTTTGCCGCTAAAGGTGTACGAGACAGTGTGATCTTTACAGATCGTCACATCATCGCTTTCAACGTTCAGGGAATGACCGGTAAGAAGGCAGACTGCACGTTTCTCCCGTACTCTAAGATCGCGGCTTTCTCAGTAGAAACCGCCGGGACATTCGACATCGATTCAGAGGTGGAGCTTTTCGTCTCAGGCGTCGGTCGAGTCCGGTTTGAGTTCACTCGAGGTACGGACACCGTAGCCATCGGGCGGATCCTCTCGCACTATGTTTGAGCTTAGGCTAACTCCCCACCTGTTCTTTACGCAGGTGGGGAGTTAGCCTTGAGAGCACTAGATAAGCTCTTGAAGAACCTTCTCGTCGTGGCCGTAGCGCGCCTTCACAGCGTCGAGCCAGGCCTGGCTCTTCAGCTTAAACATGGTCGGGCGTCTACGACTGTCAAGAGCCCCCTTACAGACAACGCCTTCGAACGTCATCCCGTCGAGCTGCGATTCTCTTACGGATTCTACGAACGGTGCGTTGGCGATTCCCTCGTAGAGGATTTCTGGAGTGCGAAGCTCGCCGAAGAGCTTCAAGAACTCTTTCGGAGGGAGTAGCCCCTTCTTGTAGACGTGAACGTCGAAGAGTACGAGCTCATGAGGCTCGTTTTCATGTTGTCCAGCGAACGAGTTAACGCCGGCGAACTCAAGGAAGGCAGTCGCTTTCTCGAGACGCTGCTTACGGAAGATCCGTTCAAGATCATCCGCGTAGCTTGTCTGGAATAGCTCAACAGCTTCCCCAAGCACATCCTCGTTCGGATCGAGTAGTCGCTTGCGAGTGCCGAACTTTGTGAACCCGGTCTTACGGCTCCACTCGGTTCGAATGTTGCTGCCATCGAGCTTATCGAAGGCAATAATCGGTGTCTTGCTCACCGTGGTTGCGATGGAGGGATAGTTTTCCAAAACTGTCCTATGCTTGTGGTCTTACCGACGAGCGTGCTCAAGCCGGTTACTGGCTAAGCTCCGAAGAGCGACGTACACACCGAACGGTGTGAAGTTTAGCGCAAGACCTTCATAGTGATCAGTTCTCCTTACGTGATAGCTTCATAGTATCACACCGCGGAGGGGCGCGCAACGTTAGAGAAACTAGCCGACGGAGGCCCCATGAACAAGTTCCACATCAACCCGAAGAGCGGAGACGCCGGACGCTGCAAAGCTGAAAACGGCAACTGTCCGTTCGGTGGAGAAAGTGAACACTATCCCACAGCTGAAGCTGCTCGTGCGGCCTACGAGCGTGAGGCCTTAGCTCCTGAAGAGTCGGGGCTCACATGGCCTCCGGTAGGACTTCCGAAGAAGCTTCACCAGGCTGCTAATTTAGCCGACATAGTGCGCCACTACAACGACGACTATTACGATGGTGGCGCCGGAGTTTGTCTCGGTGCTTCAGCTTTTGTGTCACGTAAGCTACTCGACGCCGGAGTCCCACACAAACTAGTTCGTGGTGAATACACCGATGCTACCGGTGAAGAAAAAGCACACTGGTGGATCGAGGCTAACAACTGGATTATCGATGCCTCACGCGGACAGTTTGAAGAAAAGACGTACAGAAGTGGCGTTCTAAGAGCAGGCCACCCAAGCTACCGCGTAACGCAGACCTTCGATCCTGGCCACACATCTCAAGAGCTCGTAGTCGCAGAACTCAAGAGATGCTTTAGTGAGCCGGCTGAGGCTGAAGCCTACCATGATATGCTCCTCAGCTTCGAAGAAGAAGGCGATGCTTTGTAAGTGGGTTCTGTGATATTGACCAGGCCTCACTAATCTCTTTGAGAAAGGCTCCACATGAAGATCACTGCATCCGTAGTAAAGGCTCTGGCTAAGGCGGTTAGAGCACAAGGCGTCGTTAACGAGTCAGAAACGGCCGAAGGGAAGAAGCTCCAGGTCTACTATCTTGAGGACATGACGCTTAGCTTCATCTTCGGCGATGATGGTCGCCAGTCACTCTACGGTTTGAGTTTCGAGGCCATCGGGAAAGAGTTCTCGATCATCTCATCTCTTGATCTACTCGTATCGCTTCCCTCCGAGGAAGACGACGAAGAGAGCGTCTACGACATCAACGACTCTGACTTCCTTGCACACATTGAGGAGTACCTACGCTGGCGTACGGTCATGTTAGAGAAGTTTGATAGCTAAACACTCACAAAGGAGCCTGAGGTATGGCTTACCACGTATCACCCAACGGACCTAGCCTCTGCAAGGCTAAGCACGGCCGATGCCCTTACGGCGCTGACGGCGAGAACCACTTTGCAACAGTGGGCCAGGCCGCAGCTTTCTACGAGGAGCGTATGGCTCAGGCCTTCGGTGGCTTCGAGACCGTGAAGCGCACCGGTAGTCAAGCACGCAAAGAGAAGTACTACGCTAAGCGTGACAAGATCGCAAGCTTCGGTCGTCGCCTACAGCGCTCCGCCCCGGCTGTGAAAGCGGTTGAGGCGCTTAAGACACTTCGAGCTGCTCCGGCCGACGTGAAGCTTAAGCTAAAGAAGGCTAAGCGTGACGCCATCCGAACCTACGCTGTTGCTTCAGCTCTCAGCCGCCAGGCCTCGATTGAGCTTCAGGCTCGCAGCCAGGTTGCTAAGGCCGAGGCTAAGGTTGCGTTCGCCAAGGCTAGCGACGAGACAAAGACGCGCTTCAACGAGTACAAGAAGACCGCGCTCGAGGCTAACTCTCGTCGTCTCGAGACTCGTGAAACCGAGAAGAACCTCGGCGGAAAGCTTCGCCCGCAGACTCTAGCGCAGCTCCAGATCGGTGACAAGCTAGAAAACGGAAACGTCATCGCTAAGTTCAAGACGGTCAACGGCGTAACCACAGTGACTACTCGTAACACCGCCACCGGACGCTTCGGCAAGTCCGAAGTTCTTCAGGAAGGTGCTACTCTTTCGGTGATCCGTCCTCGCCGTAACCTGCTTCGCCAGGCCGGTGAAGCTTACAAGAGCTCGCGCACAGCAGCCGTTGCTCGTGCTCACGCAACTGCGAACAACGTCTCGTTCCGCACGCGCGGGCTCGTTGACACTACTCGTAGCCGTGTGACTCACGCATCGAGCCTGCAGCGTGAAGCGTTCCGCGCTCTTGTCGGTCTCGACCGTGAGGGTATGGCTAAGCGTGATGAGTACCGCAAGGCCGCATAAGAGGTAACTCGCTCTTAGTGATCCGCTGTGATGGTGTATAGTTGCCATCATGGCGGATTACTACGTAGAGCTGAGTCAACTCGGCCGGACCGGTAAGGTTTACTACGAGACGAACTTCGGGTTCGCTTTTAGCACTGAACTTATCGAGACCAGTAAGCAGCAGAACCTCTCGGTTTCTCGCACGCGAACCCGCCATCGAGTAATCACGCTTCACTCGCCGTGTCATCAGGCAGCGTACGACCGTAAGCTCATTCCTCTCAAGCAGATCAAGGGCGAGACTCTACTTCAGAAGCGACTTCGAGAGGCTGACTCCGCTGGGTACTTTTGCCACGTCTGTGGCACTGAGGCGCTCTTCCCCAAGGAGCTTATCTCTCGCGAGTATCCTGAGTTCAACCTTGAGGCGGTGAAGCTCCTTCAGAACTGCACTCAGCTCGCCGGTATCGATACGCTCGACTCAATCTTTGTTGTGGATCGATTCGTGGAGATCGTGGAAGGTGTCTGGACCGATGTAGCGGCCGGTGCTCGTGTGAGCGAAGTACTGCCTAAGTACAGCGGTAAGCTCGAAGTCTAGTTCTTAGACTTCTAGCCCCGCTCAAAGAAGAGCAGAGCTAGAAAGAGGCGACGCTAGGATTTAGTGCTTGCGTCGAACAAGCCCAGTGAAGAAAGCTCGAACAGCCGCCTGTCGCTTATGCTTCTTCGCCCATAGCTCGTCTTGAATAGCACGTAGCCCGATGGCCACTGTAGAGTCAGGCCTCTGACGTGCCTGCTCCTCGAGAAAATCCATTCTGCTTGACATTGTGTGTCGTCTCCTGTGAGTTATTCCGCGGCAGTATTGTCGTGTAACACTCCCGTAACATATACACTATCAAAACCTAGAGCTTAGGCGAGCGGGGCTACTTTCTCCATGAAGCACTTCGGGCAAATCGACTCGTAAGTGACGCCTTCGCCGTCGATGGCCACCTGGTCACCGTCACTGATGAAGTTGCCGTTCTTGTCTTTGCGCGCGTTGAACAGAGCTTTGCGACCATCGTGCGGGCACACCGTCTTCACCTCTTCGATGCTGTGAGCGACGGTGAGTAGACGCGCAGAACCCGGAAAAGCCTGAGTAAGGAAGTCCGATCGAAGCCCGTAGGCCAGCACCGGAAGATCTTCGAAGACGGTGAGCCATAGGAGCTGGTCAACCTGCTTCGGACTGAGGAACTGCGCCTCGTCAATGAGTAGACACGCGAGAGGAGTACCGGCCTCGCGATTCTCTTCGATGAGCTTCTGCATGACCTCTTTCACGTTCATCTCAGCGTCGATGAGAAGTTCAGCGTCCTTCGAAAGCCCGATACGCGAGACGATAGCGGGGCCACCTTTAGAATCAACAGCAGGCTTTGCTAGGATCGTCTTCATACCGGCCTGGCGGTAGGTGAACTCTACCTGTAATAGATTCGAGGTCTTAGCGGCCGCCATCACTCCGTGGCGGAAGTACAGTTTAGCCATCCCAGGCCCTTTCAGAAGTTACGGTCGCTTTTCGACCTGCTCTATGGTATCAACTCCGAAAAGTCGGTAGAACATGTTAAGACGAAAGAGGGCTCATGAGCGCAAAAGCAAACAAGCCAGGCTTCGCGGTACTTGACTTCGAAACCGGCGGTCTCGGTGAGTGGGAAGATATCCTCGAAATCGGTGTGGTCTTGCTCGACTCGAACTACGCTATTGAGGGTGAGTTCACTACGTTAGCGACGAGCCATCGACGTATCCGTAACCCTTGGGCTCACGGAATCGACGAGCCGCAGCTTGAGGGTGCACCGGATGCGGATGTGGCTTTCGCCGAACTCATGAGCATTCTAGCCGGTCGCTACGTTGTGGCCCACAACGCTAGCTTTGAGAAGCGTTCGATCATCTACCACGCTGAACAGTACGGCTCCATTGGGAGCGACATGGAGCAGGCGGTCTTCATCGACACCATGCCGATAGCTCAGGAGCTCACCGGCAAGCGAAAGCTCACTGCGGTGACAGAGGCTCTAGCCATTCCGCATCTTCAGGCTCACGCTGCGCTTAGTGACGCCGCTGCTACCGCCACGCTCCTACAGATCGCCGCCGCACGTAAGAGCGAGAAACTTGAGCTCGCACTCTCGAAAGCCACACCGTGGCCTACTCGACTTCAGGCGCCGAGGAGACTGCCGACTAATTACCGCCTCACCTCCGAGGAGCTTTTCAAGCTCCGATCGGCTTGGCTCGAAGAGGCATCCTACGGCGAGATTGAGACTGATTCTGCGCTGTATAGTGAGCTAGTGGCTCGCTATACGCTAAACTTCCGTCTTTCAGCCGATGAGAAAGCAGCCCTTTCGCAGGTCATCGCTTCCGAGGGTCTTTCAGCAGTAGCTGTCGAGCGAGCGCATCAAGTAGTCTACGCTACAATGGAGTCAGTATGCTTCCCCTCGAAGCATCTCACGAAGCGGAAGTACTTGCTATCTCGACTAGCCAACGATCTTGGCTTTCAGAAGACCGAAGATGATGTGACCGGCAACGGAGCGGGAGTAGAGCTTCTACCGACAAACGCGACGCTCATGCTTTCAGGCGCTCTATCCTCGAATCAAACTGAGCTTCAGAAGTTCTACACGCGCAAGGGTCACACCATCACTAAGAAGCTTCAGGAGGCTTCTATCGTTGTGGTGGGACACCATGACACGACGAATAAGCAGGTAGTTGAGGCGCGCAAGCTTGGTCTGCCGGTGATCTCGGAGCTTCCGCTCGCCATTCACCTACAGTACTGGCTCTAGATCAAGAAGCTAATTCAGCCTTAAGCAGGATCGGAAGATGGTCCGAAATGCCCTGCTTGAGAGTACGAAGCCACTCGTAGTTAAAGTTCTTACCCGCGGCGAAGTCGAAGTAACCGGTAGTGAGCTGGCTCTTGTAAGTCTCCTTGTCCGGAGTGAAGAGATCAAAGCCGGAAGAGTTAAGCTCCTGAGCTAGACGGCGACGGAACATCGGATAGTTGAAGTCACCAAGCATCATGAGCGGTGCGCCGTCACCGAGCATGTTGAGATTGTTTAGGCCAGCATGGATCTGATCACGACGGATCGCGTTGAGAGCAGTAAGAGGCGATGCGTGGAACGAGCCAACAGTGAAGCGTTCCCCTGTTTCACGAGCCGAGACGGTGACACCGAGCAGTCGCTCGTGGGCCGGCGTCGCCAGTCGGTCGTAGTGTGAGTTTCGTAACGCAAAGGAACCGGTGCGCTCAGCCTCGTAGCGAGCTTCGTCGAGATAGATCGCCAAGCCGAGCCGGTTTCGTTCGGTACCGATCATGAGCTTCATGCCTTCAAGCTCGTTCGGCAACAGATGCACATCTACCTCCTGAAGACAGAGAACATCCGGGCGGTGCTTCCGGATCAGGCCGGGTAGCTCGCCGACGGCTTTGTTCTTCAGTAGGTTGTAGCTGAGTAGATGCAACGATTGCTCCTCGATAAGTTTACGCGGGAACTATCAGTTCTCGTACGGGTTGAGCGGCCGCACCAGCGACGCTAAGATAACTTTACCACGGATACGGGTTCGTGTGTATGCTTGCAGCTTAGGCTCTTAGACACAGCGCTATAGTAGAACCGACGATATAGGTCACATGCCTCGTATTTGGAAAGCTCTCATTATAGCTAGCCCGCTGTTCGTCATTACAGTAATCGTGACTGTAGCCTTACTTTCTTCGTCAACGTCGAAATCGCAGGATCTGAATACCACAAAGACGTCAACTCTCCAAGCTTTAGATTTAGCTCATTTCAAAGTTGATCCCGAGCTTAGGTCCAATAACTCAGATGCTGTTATTGAGGATTTAGCCTCTTCTACTGATGTTTCCGATACATTAAAGCTAGACACAGCCTACCATATAGGTAAACTAGCATATGCAAATGACGCGGCTTTAGACTCAGATCTAACTCGCTCTACAGCTGAAAGGTATTTCAATGACGCTAAGAATCGTCTTCTTACGAACACGATTCGCAACATAGACAAACGAGGAGCCTTAGTCGATGTATACCGAGCGGCTTTTATGAATGAAGCTGCTAACCCTGACTCAGATGTGAGACTCTTCGGTAATCGCTACAGTGAGTTTGCAAAAGCTGTATACAGAAATGACAACTCTAGAGCTGAAGCCAATATACGCCAGATGCTTAGAAAGCTTCAGAACATAGAACAGCTATGAAGCTTCTGGCCCCGTAGCGAACGTTCGCTACGGGGCCAGAAGTCTTTACTTCATAAGCGATACAGCCTCATCAAAGCTAATGCGCTTAAGCTTGCTACTACTTTCGTCCCATCGGATACTCGTCGGAACAACTCCATCGTGGAAATCCCAGCGATTCCAGCCGCTACTATCGAGCTGGAGTACAGTGTTCCCGCCAAGAATCTGGAAGTACTTTGTTTCCGTGGCCGTCATGGTCATCTTGATGCCCCTTTCAGAGGTGTAACCGATCAAGTCCCCGGCAATATCACCTTCTTTCCTGTTAGAGAACGATAGGCTATACGCACAACACACGACGACGCCGTAACACACGTCGGCTTAAAAGAGGTTTACTTCATGGCTACAGCTCGCTACCACCTCACCGAAGACGGACCGAAGCTCTGCCGTGCATCGGTGCGGGCTTGTCCGCTCGGTGGTGAGCACTTCGATACTCAGAAAGAGGCTGAGGCTGCCTTCGAAGAGTCTATGAGCGATTCAGCTTTCATTGTGAAGAAGCGTGGCGAGCCGACGGTAAACCCGAAGAACGGCTTTGCGGCGGACGTGTTTTACGGCGACCTCCCGCCACGCGCTATCCAGCTGGACGCTCTCAACGGCGTGGCCGATGCTCTGGAAGAGGACGGCGTTACACAGCTTGTAGCAGCCTGCGGTACCGGAAAGTCATACATGGGTCGGCAGCTCATGCGACGCATGATGGAGAACGAGAGCGCTAACGGTGTAGCTGTGGTGCTCACTTCGAGTATCAAGCTGGCTCAGGACACCTCGGCAGATCTACGACCGAACGAGGCTGGTTGGTACGACCACACGCTCGGTGAGTACGGCGAGGACTACCGCGTGATCGAGGTTCACTCGGCTTCTAAGGAGTTCCTCAAGAACGGCGTCGTGTCTATCGAAAAGATCGCTGACGCCTGGCAGCAGGCTCAGAAGGATGGCAAGAAGGTTGTGGTGGTCTCCACCTACGAATCTTCCAGCAAGGTTCAGGAGGTGCAGCAGGCACTCATCGACGCCGGTGTAGCAGCTGAAGCCGATCTTCTTATGAACGACGAGGCTCACAACGTACTTGGGCAGCAGCGTTCGGCTAGCGCGAAGACCGAGGGGCTTAACTCCGGCTACCGAAGCTTCCACAACGAGATTCCCGGTGCTATTCAGTCTACTCGCCGACTCTACGCCACCGCCACGCCGGTGCTTCAGGAGATGGTAAGCGACGATGCTCCCACCGCCTACGGCGAGGATGGTGACGCTCCAGAGCTTTCTCAGCAGATAGAACACATGCGGCTTCGCGCGGATCTCATGGACAGAGATCCGAAGGCTCGTATCACTGTCTACTCAGACAACTCCACCATCGTCGGAAAGGTCGGAGGCTACATCTCTCAGCAGACCGCGATCGATGACAAGGCTCTAGCTCAGCCTGACTATCAGCTGCGACCGGCAGTGATCCACGGCAACGTGACTCAAGCTAAGGATGGCTACGTAGACGCATCCGGAGCAATCGTGAAACAGCTACGACCAGGACAGCCGCCGCTTAGCGTTCAGACCTACGCCGCGGTGAGCTCTACTCTCAACGCTATGGTGGCGGACGGGGACCCCTCGGTGAATCCGGTCCACAACGCACTAGCCTACTGCGGCACCATCGAACAGGCTAAGGCTTTCCGAGATAGCTTCAAAGCAGTGGCTCTTGAACAGAGCGGTGACATGAGCCTCGGCGAGGCGGCAAAGCTGAAGGACTCTACAGACCCGGAGCTTCGTCGTCAGGCGCGTATGCGACTCCTTGCTGAGCATGCTGACGCTCGCGCAGCTTACTCCGGCGAAGAGGCCGAGGTTAAGAAGGCTCGTGCAGAAGCCTTCACCATGTTTAACGGAAAGAGTGTGACGAAGGAGGATGCAGCAGCCGGCTGGTCTCCGAACAAGCGAGTGCTCGCGAACGTAGACATCTTCTCCGAAGGTGTATCGATCAACGAGATCGACACCGTGGTGATCTCAGACGATGAGAAGACGTCAGAACGCGCTATGACTCAGGCCATCGGTCGCGCTATTCGTCGTGTCTCAAGCAACGAGTTCAAGTCCACCGGGCATGTCATCATTCCTCAGGCGGTGAGCGAAAGCGGCGTAGAGCTCAACGGCGGCAACGTGGCTCTAGCAGCCTATGGTGCCACCCGTGTTCAGCGCGGCGTCGCTATTAGCAAGCTTTCGGGCGGCGCAGCTACTCCGGACACGGTCACTAGCGTGGCGAAGTACTCTCCCACTGGAGAGCTCGTAGGGAACGAGCTCGCAGCTGACATCGCAAAGCGTCACATCACCTCTAAGGCCGATGTGCTAGCAGCTCACACGCTGGATAAGGCTCACAAGGAACTCCTAAAGCTCGATCCGAAGTACAAAGAGCGCTCGGCTTCAGAACAGTACGCCATGATGACCTCGCACATCGACAGCAAGGCTAAGTCGAACACTGTCCGTGACGCCTACTGGTCAGCAGCATCGGGCCACATCGCCGGGAAGAGCGTGAACGAGCTCAACGCTATTCGTCAGAGTAACCGTGTCCTTGTCTCCGCACTTGGAGCTAACGACATCGGATCCCTCTCACCGGAACTTACTCGAGCTCTCATGGACAGCCGCGTCATCACTAACGCCGGCGGCTCAGCCAAGGCTGAGGCTACTCGCGATGAGAAGCGACAGGTGCTCCAGAACCACAGCGCTCTAGTGGCTACGGCTCTCGCGAGCATCAACACGAAGGATACCCACGAGGAGCTCCACTCACTCATTACGGCTAACGTGCGACCAGTGGACGTGATGAAGGCTTCCAACGGAAAAGGCAACCCCGCAGCGCTCGAAACCGCACAGCGCGAGCTTACTACGCTACTTGAAGACGATTCTCGAGTTGACGAGCTCTTTAGCTTTGTCAGCCGTAAGCCGGAGAAGGGTGACAAGTACTCCGTAATCGCTGATGCGGGTAAAGCCTCAAAGCTTCACGAAGAGCTTTCGTCTGTGGACAACGCTGTGAGAGATCGTGCGGCCGCAAGTGCTGTAGAGGGAGAAGCGAAGTACGAGCTCAATCGTGACATGGTGCGCCGCATCGGAGACCTTAAGAACTCCGCGCTCATCGCTATGGCTTAAGCCGAAAGCGGTGTTCCGTCAACAGCCTCTAGCCCGTAGACCTTCTTCACGAAGTCGTTCTCAGTCTTGAGTTCTCTACGGCCTTTAGAGTCAAGATAGAAGTCGCCGGCGGCTCCAAAGTCCTGAGCTCGTACTCGAGCTGAACCTTCGCAGGCGCGCTTGTCAGCCTCGGTGTTGAGTGGAAACTCATTACTCTTGAGGTGGCCTTTAACCCACATGAACTCGACATCGCCTTTGTGCCGCTTGAGAAGCTCGTAAGCGGGGCGGATGAGATCGAGATTAAGCACCGGCTCTCCATCAGCCTTGCGCCAGCCGCGCGACTCCCAGCCCTTTGCCCACTTTGAGACGCAGTTGAGAGCGTACATGGAGTCGATCTGGATCTTGATGTCGCCGGTGGGGTGGAACTTGAGAGCACTCCAGAGAGCGTGAAGCTCAGCGCGCTGATTTGTCCCCTCTTTCCAGCCGTTGCTCAACCAGGCGCCGTCGGCGTCGGCCCAAGCCCAGCCGATCATCTTGGTCTCGTCTTTACGGCCGATGCACGATCCGTCACACGCGATTAGTAGAGAACTCATACGGTAATTCTACCGAAGTGTCTCACTTCCGAATCGGATGTTGCACAACCTCATCCAACCTGTTACAGTAAGCTACGCCTTAGGAGTGAGGCTGGTGGCTCTAAATGTTCTTTTCACTCCAAGAAAGGACTTACGATCGTGACTGAACTTCGTAAGCTCGTACAGATCAAGACCATCGACCGCATCGATGAGAACCCCAACGCTGACTCGCTCGAGACCGCTGTGATCGGTGGATGGAAGGTCGTCATCCGCAAGGGTGAGTTCGCCGTCGGCGACAAGGTCATCTACTTCGAGATCGACTCGGCTCTGCCGACCTCGGTTCCGGAGTTCGCGTTCCTGGCTTCGCGCTCGGAGAAGTCGGTACTCAACCCGAAGAACGAGTACGTCAACGTCCACATCCTGCGCACCGCGAAGCTTCGTGGCCAGGTTTCGCAGGGGCTCATCCTTCCGCTCGGCTTCGGCCTGACGGAGGACTCGACTCCTGAAGAGGTTTCGGAGACCTTCGAGAACCTCGGCGTGTTCAAGTACGAGCCGCCGCTTCCCGGTGGTTCGACTCAGGTTGGCTCATTCCCGACGAAGGTTGCTCGCAAGACTGACTCGGAGCGTGTCCAGAACCTGACGGACGAGTTCCTGCAGTCGCTCGACCCGACCGAATGGGTTGCCACCGAGAAGATCGATGGTACCTCGGCTACCTTCTGGAAGCTGGACGGTGAGCTTCACGCCGCCGGTCGTAACTGGGAGCTTTCGCTCGAGGGTGGTCACTCGCACGCTGTAATCGCTCGTCAGTACAACCTTGCTGAGCTGATCCCGGAGGGCGGGGTGATCCAGGGTGAGATCTTTGGTGAGGGTATCCAGGGCAACCCGCTGAAGATCAACGGCATCCGTCTGCTCGTGTTCTCGCACGGCTTCGCGGTTCCGACGGAGCACTCGGAGGAGGTTGACCGCTTCGAGAAGTGGGTCGGCGAGAACCAGGCTCCTCGTGTGCCGTTCACCTTCCCGAAGACGGTGGAGGAGGCTGTTGAGCAGGTTGACGGGCTCAAGTCGCTCGTGAACCCGCAGGTTCTTACAGAGGGTGTTGTCTGGTGGAACATCAACGGGAAGACCTACGAGGAGCTCGGGGACCGGCCGAACTTTAAGGAAATCTCAGCTCGCTTCCTCATGAAGCATGGGGGATAAGCCGAGTAAACACTGATGGCGCCGACTAGCATTTCGTTAGTCGGCGCCATCAGCGTAAGAGCTTACTCAGACTCCTTCGATGCTCCCACCACAAGATAGTCAAGGTGGAGACCGAGAATCTCACCATTCGATCCAAGCGTCTGAAGGACCGGGTAAACACCGTCGCCCCAACCGGAAGAAGTAATCGCCAAAGTGTCGGCGCCGTGCTCAGGGTAAGTGACCAGAGTTGAGTTCTGATTGACTCCGGCGTCTACAGCATCGCACCAATCGTCAAACAGTCTGTTCACGCCCTTAGCATCAAGCTCAGTGAGGTTTGCATCAAAGAAAGAGCCGAGGCCCGCATCAACGATGAAGTTCGGCTCGTTAAAAATGTCTCCACTCTGGGGATCACGCGCTACCGCCGGAAGCACCTCAACCGGCTTAGCGTCACTGAATAGAAGCGACAGATAAGCTACTCGATAATGAGAACCATCTTGCTCATCCGATACATCGGCTTCGGTCACAACTACTCTAGCCTTGTCAGCCGGAGTCTCAATGAGAAGTGACTCCGGGCCGATGAAGGCTGGATCAGAAAATCCCACAAGCTTACTCGGGAGAGAGATTTCTCCAAGTTCTGTTCTGAGTAGGCTCACCTCCAGGCTTTCATCGCCAAGCTCAGTCGCCTTGTCAGCACCTACGTAGAAATCTTCCAGGTTCATTGGGGCTCCTTTCAAGTAAGCCTACCTTCTACTGTGATATCAAGCTACAAGCAAAGGAGACCTATCATGGATCAGCAGCCTTACCAGCCGCAATACGGGAACACGCCGTCGCAGTACAGCAACGCTCCTCGATCGTCAGAGGACTTCCCCGGCAAGACTCTGGGACTCGTTGCTATGATCCTGAGCCTTGCGAGCATCCTCGGCTTCCCCACCGCCATCGTCGGTCTTATCCTCGGCTACGTTGCGCGTAAGCAGTCTCGCGAAGCCGGTGTCAACGAGAACATGTTTGCCAAGATCGCCATTATCTCCGGTTGGATTCTCGTGATCCTCGGTGTGGTTATGGCTATCTTCTTCTTTGTTATCTTCGGAGCTGCAGCCGCCGGTAGCGCCAGCTACGGAAGGTAAAGCTCATGCGTGACTGGTCGAAAGGGCAGCAGGCCTCTGTGGTGATCGCAGTTGTGCTCTCGTTCGTACTAGGCGGTGTCATCGGACTGCTAGGTGGTGCGTTAGCTATCTACGGCCTCACGCTTCTTCCGAACAACACTAGGGTTGCGACCACGGCTGCACCGACCCCCGGTGGAGCGACTAAAGCTTACGTAGTCATCGGTTGTGGTGTGGCTATCCTGCTCGTAGGGCTCATCGGACGCTTCTTCTAAGCCGTCTTAGATGACTTACTAAACAGCGGTTGACAAAAGCCACTAACCCGTTAAGATAGGTGTTGTACCCTTACTTGGAGGAACAACACCATGAATGAGATCCGCATCCCCCGCGGCGACGAGCTCTCGCCCGAGCTCATCGAACAGCTCAAGGACGATCTCGCGAATCACCCGCAGCGTAAGCTGACGAGTGCTGAGCGTGACATTTACGCTCGTGCGATTATCAAGGCTGTGTCCATGGTGGGCGCTTTCCGTGACGCTCTGGCGCTTCTGCGCCCGTTCATGGACGCCACCGCCTCGACGGCCTACACCGACCCCTACGCTCGCGTCGGCCTCGGCTACTGGTTCTTCCACCTGCTCAACAAGGACCAGCAGGCCACCGTGCTGCTTCACGAATGTATGCACGTTCTGAACAACCACTTCGTGCGCAGCGCTGATCTCGCCTCCATGAAGAATCAGCAGCTGTTCAACATGGCCGGCGACTTCGAGATCAACACGGTGCTCTCCACCGTCGTCTTCGTGGACCTCTCGGAGGGCATCCTTCCGGACCGCAAGCCGTACAACTACCCTCCGTTCAAGACCATGGAACAGTACGCTGAGCTTCTCCAGAAGGACCAGGAGGACCGCGAGGAGAACTGCCAGGCCTGCAAGGACGAGCAGAACGGCAACAAGCCGAGCAACAATCAGGATCAGAACTCTCAGAAGGACGGCCAGAACAAGAAGGCCGGCGACGATGAGCAGGGCGACGGCCAGGCTGAGAAGGCCGGCGGTAACGACGGCAGCCACGAGGAGGGCGACACCGAAGACGCTGACGGCGGCCAGGGTGACGGCTCGGGTGCTGACTCCGGCGCCGACAAGCCCGGCGGTTCGCAGCCTGGTGGTACCCAGCCCGGTAACGCGCCTGGCCAGGGCCAGGGCGAGGGTCACACCTGTGGTAAGGGTGACGGCCAGGGCGAAGGCGAAGGCGCTGGTCAGGGCTCCGGCGCTGGTCAGGGCCAGGGACAGGGTAGCGGCCAGGGCAGCTCGGATGGTAACCCGGTTCAGGGCACCGACGGCGGTTGGGGCTGCGAGGCTTCCACCGAGGAGAAGGAGGCCGCTGCTGACGCGGCCGGCATCCAGCGTGCCTCGGATGTGGAGCAGACGCTCGCCAAGCAGAACACCGCTGCTCGCATCGTTGAGGAGAAGAACCAGGGCGGCCGTAGCGCTAGCGGCGCCGGCGATCAGTTCTGGGACTCGCTTCTTCGTCACCTGACCCCGCCGAAGGTTGACTGGCGCAAGGTGTTCCGTCGTATCGTCGCTTCCAGCGTGGACGCCATCGTCCGCGGTCGCTCCGACTACACCTTCCGTCGCGTGAGCCGTCGACTCCAGAGCAAGGACTTCGTGTTCCCCGGCATGGTGAACTACCAGCCGAAGATCATGCTCGGCATCGACACCTCCGGCTCCATGGGTAACGAGGACTACCAGAAGGCGCTCGTCGAGATCGAGGGCATCCTCAAGGAGGTCGCTCGCGGTAAGGGCGCGGTGAACATCTTCTCGGTGGACACTCAGGTCGGCAACATCGCTCCGGTCACCAGCGTCAAGAAGGTTCGCTTCACCGGCGGTGGCGGTACCGTGATGGCTGTCGCTTGGCAGTTCGTGAACTCGCTCCCGAAGGCTCAGAAGCCGGACATCTTCGTCCTCTCCACCGATGGCTACATCGACTGGGACGACGTGGAGACCGAGGTTCGCAACTCCTCGTACAAGTCCGTGATCTGCGTTACCCAGAAGGGTGGATTCCAGTCCGCTCCTGACTCGCTCAAGCGAATCGCTCCGGTGCTGGACATCTCCAGCGACTCGTAAGAATCACTCAAACAGTAGTGCGCCTCTCTGCTTCGGCTGGGAGGCGCACTACTGTTAAGAGCATCAAGGCTAGGCTCGATACCATAGCCGGTACCGATGTAATCTGAGGAGTCGTTCATGCACTCAAGCTTTAGCCACCTTGACAAGGCCCAGAGTAAGCTCATCTACAAAACGAAGCTGACTCAGGCCAAGATCATCAATCGGCCGAACCGTTACGTAGCGATCATCGAGCTTGAAGACGGCAGCATCGTACGTGGCCACACGCCGGTCGGTGGTCGCATCGGAGGACTCACCTTAGATAGCCTTCCCTGCCTGATCTCCGGGCCTTACACCGGTCGCTCGACGGATTACACAGTAGAGGCCATCGGACTGGGAGAGACAGACTCACCGTCGTTCCAGTGGGTAGGAATCAATCAGGGTGCAGTAAACGCCTACGTGAAGGAGTTCCTCCTTGCCGGCATGCTCCCTGATCTTGCTCCCGCTGTTACCGAGGCAAACGCAGTCACGCTCGTAAAGCCTGAGAAGAAGCTCGGAAGCTCTCGCATCGACTTCCACATCGGCTCTTCTACACCGACTGAGAAGGAGCTCTGGATCGAGGTCAAGACGCCGCTCATCAAGCTTCACACCGTGATTCCCGAGGGGATACCAGTGAAGACCGATTACGCCTCAGACGCGGTCGGCGCTCGCATGCCGAAACAGCTCAACGATCTATTCTCCGAACTACAGCTCGGGAAACGTGTAGCTCTCTTAGCTGCGTTTGTCTACGAGAACACGCTGAAGACTAGCAACGAGCTCAAGCTTCGCGACAATTTAGATCTTGATGGGCTCATTGATCAGATTCGTCGGCAGGGTATGGAATCCTGGCAGATCACCTTCGCCATCGACGCTGAAGGAGTTCAGCTACGCTCATACGAGCTTTTAAGCTGATAGCTGTCGATAGTAAAACACGCCCAATCCACAGCAGCTAGGTGATCGACAGTGAACGAAGAACTCTACGATTTCATCGAGAACGCGGTAGAAAAGCAGAATCGACCGTACGTGCTTTCACGAGTCGAGAACGGGCTAGTGCTTGAGCTTGCTCCTGAGAAGCTCGAGGATCAGGACGTACCGGAGAAGTTCAAGCTTACGGTGACGTTCGATCAGAAGAACGACAAGCCGGTGTTCTATTTAAAGGAACAGGTCTTCAAGCTTCTTCAGGGCCCTGACGGCGGCTACACAGTCGGTGACGAGTTCGAACTCGATAGAGCAGTCGGTAGTGAAGAGGTCGAGGACAAACTCGTTGAAGAGACTTGGAAGCTCTTTATAGCTCGTCGCTGGCTCGTAAGTCTCGTTGAGTTCAAAGGCTACAAGCTCCGTCAGCCGGCTAAGACTCGCTCGCGAGCAGCGGTGATCGCTCTTGCGGTTGTTGTGGCGTTCGTAGTACTTGCTGGAATCTTCGGTGGTATCTCACAGAGCATGGGTGGCGGCTTCTTTCAATCTAAGCAAGACGTAAAGATCAAGACCGAGAAAGGCGATAGCGACAAGATTCTTGGCGACTTCTACAAGTGAGTTAAGAGCTTAAAACAGCGCTACGCTAACCCCTCTACTCCCCCGCACTAGTCCGGGGGAGTAGAGGGGTTCTTAGCGCAGCTAGGAGGGCTCTTACAGCGCATGTGTCAGTTCTGTCGAGTCGTTCATCTTAAGGTTAAACTGAGCTTAGATAGCTGTTACTCACTCTACGCAGAAACAGCATCTTGGTACAATACGGAGACGTAATCGATCGGAGTTCTGCATGTCATTGAAGCTGCTTAAGGTAGAGCTGTTCAACATTCGCTCTCACGAGCACCTCATCTTTGAACCTGCTTCGGTCGGTATCACCGCTATCCAGGGAGCCAACGGCACCGGGAAGTCGTCAATCGTTGACTCCATCGCCTGGGCGCTCTTCGGCACAAAGCCGGATGGTGTTTCTAAAAGCGTCGAGATCTTCCGTAACGGTCTCGGTGAGAAGGACAAGGCTCTCGCCAGAGTTGACCTGCTCATCGACGGTGTTCAGTACCGGATCGAGCGACGCCGAGTTAACAAGCACGGTACGCTCGAGTGCGAGGTTTGGTCTATCACCGACAAGGATGGTGAGGAAGAGGCTGATCAGCTCGCCGGCCCAGCTATCTCTCACGCTGAGCCGTACATCCGAAAGCTTCTACGCATGGATGAGAAAGGTTTCCTCTCCTCGATCCTCGTTCAGCAAAAGCAAGTTGACCATCTAATCTCCTCCGGCCCGCGAGAGCGTGGAGAGGTGATTGAGAAGCTCACCGGTATCGCGAGCCTCACCGAGGCTCTCAAGCAGTCGCGAGCAGAGCACAAGGTCCTCAAGAAAGCCACCGAAAGCTCAGCGATTGATGAAGCCGGTCTTGCTCGAGTCCGAAAGGATGAGCAGGCTACGGTAGACGCTATCGCAACTCTTGCGGAGCTCACCGCTTCTCTTAAGGTGGAGGCCAAGGAGCTTAAGACAGATGGTGTCGAGCTCAAGGGAAAGCTTGAAGAGGCTACTGAGAAGTTCGAGCACAAGGCAGACGTAGAGCGTCGTATCTCTGAGCTCAAGACTCGTATCACCGTGAAGCAGGAGGCGCTCGAGGAGACGCTGCAGGCTAAGGATCAGGAACGTAGAGCGCTATCCGACTCTACGGCCGGCTCCTACGATGAACTTGCTGCACAGGCTTCGGAACTCGATAAGAAGCGTGACAAGCTGCGCATTAGTCGCTCTCGAGCCGACGACGCGGTGAAGCAGCTCAAGCGTGAGACCGAGGCTCTTCAGGTGGAGAACGAGGAAGCCGGCGAGGCTCCTGAAGAGTCGTTTGAAGCGCTCACCAAGGCCGTTGCCGAGCTCGTAGCTCGGCAGGAAGCCCTCTCTTCTGAAGGCCGTGAGGCCAAGGCTCAGCAGTCCTCGGTGCTCAACGCCATTAAGGTTATTGAGCACGGGGAAAGCTGCCCCACTTGCCTACAGAAGGTTGCTGACTCCTCGGTAGCTGTTAAGGCGCTTGAGACTACCAGCGAGGCGCTCCAGGCCACTCAGGACACGAACCGTAAGCTGCTCGAGGAATGTCGAGCAGAGCTGGCTGAGCTTCAGCGCAAGATTGCGGTGCTCGAAACTCACGAGCGTGTTACTGTGCGCCTCGGTGAAATCGAGGGTGAGCTAGCTCAGAAGAAGAAGGAACTTGACAATGTTTCTAGTGAGCTTCTTGTCCTCGAGAAGGAGCTTAAGGGTGTCAATAAGCTCTTCGATGAAGCAAAGCAGAATAAAGAGCGTCAGCGTTCGTACAAGCGTCTTCTCGAGAAGGCTCAGGGGCTGACCGAGGAGATTGAGAACTTCGAGTTCCAGCTTCAGAAGCTTGAGAAGGAGGACGCCGGTCTTGAATCAGCTTCTCAGCGTTCGCTCAACGCGCTTCAGAAGAAGTTAGACGCGATTCGTGCGAAGCACTCCTCGGTCTCTATCGAGTACGCTCAGGCCAACGGTGACCTCAACCTGAACCATGAGCGACTTGCACATCTTCGCCAGGATATCGAGCGCCACGAGGAAGAGATCAGCCGTCATAAAGAGCTTCTACAGTCTGTGGCCGTAGCGGCACACTCAGTTGAGATCGTGGCTGAGTTCCGTGAGGAGCGTATCCGAAACAGCATCCCCACCATCGAGGTGTACGCTTCGGATCTTCTCTCCCGTTTCACCGACGGCATGTTCACTCGCCTGACTCTTGACCAGAAGTTCAACGCGACTGTCTATCTCGCTGACGGAACGCGACGCTCAGTTGGCTTGCTCTCCGGCGGAGAGCTCTCAGCTGCAGCCATCTCCCTACGACTCGCCATCGCTATGCTTCTGAACTCCGGTTCAGAGCAGAACACGGTGATCCTGGATGAGGTTCTTGTTTCGCAGGATGGACTGCGAGCTGAACTCATCCTCTCTACAGTGAAAGAGATGTTCCAGGGCCAGGTTGTTCTCATCGCTCACAACGATCTCGTGGAGTCCATTGCTGACAAGATCGTTGCTCTTCCGATGAACTGAACGCCCGTAGAACCGCGGTTCTGATATGGCTTCTACACCCTTGAAGCTTATGGAAGGCCGCACTGTTCTATGGATCTCCTGCCTATCAGTCACCACAAACAGTGGAACATCGCTCTTAACCTTCTCCGCGACGACGCTGTATCGGAGATCGAGGTCAACGCTCGCGACGGATTCTTCCTAAAGCGTAAGGGTCGTCGCGAGCACATCCCTGCTATTCGATTTGACACTGACGAAGAGTACGCTGACTCGATCGAACCGGGTCTTGTGCCGCACATCATCTCCTTTGAGGATTTTGATCCGCAGGGCTACATCTTCGAAGGCCCGCTACGCTACAAGGTTGACGGACGCGAGATCCGTGGTCGTTGCCACATCGTTCTCCCGCCGGCTGCTGACGTGCCGCAGGTCACCATCGCGAAGAAGAGCACCTCGCTCTCAACCCTCGACGCTATCGCTAACGGTGGCTCTATGCCGAGTGAAGTACTCGCGTTTGTTAAGGCTGCGGCTGCCGCGGATCTAACCATCGTCTTTAGTGGCGGTACCGGAGCCGGTAAGACCACGTTCCTAGAAGCCTTCACAAAAGAGCTTTCGGACTCTACTCGTCTTGGCGTGGCAGAGGACACCCCGGAGCTCGTGCTCGTACAGCCGAACACCACTTATCTCCACTCGGTACCGTGGCGCCCTGGCATGGAAGAGCGGAACGTTGCCTCGCTCTCCTGGGTAGTCGCACAGTTCAACCGAATGCGTACTGACAAGCTCATCATCGGTGAGACTCGAGGAAAAGAGTTCGCTGACTTCCTTGTGGCCGCCAACTCCGGCATGGATGGATCGCTCACCACTCTTCACGCTAACGACCCGGTTCGAGCCATCGAGAAGATGACTAACTTCACACTTAAGGGCAATCCGAGCCAGCCGGTGAGAGCGGTCAACATCGATATTGCTAACGCAATCGACCTGGTGATCCAGCTTGCTTACTTCAAGCAGGATTCGCGCTATCGAGTTACCGCGGTTCAGGAAATCACTAACATCGTGAACGAGAAAGAGTCCGCTAGTATCACCACTAACCGTCTCTATAAGTACAACGAGTCTGAAGACACCTGGACTAAGGAAGCAAATCCCACTGACGACATGCGTAAAAAGTTTAAAGACAGTGGAATCGAGATCCTCAACATCGCTAAGAGTCAGCCCGGCTCTACGCTTCAGGGGAGCGGCGCAGCGGAGGCGACTCCGATCAATCCAGGTCAGGGCCAGAGCGGCGGAGGGGTTCCTCGCTTCGGTCGACCGAACACGGGCGGATTACCAGTTAGGACTATCTAAGTGACGCCGAAGAAGCAGACAGCAAAGAGCTTGGGGGAGCGTCTTACAGTAGAGTCTCTTCGCTACTATGTGCCGATCTTCCAAGACTCCGATGACAGCTACGAAAAGCTGGTGAAGCATCTGGACGATGAGCCGGAGCTTCAGACTCGTGTGGACGCAGCCTTCACGCTTCGAGAGTACGCTCTCGACAAGCTACTTAAGCTTGCTGAGCCGCTCATCATCCGTGAGGTGAACTCGATTCTCTCTAAGAGCCATCTTCGTGGCACCGACGAGAGCATTTACAACCAGCTCTACTACGCCGGTCGAGCCGGCGCCGTAAAAGGGCTTCGCCACTTCGATGTGGATAAGCTCGACTCCTCCGCAACGAACTACCTGCTACAGTGGTTCACCGCTTACGCTAAGAAAGAGCTCCTCACTCTTGAAGCGGCGCCGTTCGGTATTCCGCCGTCGAGGTTCCACACGTACAAGAAGATCTCAGCTGTCCGAAAGAAGCTGTCTGAGCTCTACGGCCGCTACGCCACTAACCAGGAAGTCCTCGACTTCCTCCACTCCGGCGCAGCTGACGTTAAGTCTATGAACGGTCGTGTCGGTTCGTCTGAGAAGCGCTACAGCAGCAACCAGAAGATCACTCTTGAGCTCGTAGAAGAGCAGGAGTACTTCGAGCGCAATCTCATCGTCCAGAACCTCATCGATCCGCTCGATCGCTCCATGAGCGAGATGGTCTTCGGTGAGACCTCCACTAAGATTTTCGACGAGACTCTTTTCGGCGCTTTTGTGGCTGAAGAGCGGTTTACTCCAGAGGCCGTACTAGCCATCAAGCACGAACTTCAGTCAGAGCTGTCTGATGAAGAACAGGCCGCCCTTGATCAGCTGTCTAACAGCGCGCTACGCAAGCTCGTATCGCAATGGAAGCTACTGATCCGAGACGCTAAGGGGCCGTTCTACAGCTTCCTGAAGCGTGCTGGCGGGCAGGGCTTCGATGAGTTCGACATCAAGCGAACCATCAAGGCTGTCGAGAACGGCGCCGAAGTGATAGCTACATCACAATGGGAGCCCCTATTCCTACCCCGGGAGAACGCATGAACTTCGACATCACATCTAGTTCAGGCGCCAGCGTCATCGGCGCAACGCTGATTCTCGGCATCCTCGGCTTGCTAGCCGTCGGCGCCGTGATCGCCCTCGTTATCAGTGTGAAGCGAGATCGAGCGTACTCTCGAACAGCTCTACCGGAGCTCTTTGGGCCGGAGGAAGAAGTACCCGAGACCGACGATGACGACATGCAGGTGCTTGAGCGTTCGGTCTTCGAGGTCGAGCCGGACGACGGGCCTTTGCTTGACGACGAGGACTCGAACAAGCTCATGGAAGACATCGACAGAGCACAGCAAGCATCAATACGAACAGACTCGCCGGTGGAGAAGCAATCGCTCTTCCGACGAGGACGTAACACCCCGCGACACTGATAGGAACATCCCCTTATGCCGATTCTGAACAAGGCAGATCTTGTAGAGTCTATTAGCAAGAACACAGCCATCGAGAAAGCCGTTGTGGCCAAGGTGGTTGACGCTCTACAGGAGACTGTGATGGCTACTGTAGCTCGAGGTGTCGAGGTGAAGCTCATGGGCTTTCTCGCAATCGAGCCGAGCGTCCGTTCAGCTCGAGAGCTCAAGAATCCTCGTACCGGAGAAACCGTTGAGGTGCCGGCTTCGAAGACTGTTCGAGTCCGTGCGATGAAGCACTTCTTGGATCGAGTAAGAGCTACTGAGTGAGCCGTCTTGGTAAGATGAGTTCAAGTAACAACCTGACGAAAGAGGACTCACCTTGGCTGACTCTTACCTAACGCTCAATCTCGAGTTGCCCGAGTCTTTCCTAGATGAGCTCGATAACACGATCAACGACGAAATTAAGATCGCTCAGAAGAAGTGGAAGCTTCGCCTCACGGATGAGCAGAAGAAGATCGTCTTTGAGAACGCTCGTACTCAGACTCGTTTAAAGACATCTACAGTCGCTCGACAGCCGTGGGATCTTGGTTCCAAGCTCGTGCTCCGAGTGCCGTTTACTCAGAACTCGCAGATCAACCTTAAGCCGACCGCGAAGACTAATCGGAAGATCGAGCTTGTCCTTACTAAGGATGGATGGCTCATCGCCGACGAGGCTGAAAACCCGGTGCCGGTCTCTGAGCTGCTAGAGAAGCAGCAGGAAATCGTTAAGCGTTGGGCTCGTACAGCCGCGTTCTACGGCGTCGGCTCCTACTCGAAGTGATCCACCTATGCCACAGTTTCAGCAACCTTTCAAGAACCTCGGTGCTAAGGAGCCGCTTAAGGCGGACGGCCTAAAGCGCGAGATCGCAGCTCGAACACTTGTCAACGTTGCAGTAGTCGATCTTATCCTTGACACTCTTAAAGAGGTTGTCACCGAAGAGATCGTGAACAAAGGCTCGTTCAACTTCGCCGGTCTCTTTGCTGTAAAGAACCATCCGACAAAAGAAACAGTCACGCCTAAGGGCGTCATCCCGGCCCGTAATCGTCTGAGCATTCGCCTAAACGATCGAGTGAAGAAGCTTTGGAATAGCAAACTTCGTCGGGGGAGTACTGAGAACAAAAGCTATGCTGATCTTCTCGACGATTACAACAACGGCACGCCTGAGGCGAGCCAGATTAGCGGTCCGGCTAGTAACCCGATGCTCGAGGACGACGACGAGTACTGAGATTGCCTGTGAGTTCGATATTAAAACAGGCTACGCCGTACCCCTTTAAGAAAGAAGACGACTGATGAGTTCAAAGCTAACGTATGCTTCGTTACCTATCGAGATTAAGAAGATAGCTAACGAGTCACTCGGGCTTGGAGTACTCAAGTCGCTTTTCAGCTACGGTCACACCTACTATCTGATGATTAAGATCTCGGACGGTGCGTTCATCGGTTTTGCTCTCTACCATTTCCAGAACACCACCGTGGGGAATCAGACGCTCGTCACCGGCTCCATCGACGCTGTGGTTGTAGCTCCTCCGTATCGTAAAGAAGGTTTCGGCACCCTTCTTACGTTCGGTGTGCTACGCAAGATGTCGGCTCACGGCGCTGACAGAGTAGAGATCATGCTCAAGGTGCCAGGCACCGGTGATACTGACTCTATGCCTGGTGTTCCGCTCATCGGAAGCGAAGATGTTCTTGCGGCTCTCGGTTTCTCTCTCGTGAAGGAGTACGAGGGTCACTACGTGGAAAAGTCCAAGAAGTACTCCTACGATTGTAAGTTCTGCGGGGATCGGCCGGATAGCTGTGTTGGCCTGCTATACGCCATCACTGAGCGAGGGTCTAACGATATTCCTTCGTAAGATCCAACCTGAGGAAGTGGCCCTAAATGCACGCTAGAAACGCTGGGGCGACATACATTGCCGGCGGTCGTCGCACTGCGCGCTCCGGTAAAGGTGTCGCCAAGTGGGCAGTATCGATGGTCGCTACCCTACTGGCTTTCTTCGTGCTAGTCTCCGGTGTCGGAATCTCTCCAGAGATCGCTTTTGCTGATCCAGGTGACTCATCTGCCGAGTCTCAGAAAGCCGCTGACGACGCCAAGAAAGTACTCGACAGTCTAGACCCCGGGATTCCGAAGGACGAGCAGAACGGCAGCTATCTCTTCAACCAGGTGAGCTCCTACGACTCGACTAAAGAGGTCACCTCGCTTCAGGGACTTCTCTGGAGTGTCTTCGGTATTCGCTACATCAACAATGTAAAGCACGCTACGGTCGCCGGCTCCTCTAAGGCTATGGCGGAGAAACTTGGCATCAGCAACCCGAGTTCTACAGTCTACGCGTGTAAGACTAACGCTCGAGGCGCCGGTACCGCCTACTACCACAACTGTGACGTGCCGAACTTGATGACCGAGTTCCTCCAGGACAGCTACGCTCTCTTTGATCGTTCTGGAGTTCAGAACGGTGAGGCTCAGAACGCCTACGCCGGCGATCTATTCGGCATCCCGAAGAACCTACCCGGCGACGGTCAGGTTCCGGTAAACTCTGATTTCCGTTCGGAGAAGTACACCGGGCTTGAGCTTTATGGCTACAGCCTACCGTGGACGACGTACCTCGGCGAGTGGGACCACATCAAGACTCAGAGCGAAGCTCGTCTTTTGAGCAACTTTGGGTTCTTCGACAAGATCTCCCTCACCGGCAGCGCCGTCGGTAACTCTATCTCGAGTGGGCTTGCCGTCGGTGTTGACAACTTTAACGATCAGCTCGGAAGTAACGGTAACGTCTTTAAAGCCATCGGTGGCTTCTTCTCCGGGTACTTCCAAGGAAGCGTGGCCGGCGGTATCACACCGATCCTTGACTCCTCGGATCTCAACGTTCTTGTCTCGTTCGCATGGTATCGCGTAGGCTACGCAAACACTGCCTACGGAATGCGACAACTTACAGACGCTGAAATGGCGGCAGCCATCAGACTTTCGTTCATACAGATTCTGACACAGAGCAATCCTGCTAACGCGGTGCTCGGGGACGATCTCTTGAGCATCGCTGACGGAGGAAAGCCTCCGCGCAAGCCGATCGCTAAGTGCGAAGTGATGACCGTGAAGGTCAACGCTGATGGTGAGCCTTCACGTGGCAAATGGGATGAGAGAGGTAAGCCATCTGCTGATCAGCAGAACGATCCCAACTACACCGGGATCAAGCGCGACTCCTGTGAGTCACAGGCACGTGAGAGCATTAACCAGTACAAGAGCGCTAAGGCGTACGACGGCGAAAAGCTAAGCCTTGACGACTTCTACAAGTACGACGCTGACGGTAACCGTAAGGCTGACACCGCAGCAACCTGGGCTGAATGGAACGGCGATGTTCTGAGCAAGGGTAAGGCTCTTGGCATTGACTGCTCGTCTACTTACTCTAACGGTGGCGCATCGGCCGATTCTATTTGGAGTAACTTCAAAGACTGCTGGGGTGGTACAGCTAGTGGTGCCGGTACATCCTACAGCGGTGGCAAGCCGGCCGGTAGCGTAACCTCGCCTTACGCCTGGAACAAGGTAGCCAACAAGAAGTACGAAGATAATCAGGCTCAGCAGAACAACGACTGGGTATCTGATGTTCTTTCACAAGTGATGATCCAGTCCTTCCTTCAGAAGAACCAGGATTCACTTAACTTCAACGCGCCTTGGCGTCGTTATGTCTGCACCAACGCCGACGGTACTGACATGCAGCGAACCGTTAACGGCGTCTCCATGTACGTCTACGCATTCAACGCTGATGGTGGCACAAACCCGGCCTGTAACAAGCAGTTCCGCGCACCGATCCAGAACGGGCTCTTCGGCAACGGCTACACCGGTGGTGTGAACCAGAAACCTGCTCTCGACACACGCCACATCTCGAACTTCGGTGACCCGATGAGCGTTGTCTTCACCGGCACCCTCACCGAGATCTCTACACAGATCCAAGGGTTTGGGCTCGGTGTAGGTCAGTTCGCTACAAAGCTATCGAGCGAGGTTATTAGCTGGACTTACTCGCCGATTCTCGACTCGCTCGGGCTTACTAAGATCATCAGCAATCTCATCAAGGGCTTCCGAGACAGCATCTTCTTCCCGCTAGCGTTTATGCTAGTTGCGGCCGGTGCTATCCAGGTTCTATTCCGAGCATTCAAGAACCAGGCTTACCGAGAAGGCTTTACCAGCATCATCCTCATGTGCCTCGTGTTCATCTCAGGTACCATGCTCATGTACAAAACCGACGCAACCATCAACTTTGTACAGAAGGCGCCGGCGACTGTCGAGCAAGCCGTAGTCGGAAACATCTTCAAGATGAGCTCAGTTGGCAACGACGAGCTGTGCACCTCCACTAACGGAGCTGTGAACGCTAAGGGCAACATCTTCGGAAAGCTGACTGATACCAGTTCAGCACAAGCTACTCGTGAACTCATCTGTAACAACTGGCGAGTGTTCGACTTTACTCCTTGGGTCTACGGACAGTACGGAGCTGACTTCAAGCAGCTCTACGCTAATGGCGCCACCGGTGTGCCGGCAGGAGCTACTAAGTGGAAGAACACCAACGGCTCGCTCGTCGGTGACGCGGCTGTCAACATGGGTAACGGCGTTGTGGTGAAGAACTGGGCTCTGTACCAGCTTGACACCGTGAAGACCGGCACCGCAACCACAGCTGACACCAGCATCAAGAACGGCCGGGTTGACCCGAACTTCTACCGCATTGTAGACGCACAGTTCGGCCCGAACAACGGCGCCGGCACGGAAACTCGTTACGGCCATGCATGGTCAGGTGCTGATCAGAGTCAGCGTTGGCTCATCGCCGCCATGAGCCCAATTTTAGCTGTCTTCGGCTCGGCTGTGGTGATCGCCTACTCAGTAACAAAGATCGCCGTGACGACTGTTTCTACTCTCATGCTGGTGTTCCTGCCGTTCGCGTTCTTGCTAGGGCTATTCCCAAGCAAGCGACCTCAGCTTAAGGATTACCTCATGGCGATTGTCGGCATGATGATCCAGCGTGTGGTGCTCATCATCGTCCTCTCGATCTTCTTCGTACTTCTTCTTACGTTCGCCGGGGCCGGAAGCGGCAGCTACTTTAATAGCTTCCTCATGGGCTTGCTCATCTGTGCTCTCTTCTGGTTCTGGCGAAAGAGCATCATGGGCTACGTCTTCAAGAGCATCGGTGACCCGAACTTCGGTCGCATGTGGCGTGAGAACCCAAGCGCAGCCATGAAGGAATGGCCGCTCCTCAAGACGGTGGCTCAGAAGGCTGAACAGCTTCAGGAAGGTCGTACGGCCGTCGCCACTGCAGCTCTTGGCTCCGTATTCTCCGGTCGTGCTCCGATCAAGAAGTACACCGATGAGAACGGGAACACCAAGTTCGGTGGCGCGGTACTCGACGAGCTTCGCTCGCGTAACGCTATGCTGTTCCGCGTTCAGCGTCGCTCGGAAGGTTTCGAAGGCATCCGTTCCGGTCTTGCTACCGCGAAGGAGATCGACAACGAGACGAAGCTTACTCGAAAGGCCGACCCGGACATCCAGCGTCGCATCACTGAGATCCTCGAACAGGAGAACGACGGTAACAGCATGGGTGACGCTGCTCAGGATCTCCACGACAAGCAGCAGCTCTACGATCTACTCAAGGTACAGCCTGGCTACACCGAAATCTCAAAGCCTCGCTACACAGATGAAGGTCAGCCGATGCTCGACCGTCGCGGTAACCAGGTTGTAGACAAGTTCATCGTTGCTGACGATGACCCGTCACAGGAGCTTATGGCCAAGCCGACTGAGAACTTCAACAACTACGAGGATCTTATGAAGCCGCAGGATCGTCGTCTCGTTGAGCGTCACGCTGAGCTAGAGGATGAGTCACTTGACATCCGTAAGCGCAAGGTTGAACGACTTGAGAAGGTTCAGGCTAATCCTGACGTAAGAGTTCGCAACGCCTACAGTAGCTACTCGGCCATCGACGCTTCACCTGCTCTCAAGCAGTTCAAGGAAGAGACCGATCTTCGAGCCAAGGCTAAGCTCGAGAAGAAGCTCGACGTTGAGATGAAGGGTGACATGGAGACGATCTTCCGAAAGATCGACAACGAGCTTTCCGACGCCGAAGGCTTCACCAACGGTGACCGCAGCAAGGTTAAGAAGCTTATCCGCGACTCTATGAAGGACAATAGAGAGCAGGAAGGCCTCGAGTTCGAGATCGAGCGTATCGAGGATCAGCTGCGCTACGTCGCGAAGCAGGAGTACATCGCCTCGGATTCTCGAAAAGCTACTAAAGAGGCCATTCGTGATATGACTCTTCGAGTTAAAGCAGCAGGGAACAACAGCTCTCCCAGCACCGGCGATGAGAACAACGGGGGTAACTGATGGCAGGGTACATCACTCGCCCTTCCCGCACTACCCGAATCCGTAAGAAACTCCTCGCGCCGTTAGCCGGGCTCTTTGTGGTGGCTCTTGCAACGCTCGGAGCGGTGAGCACCACCTCCATGGTGAAGCACGAATCAGCTAGTGCAGACATCACGAACGACATCGTCTGTGACGGTATCCCGTTTATGAACTCGTGGGCTGGTCCGGATAGTGACGCTAAACTCTTCGGTAAAGATAGCGTCACCTACACCATCTACCGGGTGACTCACACGGATGACCTGCACTTCGCCTTCGAGTCAAAGAGCACGGTTAACTCCGGTACTCAGGATGTGGACGGCCTTCTCAACTCGTTCATCAACTGGGGCCGCTCTGAAAGCTTCACTAAGACAAACGAGCGAATCCTCGGTGTAAACCTAACTGATGGAGAGCCGATTAAGGATGCTACTCCGAACGCTGGTAGTCGAGTAACGGCTTACGATCGTTTCGGAATGGCCGGTCTCTCCTGGACGCGATACAACGGTGAGTGGCGCTACCCTTACGTGGATATCTGCGGTGACGGCGAGCCACGCGACCTAAAGCTTGGCGTGCTTTACGACGGGCGTCTTGAACCTCTCACCACGTACGACGGTGTGAAGGATACGAAGGACGTTCGTACCGCACAGTTCGGTAACGGGCTTATGGCTAACCTCGGTGAGGGATTCCTTAACACTACAGCTAACTGGACGTTCTCCGTAACCAAGAGCATCGTGGCAGTAGCCATCGCTCTCGTCAACATCTCGTTCTCTGACTTCACTAAGCTGCTCAAGCTTAACGACCTCATCGGTGGCGAAGGAGGCGTGTTCACCAGCCTCTACAAGGGGATCTATCAGCCTTTTATCGGCATTGTGATGGTGCTTGTCGGCCTCCTGCTCATCCGTAAGGGGCTGATTAAGCGCGAGTTTAGAGGCGCACTCACCATGCTCTTCCGCTCGGTAGCTCTCTTCATGATTTCGATTATTGTCTTCGCTGCACCGGCGTTCTTCGTCACGCTCCCAAACAACGCAGCCGTAGTGCTACAGTCGCTCGTCATCAACGCTATGAGCTCGAGCCTAACCGCCGGTGGCGGTATCTGTTCCACTGACGGATCGGCAGCCAAGACAGTCGAGACTAACCCAGGTAAGGGAAAGACGGTCACTGACGCTAAGGGTGCTCAGGACCTTCTCACTAAGGCTTCGGAGAACATGCGCTCCGCCGTAGGTTGCCAACTCTGGGCAACGTTCCTTGTGAAGCCTTGGTCACTCGGTCAGTTTGGAGCGGACTACAACAAGCTTTACGCTCAGGGGCACATCCCGAAGGGGTCTTACGGCAAGACCGGTGAGGTCAAGCTCGACAATGAGTCGATGGTCGGTGACGCCGCGGTACCGGTCGGAGGTGACTCGTACATCTACAACTGGGCTCTATACCAGATCTCCACCGAAACAAACGCTCACGCTCAGACGCCGGCTAAGGATTCTGAGGAGTCTTCCGAGCCAGCACAGCCATCTCTTGCTGTCTACACTAACGGCATCGCTAACGACTGGTACCGCATTGTAGACGCAATGGCGAACTACAACGAGAAAGAAACCGCCATCTCCGGCGATGTCAACCAGCAGAACGGTGAGGCCATCAAGGAGGTTCGCTACGCCGAGCCTGATCTTGACAAGAAGCCTACTCCGTACTGGAGCACCTGGGTTGGCGGCAACTCGCTACAGCGTATCGGTATCGCTTTCACCAGCATTCTAGCCGCAGGCGCCGGCCTCTTTACCATCGTAGTCTTCGGCTTCCTCTCGGCTATCTACGGCTTCGGAATCATCATCGTGATGGCTTTCGCTCCGATCTTCCTCCTCATGGGTAGCCTCGGGGATAGAGGCTACGAGACTTTCAAAACCTGGGGACAGCTTTTGCTCAACCTTGTGATGAAGCGAGTGATGATGGGAGTCATCCTGGTCCTGAACCTCGTGATTCTTAGCACCGTGCTGAACATGATGTCGGATCAGGACTACTTCTGGGGTGTCGCCGCACTCACGCTTGTCTCGGTAATCCTCTGGAAGCTCAAGGACAAGCTCATCGACACAGTCGGTGGCCTCTTTACCTTCCGCTTCGCTGACCCGAGCATGGAGAGTAAAGCAAGCATGCTATCCGGTAAGCTTAAGGGTCACGTCCGCAAGATCGGTGCCGGAGTAAGCAACGTCGGTGTCGGCGCCGCCGTCGGTGGTGTCATGTCGGCTCGCAACGGTGCCGGCTTCGGCAACGGTATGAAGAACGGCTTCCTCCGTGAGCTTAAGACTCAGGCCTACTACCAAGACAGCATGTTCATGCGTCGTGCGCTCAACACCTATGAGACGCTCAATGAGAAGCTTGACGAGGGAGAGCTTTGCGCCTACTGTGGTCAGCCTCTTAAGGATGGCCTAGAAGAGATGCCGAACGGAGCCGCTCAAGGTACGGTGATCTCGGACACTAACGGAAACAAGTGGCACATGGAGTGTGCCTACGAGAAGTTCGGTGGCCCTGACAGTGTTCCGCAGGAGTGGTCTTACCAGCAGATCCGTATCCGCGGAGACGGTAAGGAAGCAGCGCCGGACTTGAAGGTGCGTAAGAGCAGGTCACACGTTGACAACATCGAGCTCACCGCTGTGAAAGCTTCGCTCAAGCAGACTGATCGAAACGGGCCGACTCCTGGCGAGCTCATCGGTGAGGCTCTTCGTAAGGATCTAACTCAGGCTGGTTCTGTACCGGAGATTCCGGAGTTCCTCAAGCCTTATCTCCACGGGAACGAAGCTCTCATCGAGAGAGCTCTCCGCACCGGTGATCCACGAGAGCTCTCCGCAGTGCTTTACCTCTATGCTCAGGCCATTGTTCAGTACGCTTATGAGAACGATCTTGCCGGTGCCGGTGACTACTCATCTACTCCGACTGTAGTCGGTACTCAGGAAACCGATGTGCAAACTGTCTTCGCCGATCTTGAAAGAAAAGTGGGCTCGTAGCACGCCAAGTGATATTGCTACTGCTGACAACCACATCTGGAAAGGCGACGGTTCATGGGCCTACTCGATAAAGCTTCGCGACGCTTCGCACGAGCTAGTGAAGAGACTGTCCGTGTCGTAGACTACGACGCAATGCCGAAAGATGAAGAGCCTACTCAGCGTGAGAAAGAGCCTAAGGCTCCGCGTAAGAAGCTCGACTTCTCCGGAGCTAAAAACCTCTTGCCGTCCATCGGTAAGCACCACGACGAAGAGCCTGAAGATGATGAAGACGAGTCGGACGGTATTCCGGCTGGAGAGCTTCACAGAGACATCACCGAAAGCCACCACCTACGCTCGGAGAACACGGCTTTTGAGATCGATGACAGTGAACCGAACTTCTACGAAGAGAAGCAGGCAGCCTGGGATAAGCAGAGCCAGGGCGCCGGAGTCAACGAGCTTGTACCGGATAACGGAGCTATCCAAGATGTGCTTGACGTACTCAAGATCCCTAGCACGTTTGTCATCGGCGAGCGCTATCTCATGCCGGATGACTTCCGAGAGATTGATTTTGACATCCAGGTGCCGCAAGGTTTCGATCAGGGCCAGGTGCAGTACTTCGTAGAGCGAGCAGAGGCTACGGTGGCGGAGCTTATCCGTCTACTACAGCTTCGAAACGAGCACATCGCAAAGCTCGCCACCACTGTTGATCGACTCCAAGTGGACGCAAACAACCTGAAGTACGATAACCAGCTAGCCGCCGGTATCGGGATCATCCCAACCTCCGACGCGCAGGAGCTCGAGAACGAGAATCTAGAGCTTAAGCTCAAGATTCAGCGCCTCACCGATCAAAAGAAGACCACGCTCAACTCTGATGAGCGAAAGCTTTACGAAGGAATGCGTAACGAGCTCTCGAGCCTCACGAGAGAACGAGATGAACTCAAAGAGAGTAATCAGTCACTTCGCTTTGAGCTCGCTCGCTACGAAGAGGAAGCCGACGACATGCCCACCGGGCCGTCCTACGGCATGGAGCACGAGTCAGCAGAGATCGTTTTCCAGTCAGCCGATGATGACGAAGAGCTCCCAGACTTTGGTCAATTCGGGAACAACTCTTCAACGGTCGATGAACTCCCAGCCGAGCTTCCAGACTTCGATTCGCTGCCGGCGCCGGCTCCAGCGCCAACTCGCGATCCTAAGCCTAAGTCTCAGAACTCATCCTTCGATCTACCCGAAGACGATGTGGCTGATTTCCTTGACACCCTAAAGATCGATGACGGAAGCTCTAACAAGAGCTTCGGTGAAGACGACGATGAAGAAGACGAGCTAGATAAGCTCATGAAAGGCTGGCAGTGACCATGCACTCCGAACAGCTTCTAATGCTCGTCCCGCTATTAGTAGGAATCATCCTGACACAGGCCCTAAAGGCCACCATGAAGACCTTCTTTGGAGTATACTTCCTACTAGTGGCGGCTAACGTGGCTCTCACCTACACCGTTCTAGGTGGAGGCATCCTCGCCCCGCTCATCATCGGAGTCATCGGCGCGCTCGTGATGATTGTCGGGATCGGTATTTTCGGGACAAAGGTGCGCCACGCTGACTTCGGTTTTGCTGGTTTCGGCGTGGGGCTATTCCCGTGGGTTGCCGTAGGATTCTTGCCTTCCATTAGCTATAGCATCATCCTCGCAGGATTCGTGGTCCTGGTGGCTCTTCGTCCGAAGATGAAGAACCCGTTCCGGAGAAGCTATAAGCGCTAACCTTACGATTTCGGCGCCACAGCGATATTCACCTTAACCGAGTAAAGCAGTGTGGAGAAACGAATGTTGCCGAAACGACCGGACGCTTCCAATACGCCGGAGCCCTCGAAGCCGCAGACTGAGTTCGAAAAACTCATGGCCGAGGAGAAGGCCGACAAAGCACGTCAGGACCAGGCTCTTAAGAAGCAGCGTGGAAATAGCTCACGTAACCGTAAGGTCCTCCTCGGCGTGGGAGCTGGAGTAACGGCTCTCATCGTCGCCGGCCTTGTGATCTACGATCCTACCTCTGGAGCACTGCGTTTCGGCGAGAAGGACACGAAACAGGTGGCCGTCGGTAAGGGGCAGACCGAAATCTCCAACAACGGTACTGTAGCTGGACAGCCTCAGAACTGGTGGGAGGAGCCGGCTAACAAGTACCCGGTGAAGCTTCAGCCGTGGCAGCAGCAGACGTTCGACTCTAAGAAGTCAGAGGCTATCTATAAGCAAGTGGATGAAGCTTACATCGGAAGCCAGCTTGAGTCGGCTTCGAATCAGCTTCCCTCGGAGAGCACCGGCTTCACGAGTGACCCGAAGCAGGAGACAGTCGACGGACAGCTTAACCCGCTATTCTCTTACTGGACTCAGGAGAACTTTGAAGCCGAAACCGGCTCCATGCTTGAGCGACTCATCAATCCTACCTTCGGTGGCTGGGAAGGTGACAGTAACGCCGGTCGTATGACCGATGGATCGTACAAAAAGCTGCGCGATCTCTTCGCAAAGACCTGGCAGGAGTCACACCAGAACGCGAGTGATCTCCCAGTCTTCCTCGGCGGCGGTAAGGGCGTCGACTACCTCCCGAACGGCGGATCTCGCTGGGTCGGTCAGGTAAAGGACATGACCACTGACTTCCAGTACGACGAGAGCATTAGAAACTACCGAGTAACGCTCGTCGCTGATATTTCGTACACGACTTGGACGCAGAGCAAGGAAAAGGTTACTCAGAACGCCGAAATCACACTCAATCTCGTTCCGAACCAGAACGAGTACGCGAACGGATCGGCCAACCGCGTTGTCATCGACAGCGGCAAAATCGAGGTGAAAAGCTAAATGAAGAAGAAAGGACTGATCGCAACAGTCATCGCCTTCGCGTTGCTGCTTGTAGCAAGCCCGGCTCAGGCCGATGTCATCGGTGGTGGTGGTACCGCTAGCGCCGGTGGTGCGCTTGCCGCCGGTGGTCTGGCTCCGTCTAACTGGGACCGCGTTGTGGCTATCTGGGACCCAAGCTCATCCGGTGCTTACGATGACTTTCTTTCTGCAGCCACCGGCAACGGCCGCTACGGCCCTCTTGCAACCTCTGCGGACGTAGAGAAGAACCTTAGCGACCTTGGTATCCTCGATCAATGTCGCTCTGCCCGACTCATCGTCTATCTACGTGATGAGAACTACGGTGTATGGATGCGCTACACTTCCGGCTTCGGTCTTACTGACGAGGTGACGAGCGGCGACTGGACCACCACTCCTGGCTACGGCCACGTCTTCGTAACTGAGCGTAACACCGCCGGTCAGAAGAGCTGGACTGATAACTGGACCACCACTTCAGGCCAGTCCATTAGCCCGAAGCAAGAGGTTATGAACTACGCCGGAGCCGCAGCACGTAACACCAACGTGATCTGTGCCTGGAACGCTAACCAGCCCACCAAGACTCAGAGCTTTACCAAGAACGCAGCTGTAGTCACTGACTCTGATACCTGGACTGAGCCGTATGCTTGGACAACCACTGTAAAGCGAGAGATCTCTGCTAACAAGAACGGTGAGTCCATCGACCCGATCGGCAAGGACAACCTCGAAGATCAGCCAACCAAGGTAGAGCGCAGCGCTTACGCTGATGTCTATGACAAGTACGGTGACACTGACGAGAAGGTAGACGCCAAGCGTAATCGCGTAGAAGCGGCTCTTACGAAGGACAATACGGCCAGCCACGCTGAAGTTAACCTATCTGCTAGTAACCAGGCGGGCCTCGCTGAAGGTGGCGTACTTAGTGTTTACGAGCAGACAACGTTAGCGACGATCAAGTCTTCTGAAAGCACAAAATGGGATCGCTGTGTCGAAGTAACTAATGAACGTCGCTGGAACGGTAGCGCTTGGGTAGATACTTCACTAGCCAACGGACCAACAACTCCAAGCAGATGTGATGGAGTTCCTGTTAGTGGTGGCACAAAAACCTTTGTAGCCACAAACAGCGGCGCAAGCGGATTCCCGAAAACCAGCGATGGATGGGTTTCGCGAGGCACCGACTACAACAACAGCAAGACTCTCGGTACCCCGCAGAACACCGGCTTCTGGCAGATCCTCTCCGTCCACTGTAACCCGACTGAACTTTCAGCTCTCCTCGGAAAGCTCACCGGTGAGAGCATCGTCTCTCAGACCGCCGGTGTGGACGGCAAGTCGACCACCGTACTCAACACAAAGAAGTACGGTGACCGTAACGCAGCTATCACAGCTAAGCAGGTGCTTGGAGCCAACGTAAGTGGCCAGGACGCCGCTATCAACCGTACGGCTCAGCTCGGTTTCTACGACAAGGAGTGTGACCTCACCTGTGTTGCTGACCCCGGTACCGCAAGCGGAGCTTCAAGCACGAACGACGCCACGAACAACGCTAGCATCGAAACCAACCAGGGCGGCAAGGACTACTACGGTGGAAACGTTCTCAACCAGGACGTGAACTCAAACTACCTCGAGATCTTCCGTGACAACGATGACTCTCGTGTAGACAAGGTAAACGTCTTCTACCCCTCCAACGCTGACCCGCAGTTCAAGTACGGTAAGACCTACTCGAACGCTGCAGGCTCCGGCACGGTGAACATCCCGGCAGCTGCCGCGAAGAGCACCACGGTTACTCGTTGGGATCAGGGTACTCCGGACGGTACAAAGGGTGGAGACTTCTCTATCCTGGCCACTAAGGTTGACGACGATGGTGATGCAATTCCTTCGAGTAGCGTGAAGCTCTTCACCGGTTCAGGGACGGAGCCGGCTACACAGCTGAACTTCACCACCAACCCGTACAACACGAAGAACTCCACCACACTCAACGGGTTCTACAACCACTTCATCGTAAAGTCGACCTGGGCCTCGGAGGCAAACCGACCGCAGGTACTCAACGTAAAGTGGGAGTACCAGCCGACCGTGTGGACTCGAATCCCATCCACGGTGGGCTTCGGCGGAGGCTCGAGCAACAACCTCACTGTACCGGCTTACGCTGTGAAGGATCAGCCGCTCGACGGCCGATGCTACGCTCAGTTCGGCACCGATGACAAGAAGCTCGATCTCGCAACACGCGTGGCCAATAGCACCGGTACCGGCACCGACAACACTCTCGACAGCGGACTCGTCGAAGGTGCGAACGGTGACAATAGCTGGAAGAACCAGACGAACCTCGTTCTAAAGTTCGTCCGCGCCGTGTCCGAGTAAAACGCTTGACCTTTGGGCGGCTCCTCGTTTGAGGGGTCGCCCAAAGCTGTTAAAGTTGTAGCTATCTCGGTACCATACTTACGTAACGCTCATAGCCATGAGCAAGGACCACCAGTTCAAGTAAGGAAGAAATAATGGCTGTTCTAGCGAACCAGACTATCGTAGGCTCAATCGGCCGAGTCTACGATCTCCGCACCGTAGGGCGCGATAACCAGGAAGTCATCGACTTCACCGTAGCAGTAACCCCTCGCAAGAAGGTCGACGGCGAGTGGACCGATGGTGAGACCTATTGGACCACCGTCACCGCATGGGGCAAGCTTGCCAAGAACGTGAGCGAGTCGTTCAACTCCGGCGACCGTGTCTTTGTCTTCGGTCGTACCGACATGAAGAACGGCTACACCAACAAGGATGGCGTCGAGGTTCCTGCTCGTCCCATCGTCATCGCCGAGTTCGCCGGCCTCGAGCTGAGCTTCCACCCGGCTCACTCTGACCGTCCGGCACGTGGTGACCGTGACCGTTCGGACAACCGCTCCTCGAACAACTCGCGTTCGAACTCGGCACCGGCTGCTAAGAAGCCGGCTCCGAAGAACGACGACGACCTCGATTTCGGGGATGACGACGACGAGGGCTTCTCGCCGTTCTGATCCTGACGGATTAGGAAACTGAAAGGCGCCGGCTAGCTAGCCGGCGCCTTTCGATATTTGTACTGTAAAAGATAGGAGCCTCCGGTGCCGAACGACGACAACAACGACGGACTTACTCCGGCCAGACGGCCGGGCGAGCGCAACGTGCTCGACGATCACAAAGATGAAAACAGAGCCAAGTTCAAGATCTCACAGCAAGATCGAAGCCTCGCCGGAAGCAATCCTCTCTCGCGCAACGGATCGCTCATCACAACCGACCCCGAAGACTTCGACAACCAGGTCGAAAGAAACGAAGTTCGAAAGCGCCGCAACCGAATCCTTCTCGGAGTCGGCAGTGTGGCCGTGATCGGAGTATTCGTCTGGGGAGTCATGTCGCTTTTCCCCACGAACAAGATCGACACTAACGATTCAGCTCAAGTGGCCGCGAGCGAGCAACCGTTCTACGAACTTTATCCAGACGCTCCGGCTGCTGCTAAGGATCAGATGACGCTGACTTCCGACGGTAACGTCCTACAGACCATCGTCGGCGAAGGCCTCGGTGCCAAGCTAGCTGTCGCCGTCGATAAGCCGTTCGCCGATCTCCCTAACTGTACGGTCACCAAGGCGAGCGACTTCGCTCTCTGTGCAAGCACCACTCCAGATAGCCCGTTCTCCGGCACCGGCGTATGGCTCACAAAGGATGCAGTGCACTCAAACCTCTTTTCTCAGGCTGAGGACTTCAAGCCGGTAGACGTGAAAGGTTCAGCAGCAGCCGCCGTTATGCAGCTCACCGGGCTTGCTCCTGAACCGCGCGCCGCTCTTGTAGTTGTGTCCGAAGATTCGGCCGGCTACATCATCACGCTACCGGCAGACGAGACCGTAGCAGACGCCAAGAAGCTCGCAGCAAACGTCTTCGTAGAGTAAGCAAGGACCCATGAACCCGCTAACCTCTCTCATCCTCGCAGCAGCTTTCTACATCATCCTTCTGCCGATGCTCTTCTGGGCTCTCGGCTTCGGTGACAAGAAGCTCAAGAACCGACGCTTCCAGAAGAAACTTATGAAGCCCGGCGCGAACAAGAACCAGCTCTACCGTGACCAGCCGACTCCGGTTTGGCCTAAGTGGAAAGAGCGACTCAAGTTCACGAGAGCGGATAAGCGACAGTTCGTACTCTCCGGCGGCAAGAAGAAAGAGCCTAAGGTATTCCCAGTCAAACGCCGTACGTTCTACTGGGGCCTACGAGGAGCCGGCCTCGTGGTGGCTCTCATCGCCGGCATCGCAGGGAGCTTCGCACTCTTCCTCGTGGCGGCTGGGGTTTACATCGCCTCGCTCGTCTACGGCTACAAGTCGGCTGACCGACTCATGGTCGAGCGCGAAAAGCTCTATAAGCGCATGTTCAGCGTTGCGCGAAGTAAGCTACAGCAAAGTGCAGAGTACGAGAGCAATCCGCAGGCCGTGATCCGAGTAACAGAGTGGCGTGACTACGTTAAGCTCCAAAAGGTAGAGTTCGACATTCCGGATACGTTCGGTGAAGAGGCTACCGAAGCTTTCATGAAGCAGTTCAATCAGCTCTTCGGACGTGAAACCGCATGGGTGCCCGCCGACAACGAAGAGACCGGCGACCCCGGCTGGGACTTTGAGAAAGGTGTTGTCACCATCTCCGCAGTGCCACCGCTCCCCCGCAAGGCTCCCTGGCTCGAGCACTACGTGCTGGCTAAGGAAGTGGCCTGGAGCTTCTTCCCCATCGGTCTCGGCGTGGAACACGGGCTCGAGCTTCCGAACCCTGAAACCGGCGTCGTGGAGAACGTCCTCGGCTTTGACCTTTCCGGTGAGCAGGGCAAGGTTGCGGACAAGTACGGAATCAAGATGGCTCAGGCAATCACCACCTCCCCTATGGCTCTAATCGCAGGTGGTACCGGAGGTGGTAAGGCGCTCTCGGTCGATACTAAGATTGAGGTAGTCGAACCACCCGCTGCCCAAGATTGAGGCACTGCAGGCGGTAAATGTGATAAGATAGCTTTGAGTGCAAGGAGCTATCGTGCAGACTATTTACGCAAGGTCAACAGATGTTGACTTCATCGAGCTCAAAGACGCTCTCTCTTTCTGTGAAGCCCATCACTCGCAGGGAATCGCAGCTCTAGGCAAAGATCCTAGAGCTGTAGCCCTAAGCTACGACGGTAACACGGTAGCGGTGGCTATTTTCTGTAATCCTCGTACCAGCTTAAAGCAAAGAGATTACACTACTGAGCTTTTCCGTATGGCTTTCCACCGTGAGTACAGGATCACCGGCGGTGGATCAAAACTCATTAAGTTCTTCATCAATAAGGCGCGACCGGCTGACATCTTCACTTACCAGACTACCTCCGGCGAGAACACAGATGTCTACAAGCACTCGGGCATGAGTCTCATCGAGACCAACGAGACCAAGAAGATTCTGGTCAAAGATGGACTCACTCACGAAACTGCTAAGAACAACCGCTCTGACTGGTTCTCAATGGGTGAAGTTGTACGCTACGGCCCAGACGCACTTCTGAAGACTAAACTGGGAGAAGTTCTCAGTGAAGATGGTGAAAGACTATCCAACGTCGATCTCTTCGTTGAGAAGTGTGGCTATCACGTTGAAGATGTCTCGGGTGATAAGGTTTATGAGTGGCGTAACCCAGATGTGAGCTATTACTGCTACAAGATCACTAGCTCTACTCGTGACTCTAAGTACTACATCGGTCGTAAGCGTATCAACAAAGCTACTCCCACCTTCAAAGAGTGTCTTGAAGACGGCTACTATGGCTCAGGCGGGCTAAAGTATAAGAACTGGGTCAAGCTCGTAGGTGAAGATAAGCTCGAGAAAGAGATTCTCGGCGTCTATCGTACATACAAGGAAGCTCTCAAGGCTGAGAGCTCGCTAATCGGAAACAGCTATCAGACGGATCCTAACTGCCTTAACAGTATCGCCGGCGGTCGATTCTCGCCGGTGCTTCGCAATCGTCCGAAGCTTGAGACCCTAGTTTGTTCGGTACATGGCGAGACCACTCATCAGGGCGGGGTCTGTTCAACGTGCACATCGAATCGATCTCTTAACTACAGAGACTGCCCGACTCACGGCTTCGTGAAGCATCAGGGGAACGTGTGCTCAAGCTGTAACTCTCAGCGATCTGTTTCTGATCGAGAGTGTGCTATCCACGGTGTGACGACTCACCAGGGTGCCGTCTGTATGCAGTGTAACTCGCAGGCTCAGTTCTCCACAAAGACCTGCTCAAGGCACGGCGAGACTCTCTTTAAGGGCGACACCTGCACTCTCTGTACGGCTCAGAAAGCCGTTGGGGAGCGTGAGTGCCCTATCCATGGACTTACCAAGCATCAGGGCGACGTGTGCAGTCGCTGTAACGCTGAAAGTTCTGTGAGCATGAAAGAGTGCCCGACTCACGGGCTGACAAAGCATCAGGGAGCAGTCTGTAACCGCTGCAACGCTCAGAGAAGCGTGAGTCTTCAGGAGTGCGCTGTTCACGGTGAGGCGAAGTTCCAGGGTGGGAAGTGTGTGAAGTGCCGTAACGCGGCTCTCATCACTACGAAAGACTGTCCTGTCCACGGAGCCTGGAAGCACCGCGGTAACTCGTGCTACGCCTGTGTTTCTGACCGCAAGAAAGCAAAGAGGGCGGCTGCCACAGCGTAGTCGATAGAAGCTCCGACGAGGGAGCTGTCATGGGCGCTTGGAGCGAGGAGCCGTTCGGGAACGACACGTCGGCGGACTGGGCTCAAGAGTTAGCTGACCAGAACACCTGGGAGCCGGTGGAGCTCATTCTTAGAGCAGCCGCTATCTACGGTGAGGACGACGATGACCTAGCCACCGTAGCCTACGCTGCTGCCGAGGTTGTGGCTCACGGCCTTGGTGAACCTACTCAGAGTGACTCATATACTCTCACGGTTGAGGCCTACGTAAAGCGTGTCGGACAGCCGTCGCCTGAGCTCATAAGCCTGGCCGCTCGCGCGCTCGATAAGTCTACTCGTCCGAGTTCGGATCTTGCTGAGCTTTGGGAAGACGATGAAGCCTGGGCCGATGCTGTAGAGAAGCTCGCCGAAGTTCTTGACCACTAACTGTAGCGCTGCTTCTAAGCCGCAAGAACGCGAGCCCTGTAGGTTGTGCGTGAACCTCAGCTTAGGTGCTTAGAACGTCGTAGACAGTTGCTGAGCCTGCGGCGAGCTACCTCCTCGTGAGCTCATCTACGGCTTTACGCACCCAGAACGAGCGATTCGGTTCCGATCCGGTGGCCTTGACGCTTGAGTAGTCCTCCATGAGCGTGAGCGCCTCGTTACGCTCGAGGCGAGCTCCATCCCATCCGTAAACCGCGGTGAGCTCCGGCTGTTGGAGATTCCACATGTGGATGTGAGCAAAGCCATCCTCCGGCTTCAACGTCTTCCAAACCCAGGCTACTCGAAGTTTCTTGAGAACCTCCATAGCAGCGTAGAACTCTACCGATGTGACGTGCTCACGGAGCTCTTTCGGAAGGTACTTGTAGAGCGCTCGACTAAAATGCTGAGCAGGGCCACCACCGTAAGTCTCGTGCTCGTTGAAGCGTAGGCCACGCTCAGCCTGCTTCGAGGCCATGCGGCTGTTCTCCCACCAGATGAGAGCTCGAGCCGTTCGGGCTCGCTTCGATCGCTTGTTCCGAAGACTCGCCGTAGCTGTCTCAGGATCGATGAGTAAGTAGTAGGCTACTTCCAAATGTGGTCGCTCCGTCTTTTGAGCTCACCG